>Ga0070735_10000877_pt1 | contig 30543 bp, 24 predicted proteins | sample Coa_R1_FD_66443 | JGI IMG/M metagenome (GOLD analysis project Ga0070735, IMG submission 66443) | Surface soil microbial communities from Centralia Pennsylvania, which are recovering from an underground coalmine fire - Coalmine... | ecosystem: Environmental > Terrestrial > Soil > Unclassified ...
CGTTGAGCGCCTGGTAGCCGTAGAGCGCGTCCATGATCGGCGGCAGGTACAGCCGCTGCGGGTCGGTCTGGGAGAAGCCGCCGTTGCGGTCCGGCGTCCACTGCATCGGGGTGCGCACGCCGTCCCGGTCGCCCAGCCAGATGTTGTCGCCCATGCCGATCTCGTCGCCGTAGTACAGCACCGGCGAGCCGGGCAGCGACAGCAGGAGCGCGGTGAACAGCTCGAGCTGGTTCCGGTCGCCGTCGAGCAGCGGGGCCAGCCGCCGCCGGATCCCGATGTTGGCCTTCATCCGGGGGTCCTTGGCGTACTCGGCGTACATGTAGTCACGCTCGTCGTCGGTGACCATCTCCAGCGTCAGCTCGTCGTGGTTGCGCAGGAAGATGCCCCACTGGCAGCCGGACGGGATGGCCGGGGTCTGGGCCAGGATCTCCGAGATCGGGTAGCGCTGCTCGCGCCGAACGGCCATGAAGATGCGCGGCATGAGCGGGAAGTGGAACGCCATGTGGCACTCGTCGCCGCCCACGGACGCGTCGCCGAAGTAGTCCACCACGTCCGCGGGCCACTGGTTGGCCTCGGCCAGCAGCACCTTGTCCGGGTACAGCTTGTCGATCTCGGCCCGGATCCGCTTCAGGTACTCGTGGGTTTCCTTGAGGTTCTCGCAGTTGGTGCCCTCGCGCTCGTACAGGTAGGGCACCGCGTCCAGCCGGAAGCCGTCGATGCCCAGGTCCAGCCAGAACCGCAGCACCTCGATCATCGCGTCCTGCACGCGCGGGTTCTCGAAGTTCAGGTCCGGCTGGTGGGAGAAGAACCGGTGCCAGTAGTACTGGCCGCGGACCGGGTCGAAGGTCCAGTTGGACTGCTCGGTGTCGACGAAGATGACCCGCGCCCCGGCGTACCGGTCGTCGGTGTCGGACCAGACGTAGAAGTCCCCGTACGGCCCGTCCGGGTCCGACCGGGATGCCTGGAACCACGGGTGCTGGTCGGAGGTGTGGTTCATGACCAGGTCGGCGATGACCCGGATGCCGCGCTTGTGCGCCTCCTCGACCAGCGCCACGAAGTCCCCGATGTTGCCGTACTCGGGCAGCACCGTGGTGAAGTCGGCGATGTCGTAACCGCCGTCGCGCAGCGGGGACTGGTAGATGGGCAGCAGCCACAGGCAGTCGATGCCGAGCCACTGCAGGTAGTCCAGCCGGGAGATCAGGCCGCGCAGGTCGCCGGTGCCGTCGCCGGTGGAATCCTGGAAACCCCTGATGAGCACCTCGTAGAAGACCGCGCGCTTGTACCACTCCGGGTCGCGTGGCTGGTCGGCGTCGAACGAGTCGGCTATCGCCTCGTGGTGCTCTGTCACTGCCCAATCTCCTGATTGTGCCGAACGGAAAAGATGTGCGCGGGCCGGGTTGCCGGATCGAGCCGGACGTAGTTGGCCGTTCCCCAGAGGTAGGACTCACCGGTCAGCTCGTCGGTCACCATAAATTCACGGTCCACGCCAAGTGCGGGCAGGTCAAGCCAGACCGTCGCCTCCCTGGCCCGGTACGGGTTCAGGTTGACGATCACCAGCACGGTGTCGTCAAAAAGCGCAGTGTCGGCTTGCCCCCCGCCCGTCACCGGGCTTGGCGGGATACTACTGCTCCGCTTGGAGAAACACATCAGTTCGGGCTGGTCGACACGATGGAAGGAAAGATTCCTCAGCTGGTGCAGGGCCGGGTGCTCGCGCCTGATCCGGTTGAGCGCGGTGATGAGGTCCGCGATGCCGAAACCGGCCCGGGCCGCGCGCGCCCAGTCCCGCGGCCGGTACTGGTATTTCTCCGAGTCCAGGTACTCCTCGCTGCCCGGTCGCAGCGGCACGTTCTCGCCCAGCTCGTACCCGGAGTAGATGCCCCAGGTGGGGGAGAGCATCGAGGCCAGCACGGCCCGGATCCGGAACGCGGGCAGGCCGCCGTACTGCAGGTAGGCGTGCAGGATGTCCGGGGTGTTGGTGAAGAAGTTCGGCCGCATGTAGGGCGCGGTCTCCCCGGCCAGCTCCGCCACGTACTCGGCCAGCTCGGCCTCTTCGTTCCGCCAGGTGAAGTACGTGTAGGACTGGTGGAAGCCGATCTTGCCCAGCGTCCGCATCATGGCCGGGCGGGTGAACGCCTCGGCCAGGAACAGCACGTCCGGGTCGCTGACCCGGATCTCGGTGAGCAGCCGTTCCCAGAACCGGACCGGCTTGGTGTGCGGGTTGTCCACCCGGAAGATCCGCACCCCGTGGTCCATCCACAGCCGGACGATCCGCAGCACCTCGGCGTAGATGCCCTCCGGGTCGTTGTCGAAGTTGATCGGGTAGATGTCCTGGTACTTCTTGGGCGGGTTCTCCGCGTAGGCGATCGAGCCGTCGGCCCGGGTGGTGAACCACTCCGGGTGCTTGCTCACCCACGGGTGGTCCGGCGAGGCCTGCAGGGCCAGGTCCAGCGCGACCTCCATGCCCAGCTCGCGGGTGCGCGCCACGAACGCGTCGAAGTCCTCGAACGTGCCCAGGTCCGGGTGGATCGAGTCGTGCCCGCCGTCCGGGGAGCCGATCGCCCACGGCGAGCCGGGGTCGCCGGGCTGCGGGGTCAGCGTGTTGTTCCGGCCCTTGCGGAACGTGGTCCCGATCGGGTGCACCGGCGGCAGGTAGACCACGTCGAAGCCCATGGCCGCGACCGCGGGCAGCCGCAGCGCCGCGGTACGGAAGGTGCCGGAGACCGCCGGGACCCGGTCGACCTGGGCCCCCTCGGACCGCGGGAAGAACTCGTACCACGCCCCGTACAGCGCCCGCTCGCGGTCCGCGTACACGGGCAGCGCCTTGGACCGGGTGACCAGCTCGCGCAGCGGCCACTGAGCCAGGACGGCCGCGATGACCGGATCGGAGGACCCCGCGAACCGCTCCCACGGGGTCAGCGAGCGGTCCCGCATCCGCGCCACCAGCGCGCGCAGCGCGGCCCGCGCCGCCGCCGGGCGAGCGGCGCCGGGCGGCTGCGGGATCCGCCGCGCGGCCCGCTCGTACAGCAGCGCGCCCTCGGTGAGCATCAGCTCCACGTCCTGCCCGCCGGGGATCTTGATCGCCGCGTCGTGGTGCCAGCTGGCGATCGGGTCCGACCACGCCTCGACGTGGAACCGCCACCGGCCCTCGCTGGTCACGGTCACGTCCGCGCCGTAGCGGTCGGTGCCCGGCGCGAGCTCGCGCATCGGCACCAGCGGGCCCGGGTTCCGTTCCGGGTCCCGCAGCACCGCGCCGACGCCGATGATGCCGTGCCCCTCGCGGAAGACGGTCGCGCTCACCTCGAAGGTCTCCCCGGCCACGGCCTTGGCCGCGCGGGCGCCGCAGTCCACCGCCGGCTCGACGTCAAGGATCGGGATTCGTCCAATCACCTTGGTTACGCTACCGACCGCGAGCCGCTTAATGCCAGCGCGGGTCACGGTATACAAACCGTGGCGCGACCACGGTTTTCTGGAGGCCCTCACGGACCGTGTCACCACTGTTCGTTAGGCCTAATTTGAAATAATTTTTCCCTAACGGCCATCGGGTCAGCGGTCCGGCATGCGAGAACGTTTCGGCGTCGCGGTCGCCGACCGAATATGGTCTGCCCGTGAAAGCGATTCGCCGGTTCACCGTCCGCGTCACCCTGCCCCAGCCGCTGGCGCCGCTGCTGGGCCTGATGCTGAACCTCCGCTGGTCCTGGCATGCCCCGACCGCCGACCTGTTCGCCTCGATCGACCCCGACGCCTGGCAGGCAGCGGGCGGCGACCCGATCGCGATGCTCAGCGCGGTGCCGCCGGAGCGGATGTCGGCCCTGGCCGCCGACCCGGACTTCCTGGCCCGCCTGCGCGAGGCCGAGGGCGGCCTGCGCGACTACATGTCGAGCGCGCGCTGGTACGCCGACGCGGTCCAGGCCGGTCCCGGCGCGGTGGCGTACTTCTCGCCGGAGTACGGCATCACCGCCGCCCTGCCGCAGTACTCGGGCGGCCTGGGCATCCTGGCCGGGGACCACCTGAAGACCGCCTCGGACCTGGGCGTGCCGCTGATCGGGGTCGGGCTGCTGTACCGGCACGGGTACTTCACCCAGTCGCTGTCCGGCGACGGCTGGCAGGCCGAGCGCTACCCGAGCGACGACCCGAACGGCCAGCCCCTCGAGCTGCTCCGCGATGCGGCCGGCGCCGCGGTACAGATCGCGGTCAGCCTGCCCGCGGGCCGCCAGCTGTCCGCGCAGGTCTGGGTGGCGCAGGTGGGCCGGATCCCGCTGCTGCTGCTCGACTCCTACGTGGAGCAGAACGAGCCCGACCTGCACGAGGTCACCGACCGGCTGTACGGCGGCGGCAGCGACCACCGGCTGAGCCAGGAGCTGCTGCTCGGCATCGGCGGGATGCGGGCGGTCCGGGCGTTCTGCGCGCTGACCGGGCATCCCTCGCCCGAGGTGTTCCACACCAACGAGGGACACGCCGGGTTCCTCGGCCTGGAGCGGATCCGCGAGTACGCCGAGCGCGGGCTGAGCTTCGAGGAGGCCATCGAGGTCTGCCGGGCCGGCACGGTGTTCACCACGCACACGCCGGTCCCGGCCGGCATCGACCGGTTCCCCCGCGAGGCGGTTCGCCAGCACTTCGACGACGACCCGCTGCTGCCCGTGGACCGGGTCCTCGCGCTCGGCGCCGAGACCTACCCGGGCGGCGACCCGGACGTGTTCAACATGGCCGTCATGGGCATGCGGCTGGCCCAGCGGGTCAACGGCGTCTCGCTGCTGCACGGCCAGGTCAGCAGGCAGATGTTCGCCGGCCTGTGGCCGGGGTTCGACACCCGCGAGGTGCCGATCGGCTCGGTCACCAACGGCGTGCACACCCCCACCTGGGTAGCGCCCGAGGTCGGCGCGCTGGCTGGCGAGACCAGCGAGTGGGACTGGGAGCGCGCCGCGGCCGCCCCGGCCGGGCAGATCTGGGCCACCCGGTCCCTGCTGCGCGCCCGGCTGGTGGCCGAGACCCGGCGCCGGCTGCGCGCCTCCTGGCGCCAGCGCGGCGCGTCCGGCGCCGAACTGACCTGGATCGACGACGTCCTCGACGAGCACGTGCTGACCATCGGGTTCGCCCGCCGGGTGCCGTCCTACAAGCGGCTCACGCTCATGCTCAACGACCCGGCCCAGCTCGCCGGGCTGCTCAACGACCCGGCCCAGCCGGTGCAGATCGTGGTGGCGGGCAAGGCGCACCCGGCCGACGACGGCGGCAAGGCGCTGATCCAGCAGATGGTCCAGTACAGCGACTCCCCGGACGTGCGCCGCCGGATCGTGTTCCTGCCCGACTACGACATGGCCATGGCCCGCACCCTGGTGCAGGGCTGCGACGTGTGGCTGAACAACCCGCTGCGCCCGCTCGAGGCCTGCGGCACCTCGGGCATGAAGGCCGCGCTGAACGGCGCGCTCAACGTGTCGGTCCGGGACGGCTGGTGGGACGAGTGGTACGACGGCGGCAACGGCTGGGAGATCCCGTCCGCGGACGGCGTGGCCGACGCCGGGCGCCGGGACGAGCTCGAGGCTCAGGCCCTGTACGAGCTGATCGGCAAGTCGGTGGCGCCGCTGTTCTACGAGCGCGACGCGGACGGCGTGGCGCAGGGCTGGGTGGAGCGGATCCGGCACGCGATGCGCTCGCTGGGCCCGAAGGTCCAGGCCGAGCGGATGGTCCGCGAGTACGTCAACGCGCTGTACGTGCCGGCCGCGGCGTCCACCCGCGCGCTGACCGACGCCGACGGGTTCGGTCCCGCGCGCGAGCTGGCCGCGTGGAAGAAGCGGGTCATCGGGGCCTGGCCGCAGTTGCGGATCGAGCACGTGGAGTCCGAGGCGGCCGGGCAGCGGCTCGGCGCGGCGCTGGAGGTCCGGGTCTCGGTGGCCCTGGGCGAGCTGACCAGGGACGACGTGGTCGTCGAGGTGGTGTACGGGCGCCCGGACGAGGACGACGAGATCGTGCGCCCCGCCTACGCCACGCTCACCGCCGACCCGGCCGAGGTCGCTGAGAGCACGGTGCGCTACTCCGGTGAGGTGTCGCTGGACCGGCCGGGGCCGTTCGGCTACACGGTCCGCGTGCTGCCCAGCCACCGCCTGCTGGACAGCCGCGCCGAGCTCGGCCTGGTCACCTACCCCCAAGCCCCGGCCGGCATGACCAACGGAGACCTGCGTTAGGCGCATCCCCTTCCCCTCCCCCCAGGGCCCGCAGAGTTAAGGTTGTGACATGGGTGAATTCGTGCGCCTGGAGCTCGCCGACGGCATCGGCACGATCCGGCTGGACCGGCCGAAGGTCAACGCGCTGAACGACCAGGTGACCGCCGAGCTCGCCGACGCGGCCCGGGCCTCGGCCGCGGACGAGGTGCGCGCGGTGATCATCTACGGCGGTGAGCGGGTCTTCGCCGGCGGCGCGGACATCGGCGTCATGGCCGAGGCGGGCTACGCCGAGATGGCCGCCCGGTCCGGGCGGCTGCAGGAGACGATGGACCTGATCGCGGCCCTGGGCAAGCCGGTGGTCGCCGCGATCACCGGCTACGCGCTGGGCGGCGGCCTCGAGCTCGCACTGGCCGCGGACTTCCGGGTGGCCGGCGAGAGCGCCCGGCTCGGCCAGCCCGAGATCCTGCTCGGCATCATCCCCGGGGCGGGCGGCACCCAGCGGCTGCCCCGCCTGATCGGCCCGGCCAGGGCCAAGGACCTGGTGTTCACCGGGCGCATGGTCAAGGCCGCCGAGGCGCTCCAGATCGGCCTGGTGGACCGCGTGGTCCCGGACGAGTCGGTGTACCAGACGGCCGTGGACCTGGTGCAGCAGTACGCCGCCGGCCCCGCCCTGGCCCTGCGCGCGGCCAAGCAGGCCATCGACTACGGCCTGGGCGTGGACCTGGCCACCGGCCTGGAGATCGAGCGCGTCCAGTTCGCCGCCCTGTTCGGCACCGCCGACCAGCGCGCCGGCATGCGCAGCTTCCTGGAAAACGGCCCCGGCCAAGCCACCTTCACCGGCCTCTAACCCGCCTGGCAACCGATGAACGCCACTCTGTGCTGGCTAGAGCCATCACAACGCCACGTTCACCCGGCTGTGCCGTCCCCGCGCTCAGCCCTCGATGCTGCCGATGCTGTCGGGGCCGCCGGTCACGATACGGCGCAGGGCCTGAGCGGCCTGGGCGTTCTGCTCGGCGAAGGTGACCAGCCCGGCGGCCAGCGCCGCGGCCCACTCGTGGATCGGGACCGTCTGGCGGGACAGCACCACGCCGCGGACCGCGCGGCAGATCTCGGCCACGGCCCGGCCCTTCTGCACCGACAGCGTCATCTGCTGGTCGCCGAGCTGCACCGCGATCCGGGAGATCTCGCCGGGGCGCCCGCGCATCCGGTCCGACACGCTGCGCTCCCGGTCCACGGTCACGAACTCGCTCGGCAGCGCCTCGCCCAGCGACTGGGTCAGGACGCGGGCATAGATAGTCACGTCAGTGCTGTCGGCGCGCAGCGCGGCGGTCACCATGTCCAGCGAGAGCGCGTCGTCATGCTCAGTCATCGGTAGCGGCTCCACAAGTAGCAATGCCGGAATTCTAGTCGTCCCGGCGTGGCTCGGTCAGATCCCGGACCCCGATGCCGAGGATGGAGGTGACCACCGCCACGACAAGGGGACCGCCGTGCAGGGCAGGGATCACGCTCTTACCGGAGCGGTCGCCTTCGCGGCCGCCGCCCCGCTGCTCCATCTCGCCGCCCTGTCGGTGGCCGCGGGCACCGTGCTGACGGCCGGGGCGGCGCTGCTGCCCGACATCGACGAGCCCGGCTCCACGATCAGCCGCCAGGGCGGCTTCCTCACCATGAGCCTGGCCTGGATCGTGCACCGGGTCAGCGGCGGTCACCGCAAGGGCACGCACAGCTTCCTCGGCGTCGCGGTGTTCGCCGTCGGCGCGCTGCTGGCCGGGAACTGGCAGGCTGCCCAGCCCGGCCGGTGGCCGCATCTCGTCCCCGCCGCCCTGGTCCTGGCCCTGCTGTTCGCGGCGGCCTGCCACGCCCTGCACCTGGGCGGCCATCACGGCGACGCGGCCGGGATCGCCCTGGCCGCGGTCGTGGTGTGGCGGGGCTGGGACCTGGCGCTGGTCACCCCGTGGCGGGTGCCGATCCTGGCCTTCTGCGCCGTCCTGGGGATGCTCGCCCACATCGCCGGGGACATGCTCACCCACGGCGGGTGCCCGGTCTGGTATCCGGCCAGCCGGGACGATCACCACCTGCTGCCGCACGGCCTGCAGTTCACCACCGGCAAGCTGGCCGAGCACTGGATCGTCTCCCCGCTGCTGCTCGCCGCGCTGGCGTTCCTGCTGTGGCGGGACGCCAGCGGCGCGCTGACCGCCGCCCCGATCCGGTAACGACCCGGCGAGCCGTTACAAACAGGCAACTTCTCTTTTCGCCCGAACATTGCATCTGTTTCGTACTCTGGATTCGCGATGCCTGCGACCGATCGACTACCGGGGACTCTCGGCCCGTATCGCCTTCAGGACCGCCTTGGGGAAGGTGGTATGGGGGTGGTTCACCTTGCCCTCGATCCGCAGGGCGATCTGGTGGCCATCAAGGTGCTGCACCCGGACAGCACCGAGAGTGCCAACGCCCGCCTCCGGCTGGCCCGCGAGGTCGAGACCATGCGGCGGGTGCGCAGCGCGTTCGTCGCGGAGGTGCTGGACGCCGACGTGACCGGCGAGTTCCCCTACATCGTGACCCGCTACGTGCCGGGGCCGACGCTGGAGGCCATGGTGCGCAACCGCGGGCCGCTGTCCGGCTCGGGCCTGCGCCGGCTGGCCTACGGCACCGCGGAGGCGCTGACCGCGATCCACGCCGCGGGCGTGGTGCACCGCGACCTCAAGCCGGGCAACGTGATGCTCACCGACGACCGCCCGGTGGTGATCGACTTCGGCATCGCCCAGACCCCGGACGCCACCCGGCTGACCCAGACCGGCCTGGTCATGGGCACGCCCGGGTACCTGGCGCCCGAGGTCATCGAGGGCCAGCCGAGCAGCCCGGCCTCCGACGTGCACTCCTGGGGCGCGACGATGGCCTACGCGGCCACCGGCCGCGCGCCCTACGGCGGGGGCGGCGACTCGTTCCAGACCATCTTCTACCGGATCATCGCCGGCCACGCCGACCTGTCCGGCGTCCCCGGCCCGCTCGTGCCGCTGCTGTCCGCGGCGCTGGCCCGGGACCCGTCCCACCGCCCGTCGGCCGGCTGGCTGAGCGGCCAGGCCAGCGCCCTGGACCTGAGCGCCGTCGGCCCGGCCGCCACCGCGGTCGGGCCCCGCCCCACCGCCGTGATCACCGGCGCCAGCCACGCCAACGGCCAGCCCGCCCCGGCCAAGCCGGGCAAGAAGAACAAGCAGCCCCCGGCCTATCCCGCCCCCAAGCAGGCCGCCCGCGACGTCGCCGACCTGCTCCCCCCGGTCAGCGACGCCCCGCTCCGGGCCCAACCCCGCGCCCCGCTCGCCCCGCTCGCGGCCCAGTCCCGCGGCCCGCTCCCGGCCCCGGCCCGGCCCGCCCCCCAGAACTCCCAGAACCCCCAGGCCCCGTACAACCCGCAGGCCGCGTACGGCCCTCAGGCCCCGTACGGCCCCCAGTCCCCGTACGGCCCCCAGTCCCCGTACGGCCCGCAAGGGCCCGGAACCGGCCGAGGCGCGCCAGCCGGCCGGACCGCCCAGCCCGGCCACACCACCTGGGCCGGCCTGGCCGTCATGATCGCGGCCGTGGCGCTGACCCTGATCCTGCCGGTGGCCGGCCTGATCGTCTCGCTGGCCGTGATCACCCTGCTCCGCGCGGCCGACCAGGCGCAGAGCGCGCTGGCCGTCCGCCGTTCGGTGCGCGGGCCGCGGGCCAGCGACCTGCTGGTCGTGGTGGTCACCGCGCCGCTGAGCGTGGCCCGGGCGCTGCTCACCGAGGCGCTGATGGCCCCGCTGGCCTTCGCCGCGGGCGCGGCGGTCTACTTCGCCACCCTCGCGGTCACCCAGAGCCTGGAACTGCCCCGGGCCGGCGCGTACGCCGCCGCGGCCATCGTCGCCTGGTACGGCGTCGGTCCCGGCTCGGGCCGGCCGCGGCGGCAGCTGAACCGGATGGCGGGCGCGCTGGCCCGCACCCCGCTGACCGCCGCGGTGACCGCGCTCGGGGTGTGGGCGCTGGCCGCGGGCGCGGTGATCTTCGCCGCGTCCCAGGCTCCGTACTACTGGCCGGTGATGAGCCCGCACCTGCCCACGCTGCACGGCTGGCCGCTGATCGGCCACCTGAAGCTGCCCACGCTGCACGGCGCGCTGCCCAAGGCGCCCCGGCTAGCAGGCCTGGTCTCGGCGGCGGCGGACTGGCTGCTCCGGCACGCCTGAGGTCTCGCCCGGCTCGCCCAGCGGCATCGGCTTGACCAGCCCCAGCGCCACCACCTCGTTGGCCAGCCGAGTCCGCCGGTTCGGCCCCTCGGGCACCCGGAACTTCTGGTACAGCCGCAGCAGGTGCTGCTTGACCGCGGCCTCGGTGACCACCAGGTCGGTCGCGATCTCGTGCGCGGTGGCGGGCATGGCGAACGCCTCGTCGGACAGCGCGGGTCGGCACAGCGAGGTGAGCACGTCGAGTTCGCGCCGGGTGAGCTCGGGCGCGGCCGCCCGGCGCAGCTCGGCTTCCTCGGCCAGCTCCTCCTGCGGGATGCCGCCGATCCGGCAGCGGGCCGCGCCGAAGCTCAGCACGTCGCCCTCGTCCAGGACGCGGCGGGCGACGGGGCGTCCGTTAACCCGTGTGCCGTTGCGTGATAAACCGAGATCGACGACGTAGACGTAGGGGCCGCGGCGGATAAGCTCGGCGTGCAGGCGTGACACGCTGGGATCGTCGAGCCGGATGTCGACGCCCCGGCCACGGCCGACAGTCGTCACTTCCCCGCGCAGCGAAATCACTTCGCCACTGTCCTCGACGCGGAGAAACGGTATATCCACGGCGACCCTCCTGTCTAACGGAGCCGATAGTGATATCTCACCATCTGGTCACCCCCAGTGTCACGGGTCTTACGCCGAGATGTCATGCGAAGCCGGGAACCGGGCCGTCTCGAAATCAGGCACCGGGGCTGTCTCGGATCCAGCCACCGCCCGGCCCGGGGCTGTCTCGGATCCAGGCACCGCCCGGCCGGCGGCTGTCTCGGATCCAGGCACCCTCCAAGGCGCCGGCCCGGTCCGGCCCCCGGTAAACTTCCTGCGGAAAGCCGGGAGGCATGTGCATGGCGAATAGGCCGGCGAACGCCGGTGCTCACAGCGCTGGTCCGCAGCAGGCGCGGCAGCAGGCGCGGCAAGCAGCACCCCAGGCACCCCAGGCACCGCCAGCATCCCAGGCATCCCAGGGACCCCAGGGACCGCCAGCACCGCAGCCGGGATCTGCCGCCGCGCCGCCACCGGTCCACCACCAGGGCTTCCCCCGCGGCCGCCGGGCCGCGCCGGCCAAACCGGTGTCGCTGATCGTGGTCTGGCTGCCGTACCTGCTCGTGCTCGCGGGCACGGCCGCCGGCCTGTTCGTGGCCTCGCAGGGTTCGCGGTCCGCGGGCCGGGGCGCCGCGGTGGTGGGTGCCGCGCTGCTGGTGGCCGCGCTGGCCCGGCTCGCGCTGCCGCCGCGCTACGCCGGGCTGCTGGCGACGCGGAGCAAGGCCCAGGACGTGGCGGGTTTCGCGGTGCTCGGCGCCGCGGTGCTCGCGGTCGCGGCGTCGCTGCCATAAGCGGCCGCCATAAATCAGGAAAGGGAACGAGGCAACACAATGGCCAAGATCAAGGTAGCCAATCCCGTCGTCGAACTCGATGGCGATGAGATGACGCGGATCATCTGGCAGTACATCAAGGACCAGCTGATCCTGCCCTACCTGGATATCGAGCTTGAGTACTACGACCTTTCCGTGCAGCACCGCGACGCGACCGACGACCAGGTCACCATCGATGCGGCGCACGCCATCCAGCGCCACGGCGTCGGCGTGAAGTGCGCCACGATCACCCCGGACGAGGCCCGGGTGACCGAGTTCGGCCTGAAGAAGATGTGGCGGTCACCGAACGGCACCATCCGCAACATCCTCGGCGGAGTCATCTTCCGCGAGCCGATCGTCATCTCGAACATCCCGCGGCTGGTCCCGACCTGGACCAAGCCGATCATCATCGGCCGCCACGCGCACGCCGACCAGTACAAGGCCAGCGACTTCGTGGTGCCGGGCCCTGGCACGGTGACGATCACCTACGTGCCCGAGAACGAGGGCCACCCGATCGAGATCGAGGTCGCGAAGTTCACCGGCGGCGGCGTGGCCATGGCCATGTACAACTTCGACGACTCGATCCGCGACTTCGCCCGGGCCACCATGCGCTACGCGCTGGACCGGCGCTTCCCGCTCTACCTGTCCACCAAGAACACGATCCTGAAGGCCTACGACGGGCGGTTCAAGGACATCTTCGCCGAGATCTTCGAGTCCGAGTTCAAGGCCGATTTCGAGGCGGCCGGGATCACCTACGAGCACCGGCTCATCGACGACATGGTCGCCCAGGTCCTCAAGTGGGAGGGCGGCATCGTCTGGGCCTGCAAGAACTACGACGGCGACGTGCAGTCCGACGTGGTGGCCCAGGGCTTCGGCTCGCTCGGCCTGATGACCAGCGTGCTGATGACCCCGGACGGCCGAACCGTGGAGGCCGAGGCCGCGCACGGCACCGTGACCAGGCACTACCGCCAGTACCAGCAGGGCCAGCCGACCTCGACCAACCCGGTCGCGTCGATCTTCGCCTGGACCCGCGGCCTGGAGCACCGCGGCAAGCTGGACGGCACCCCCGCGGTCGCCCTGTTCGGCCGCACGCTGGAGGATGTCTGCGTGCACACCATCGAGGAGGGCAAGATGACCAAGGACCTCGCCCTGCTCGTCGGCCGGGGCACCCCGTTCCTGAACACTGAGGACTTCCTCGCCGCCCTGGACGATAACCTGCGCAGGGCGATGAATTCCTTATCTTCCGAACGGGCCGTGGTGCGCGCCTCCGGCCAGGCTCCCGCACCCGGCGCAACGGCATGATTGCCGCAATCACGCGCACCTCATAGGAGAACCTCACCATGGCACGCAAGGGCAAGGTAACCGTCGTCGGCGCGGGCTTCTACGGCTCGACCACCGCGCAGCGGCTCGCCGAGTACGACATCTTCGACGAGGTCGTGCTCACCGACATCATCGAGGGCAAGCCGGAGGGGCTGGCCCTGGACATGAACCAGTCGCGGCCGGTGGAGGGCTTCGAGACCAAGGTGACCGGCCAGAGCACGGGGCCGGCGGGCGAGGGCTACGAGGCGATCGCCGGGTCGGACATCCTGATCATCACCGCGGGGCTGCCCCGCAAGCCGGGCATGAGCCGGATGGACCTGATCGAGACCAACGCCAGGATCGTCCGCAACGTGGTCGAGAACGTGGCCAAGTACGCGCCGGACGCGGTGCTGATCGTGGTGTCCAACCCGCTGGACGAGATGACGGCGCTGGCGGCCAAGGTGTCCGGCTTCCCGCACCACCGGGTGATGGGCCAGGCTGGCATGCTCGACACCGCCCGGTTCAGCTACTTCGTGGCGGAGAAGCTCGGCGTCCCGGTCGGCTCGGTGCGCACCCTGACCCTCGGCTCGCACGGCGACACGATGGTCCCGGTCCCCTCGGCCTGCACCGTCGACGGCCGCCCGCTGTCCGACCTGCTGCCCGCGGACCAGATCGAGGAGCTCGTCACCCGGACCCGCAACGGCGGCGGCGAGATCGTCGCGCTGCTCAAGACCGGCTCGGCCTACTACGCCCCGTCCGCCGCCGCGGCCCGGATGGCCCGCGCGGTGGCCGAGGACTCCGGCCAGGTCATGCCGGTCTGCGCCTGGGTCGACGGCGAGTACGGCATCTCCGGCGTCTACCTGGGCGTCGAGGCCGAGATCGGCGCGACCGGCGTCCGCCGCGTGGTCGAGCGCGACCTCACCGAGGCCGAGCTAGCCGCCCTGCGCACCGCCGCCGAAGCCGTCCGCGCCAAGCAAGCCGACGTCGCCTCCCTCTGAACGTCAGAACCCGGTGTCGATCGTGATGGTGCTGCCGCGCGGCGCCGAGCCGACCGGCATGTAGTCGAACACCTTATCGACCGAGCCGAATTTATTCACCTTCACCGCGAACCCTGCGGCTTCGAGCGCCTGGATCGCCTGTTCGGTCGTCTCGCCGATCAGGTCCGGAACCTCGATCAGCCGCGGGCTCGCCGAACTCGCGGGACGGCTGGTGCTGGGTTCCGCGGCCGGGTTCGTGCTGCTCGCGGTGGATTCCGGCGTCCGGCTCGGTGTGTGAGCGGCTGCGGCTGAACTGGCCCGGCCGGGCCTGGTCGTGGTGCCCGAACCTGTGGCCGAACTACTGGCCAGGCCCGGGCGGCGGCTGCCTGCCGCGGGTGGGGAGCCGCTGGCGAACAGGATGGGAAGCGCGACCGCGAGGGCGATCGCGAGGGTCACGGTGGCGATCAGCGCCGCGAGCCAGCGCCGGGGCTGTCCGCGGGACGGCTCGGCATAACCGGCCCCGCCCGGCCCTGGCCCTGCGCCCGCTCCTGTCACCGGCACCGGCCGGGCCGGCGTCTGAGTGGTCGGGGCGCCGTCGGCGGGGGCGCGCGGCCCGGCCCCGCCAGGTGCGCCCGGTGCGGCGGTACCGGGCATGTCGGCGCGCAGCGCCGCCGGCCCCGGCCCGCTGAGCGCGGCCAGCAGGGACGAGACCGTCGGCCGGGCTTCCGGCGACTTGGCCAGGCAGCTGCCGATCAGTCCGGTCAGCTCCTCATCGGCCAGCCCGGCTAGCTCCGGCGGCTCGCTGACCAGGCGGAACATGACCGTGGCGGCTGAATCCCCGGTGAACGGCGGCCGGCCCGTGGCCGCGAACGCCAGCACGCTGCCCAGCGAGAAGACGTCGCTGGCCGGGCCGGCCAGGCCGGCGCCGAGATGTTCCGGGGACATGTAGGCGAACGTGCCGATCACCGCGCCCGCCGTGGTGATGCCCGTGGAGTCGTCGATGACCCGGGCGATCCCGAAGTCGATGATCCGCGGTCCGTCCGGAGCCAGGATTACGTTGCCGGGCTTGAGGTCCCGGTGCACCAGCCCGCGGGCGTGGATCGCGGCCAGGCCCTCGGCCAGCCCGGCGCCCAGCGCGCGCACCTCGCCGGGCGGCAGCGGTCCGTCCCGGTCGACCGCGTCCTGCAGCGACGGCCCTTCGATGAAGGCCGTGACCATCCACGGCGGACTGCCCTGCGGATCCGCGTCGACCACCGGTGCGGTATGAAACCCGCCGACTCGCTGGGCGGCCTCGATCTCCCGCGCGAACCGTTCCCGGAAGTGCGGCGCCCGCAGGTGGAACGGATGGATGACCTTCACCGCGACCTTGCGGCCGCCTGGTGAGATCCCGAGGAAGACCTGCCCCATCCCGCCCGCACCGAGCCGCCCCAGTAGCCGGTAGCTGCCCACGCTGATCGGATCACCAGGCTGAAGCGGATCCATTGGCCGGCCCCCCCGGTCCCATCCACCGCGGAAACGGCTACATCGAAGACATATACGTCTACATCAACATCCGGCCGTGTCGCAGCCGATTCCGGCGAACTCAGGCCGGGTCGGGCCTCGCCGGATCGGGCAGTGCGTCCGGATAGGTGACGTCGATCTCCGTGATGCCGGTGCCGAAGTCGCGCCTGTTGTTGGTGATAAAGCGGTCGGCGCCCATGCCGATAGCGGTAGCCAGGTGCGTGGCGTCGGCCGCCCGCAGCCGGTACCGGCTGGCGAGCGCGGTAGCCAGCTCGGCGGTGGCCCGGTCGACCGGGCGCAGGTCCAGCCGCGCGAGCAGCCCGGCCAGGATGCGGACCTCATCGGCGGTCCCATCGCGCAGCGGTTTGCTCAGCACCTCAGGCAACAGCAGGACCGAGCCGACGCCCGCGGGCCCGGGGCGGAACAACGCGGCGACCCGGCGGCCCAGCGCGTGACCTGGCACGGCGGCATAGATCAGCGAGTCGGCGTCGAAGGCGTCCACTGGCCGTAGGCGTCCGCTAGCGGGCGTCTCGCCCGGCCCGGATCCCGGCGATCAGTTCCTCCGCGCGCTGCTCGGTCAGGCCGGGTCCCTCCGGCAACGCCGTGGCCGCCGCCTCATCGAGCAGCGCATGGATCCGCTCCGCGTCGTCCAGCGCGCCCCGCGCCCGGCGACTCCACAAGACGTCCGGGCGCACCACGACGGCCACCGGCCGGCCGTGCCGGGTGATGGTGACCTCCTCGCCCCCCGCCACCCGGTCGAGGACCTCGGGCAGGGCCGCCCGCGCCTCGCTGACCGTCATCGTCCCCATCTCTAGGTTGTACCACGACGTACATCACCGTACAAGTCGTCGTCCCTAAACGAATGCCTTACGAGTGAGCGCGTGAAGCCACCGGCTCCGATGCTGCCGATCGTCTTAGCCCCGGCCCGGCCGGCCTGGGTTTCGGTACCCCTGTTTTGGGGCTGCGATGGTGATCCTCGCCGGGCCACGCGGCTCAGGCGTAACCGGGACGATGGCCCTCCGTCCCGGTTATAACCGGTACAGGGGGCCATCGTCCCGGTTGGATGCGGGTCCGGGTGCGGTGCGCGAGTGGCTGGCGTTAGTGGCGGGCACAACGATGCGGGACTGGCAAGCGCCATCCGCAGCGAGCCGGGCCCTTGTCCCTGCACACGCACCCGCGGGCCATCAAGCCAGTCGGGCCAGCATCCGCCGGGCGCTAGCCGGGGACGGAACGAGGCGCACCGCAGCCGGGACGCCCCACAAGACCCGCTCGTCACACACCGCGCCCCGGTACCAGCACTCCTCCACGCCCAGGGTAAGGAACCACCCTCAGCCGCGGATCAGGCGGCGCAGGGCCAGCTCGGCGTACAGCGTGGTGCCGTCGGCCAGGGCCGCGTCGTCGAACACCGCGTGCGCCGAGTGGTTGGTCGGCGCGGTCAGCGGGTCCGTACCCGGCGGGCAGGCGCCCAGCATGACGAACGCCCCGGGCACCTGCTCCAGGACGAACGAGAAGTCCTCGGCCCCGGTGAGCGGGAACTCGGCCTGCTCGCCGCGTTCGGCGCCGAACACGTCCGCGACCGTCTCGCCCGCGAACGCCGCCTCGGCCGCGTCGTTGACGGTCACCGGGTACTCCGCGGCGTAGACGGCCTCGGCGGTCAGCCCGTGGCCGCGCGCGATGTCGCCGATCAGCCGCGGCACGATCTCGGCCAGCGCGGCCCGAGACTCCGCGCTGAACGAGCGGGCCGTGGCCAGGAACGTGGCCTGGTCCGGGATCACGTTGTCGGTGGTACCGGCGTGGAAGCTGCCCACGGTGATCACCACCGGGTCGAACACGTCGAACTTCCTGGTCACCAGCGTCTGCAGCGCGGTCACCATCTCGCACGCGACCGGGATCGGGTCCGCGGCCCGGTGCGGCGTCGAGGCGTGCCCGCCGTGCCCGTGCACGGTGACGGTGATCTGGTCCGCGGCGGCCAGCATCGCGCCGGGCCGGGTCGAGAACGTCCCGCACGGCAACCGCTGCGACGTCACGTGCAGGCCGTACGCGGCGACCGGCCGCTCGCCCGCCGCCTCCAGGACGCCCTCCTCGATCATGTACCGGGCCCCGGCATAGCCCTCCTCGCCGGGCTGGAACATGAAGACCACCGTGCCGTCCAGCTCGGCCCGCCGGGCCGACAGCAGCCGGGCCGCGCCGGCCAGCATCGCGGTGTGCAGGTCGTGGCCGCAGGCGTGCATCGCGCCGGGGATCTGCGATGCGTACGGCAGGCCGGTCTCCTCGGTGACCGGCAGCGCGTCCATGTCGCCGCGCAGCAGCACGACGGGCCCGGCGCCGCCTCCGCGCAGCACCGCGGTCACCGAGCTCAGCCCCCGGCCGGTGCTGACCTCCAGCGGCAGCCCGTCCAGGGCGGCGAGCACCTTGGCCTGGGTCTTCGGCAGGTCCAGGCCGATCTCCGGCTCGCGGTGGATCGCGTGCCGCAGCTCGGCGATCTGACCGGAGATCTGTGCCGCCTCATCCCGCACCCGCACTGCGTCCTCCTCGCGACCACCCACGAACGACGAACCTCCCGCCGATCATCCCACCCGCCGCGCGCTGTCTGACGGGGTCGCGTCCAGGAATTCCGGCGCGGTCCAGGAACGCCGGGCGAACGCCCCGGCGACCGCCGCGCGCGCCGGCTCGGCCGCCTCCGCCCGGGCCAGCGCGAGCACCGAGCCGCCGAACCCCCCGCCGATCATCCGCGCCCCGAGCGCTCCCGCCGCCACCGCCGCGTCCACCGCCACGTCTGCCTCGGGCCAGGAGACCTCGAAGTCGTCCCGCAACGACGCGTGCGCCCGCGTCAGCAGCCTCCCGATCCCACCGAAGGCGTCCCCGGACGCCGAGCGCAGCAACGCGACCACGGAAAGCACCCGCTGGTCATCAGCCACCACGTGGCGGGCGCGACGCCGGAGCACAGGATCGGTGAGCCGGTCCGTGTCAGCCACGTCCGTTAGGTACCGAAGAGAAGGAACCCCGAGCAGCCGCGCCGCCCGTTCGCACTCCGCGCGCCGCCGGCCGTACTCCCCGGCGGTCAGCTCGTGCCGGGCCCGGGTGTTGATCAGCAGCAGCCGCGCCCCGGCCGCCACCGGGTCGAACGGCACCTGCGCGGTCTCCAGCGAGCGGCAGTCCAGCAGCAGGGCGTGGCCGTGCGAGCTCAGCAGCGACGCAGACTGGTCCATGATCCCGGACGGCACCCCGACGAACTCGTTCTCGGCCCGGCGGGCGATCGCGGTCAGCTCGCGCCGTTCCACCGTCAGCCCGGCGAGCGAGGTCAGCGCCAGCGCGGTCACGCACTCCAGCGCCGCCGAGGAGGACAGCCCCGCCCCGGCCGGCACGTCGGAGTCGAACGCCAGACAGGCGCCGGGCACCTCGTACCCGGCCCGCGCCAAAGACCACGCCACCCCGGCCGGGTACGCCGCCCACCCGTCAACCCGCCCCGGCTCCAGCTCGTCCAGGTCAACAGAGACCACTGGCCCCGGCGCCCGCGCCGAGCACAGCACCAGCCGCCGGCCGTCCCGGCGGGCCGCGGCGGCCGCGATGCCCTGGCCGAGCGCGAACGGGAGCACGAACCCCTCGTTGTAATCGGTGTGCTCGCCCATCAGGTTGGCCCGGCCCGGCGCGAACCACACCCCGTCGGCCGCCCCGCCGAACCGCGCGCGGAACAAACCCAACGGCGACGGGCTCACCGAAGAACGCGCGCCTGGTAGAACTCCCAGGCGTCGGCGGCCATCGCCCGCAGGTCGCGGTTCGCCCGCCAGCCGAGTTCGGCCTGGATCCGCTCGGACGAGGCGACGAGCACGGCCGGGTCGCCGGGCCGCCGCGGGGCCATGTCGATACCGATCGACGTCCCGGTGACCGCGGCGCAGACGTCGATGACCTGGCGGACCGAGGAGCCGGTCCCGTGGCCCAGGTTATACACCCGGTGCTGGCCGGGCCGGCAGGCCGCCAGCGCCAGCAGGTGCGCGTCGGCCAGGTCGGTGACGTGGATGTAGTCGCGGACGCAGGTTCCGTCCGGAGTCGGGTAGTCCTCGCCGAAGACCTGCACCCGCTGACCGGCCGCCGCCGCGGTCAGCACGGCCGGGATCAGGTGCGTCTCGGGGGTGTGCCGCTCGCCGAACCAGGTCCCGTCGGCCGCGCGGTGCGCGCCGGCCACGTTGAAGTACCGCAGGCTGGTCGCGCCGAAGCCGTAGAGCCGGGCGAACTCGGCCAGCGTGGTGTCCACGGCGAGCTTGGTCGCGCCGTAGGGGTTGGTCGGCCGGGTCGGGTCGGTCTCGGCGATGGGGGTGCGCTCCGGCTCGCCGTAAACCGCGGCGGTGGAGGAGAACACGATCGTGCGCACGCCGAACTCGCGCATCGCCTCGAGCAGCGCGATCGACCCGCCCAGGTTCGTCGACCAGTACCGGGCGGGCTCCGCCACCGACTCCCCGACCAGCGACTTCGCGGCGAAGTGCAGCACCGCCTCGGCCCCGTCGGCCAGCACCTCGGCGGCGCAGTCGCGCAGCGTGCCCTTGACGAACGTGGCCCCGGCGGGCACCGCCTCGGCGTGCCCGGTGGACAGGTCGTCGAGCACGGTGACCTCGTGCCCGGCCGCGACCAGCTGCGCGGCGACGACGCTGCCGATGTATCCGGCACCGCCGGTGACGAGCACTCTCACAAGGCCTCCCTAAGTCGTGCCGCTGCCTCTTCCGGGACGATGTCGTTGATCCACACGCCCATCCCCGATTCGGTCCCGGCCAGGTACTTGAGCTTGCCGGCCGCGCGCCGGATCGACAGTACCTGAAGGTGGGCGGCAAAAACTCCGCGCGCGGCGGCGTCGCGCACCGGTGCCTGGTGCCACGCGGCGATGTACGGTGCCGGCCGCCCGAACAACCCGTCGAACCGCCGCAGCACGTCCAGGTACAGCGGCCCGAACGCATCCCGCGCCGGCTCAGCCAGAAAAGTAAGGTCCGGCACCCGGGCCAGCGGGAAGATCCGCACCTCGTACGGCCAGCGCGCCGCCTCGGGCACGAACGCCACCCAGTGCTCATTCCGGGCCACCACCCGCGTCCCCGACGAAAGCGAGTCCGCCACCAGGTCGTCGAACAGATTGCCACCCGCATACGCAAGAGCCTGCTCCACCATGCGCGCCAGCCGCGGCGCCACGAACGGGAACGCGTAGATCTGCCCGTGCGGATGGTGCAGCGTGACCCCGATCTCCTCGCCCCGGTTCTCGAAGCAGTACACCTGCCGGGTCTCCGGCAGCGCGCCGAGCACCTGCGTCCGGTCCACCCAGGCCTCCAGCACGGTGCGGGCGCGCCGCGGGCCCAGGGAAGCGAACGACGCGTCGTGGTCGGAGGTGAAACAGACCACCTCGCAGCGCCCGAGCGGCTCGCGCAGCGAGGGAAACCGGTTCTCGAACACCACCACGTCGTAGCTCGAGGCCGGGATCTCGGTGGGCCGTCCCGGCGCCGAGGGGTCCAGCGGGCACTGGTCCGCCGGGGGCAGGAAGGTCCGGTCCTGGCGGGCGGCCGCGATCACCACCCACTCCCCGGCCAGCGCGTCCCAGCGGATGCCCTGCTCGGCCGACCCCGTCGGACCGGGTGGCCCCGGCGCCATAAGGGGCAGCGGCCGGGTGTCGCGGGCCAGCACCCGGTCCAGGCCGGGCGCCTCGTCGTAGTACACGATCTCGCGGCCGTCAGCGAGCCGGGCGCTGGCCTTCCAGATTGCTTGCGTGCCCACGGGACCCATACGTTATCCGGTCTACACTGGCCACACACATCCCGTACCAGGCAGATAAGAGAATGAGCAAAGTCGTCCTGGATATCATCATTGTCCTGGTCATCGTGTGCATCGGGGGGTTCTTCTCGGCCTCTGAGATGGCCCTCGTCTCGCTGCGAGAAGGCCAGGTCAGGGCGCTGGCCAAGCGGGGCAGGCGGGGCCAGCGGACCGCGCGGCTGGCCAGCGACCCGACCCGTTTTTTCTCCGCCGTGCAGATCGGCGTGACCCTGGCCACCCTGTTCTCCGGCGCCTACGGCGCCGAGACCCTGACCGGGTACCTCAAGTCGTGGCTGGTCCGCCAGCACGTGTCGCCGGGCTGGGCGGCGGCGCTCGGGTTCATCGTGGTGACCATGTGCATCACGTTCTTCAGCCTCGTCCTCGGCGAGCTGGCGCCCAAGCGGATCGGGCTGCAGCGGGCGCCGCGGCTGGCCCTGCTGGCCGCGCCGATGCTCGACCGGATCGCGACCCTGGCCCGCCCGGTGGTCTGGCTGCTGACCAAGTCGACCAACCTGGTGATCGCCCTGCTCGGCGGCGACCCCCGGGTCGGCCGCCAGGCCATGACCGAGGAGGAACTGCGCGACCTGGTCACCGGCGCGCAGGCGCTCAGCACGGACGAGCGGCGCATCGTGAGCGAGGTGTTCGACGCCGGGAAGCGCCAGATCCGCGAGGTGCTGGTGCCGCGCACCGAGGTCGTCTTCCTGGACGCCGAGACCCCGGTATCGGCGGCCGCCGCGCTCGCGGCCGGGGTGCCGCACTCGCGGCTGCCGGTGTTCACCGACAGCTACGACAACGTGACCGGCTTCGTGCACGTCAGGGACCTGCTCGGGCCCGGAATCACGAACCGCTCGGAGCCGGTCGGCCGGATCGCCCGCCCGGTCAAGTTCCTGCCGATCAGCAAGACCGTGCTGTCCTCGCTGTCCGAGATGCGCCGCGAGCGCGCCCACCTGGCCATCGTCGTCGACGACTACGGCGGAACAGCCGGCATCGTCACCCTCGAGGACCTGGTCGAGGAGCTGATCGGCGACATCAGGGACGAATACGACACCGAGCAGGGCCAGCGGACCACCCTGCCCGCCGGCGAGGTCGAGGTCGACGGCCTGCTCAACCTGGACGAGTTCGCCGAGCAGACCGGCATCACCCTCCCGGAGGGCCCCTACGAGACGGCCGCGGGCTACGTCCTGGCCGTGCTCGGCGACCTGCCCTCGCCCGGGGCCAGCGTCCAGGTGAACGGGCACACGATCACGGTCACCGAGCTGGACGGCCGCCGGATCGCCCGCCTGCGCGTAGACTCCACGGAACAATCACCCCAGAAATCCCAGGTGGAAGGCGGTTAGCGTGCCCAGTGGCTTCGATACCGTGCTCGTGGTGGACTTCGGCGCGCAGTACGCGCAGCTGATCGCCCGGCGGGTGCGCGAGTGCCACGTCTACTCCGAGATCGTCCCCTCGACCATGCCGGCCGAGCAGATGCTGGCCCGGCGCCCGAAGGCCATCATCTTGTCCGGCGGCCCGTCCTCGGTCTACGCGGACGGCGCCCCGCCCGCGCCGCCCGGGCTGCTCGAGGCGGGCGTCCCGGTCCTGGGCATCTGCTACGGCTTCCAGCTCCTGGTCAATGAGCTGGGCGGCACCGTCGAGCGCACCGGCCTCGCCGAGTACGGCGCCACCGCCCTGGCTCTGCTTGCCGGGGGGGACGACCCCCCCAAGCCCCCCCGCGACTCGGGCGGCCGGCTCCTCTCCGGCACGCCGAAGCAGCAGCAGGTCTGGATGTCGCACGGCGATACCTGCACCGCGGCCCCGCCCGGCTTCCGGGTCACCGCGCGCACCCAAGGCACGCCGGTGGCCGCGGTGGAGAACCCCGACCGCCGCCTGTTCGGCGTGCAGTTCCACCCCGAGGTGGTCCACACCGAGCACGGCACCCGCATGCTGGCCCGCTTCCTGGAACTGGCCGGCTGCCGCCCGTCCTGGACGATGCTGAACATCGTCGAGGACCTCCTCGAGGCGATCCGCGAGCAGGTGGGCGCCGGCCGCGCGATCTGCGGGCTGTCCGGCGGGGTGGACTCCGCGGTCGCCGCGGCCCTCGTCCAGCGGGCCATCGGGGACCGCCTGACCTGCGTGTTCGTCGATCACGGCCTGCTTCGCAAGGGCGAGGCCCAGCAGGTGGAGGAAGACTTCGTGGCCGCCACCGGCGTCCGGCTCAAGGTCGCCACCGAGGCCGACGCGTTCCTGTCCGCGCTGGCCGGCGTGACCGACCCCGAGCACAAGCGCAAGGTCATCGGCCGGGAGTTCATCCGCGCCTTCGAGCGCGCCGCCCGCCAGACCCGGGACGAGGCCGGCGAGTGCGAGTTCCTGGTCCAGGGCACGCTGTACCCGGACGTGGTCGAGTCCGGCGGTGGCACCGGCACCGCGAACATCAAGTCCCACCACAACGTCGGCGGGCTGCCCGACGACCTGAAGTTCCGCCTGGTCGAGCCGCTGCGCGCGCTGTTCAAGGACGAGGTGCGCCGGGTCGGGGAGGAACTCGGCCTGCCCCCGGCCATCGTCCGCCGCCAGCCGTTCCCCGGCCCCGGCCTGGCCATCAGGATCGTCGGCGAGGTGACCGCGGACCGCCTCGCGGTCCTGCGCGAGGCCGACGCCATCGCCCGCGAGGAACTGTCGGCCGCCGGGCTCGACGCCGAAGTCTGGCAGTGCCCGGTGGTGCTGCTCGCCGACGTGCGTTCGGTGGGCGTGCAGGGGGACGGCCGCAGCTACGGCCACCCGGTCGTGCTCCGGCCGGTGACCAGCGAGGACGCCATGACCGCGGACTGGGCCCGGCTCCCCGCCGACGTGCTGGCCCGCATCTCCACCCGGGTCACCAACGAGGTTCCCGAGGTGAACCGCGTCGTCCTGGACATCACCAGCAAGCCGCCCGCCACCATTGAATGGGAATAAAAGACCTTTTCTTCCGAACGGGCCGTTGATCCCCGCATAAATGCCCTTTAATGCCACCTGAATCGTCGCCGAATTTACCGGCCGCGCATTCTATATATGCCATTCGCTTTCCGGTATGCTGGCCATCGCACATTCTTTATCCCTAGTAAGGGCAGATAAATGCGGACGCTTGCCAGAGCCGCGACCCGCTCGCTCGCAGCGCTCTGCGCCGGGCTCGCGCTCATGGTCGTCGCGGTGGCCGTCATCGGCATCGTGAGCACTCACGTGGCCACCAGCCGCGGCAACGAGATCGCCGACGACGAGCTGACCACCTCGACCGTGACCGGTCAGCTGGCCCGCAACATCGACGCCGCGTACGCCGCCGGGGAACAGGCCATCGCGGCCACCCAGCCCGCGCCGCGCGCCCAGCTGCTCCGCTCGCTTTACACCGGCCTGCTGCCCGCGGTCGACGCGCAGCTGTTCTCGCTGCAACACCTGCACGCCGGTGACCCGCCGGCCGAGTACGCCGACATCGGCCTGTTCATCAGGCAGTGGACCGCGGTGCGCGACCTGCTCAGCCCGGACAACCTCACCGGCCAGCCAGGCGCGGGGTCCGCTGGCCAGCTGAGCGCCGCCTACCAGCCGGTCAGCGCGCACCTGAACGTGCTGTTCGGCAGGGAAGTCGACGACGCGCGCGCCGACCACGCGCAGGCCTCGTCCAGCGCGGTCCGCGCCACCGGCCTGCTCATCGCCGTCGCGGCCCTCGGCATCGCGCTCGGCGTGCTGTTCCTGCGCATGGGCACCGGCCGCATCCGCCGTCACCTGGTGCCCAGCCAGGACCAGGCCGAGTTCGCGGACACCCTGCAGATCGCCAGCGACGAGGACGAGGCACACCGCCTGCTGCAGCGCCACCTGGAGCGCACGCTCACCCAGACCAGCGCCGTGGTGCTCAACCGCAACAACAGCGCGGACCGCCTGGAGGCGGTGACGCCCCTGCCGGACGGCTCGCCGCTGGCCGGCACCCTGCGCGGCGCGGAGCCGCGCTCGTGCCTGGCGATCCGCTCCGGCCGGACCCACCGCCAGGACGGCGGCCGGCCGGGCCTGCTGTCCTGCGCGGTGTGCGCCGTCGCGCCCGGCGCCTCGTCGTGCGTCCCGCTCACCGTGGGCGGCGAGGTGATCGGCTCGGTCCTGCTCAGCCGGCCGGCGCCGTGCACCGAGGGCGAGGAACAGCGGATCCGCGAGGCGGTCGGGCAGGCCGCGCCGGTGCTGGCCAACCTGCGCAACCTGGCCCTGGCCCAGATCCGCGCCGCCACCGACGGCCTGACCGGGCTGCCCAACCAGCGCGCCGTCGCCGACGCGCTCAAGCGCACGTTCGCCCAGGCCGTGACGACCAAGGCGCCGCTCGCGCTGCTGCTGCTCGACCTGGACCACTTCAAGCTGATCAACGACCAGCGCGGGCACGCGGTGGGCGACCAGGTGCTGGCCAGCGTGGGCGCGACGCTGCGCAGCGTGCTGCGGACCCACGACTTCGCCGGGCGCAAGGGCGGGGAGGAGTTCGCGGTCCTGCTGCCCGACACCGACATGGCCGCGGCGCTGGAGATCGCCGAGCGGGTCCGCGCGGCGATCGCGGAGATCTCCCTGCCGGGCACCGACGTCTCGGTCACCGCCTCGCTGGGCGCGGCCGGGTACCCCGAGCACGCCAGCACGCTGGACCGGCTCGAGCGCCTGGCCGACGCCGCGCTGTACCTGGCCAAGCGGCAGGGCCGGGACCGGGTCGAGCTGGCCGAGCCGGCCGCGGCCGACATTTCCGGCGAGTTTCCCGCCCCGTCGCCCAACGGCTCAGCCCCGGTGCCCGCCTCCTAGCCGAGGCTCCGCATCGCCCACAGGTCGGGGAAGGTGGGGGAGGCCAGCGTGGTCTGCAGGTAGGTCGCCCCGGCCGAGCCGCCGGTGCCGCGCCGCGCGCCGATGGTCCGCTCCACCATCTTGATGTGGTGGTACCGCCACTCCTGCATGCCCTCGTCCAGGTCGACGAGCAGCTCGCACACCGCGGTGGCGTCGGTGTCGTCGTCGTAGACCTTCTTCAGCACCTGCTGCACCGCGTCCGAGGCCTCGAGCGGCGCGGTGACGTCCCGGCCGCGCACGTCCGCGGGCACGTCGTAGCCCTGGCCGGACAGGTAGCTCAGGAACGAGTCGAACAGCGACGGCCGGGACATCGCCGCCGTGATCCTGGCCCGCTCCGGGCTGTCCGCCAGGTACGGCGCGACCATCCTGCGGTCCCGGCGGCCCAGGACCGCCTCGAGCTCGCGGAACTGCGCCGACTCGAAGCCGCTCGACGTGCCGAGCGCATTGCGGAACGCGGTGAACTGGGTCGGCGTCATCGTCTCGAGCACGTCGAGCTGGGCCACCACGATCTTCAAGATGGCCAGCGTCCGGCGCAGCGTGCGCATGGCGTGCGTCGTCTCGCCCGCCTCGAGCTGGTCCTGCAGCTTGACCAGCTCGTGCAGCAGCTGCTTGAACCACAGCTCGTAGATCTGGTGGATGACGATGAACAGCATCTCGTCGTGCTCGGCCGACCTAGGTTCCTGGGCCGAGAGCAGCTGGTCCAGCCGCAGGTACCCCGCGTAGGTGACCTGATCCTCAAGCTCAGCCATTGCTGCCGTGCCCCTCGATCAGCGCGCGGGCCGCCTCGGCGCCGTCCCACACGTCGGTGAACCGGGTGGTGAGCGCGGGCAGCCCGAACCGGAACCGGTCCGGGGTCCGGTAGTCGGTGATGACCCCGCCGGAGGCCAGCCGCGCCACGATCTGCTCGGCCCGCGGATGGCAGAAGCTCACGTGCCCGCCGCGCCGGCCTGCCTCGCGCGGGGTGGCGATCGCGCACCCGAGCGGGACCAGCCACGCGTCGGCCAGCTCGATCAGGTAGTCGGTCAGCCGCGTGCTCTTGGCCCGCATCGGCGCCATGCCCGCCTCGAGCAGCAGCCGGGCGCCCTCCTCGACGGCCGCGGTGCCCGGGATCGACGGCGTGCCGGTCAGGAACTTGGCCATCCCCGCCGCCGGGTCATAGCCGGGCCCCATGTCGAACTGGTCGCGCTGGGAGAACCAGCCCCAGATCGGCTGGCGCAGCTCCTCCCGCAGCCGGGCGCGGACGTACGCGAACGCCGGGGCGCCCGGTCCGGCGTTGAGGTACTTGTACGTGCAGCCGACCGCCAGGTCCGCCCCGCACCCGTCCAGGTCGACCGGCACCGCCCCGACCGAGTGGCACAGGTCCCAGAGCATCAGCGCCCCGGCCCGCTGGACGATGCCGGTGATGGCGGCCATGTCGGCCAGCGCGCCGCTGCGGTAGGCCACGTGCGACAGGCTGACCAGCGCCGTGTCCTGGTCCACCGCCGCGCGCACCAGGTCCGGATCCAGGCCCTGGTCGATGTCGGTGTCCAGCATGCGCAGTTCCAGGCCGCGCTGGGCGGCCAGCCCGGCCAGCACGTACCGGTCACTGGGGAAGTTGTCGTGGTCGGTGATGAGCACGCGCCGCCCGGGCCGCGCGTCCAGCGCCGCGGTGGCCAGCTTGTACAGGTTGACCGTGGTGTTGTCGGTGACGATCACCTGCCCGGGCGCGGCGCCGATCAGCTCGCCCACCACGTCGCCGGCCCGGGCCGGCAGGTCCACCCAGTGGTCCCAGGACCGGGCCAGGGCGGTGCCCCACTCCTCCCGGTACACCGATTCCATCCGGGCCAGGGTGGCCCGCGGCAGCGCGCCGAGCGAGTTGCCGTTCAGGTAGATCAGCGCCGGGTCCTCGAGCAGGAACCGCTCGCGGTACCCGGCCAGCGGGTCCGCCGCGTCCAGCTTCTCGGCGTACGCCCGGTCCAGCAGCACCTCGGACATACCGCCACCATAATGCCTAGATACGGGTGCCCTCGCGGGGTCCGGCCTGCGGCCGCAGCAGCGCCTCGGCCAGGGTCAGCACGGTTTCCTCCAGCGAGCCGATCCGCGCGGTCACCTCGCCCTGGGCGGCGTCGACGATCTTGGCCACCACGTCGGACATCTCCGTCTGGCCCGGCCGCGACCGCAGCTCGTCGGCCAGCGGCTCGAGCTGCCCGGCCAGCCGCTCGTCGACCGATTCGAGCTGCCGGACCAGCCGCTCGTCCTGCCCGGCCAGCCGCTCGTCCACCGAGTCGAGCCGCCCGCCCAGCGCACTGACCCGCTCGCCGACGCTCTCCATCCGCCCGTCCAGCCCGTCCAGCCGGCCGCCGAGCGCGCCGACCTTGCCGTCGACCGTGCCGAGCCTGCTGTCCACCGCGCTCAGCTTGCTGTCCACCGGGCCCAGCTTGCCCGCCATCGTCCCCAGCTTGCCGTCCATCGACACCAGGCCCTTGTCGATGGCGCTGACCCGGTCGTACTGGTCGTCAAGCCGCTCGTCCAGCCGCTCCAGCTTGGTGTCCAGCGCGGCCACCCGGGCGTCGGCCGAGCCCACCCGGGCGTCCGCGGCGGTCAGCTTGGCGTCGGCCGCGGACAGCTTGTCGCCGGCCGCGGTCAGCTTGGCGTCCAGCGCGCCGAGCCTGTCGTCGGTGTCGTCCAGCCGCTCGTCCAGCCGTTCCTCGAGCCGCTCGATCCGCCCGTGCACCACCTGGACCTGGCCGCCCAGCACGTCGACCTGCCCGCCGAGGCCGGTCACGGTCTCGGCCAGGCCCCGGGTGGCGTCGGCCACTTTCTCGACCGCGTGCTCGACCTGGGCCGACACCTTCTCGGCCGCCTGCCCGACCTGCGCCGAGGTGGCCTCGGCCTGCTGCTCGAGGCGGGCCGTGAGCCCGGCGAACCCGACCTCGGCGCGCCCCTTGACCGCCGACATCTCCTTGTCCAGCTGCGCCGTGCGCTGGGTCAGCTCGGCCACGGCCTTGTCCAGCCGGCTGAACCGGCCCGCGGCGGCTTCCATGCTCTGCTGGAGCTTGCCCATGTTGTGCTGCAGCCGGGCCACCCGCTCGTCCTGGGCGCGCAGCGCCTCCAGGGCCTGGCCCGTGGTGTCGCACACCGCCTGCAGCTGCGGCAGGGCCTGCTCGACGTTCTCCGCGACGGCGCCCACGACGGTGCCCATCTCCGGCCACAGCGAGCGCAGCTCGGCCAGCGGTGCCACCTGGGCGCGGAGCACCTCGATGTGCTCGGCCAGCGCCTCGGCCCAGGCCGGCGGCCTGGCCGCGGTCTGGTCCAGCTGACCGGCCAGCCCGTCCAGCCGGGCGGCCAGCCCCGGCATCTCCCGCTCGCGGACCTCCTTGACCAGCCACTCGAGGCCCTCCATCCGCTGGCGGATGTCCTCGAGCGCGCCCGCGTTCGACCGCTGGTCCGCCACGTGGTCCTGGACGGTCCGCGCGAGCAGCTCGCGCATGCGATCGGCGGCGCCCGGCTGGTTTCCGCGAAGCAGGATGTGGTTGCCCGGCTGATCCATGGTGCTCCTTCAGAAGGGTTGGCCTGCCCCGGTGCCGCTCACGACCAGTCCGGACGGCTCAGGACCCGACAACTCTAGTAGCTCCAAGTAATCAGTTGTGTACGGAGAGCGAAAGTGGCCTTCCCTGCCCCGGGCGGCCCGTGTTGACGAGTCCGCCGAGCGCCACTACTGTTCGGGTTTAGCACTCACTAGTGTAGAGTGCTAACGCGACAGGCAGTCTGATCCCCGCGACGGCAGGCCGCCATGTTCGCCCTCTCTAGCAACTCACTATTAGCCTTTCCGGAGGGGGAGGTCAGATCGTGACGACCGCCACCAAAGTAGTAATCAAGCCGCTCGAAGACCGGATCGTGGTCCGCACGCTTGAAGCGGAGCAGACCACGGCGTCCGGACTTGTGATCCCGGACACCGCCAAGGAGAAGCCCCAGGAGGGCGAAGTCCTGGCTGTGGGCCCGGGTCGCTTCGACGACGCGGGAACCAAGCGAGTGCCGATCGATGTGAAGGTCGGCGACGTGGTGCTGTACAGCAAGTACGGCGGCACCGAGGTGAAGTACTCGGGCGAGGAGTACCTGGTGCTCTCCGCCCGCGACGTGCTCGCCGTCATCGAAAAGTAGAGCTCGCGGTCCGGCGGGGCAGGCCAGGAGCCTGTCCCGCCGGACGCCCCTGAACTCGATCCAACCGTAGGTTGAGGATTTCAATGCCCAAGATCCTGGAGTTCGACGAGGACGCCCGGCGCTCACTGGAGCGCGGCGTCAACAAGCTCGCCGACACCGTCAAGGTGACGCTCGGCCCGCGCGGCCGCAACGTCGTCATCGATAAAAAATGGGGCGCCCCCACCATCACCAACGACGGCGTGACCGTCGCCAAGGAGGTGGAGCTGGAGAACCCGTACGAGAACCTCGGGGCCCAGCT
>Ga0070735_10000878_pt1 | contig 30542 bp, 27 predicted proteins | sample Coa_R1_FD_66443 | JGI IMG/M metagenome (GOLD analysis project Ga0070735, IMG submission 66443) | Surface soil microbial communities from Centralia Pennsylvania, which are recovering from an underground coalmine fire - Coalmine... | ecosystem: Environmental > Terrestrial > Soil > Unclassified ...
GGGCAGCGCAGGCGCTGCGCCAGCGTCGCCGCCAACAGCGGAACGCCGACGCCGGCGAAAACCACCTGGCCTTCTTTCAACTGGCGCGCGCTGAGGATCGCCAGCATTTCGGAAGCGGTATGGCGGGAAAGATCAGTCATCGAAAATGCTCCTGCCGTGACGGCTAGCCGTAACGATTTCATCGATTCCAATCATCGAAAGGAAATCGTTCCAGCAATTCGGCCCGTACACATGATCATCGAGGTATTTCTTCATTCCGCCAATCGGGTCGTCGTTCACCTGTTTCACATAAGCTTCGAGGTGATTCATCATCGGCTCGTAGACTCCGTAGCATTCGTGCGGCGCCGAACCGAAGGGAACTTCGACCACGGCATCGACACAGAAGAAAGGAATCTTGGTCTGATCCGGTGAACGCCGGATTTGGTCGTTGGAGACGATGCGCTCGGTGGTCAGGATCACGCGATTGGCAGCCATGGCGAGATCAATATCCATGAACTGCAGGCCGTCGATCTGGGCGTTTCCGTAGGCATCGCAGCGCTGCACGTGGATCAGCGCGACATCGGGATTGAGCGCGGGAACCAGCAACAGCTTTTCGCCTGTAAACGGGCAGTCGAATTCCTTGGCCTCGGGACGTTTCTTGCCGACGTCGGAACCAAGCATTGAACGCATCGGCATGAAAGGAACACCCATGGCGCCGGCGCGAAAGCGCATGCCCACGCCCATATGGCTCCACTCGTCGTAGCGTGCATGCCCGCCTTCGATATAGTGACGCATCACCTTGGAAAGACCCCACAGAATGCCCTGCGCAAACCAGCTCGAAATGATGTGGTTGGACACGCCGGATCCGAGCAAGAGGTCGCCGTCGGTCGAGATGATGCAGCGCGAACAGGTGAGTTCTTTCTTTCGCGCCCGGATCAATTGCCAGATCAGGGCCATCGGCGTGCGCGACACCGTGGAGCCGCCAATGCCGACGGAGGCGCCGTCGTTGACGAAGGAGGCGGCCTCCTCGAGCGTCACCACCTTCTCGCGAAGGCTGCGGTCGCGTCGCGCCAAATTCTGCCGCAACTCCTTGTATGGCTGAACCGCATCCCGAGCCGCCATCACGACCTCGCTCTTCTTGCAGTGGCTGCCTCGTTAGAGCCGGAGGCTTCGCTATTGAAATCCTCGATCAGCGCGTCCCATTCCGGCATGCTGGCAGCGATGCCGTCCCAGAACGACTGCGACCTGCGGCGCTCGAAGTCCTCGACGCTGACGCCCTGCTGCTCGACCCAGGTGTAATAGCCGAGGTTGAAAATCCGGCGTCGCACTTGATCCGTCAACTCCATCACATTGTCGGTCGCGATCGAGAGCAGACAGGAACCGAAAACTTCGCCCGCATTCACCTCGTCGAACGACCCACCGAAGTGTTTTGTCCGATAGTCGTCGCGTTCGCTGTCGTAGAGCGATCCGCTGTCGGTGGCGACGGTGACGATGACGTCGTCCGGCCCAAAGTGAAGCTGCTTGGCCAGCTTGATCGATGCGACGATATTGGCGAAACCGGAAATGCCGACATCGGCGAAGGATGAAACGAGTTCGTCGGCGAGCCCGCGGCGGTCGCGAAGATAGTTTCGGCCGGCATCCGAGCCGAACAGCAAATTGAGCTGATCGGTAACACGATCCGAGACGCCGATCACGACGTCAGTGTTCATCACGTTGTGAATCAGCGGAATATGCTTGTCGCCGATGCCCTGGATGTTGTGCTCGCCATAGCCGTTGCTCAGCATCGTCGGACATTCGAGCGCTTCGACGGCGGCAATTCGCGTGCCATGGCGCTTCTTCAGGTAATCGCCCGCCGCAATCGTCCCGGCGGAGCCGGTCGCCGACACAAAGCCCGCCAGGCGGCGGTTGGTATCACCCTTGAAAGCAGTGAAGGCGTGTTCGGCCGCCGTGCCAGTGCAGATGTAATGAATGAGATAGTTCGAAAACGCCGAAAACTGATTGAAGATCACGTTCTGCGGATCGCGCTCTAGCTCGGCGCACTTGTCGTAAATTTCCTTGACGTTGCTCTCGGTGCCGGGGGTCCGAATAATGTCGTCCGGATGGGTAACCCATTGCTCCAGCCACTCGAACCGCTCCCGGCTCATCCCGGCAGGAAGCACGGCAACGCCCCGGCAGCCGAGAATGCGCGAAATCGACACGCCGCCGCGACAGTAATTTCCGGTCGAAGGCCAAACCGCCTTTTGCATTGCGGGGTCGAACCGCCCGGTCACCAGCTGGGCCGCGAGCGCAGAATAGGCAGGCAGCACCTTGTGCGCCCCGATCATCGGGAAACGGCGTCCGAGCAGCACTACAATCGGCGCCTTTACGCCGCTGACCGATTCCGGGATCACGATGAAGCCCGGCACCTCGGCGTGGCTGCTGCGATCCGCCGCGTTGTACCAGTTCACGCGCCAAAGGTTTTCGACCCGCGGCTCGTCCGGCGCAACGTCCGCCAGTCGGCTCAATACCGCAGCGGGGATCGTCGCCGGATCGGCGAGCTGCGAAAATGTCGGCAGCACCACGCCGAGTTCGCGGACCCGCGCGATCGCCCGCGCCCGCTGCTTGCTATCAACGATTTCCGGGTCGATCACCCATGACATTTCCGGACTCTCACAGTTTTAATGATACTAACATTAGCAAAATAGGATGTCGAGCTGCGGGGGCGGTGCAGTTACGAATGGGCCGCCAGATTCGCCCTTCCCCGGAGGCCTTCGACGGACATTCTCGCCGCGGCGGAATCCAACGACCGTTGCCGAATGCCGGCATCCACGTCACCGTAAAGAGTTGTGCGTTGCCGGGGAATGCGGTCGGCCGAAACGATGATCTGCTCCATCTCTTGCGGCATCATTTCCTGGCCGTGCGATGCGCCGGCGGAGCGCGAGATGCTCTCATCCATCAGCGTGCCGCCGAGATCGTTGACACCGGCCGAAAGGCAATGGCGAACGCCTTCGGCGCCGAGCTTCACCCAGGAGGCCTGAATGTTCGGAATGACCGGATTGAGCGCGAGGCGCGCCACCGCATGCATCAGGATCGCCTCGCGAAATGTCGGGCCCGGCCGCGCCCGCCCCTTGAGATAGATCGGCGCTTCCATATGAACGAATGGCAGCGGCACGAATTCGGTGAAGCCGCCGGTTTCGGATTGCAGGTTACGCACGCGCATCAGATGGCGCGCCCAATGTCGGTAATTTTCGATATGACCAAACATAATCGTCGCGGTCGACCGGAAGCCGACGCCGTGCGCGGCACGCATGACGTCGAGCCATTGCTGGGTACGGATCTTGTCTGGGCACAGCTCGACTCGAACCTCGTCATCGAGGATTTCTGCCGCGGTACCGGGAAGCGTGTTGAGGCCAGCTGCCTTCAGTTCGTGCAGGAAGTCCGTGACAGGGGTATCAAGCGTTTGGGCGCCCTGATAGATCTCCAGCGGCGAAAACGCGTGCATGTGGATCTGCGGCACGGCATTCTTCACCGTCCGGCAGATATCGAGATATTTTTGGCCCGTATAGGAGGGGTGAATTCCGCCCTGCATGCAGACTTCGGAGGCGCCGCGCTGCCAAGCCTCGATGACGCGATCCGCCACCTCGCGCATGTCGAGATCGTAGGGGCGTCCGCGCAGGTTTTCGCTCATCTTGCCCTTTGAGAAGGCGCAGAACTGGCACCTGAACGTGCAGATGTTGGTATAGTTGATGTTGCGGGTCACGACGTAGCTGACGACGTCACCGTTCATCTCGCGGCGCAATTCGTTGGCGGCCCGACAGACTGCTGTAAAATCATCGCCGCGAGCGCGAAACAGACTCGCAATCTCAGACTCATCGAGACCGTTGCCGTGCTGCGCCTTGGCCAGCACGCGGGCGAGATCGGCTGGCGGCCGCACCACACCAGCCTTGCCGATCCATTCGAGTTCCCGCGCCGGCAATTGGCCGATGTGACCCGGAAACCAGTTATCGACCCGCGGCATACCTTCGCCATCGATGACATGGAGAACCCTGGCGCGAAGGCCCTGATCGAGCCACCGGTTGGCATTGCGGGCAAAGGCCGGATAGATCGCCAAACGTTCGGTGAGGTGCATGCCGGCGGCTTTGGTCGCCGCCTCCAGAACCCGCAAATGCGGCCAAGGCGCTTCGGGATTGACGTGATCCGGCGTGACTGGCGACACGCCGCCCCAGTCGTTGATGCCGGCGGCCACCAAACTGCCAAGCGCGCCCGGACTCAGATTCGGCGGCGCCTGGATATTCATCGACGGCTCGAAAATTAGACGCGCGACCGCAACGGTCCACAGATGATCGTCGACATCGGACGCCGCGGCGTTCTCCATGCGGGTGCCGGGCTTGGGACGGAAATTCTGGATGATGATTTCCTGAATGTGCCCGTACAAATCGTTAAGATCGCGCAACGCCAACAGCGAGTCGATGCGTTCCTCCCGGGTTTCCCCGATCCCGATCAAGATTCCCGACGTGAACGGCACGTTACGTTTCCCGGCAAGCCGAATCGTTTCTAACCGCGCGGCGGGTGCCTTGTCGGGAGAGCCATGATGCACGCCGCCTTTTTCAGCAAGACGCTCCGATACGCTTTCCAGCATCATGCCTTGCGACACCGAAACCTTGCGCAGCGCATCGATGTCTGCACCCGTCATCAGGCCGGGATTGAGGTGGGGCAGCAACCCGGTTTCGCGATGGACCGCGCTCGCGGCCGCTGCGAGATAGGACAGCGTCGTCGCATGACCCAGCCTGTCGAGTTCTTCCCGCGCGAGTCGATAACGCAGCTCCGGCTTATCGCCGAGCGTGAACAGCGCTTCCTTGCATCCGGCCGTCTTGCCCGCCTGGGCGATGGCAACCATTTGCTCGATTGAAAGGTATGCATTTTCGCCTTCGCGCGGCGGGTGCGCGAAGGTGCAGTAGTGGCAAACGTCGCGGCAAAGCTGGGTGAGCGGGATGAAAACCTTACGCGAATAGGACAGCCTAAACCCATGTGCAGCGTCGCGCCGCCGGGCAGCTGCGCCAAGCAGCGAGCCAAGATCGTCAATGCGAACAAGTTCGGCGGCCTCGTCGCGCGTAAGCCTTCGGGAATGCGGAAAATTCCGCACCAGGGTGCTGATGCTCATTTCACATTTGCCTCTTCGAAACAGGAAACATGGCGACGCCGGGACGACCCGCCAGCTTGAATTCAGCCAGCAGGGCTGCGGTCAGCGAGAATTTCTTCGCGCCTGTCCAGGGCACCAAGTCTTTCGGATAATCGATGTCGTGCCCCAGGCCTTCTCTGCGGACGACACCGCAGCTGACGCCAGCGTCGCGTGCAAGCGCCTGGTGTCGAGCGAAACTGTCGTCACCAAAGCTCGGCGCGATCAAGTCCGGCCGGCGCATCGCCAGCGTATTGGTTCCGCCATCGGATAATGCCGGCACAAGCACGACAGGGTAATGGTCGAGTTCACGGATGACCGCCTGCAAATCGCCGGCAGTTGCAAAGGGCACGTCGGCCGGAACGATCAGCGCGCCGGCAGACGACGCTTCGAGCATTCTCAGGCCTTGCTGGACCGCCGCATTGATGTCGCTCTCCATGATATCGTCGCCGATGCGCGCATCGAACAATTTCGCGAGCTTCGCCACCGCCGGATCGCCGCTGACGACGACGATGCCCGCCAATTGCGGTGTCGCGCATAGCGTGGTTAGAACGTCATGCAGCATGGTCCGGGCAAGCTCGGCGCGCTCGCTGCGCGACAGCACCGGCGCGAGCCGCTGTTTGGCGAGGCCTAATCGTTTGACGGGAACGATCGCCCAGATGTTCGGCTGTCTCTGGGTGCCCGGCCGCATCATGTTGCCGTCCTTATCTGTGCGCCAGCGGCAAGGTGGCAGGCGAATTCCAGGCAGTCCGCCGCCAGCCGGTCGCGATCCCCAAGGCTCCGCATCAACGTCGACGTCACCCGCACCGGCATATCAATCTTGCTGGCTTCTGCCTGGTCGGATTCGTCGATAATCAAACCATCGATGAAACGATAATGCCGGGCGATGCTCGCGGAGTCTGCTGGAACGCCGAGCTCCGCCATGATTTTCGCCGTCGGCCCCTTTACCGCCTGTCCGCCGATCAGGGGCGAAACGGCAATGATGGGAGCTGTCACCTCATCGAGCGCCCTACGAATATCGGAAACCGCCAGGATCGGATCAACGCTGAGAAAAGGATTCGAGGGGCAGATGATGATAGCGACGAGATTCGGGTTACGCAGCGCCGCCAAAACCTGGCTTGTGGCTGCGGCCCATTTCGCGTTGCTGAACTCGAGGCGCTTGACCACCGGCGCACATTGCAGCTCGACAAAATAACGCTGGAACGGAAGCGCCCTCTCGGCCGTGATCACCATCGTCTCGACGCGGTCGTCCGACATCGGCAAGATGCTTGCAGTAATGCCAAGCCGCCGCGTAGTCGCCACGGTAAATTCAGTGAGCGATATCCCGCTGCGCAGCGCACGGCTGCGCTCAACATGCATTGCAAGATCGCGGTCGCCGAGCCGGAACCAGGTCTCGCCGCCCAATGCTCCGAGCGCTTCCATGAAGTGCCAGCTTTCGTCCGCGCGTCCCCAGCCGCGTTCAAGATCGCTGAGGCCACCGAGCGTATAGACCACAGTATCGATGTCAGGCGAGACATGCAGGCCGAGATGCTCGAAGTCATCGCCTGTATTGACGATAAGTGTCAGGTCCGCGCCGATCAGGCGCTCGAGTCCGAGCGCGAGCTTGGCGCCCCCTACCCCGCCGCACAATGCGACCACCGGCCGGCCGCAAAACGATGCTGCGCGCTTCATGCTCATCGGAAGATGTCCCGCTCGCGCGGCCGCACAAGCGCAGATGCTGGACACGCCGCAGCGTCGAATGTCAGCCCGCGCACAACCACCACCGGCAAGCCTTCGGCCGCCTGCCCCATCAACAACGAGGCGCCGGCGGCGATTTCGTCGGCCACCGCAATTTCGGTGACCTGCATCGGCCGGCCGAACAGATCTGGCGTCCCGATCATATCGAGCAGCGACGGCAGGCCCGCTACCCCAAGCGCGACGCCGACGACGCCATTACGCCAGGGCCGGCCAAAACTGTCATTGATGATGACGCCGACATCGGCCGCGAAAGCGGCGTCGAACCGGACCTTCAACGCCGCGGCCGAACGATCGGGATCGCGCGGCAACAGCAGCACGCGCTCCTCGCCATCGGCGTGTTCGATGTTCGATTGGTCGACACCGGCGTTGGCCATCACAAAGCCGAGCCGGTGTGCCACGATCAGGATATTGCGACGATGCTTCACGACCTCGGCGGATTCCGACAGCACGACTTCGATGTAGCGCGGCTCTTTGCCGGTCTGATCGGCGAGGCTCCGTGCCTGCTCGGAAGGGCGTACGTCCTTCAGCTCGACGTAGCGGTTTTCCGCCTTCGAGATCACCTTTTGGGCGACGACGACGATGTCGCCCGAGATGAGATTCAGCTGTTCGGCCTTGAGAGCATCGACAACCACCGCGGCGAGATCATCACCGGGATTGATGAGCGGTATCCCGGGCACGGCAACATAAGTGATGCTCTTGGCCATCGCACGCGCTCATGGTGAGGGGGATGTCGGCAGGCCTGTGATGCGAATACCGGCGCCGGGAACCCTGTAACGGCGATTGATGCCGATCAGGACCGAGGTCAGCGCTTCAGCAGCGGTCGAGTTCGCCAGGACCCCGCCGTCGATTCCGCAATTGCCGACTTCGCCGGCCAATCCGATCACGATGTCGCGCGATTCCTTGTCATTACCGAACACCAGCACGTCGCAGTCGACCCGGCCGCCGGCATGGAGCTTGCTGGCGCCGACATTATGAAAAGCCGAAACCACGCGGACGCCGTCGCCGAGCAGGTTCTGCGCAATCTGCGCCGCCGAGCCTTCGGGGGGCAGCTGCACCACGGACACTTTCGGGGGCACCAGCGGCACGGCGGCGTCCACCACGATCTTGCCCTGAACGGCGTTCTTCACCTCAAGCAGGGTCGCTTCGTGACTTGCGAAGGGAACCGCGAGCACAATGATATCCGCCGACTTCGCCGCGCCGAAATGGTCGTCGCCGCGCGCATCCCCACCCAGCTCCTTCGCAAAGGTCCGCGCCTTATCGGCTGAACGCGAACCGATCACAATGGAATAACCGGCTGCAATCCATCGCTTGGCCAGCCCGGATCCGAGATCGCCGGTTCCTCCCAAAATCGCAATAACCGGCTTGGCGCTCATTAACCGACATTTCCTTTCGCATGATTGGGCGGCAGTCGTTCAATCCAGTGTCATTTCAGTCAACGGCACAAGCTTGACGCCGGCCTTTTCGAGCGCTTCCCTTACCGCTCGGGCCGTCGCGACGCCGGTCGGCTCGTCGCCGTGGACGCAAAGCGAATGCACCTTGCATGGAATCTTCTTGCCGTTTCGCGAGGTGATGAAATTGTTCACGACCATGTCGATGACCTGTTTGGTGGCCGCCGCGGCATCCTTCAAAACGGAGCCAGCAATCTTGCGCGAGGTGAGATTACCGTCGTCGTCATATTGACGGTCGCAGAATCCTTCCACGGCCACCCGCAGCCCAAGTTTGCGGCCGGCCTTTTCCATTTCCGAGCCCGCCAGCGCTACGTAGATGATACTGGAATCGACGGCCTTGATGGCGCGACCGATCGCCAGTGCATACTCGCTGTTTTCGGCCGCCATGTTGTTGAGCGCGCCATGCGGCTTGAGATGGGTGACCTTGACATCGGAAAAGGCCGCCATCGCCTGCAGCGCGCCGATTTGATAGGCCACCATTGATTCGAGATCGTCCGGCCGCGTGTCGATGCGGCGGCGTCCAAAACCCCACAGGTCATTGAAGCCTGGATGGACGCCGACGGTCACCCCGTTCTGCTTGGCTTCAGCAACGACCCTGCGCATGATCAGCGGATCGCCGGCGTGAAAACCGCAGGCAATATTGGCCGAGCCGATGATTTTCAGGATCCCGGAGTCGTCGCCGATATCATAGGCGCCGAACCCCTCAGCCATGTCTGCATTCAGATTCATCTTGATGGTCATTATTCACCTCTGTTTCCCGTGGCGTGGTGAAGGGTCTAGCGTCGAGGAAAAATCTTAAGGTACTATTGTTAGAAAGACAATATGTCCGAGCGATTGCGGCCTAGCTGCGCGAACCAAACAGCCTCCTGAGCAGTTCCTGCAGACGGCCCGCGACGACGGAGAATAGCAGCGATCCCGCGTCCAACCCGCCGCCGGAAGACAGATCGGCGGTGACCTCGCCGCCGAGTCGGGCTTCCAGATTTTGTGCAAAAGCGGCGGCCAATTGTGTTGCGACGTCCTGCACGATGCCGGGCCGCCCGAACTGGGCCAGCATCCCCGTCAGGGTGTATCCGATCGTGACAGCGACCTCGGTCGACTGTCCGTCCCCGGCCGGCAGCAAGCGATAGCCTATCACGCCCCGCGTCGCGGAGGCGCTGCGAATGGCATTTCCGGCGCCGGTGATTTTTCCGGAATAGGAGCTTTCATCGCGCTCGATGTCAGCTTGCCCACGAAACTCGGCGGCGATCGGCCCGATCTTGACGCGAATCTGCCCCTCGACGTGCTCCGGCGTCGGCTCTCCGATCAGGCTGGCGCCCGGCAAACATGCCGCGACTTCCCGAACCCGGCCGAACATTTCCCACACCTGTTGGCGCGGATAGTTCACGACGAAATTCTGGTCGAACGAGACTTGCGGGATCCACTTGGGATCAACTGAAAGCCTGGATTTCCCGCTTGATGCCGATTGCAACGGCGGAGCCGGCCGAGCGCGGCGGGGCGAAACATCGGCCGATTCTGCGCTGACGTGACCCGAACCCGCCGGGCCCACAATGGTACGGCCGCCGCCCGCGACTGCTGCAATATCGCCGGCGCGCCGCGCGGCGATGACGCTTTTGACGGCCTTGATGATGCCGACATAGCCGGTGCAGCGACAAAGATTTCCGCTCATCGCGACACGGATGACATGTTCGTCGGCGCAGGGACTACGCACCACGAGGTCGCGCGCCGAGACCAGCATGCCCGGCGTGCAGTAGCCGCATTGCAGCGCGTGCTCGCGCTTGAACGCCACGCACAGCTCGCGGGTGATTTCATCGTCATCGAGCCCTTCGATGGTGACGATTTCGGCACCGTCGCAGGCGATCGCATAGGTGATGCAGGAACGAACCGGCATGCCGTCGACCAGAATCGTACAGGCGCCACAGACGCCGTGCTCGCAGCCGAGATGCGTGCCGGTCAGATGGCGGCCCTCGCGCAGAAAATCCGCCAGATGGGTACGCGGTTCGACGCTGCCCGAAACCAGCTTGCCGTTGACATTGAGTGAAATCTGACTCATGCGCCGGCCGCCTGTCGAACGGCGCGCGCGAGCGCGACTGTGTGGATTTGCCGGTCGAGCGCATCTGTCATCCCGCTCGACTTCAGCATCGCGTCGGCGGCGCCCTGATCGAATTGCGCGAGATCGCATGAGCCGCCAAACAGCGCGCGCGCGTCCACCAGCACCAGCGGCTTCCGCGCGGTGGCGCCAATCACGGCGCGGAACACATCGCGCGGACGATCGAGCAGGACCGCGCCGATCGCCTGCGCGTATTCGCCGGTCTTGCGACAGACCTTGTAGTACCCCCACTGCGCCGACGCCGACTGCGCCGGCACGCGGATGGCTTCGAGCAGCTCATTCGCCCCGAGTGCGGTCTCCAGCGCGCCGGTCACAAAAGCCTCGACCGCCAGGGTTCGAACGCCGGCGGCGCCACGCACGACGGCCTCGGCGCCAAGCGCCGACAGCGCCGACACCCAGTCGGCGGAAGGGTCTGCATTGGTGAGGCTGCCGCCGATGGTGCCGCGATTGCGCACCGCGCGATAGGCGATGCTGGCCGCGACGGCGCGCATGGCGCCATTTGTCGCATCGGGAACCCGGCCGTCTTCGATGTCGGCGTGTGTCACGCAGGCGCCGAGCACTACATCATCCCTGAGCTTTTCCGCATGCTTCAATTGGTCCAGCGCCGTGATGTCGATAATCAGGTCGGGCTGCACCAGCCGCAGGTTCAGCATGGGCCCTAGCGACTGACCGCCGGCCAGCACTTTGGTATTCGCGCTTTGATCGGCCAGCAGGCCGATCGCATCGTCAAGATGCCGCGGACGCTCATAGGCAAAATTGACCGGCTTCACTATCGCGCTCCGGCCGGAGTGGCAGCGCTCGCGCGCCGCAATTTGGCGGCGGCGATGGATTCGAGAACCCGGCGCGGCGTGATTGGGGAACACAAGAGCTCGGCGCCAAATCCCTTGAGCGCGTCGTTGACGGCATTAGCAATCGCCGCCGGTGGAGCAATGGCGCCGCCTTCGCCAATGCCCTTAACGCCGAATTCCGTATAGGGCGCCAGGGTCTCCATATGGTCGAGGCGAGGCTCGGGGACTTCGGTAGGTCCCGGTAGCAGATAGTCGGCGAATGTCGTGGCTAGCGGCTGGCCGTTGTTGTCGAACGGCATCTCCTCATACAGCGCGGTGCCGATGCCTTGCGCGAGACCGCCATAGATCTGACCGTCGACCACCATTGGATTGACCAGCTTGCCGCCGTCCTCGACGATGACGTAGTCCAGAATCTCGACATCGCCGAGTTCCGGATCGACCGCCACGGTCACGGCATGTGCGGCGTAACTGAATGTGCCGCTGTCGCGTTCCGGCTTGTAGCCGACGGTGGCCTCCAGGCCGCCGCGATGCACGTCGGCCGGCAGATCCTGCGGACGCAGATACCAAGCGCGCGCGATATCCTGCATGCTGACATCGCCGGTGGCCGACATCACCAAGCCGTTGGCGAATCTGACGTCTTCGGTTTTGACCTGCAGCAGACTGGCGCCAATTTGCCTGGCGCGGGCTTCGATCTCGCGACAGGCGCTGGCGACCGCGCCGCCGGCCATTACCATGCAGCGCGATCCCCAGGTGCCTGTCGAATAGGGCGTGATCGCGGTGTCGCCCAGGATGACTTTGACCTTCGAGGTATCGATGCCGAGAATTTCAAAGGCGACCTGAGCCAGTGTCGTCTCAAGGCTTTGCCCGTGCGAATGAACGCCGACGCGCAATTCGAGACCGCCATCCGGCGTCACCCGCGCGGTAGCCTGCTCGTGGCCGGGCACCATCGGAATTCCCCACCCCGCATAAACCGAGGTACCGTGCGCGCCCTGCTCGCAATAGATCGAAAGTCCGAATCCCAACAGCCGGCCGTCCGGCTCGCCCTTCGCCTGGCGCTCACGCAGCGCCGGAACGTCGAAATGGGTTAATGCGCGCCGCAACGCTTCCGGGTAATCGCCGCTGTCGAAATGCTTCTTGGTGATGTTGTCGAACGGCATCTGCTCCGGCCGGACCAGATTCTTGAAGCGCACCTCGTGCGGTTCGAGCCCGGCCTCCCGTGCGATCGCATCGAGAACAAGCTCGATAGCGAAACACACGCCGGTGCGGGCCACGCCGCGATACGGCAGGATCGGGCATTTGTTGGTCGCGACCGACCAAGTCTTGCAGCGATAGGCTTCGAAATCATACGGGCCCGGCAAGATGCTCGCGACCTGCGCGGCTTCGAGGCATGCCGAGAACGGATAGGAGGAGTACGCGCCCGAATCGACCGTCGCCTCGCAATCGATGCCGCGCAGCCGCCCGTCGTGGTCGGCATAGCCGGTGATGAGGTAATGATGCTCGCGGCAATTGGCACCAGCGGAGAGATGCTCGCGGCGATCCTCGATCCAGCGCACCGGATGTCCGCGCCGCATCGTCAGCCACGACAGGCAGACTTCCTCGGGAAGCAGAATTCCCTTGTAGCCGAAGCCGCCGCCGACATCCGGCGAGATGACGCGAATGCTTCCGTGATCGAGCCCCAGACATCTCGAAAGGCCGGTGCGGTTGATGTGGGGCATCTGCGCAGCGCTGTAGACGGTGAGCTGTTCGAGCCGACTGCTCCATGACGCCACCACGCCGCGTCCCTCCAGCGGAGCCATCGATTGCCGCGCGGTGCGAATCTCGCGGGTGACCTTGATCGGCGCATCGAACGCCTTCTCGATATTCACATCGACGAAGGTTTCAAGAAAAACATTATCGCCCCAATGCTCGTGGACCAGCGCCGAGCCTCGCGCACGGGCCTCCAGCATGTCATGCACCGCCGGCATTTCTTCCAGATCGAGCTCGACGGAAGCGGCGATATCCTCGGCTTCCGCGCGCGTGCTCGCGACGCACATGGCGACCAGTTCGCCGACCTGACGCACCTTATCGGTGGCCAGCACCGACTGATCGGAGATCTTGAACCCCGGCAATCCCGAGACCGCGCGGATCGGCTCCACGCCATCAAGATCGGCAGCAGTGAAAACGCTGTCCTTGTACCGGGGCGGAATCGATATCCCGCGAATCCGCGCATGCGCCAGCGGGCTGCGCACGAACGCCACATCCTGCAGGCCAGCAAGACGAATATCGGCGACGAATTCGCCGCGGCCGCGCATCAAGCGGTCGTCTTCTTTGCGCAAGTGCCGCGCACCTACCCCTTGCTCCGCCATACAATTCCCTCGACAGAAGCGAGAAACGACCCCGCCAAATTCATCCTTTTTCTGGGATGATAGCAAGACTCCGGATTTTCGCAGTGGCGATCGGAAGAATCGCAGATGGCGATGCGAAGATCGCCCGGTCAGGCTTTCCCGGACTTGCGTCGCGCCAAACCGATCGCCTTGAAACCGTTGCGTTCCTTCTTTTGACGCAGCGGCGTTGTCGCCAGAAGGTTCACTTGCAACTTGATGCTCTCGCTGCGATAGATGATGTCGCCGACATAAATGGCGACGCCGGCATCATCGATGACGACGCAATGGGCCTCGACGGTGGGTGCGCCGATCGAGATCTTCAACAGATCGGCGATTTCGGGCTCGGCGCTGCCGATGGTCAGGGTCTGGTGCGCCTCGAGCAGCGCGATTTCGTCCATCGCATCGATCGTCACCAGCGCCGCGGCGCTCTTGAACCGCTCGGGGTTGAGATCGAAGATTTCGCGAGCCAGATGCAGACTCACCACGGAATACGGATCTTCGTTGCGATACTGCACGCTGCGCAGCTTGACGTAGCTCGACGCTGGATTGCCGTCGCCGCTGGCGAGATTCGGTGGCGCCACGTCGCGATCGATCGTGAGCCGGCGCGGAACATTGTCCCTCAGCGACTCGATCAGGCTGTTCCAGTTGGTGGCGAGCGCCACCCAGTGCCTGTCCTGGCTTCGCTTGGAGACGAAGGTGCCAAGTCCCTGGCGCGCCTGCAGCATGCCTTCTTCGCGCAGGATATCGACCGCCTGCCTGACGGTGACCCGCGCCACTTCGAATTCGCGCTCCAACTCTTCCAGGGTCGAGATCTTCTCGCCGGCGCCCCACTGGCCGGATTGAATCCGCGTCCGTAACACCGAGGCGACCTGAAGATACAGGGGCATCCGGCTTCGATCATATGCTCTCAACAGCTTGGACAAATCATTACTTCTTCTAAAATATTGCGCTTGCGCCGGCGGCGATCATAACTAACCTCAAGTTCAAAGCAATGCGTCAGCCCAACCCCGCTGTGCGCAACATCGCGCGTTGGAATCATGCCGAGCGGCCCCTGCTTGATCGGAGCAGATTTCACACAATGATACTATTTTCAGTACTATAATATCAATACGCATGAGCGACCTTCAATATGGTTGATTTCCGAATCCTGAAAGCCGCGGACAGCGCGCTCGTGATCGAGTTCGGGGCCGCGATCGACCGCAAGACCAGCGAACGGGTGCTTGCGCTGGCCGAAACCCTGACCAACGCCGGCTTGCCGGGCACGACAGAAATCGTGGCGACGTTCCGCTCGCTCATCGTGAATTATGATTCGCTGCTAACCACCGGCCGCGAACTGGAACAGGCGATCACGGCGCTGGTGAAGCAGTCCGGCGCTTCATCCCAAGTCCGGCAATTGTGGAAAATTCCTGTCTGCTACGATCCGGCATATGCGCCCGACATCGCGGAAGTGGCAAAGACCGTCGGTTTGACGGTGGCCGAAGTCGCTGCGCTGCACGCCGGTACGCAATATCATGTCTACATGATCGGGTTCATTCCGGGATATCCCTATATGGGAGATCTGCCGGCCAAGCTGCGTCTGCCGCGCCGGCTTGACCCGCGAACGCGGGTGCCGCCTGGCTCGCTCGCTATCGCCACCAGCATGACGGCGGTCTATCCGCATGAAAGTCCCGGCGGCTGGCACCTGATCGGCACATCGCCAGTGCGTTTTTTCGATCCGGAGTCAGCGAAAGGTGCGCTGCTCGGCCCCGGCGATGCCGTGAAATTCCACTCGGTCACGGCGGACGAGTTCTCCAGCATCCAACTCGCTGTCGAGCGTCACGAGTACGTTCCAGACAGCACGGAGATCGCCGCGTGATACCGGTTCTCAAGGTCATCGCGCCAGGTTTCCACACCACCATTCAGGACCAAGGGCGGCGCGGCTTTCAGCATGTCGGCGTTCCCGTCTCGGGCGCGCTCGACCGCAACGGCCACATCCTCGCCAACGCACTGGTCGAGAATCCGCTCGGCGCGGCCTGTCTGGAAATCATCGGCTCCGGCCCCGAGTTCGAAGTCGTCGCCTCGTCGGTACGCATCGGATTGGTAGGCAGCGGTGGCGGCCTGCAGATCATCGGGCGCGGCGGCCCGCTGGTCCCCTCGGGGCAAAGCGCGCGGCTTACCAAGAGCGAGGTCGTGCGCGTGCGGCTTTCCGGCGACGCATTCTGTTCGTATCTCGCCATCGAAGCCGGCTTTGATGTACCGCTTTGCCTCGCCAGTCGGTCAACCTATACCCGCGCCGGCTTCGGCGGCTTGTCGGGACGGTCGCTCCAAAGCGGCGACATGCTGCATGGATATGCCGACGACGTCGCGAGGCGCGACGAAGTGACGTTCAGCGAGCCGCGCAGCCTTGGTCTCGATCAGGCGATCCGGGTGGTGCTTGGGCCGCAAGACGATTACTTCACCGCGGCGGCAATTGAGGATTTCCTGCATGGCATTTACAGCATAACGTCGGCATCCGATCGGATGGGATTTCGCCTCGCCGGACCGCAGCTTGCGCACCAAAGCGACTACAACATCGTGTCGGATGGGATCGTCGCCGGATCGATTCAGGTGCCGGGCTCTAAGCTCCCGATCGTCCTGATGGCAGATGCGCAGACAACCGGTGGCTATCCGAAGATTGCCACTGTGATTTCAGCTGACTTGCCGGTCCTTGGCGTTCGCGGCGCCGGCCGTAGTGTCCGATTTGAGTCGGTATCGCGCGAGCAGGCCGAGACGATTCGTCGGGCCGAGCATCGGCGGCTGATGAACGTCATCCGGGAGATCCGCCCCGTCAACGCCCGGGGCATCAGCCTCGAAGCCCTGTACCACCAAAATCTGATCGACGGCATCGTTGACGCCAATGTCTGACGCGATCCCTGGGGCGCGCGCGATGGCAGCGCGTTCTCAGGAAACCGCGAACGCGACGCCTTCGTCCGCGCTGATCGAAATGCCTACCTTAGCGCCAACTGGCCAGCGTGCCATCGCCTTATATCCCGCCGACCGCACCAGCAGCCGCTCGGGGGATGGATCTCTGCACTCGACAAGCAAGTCGACGTGCCCGCCCTGAAACACCTGACCGACGATGGTGCCCGTTCTTGCACTGGGCTCGCCGGCTTCGGTGAGCTGGAGATGTTCAGGCCGCACATATAAATCGACCGGCGCCGACGCCAGAGCGCCCTGCAACGACCCCGACGGCACGCTCACCCGAACGGCGCCTACTGCGATGCTGACCTCGGCGCCGTCGATGCGGTCAAGCCGGCCGCGCAGCACGTTGGCGTCGCCGACAAAGGATGCCACAAACCGGTCGCAGGGCCTGCGGTAGATTTCCGTCGGCGCTCCGAGCTGGCGAAGGTGCCCCTCCGACATCACGGCCAGCCGGTCGGAGAGACTTAAAGCCTCGCTTTGGTCGTGGGTGACGAAGATCGTCGTGACGCCGAGCTTGCGTTGGATTTCCCGCAGCTCCACCTGCATTGCGCTCCGCAGATTCTTATCGAGCGCGGAAAATGGCTCGTCGAGCAGCAGTACCGTGGGATTGATCACTAGCGCGCGCGCCAGCGCAACGCGCTGCTGCTGCCCGCCGGAGAGCTGGCGCGGCTTACGATCTTCCATGCCGGTGAGCTTGACCAGCGCCAGCGCCTCGCCGACACGACGGCCGATTTCATGCTTCGCGACGCGACGCGCCTTCAGGCCATAGGCGATATTGGCGGCAACCGTCATATGCGGGAACAGCGCGTAGTTCTGGAACATCATGCCGATCTCCCGCCGATAGGTCGGCACATCGTTGACGCGCTCACCGTCGATCAGGATCTCCCCGCCGTCCGGGCTGAAAAACCCGGCGGCCAGATTCAGCAGCGTAGTTTTTCCGCAGCCAGAAGGGCCGAGCAGCGTCACGAACTCGCCGCGCCTGACCGCGAGCGACACTTCGTGCAGCGCCACGGTCTTGGCGAACCGCTTGGTCACAGCGCTGAAACGCACCGCAACCTCATCGCCTGGTGTGACCGATTCCTGCTTTGTCACGGTGCCTCTTTCAACAATTTTTGTTCAATGTTCAGCACCTTCCCAAGCCCTAGGAAGGCATTGGCGAAAATGATCAGTCCGGCGGTGCCGACGATGTACATCACCGAAAGCGCGGCCATCGAGGGATCGGCAAATTCCCGAACGTAGTTGTACATCGCCACTGGCAAGGTTTGGGTCCGTTGCGCCGTTACAAACAGCGAGGCCGTGAACTCGTTGAACGACAGAATGGCGGCAAACAGCCAGCCGCTGATCAATCCCGGCAGCAGCAGCGGCAGAGTGATGGTCAGCAGCACCCGCAACGGCGCCGCGCCCAGGCTGGCCGCGGCCAGCTCAAAACTTTGATCCAGATTGCGCAACGACACATAGACGCTGCGAAGCACGAAGGGCAGCACCAGCACGACGTGGCAGACGATCACCACGGGATAGCCCCGCGTCCATCCAATCTGCGCGGCCAGGATGAGAAAACCAAGTCCCACCGTGAAATGCGGGATCACCAGCGGCGACAGCAGCACGCCCTCGAGCGCAGTCTTGAAGCGAAGCGAGTAGCGGTCGAGCACGAATGCGAACATTGCGCCGACCACCAGCGAGATCGTCGAACTCCACAGCGTGACGATCAGGCCATTGCGAAAGCCGTCACGAAAATCCTGATATTCGATGGCTCTGGCGAACCAGCGCGGCGACCAGGCCCGCGGGGGAAACGAGAGTATCGCCTTGTCGTTAAACGCCGCGATCGTGACCACGGCGGCCGGCAGCACCAGAAAGCCGAGGATCAACAAGACAGCGAGTTTGCCGAAAAAGCCAAGCAGGCGCTGGTAGGTCGAGCGCGGCATCTCAATGTGGGCTGATGTTTTCGATCGGCCGCGCCGCAAGCCGCAGCGCCGACAACACCACAATGGTGAGCGCGAGGCCCGCCACGCACAGGCTGGCGGCGAACGGAAAATTGAAGCTCGCGAAGCCCAACTGATACACGAGGTTCGAGATCATGTTGACCCGGCCGCCGCCTATCAGCTGCGGGGTGGCGAAAGCGCTGAAGGTCCAGGCGAACGCCGTTGTGACGCCGGCCACCACTCCCGGCATCGACAATGGCAGAGTCACGGTCAAGAAGGTGCGGATTGGCCCGGCACCAAGGCTCTCGGCGGCCTTCTCGTAGTCACGGTCGATGTGCGACAGCCCAGCCGCCAGCATGATCACCATCACCGGCATGGTCACGTGGACCAGCGCCACCACGACCCCGAACGTAGTGAACATGAACTGGATCGGCTGCTGGATGATGCCGAGATCGCGCAATACCGAGTTGATGAACCCGTTGTTGCCAAGTACGATGATCCAGGAATAGGTACGCACCACTTCCCCCAGAAACAACGGGGTAACGACGATCACCAGGAGGATGGATCTGGCGATCGCGTTCTGCATGCGCACCAGCGCGTAGGCCAAGGGATAGCCGACGATCAGCGTCGAGGCCGCCGTCAGGAAGCAAATCCAGACGGTGTCGAGAAACACCCGCGCATAGAGCGGCTTCAGCAAGTCGGCAAAGTTCGCCAGCGTAAAGCCGCCGGGCTCGAGAGAACCCGGCACATAGGCCCGCAGACTGAACTGAAGCACGGCCGCCATCGCGGCGAGAAGGCCGAAGGCGCAGAGCACGGCGGGTGCGGTGAAAGTGCGGAGATAGGGTTGCGAATTCATGGATCGAACCGGGCCGGTTGCCGGATCAGTTCATGATGTTCTCGGCAAACCACTTGCGCCATTCCGCGGTTTTTTCCGCGCGTAACTTGGCATCAATGTTGATCTGTTGTTTCCACTGAGCGGCCGTCGAGAAGACGCCGGGAAGCTTGGCGATCTCGGGATCAAGCTTGGCATTGAGAACCGCAGGGCTACCCTTCTTCAACTTGGCAATCTCGGCCTGGATTTCCGGATCGTACAGCACATTGATGAACTTGTAGGCCAGTTCAGTGCGCTTCGAGCCTCTCATGATAGCTACGGTGTCGATGCCAAGAACGGCTCCCTCCTTCGGAATCGCCAGCGTAATCGGGACACCCTGTCCGATCATGTAATAGGCGTTCATCGAAAGGACGATTTGGACCGGCGTTTCGCCGCTAGCGAGCAGCTGCTGGCTGTTGGCATCGTTGGTATAGAAGGCCTTGAAGTTGGGTTTCAGCGCCCTGAGCTTGTCCTGCCCCTTTTCCCAATGCGCAGCGTCGCTACCCGACAGCATGGCGGACACGGCGATGATGTGGCTTGGATCGAAGTCCGGCCCCGCGATTTTGCCTTTCAATTTCGGATTCCAAAGATCATTCCAGCTCTCAAACTTCATTCCCCCCAACAGGTCGGCGCGATAGCCGATCGTATAGACATAGGCCCAGGCCCCGATATGAAAGGGACTTATCCGCGCTTCGTCGGCAAGGCTTTTTGCGTTGGGAATTCTGGACAAATCGAGTTGCTCAAAAAGTCCGTCGTTTGCGTACAACCAGCCGACGTGAGAGGTGGTGAAGGTAATATCGCTCTCGGGAGTACCTTTGGCGAGTTTCTCCTTGTTGAGCCGATCGATTGTGCCGCCGGTGACGAATTCGACTGGCACGCCCGTTTCCTTGGTGAATTTCTTGGCGACCGCTTCAGCAACAAGGTCGCGCCAGCTGCCCCCCCAAATACTGATGACAAGTTTGTCCTGCGCCTGCGCGGGTACGGCAAAAGCAAAAGCAAACAGTGCGAACAATATGCGCTTCATCGAAAAATCCTCTATCTGCAGCCTTATTCTGCACCAACCAACTTCGCTCGACAATAGGACTTATCTTGCGTACATTAGAATGATTGGGCAGCCGCTGCTTGACCATTCCTGCCAAGGGAGATGATTGATGGCAAAACCGGCTGTACCGCCCCCGGAACCCCATCGGCCTTCGGCGATTCTCGACACGCTTAAACGGCTGGGTTTCGGCGTGGCGGTTGCCGTCCCCGACGGCTGGCTGGGCGAGATCCTTGTGCGCATCGAGCAGGAGCCGACGATGCGATTGGTGCGCGCTACTCATGAGGAGGAAGCGCTGGCGATCGCCTGCGGCACACGACTTGGCGGACTGCGCACTGCGATGTTTGTCCAGAATGCAGGGGTGCTCAGCATGGGGGCTGGCATGGTCTCGCTCGCTCAGCGCTACCAGTTTCCGCTTTTGATGCTCGTTTCATATCGCGGGACTGTGGAGGATCCCGTGTTCTATCATGCTCCCAAGGGGCGGGTGACCGAGCCGGTCTTCAAGGGCTTCGGCCTCGCTTATGTCCGTGCTGACCGAAACCGTCCGATCGGTCCCCAGGTCGAAGAAGCGGCAACCTTTGCCGAGGAAGCATCCTGTCCTTTCGCACTCCTGTTGTCGCGGGAGGACGTCCAGTGGTGAATGATCCCCGGCCGAGCAGGGCCGACTACTACCAGGTACTCGCGGATTCGTTGCCGGCGAATGCTCTTGTCGTCACTGCGCTTGGTAACGCCTCGTATCTCTGGGCCGCCATACATCACACAGCGGAAAACTTTTACGTCGAGGATGCGATGGGCCTCGCCCTTCCATTGGCGCTCGGGCTTGCGATCGCGCAACCGACGCGACCAGTTTTCGTGGTCGAGGGCGACGGAGCGGTACTTATGCATTTAGGCTCGCTGGTCACGATTGGCGCTGTCGGACCGGGCAATCTCACCATCCTGCTCATTCAGAACGGCGTCCACGCCGCTTCTGGCGGTCAGACATTGACCAATCCAGCGCTCGACCTCGCCCAACTCGCCGGCTCGGCCGGTGTCGCCCATGCAAAAAATGTGACGACGCCTGAGGCATTTGCGTCGGCGATGGCCTCCGCCTCATTCGGGGATGGCCCGCAGGTCCTCGTTTTGTCGACCAAACCGGATATCGAAGTGGTTCGACCCCCTGTTGCGCTGGACCCCGTGCTGACCAAACACCGCTTCATGTCTGCGATTGAAGCACCGCGCTATATCCCCACCTTGTTTGGCGGCGGGCGGCTCGAAGGCAAACAGCGATGATCCGCTTCATTTGTTTTCTCCAGCCGGGAACCGAACGCTCGTAGGAAATTTCAGCAGGGCTATCAATCGGATCGGCAGATGATTTTGTGGAAGTCGCCGTGCGACATTTCGATTTGTGACAGTCTACGGGGCCGACTCGCTCATCCTTTTGATTTCAGCCATACGGGTTACGTATGAAACCGGATACACGCTTGAAACTTGATGCGCGTTCGGCGCACGAAGCCGGTGACCTTAATGCGGTACGTCTATGCTGCATAAAGAAAGTTTTCGACGAACTCGAAGCCATCCGTAATGTCAGCCTCGATGTCGCTCACGGCGAATTCGTCAGCCTTTTGGGACCGAGCGGCTGCGGAAAGAGCACCTTGCTGATGATGATCGCCGGCCTGCTCTTTCCGACGTCCGGCGAGGTGATCTTGGCGAACGCGCCAGTTCGTGGCCCTCAGCGCGACGTCGGAGTGGTTTTCCAAAATCCGGTACTTCTCCCTTGGCGTTCCGTCATCGACAATGTCTTACTGCCGATCGAATTCCTGCGGCTTCCAGTCGAAGAGCATCGTGCCAGGGCCGTGGAGCTTCTCAAGATGGTCAAGCTTGAGGAGTTCGCCGACGCCTTGCCGCGCCAACTTTCCGGCGGAATGCGGCAAAGAGCATCCCTCTGCCGTGCTCTTATTCATGATCCAGGCATCCTCTTGATGGATGAACCGTTCAGCGCCCTTGACGCCATAACCCGAGACGAGTTGGCCGTGGAGTTGCTCCGCGTTTGGCAGGCCACGCGCAAGACCGTCATATTTGTGACCCACAGCATACGCGAGGCCGCGTTTCTTTCCGATCGTGTCCTAACCATGGGAAGGCGGCCGGCGACCGTCATTGACGAGGTGCATATCGACCTTCCACGGCCTCGTCATATCGGAATCACCGAAGAAGACAGCTTCAACAAATACGTTCGACACCTGCGCAAATCGATCGAGACGAGCCATGAAGGATAGGCGGCCTTCACTCTTCGATGTAGCGCGCTGGCCGATAGCGTTTGTCGCATTCCTGCTTTTGGCGTGGGAGGGCGCGGTTCGCTACCTGGGTATCCGAAGCATTGTATTGCCGCCGCCGTCAGAAATCGCGGTCGTGATCGCAACGCGCTACGATCTGCTGCTGACCCATCTGTGGCCCTCGCTTTATTTGACGATATCAGGCTTCGCGCTGTCAGTCGTGGGCGGCATTGTCGTTGCGGTCTTGATCACCTATTCCGAGGTCTTACGCAGAGGCTTGTATCCCGTAATTGTCGTCTCGCAGATCGTACCGAAAATCTCCATAGCGCCGCTATTCATCGTCTGGTTCGGTACCGGGACCGTATCGAGCCTGTTGCTTGCATTCCTGATCGGCTTCTTTCCAATGGCCATCAACTCTGCGATGGGCTTTCAGTCGATTGACGAGGAGATCCATAAAATGGCGCGGACCTTTATGGCGTCACGTTGGCAGGTCTTCTGGAAAATCCGCCTGCCAACCGCGTTGCCCCATATTTTCAGCGGAATGAAGATTTCCGTGACGCTTGCCATCATCGGGGTGATTGTCTCGGAGTTTGTTGCGTCCCAAGAGGGCATCGGTTACCTGATCAAACTGGCGGGCGGCCTGCTGGACACCCCCCTGATGATGGCCGCGATTGTGGTTCTGAGTATGAGCGGCCTGGTGCTATATTGGATCATCGAGTTAGCAGAACGCCGCACGATTTACTGGCGGGCCACCGTCGAAAATTTGGCGGAGAGTGGCGGCTGATGCCTGGAGCCATCCGCATGAGGCAAGGACTGCAAAGGGCCGCTTTGGCTTTCGAAGACGCAAGCTTAATTCCAGATCGGGGAAAACACGATGACCTTTACGCGACGCGCCTTACTTAGGGCTGCCGGGGTACTCGGTGGCGCCGGTTCATTGGGTATCGCCTTGCCACGTATCGGCTGGGCGGCAACGCCGATCAAGATCACGCTGCCCTGGTTGCCGTTGGGCACATTCAGCTACGTCTTTGTCGCCAAGGCGATGGGATTTTTCGAAAAGCGCGGTTTGGACGTCACCATCGACAGGGGCTTCGGGTCCGGAAAGGTATGTGTCCCGGTCGACCAAGGTCAGTATGATTTTGGCTTGACCGATCTCAGCGTGATGATGACCTGCGTGGGACGAGGTCTCGACCTCGTCGGTATTGCGGGAATTTGGCCGCGTTCTCCGATTGGCATTTTTTCCCTTAAGGAGAACGGGATCACCATGCCCAAGGACCTTGAGGGCCAAACCGTCGCTTTCGACGTCGGGAGCGGCGACTTCCAGCTTTGGCCGGCGTTTGTCAAAGCGACCGGCATCGATGATTCAAAGGTGAAGAAGGTCACGATGGACGGCGCTGCGCTGATCAAATCGCTGGTCGAAAAACAAGTGAAGGCGGAAGGAAATTTCTTCGGAAGCATTGCGCCGAGCGTGTGGGCCCAAGGTCAGGAGCTGAATAGCATGCTTTACGAAGATTACGGAGTGAAGAGTTTCAGCATTGCGGTCGCCTGCAAGCGCGCTACGCTAGAGAAGCGGCCAGAAGTTTGCCAGGGATTTGTCGACGGCCTTCTTGAAGGCCTCAAATATGTTTACCTGAACCCCGAGGAATCGGTGGAGCTGCACATGAAAAGCGTGAAAGAGTTTCAGGGCGGCAGTGCATTGAATCGAAAGGTGATCGAATACGGCCAAGCCGTCGGTACTGCATTGGGCTTGGCCGAGTCAGTTAAGCTGAACGGGCTTGGATACATGGACCCGGCGCTTGTCGCGACGACCGCCGCCACGGTGAAAACATATATGGATTTAAAGAGCGCTCCCGATATTGAAAAATTGTATACCAATCAATTTGTCGGCTCGATGAAGCTTAGCGAAGCGGAATGGCAGGCAGTCGAAGCCAGATCCGAGAAGTATATTCCGCGCAAGAGCTGACCATCATTCTCAAGAGGGAAGCGTGGCCGCTGCTTGCCTCCGAAGCTAGATTTGAGGGATTTCTCCATGATCACCAGTTCCGCCGGAATCGGCGCGTCGGTGTTACGCAAGGAGGATGACAGATTCCTCCGTGGGCGCGGGCAGTATGTCGCAGATATTAGCCTTGTCGGTGCCGAAGAAATCGCATTTGTCCGCAGTCCGCACGCGCACGCCCGAATCCTGGCGATCCATATGCCGGCTTCGATTCAGAACCGGGTCTATACGGCGGAGCATCTTTCCGACGTGAGACCGATACGCGCAGCGACCGCCTTGGCAGGATTCAAACATTCCTCCGAACCAATCCTGGCATCCGGCAAGGTAAGATACGTAGGCGAGATGATCGCCATGTGCCGGGCTCGGACGCGTGCCGAGGCTGAAGATCTCGTTGCCATGATTGAGGTTGAATACGAGGAATTGCCGGCGGTAACCGATATGGCCGCCGCGCTGGAGCCGCATGCGCCACTTGTCCACGAGGAATGGAGCGACAACATCTTTATTGACATCCGGGTCGACGGAGAAGTCGACTCCATCGCGCGCGCCGCGCCAGTTAAGGTCAGCCGCAAGTTTCGCACGTCGCGGCAATGCATGTTCCCGATGGAAGGGCGCGGAGTTGTCGCCTATCCTGACGAGCGGCTTGGTTATCTCACCGTGATTTCGTCAACGCAGATGCCCCACATTGTGCAGAATGGTATCGCCGATTGCCTTGGTATTGCTGACGGCAATATCCGCGTGATTGCTCCGGACGTCGGGGGCGGCTTTGGGTACAAGGGCCTTCTGCTGCGCGAAGAGGTTGCGGTTGCATGGTTGGCGCGACGTCTCAACCGACCATTCCGCTGGCTGGAGGATTGCCGGGAGCACCTGAGCGCAAATGCCAACTGCCGCGAGCATCTTTACGATATCGTCGGGTATGCAAACAGCGAAGGGAGGCTTCTTGCGCTCGATTGTGTAGCCGCGGTCGATGCCGGAGCGTATTCAGTCTACCCAACATCCTCGGCGCTTGAGGCGTCGCAAGTAGCCAGTCTGCTGCCCGGACCGTACAATCTTGCCGCTTACCGCTGTCGCGCTACCGCGGTGGCCACTAACAAATGTCCGATTCTGCCCTATCGCGGGGTAGCACGGACCGGGGTCTGCCTAGCGATCGAAGCCATCATGGACGGCATTGCGATCGAGACGGGTCTGGAGCCGTCCGAGGTGCGGTTACGCAATCTGGTCCGCGCCGATCAAATGCCCTTCACTAATATTGTGAATAAGCACTTCGACAGCGGTGACTATCCCGAATGCATGCGCAAGGCTGTTGAAGCTATTGGGCTGGACCGGATTCGGCAACGGCAGCAGGCCGGAGAGCCCGATGGTCGTCGCATCGGTTTAGGCATCTCGATTTTTTGCGAGCAGGGCGCGCTTGGCACCTCCGTGCTCGCCGGTTGGGGGCGGCCGGTGGTCCCGGGCTATGAGCAAGTCTCCGCGAAGCTGACGCCGAACGGTTACCTCGAACTGCGGGTCGGGACTCATTCGCATGGTCAAGGCCACGAGACTACGTTCGCCCAAGTGGCACACGAAATTCTCGGTCTTGAATTCGATCGAATTAAGGTTTTTCAGGGCGACACATTGAGCACCCCTTTTTCGACCGGGACCTATGCCTCTCGCTCGATCGTGATGGGTGGAGGCGCCATCGCGCAAGCCTCGCGGGAACTTGCCGAACGCGCAAAGCGCATTGGTGCGTGGTTGATGCAGACGGATCCGAGTGCGGTGCGCATCGAAGGCGGGGCAATCGTCGGCGGGCGCGCAAGCGTGTCGCTTACCGAGGTCGCGCAAGCGTGGTATCTGCAACCGCAAAATCTCCCGCCCGACGTCAATGCCGGCGGCCTCGAAGTAACGGCCGGTTATCGCCCGGGACGCGATAGCGGAACGTTCAGTTACGCGGCGCACGCGGTAACAATCGCCTTGGACCCGGGAACCGGCCTCGTGGAGATTCTTGACTATGTCGTCGTTGAAGATGGTGGCGTGCTCGTCAATCCAATGATTGTCGACGGCCAGATAGCTGGCGGCACCGCCCAGGGCATCGGAACGTGTCTCTATGAAGCCATGCCCTTCGACTCGCAAGGCCAGCCGCTCGCATCGACAATGCTCGACTATATTTTACCTGGCGCAACCGAGGTGCCGAATATCCGGATTATCCATATGGAGACGCCGTCACCTCATACGGAATTCGGCGTCAAAGGCATTGGAGAAGGCGGTGCTGTCGGCCCTCCGGCAGCCATTGTCTCGGCAGTCAACGACGCGCTACGGCCGCTGGGAGCTCAGGTTTACGATCTCCCCCTTACTCCCGATCTGATTCTTGCCGCGATTGCAGATGCGAACGGTTCGAGCCATTTACGAAGCTCCTTCGCATGAAGCCCGCGCCGTTTGACTATGTTCGCCCGGGCAACCTATTGGAAGCCTCAGCACTCCTTCTGGCTGGCGACGGCAATGCAAAGCTTATCGCCGGTGGCCAGTCGCTCGGCCCAATGATGAATCTTCGGTTGGTTCAGCCGAGTGTTCTGATCGATATCGCTGGTCTACCCGAGTTGTCCGAAGTAAGCGAAGACGATGCTGGACTTCGGATCGGCGCGTGCGTCACCGCGGCTAATATTGAAGACGGACGATTGCCATTGGGTTGCGCGCCCATGCTCCAGCGGATCGCCGGCGGAATCGCCTACCGCGCGGTGCGAAATCGCGGAACAATCGGCGGCAGCCTTTGTCATGCGGATCCGGCCGCTGATTGGATAAGCGCCCTCGTGGCCCTTTCCGCGACGTGCGAGATTTGTGATGCGCAAGGACAGTTACGCCGCGTCTCGGTCCAGAAATTTGTCACGGCAGCATTCGAGAATGTGCTCTCCCTTGGTGAAATATTGAAAGCGGTTTTCATACCAAGAGTGCCGGCGGCTGCCCGGTTTGCCCACCATAAGGTAAGCCGAAAGTTCGGCAAATTCGCCATCGCGAGCGGAACGGCATTTTACAATCCGGAGCAGCAGGTTCTGAAGGCCGTCATAGGCGCCACCTACGGACGGCCGGTCGTCATCGACAATGCAACGGAGTTGTTTGGAGGAAAGCCCGGCGCTGGACCTCTTCGTTTTGACGTGCATAGCGCTTTAGACCTCCTGAAAGCGAATGGCATCCAGAGCGGCGCATCTTGCCAAACTTATGTCACGACCCTGCAGCGCGCTGCTGCTGAAATCTTCGATTCATGATGCAAATAAAGCTCGTTATCAACGGCCAGGGTTTCGAGGAACTTGTCGAACCCAGGACTCATCTTGCCGATTTCCTGCGCGAACAACTTCACCTCAAGGCGACACATATACGCTGCGAGCAAGGCGTATGCGGGGCTTGTACGGTTCTAATCGACGGATCTCCGGCACGTTCGTGTATAACCTATGCGGTCCTCTGCCAGGGTGCCAACGTGGTTACGCTTGAAGGACTCGAAAACGATACAATCATAGAATCCCTCCGCGGCGCGTTTACGATTGAGCATGGGCTACAATGTGGCTTCTGCACGCCCGGCATGCTTGTGACTGCAAGAGATATTGTCAGGCGACTGCCCGATGCGGACGAATCGCGCGTGCGGCAGGAGCTTAGCGGCAATCTATGCCGCTGCACCGGTTACGCCGGGATCGCGCGAGCGATTTGCCGTGTTCTGGAAGAACGTCGTCGTGACGTCTCCGTACTTCCCGAAGCTTCCACTACGTTAAAACTAGGTCCTGTTGGAGCACGGCATCTTCCAGAAGCTTCCATGGCTGAAAAGACACGTTTCCCCAAGAGCTCTATAAAACCGGAAGTATGTCTTGTTGACTCCAAAGATCTCGGTCTGGGCTCGCGTCAGGCCAATCTTGAAACCAGCGTGTTCTTTACAGTCGACCATACTGCTGACGAAGCATGGGCGGCATTGGAGGACGTTGAAAACGTCGCCCGGTGCATGCCCGGGGCGAGCCTTACGGAGCATTCGGCCGATGGTCGGCTGAAGGGACGTGTCAATGTCAAGATTGGTCCTATGACAACCAGTTTCACCGGCACGGGTCAGATCGTTCGCGATATCGTTGCCCGTCGGGGCGTGCTCTACGGCACAGGACGGGACCGTTTAAGCGGCACAACTGTGCGCGCTGAGGTCAGCTACGCTGTAACCGGCGAAAGCTATGCCCAGACTCGGGTCGACGTGACAGTGCGCGCACTTCTCTCCGGAGGTCTCGCGCAGTTCAGCCGTAGCAGCATCGTGCAGGACCTGGTCACCCGGATCACAGAAGAATTCTCGCGACGTCTCCAGCAGAGTCTGACAGACCCCGAAGCGATTGGTTCTTCAGAGACATCGCTTAAGGCAACAGCTTTTTTCGTCGAAGTGCTGGTGGCCCGGCTAAAGTCACTGCGCCGTCGCATATTCCCTGGTGCAAGCTAGCGAACAACAGACAACGACAGGACCGTATCATGAGAATTGCTGTCCCAGACCTGATCTCGCCATCTTACTTTCCCGCCGAAGCCGCCGTAACGCTGGGATTTTTTGCCGACGAGGGAATTGACGCGCGGCTCGATCTGATTTCTCCCATCGAGAAGGCATATGAGGCCTTACGAAACTGCGATATTGACATCGTCGCCGGATCGGCCCATTCGGCGCTGTCAGCTTTTCCGCGATGGAAAGGCGTGAAGCTGCTTTGTGCGCAATCTCAGGGAATGTATTGGTTTTTGGTCATGCGCGCAGATCTGCGCGCGAAGCGCGGTGACTTGAGCGTGGTAAAGGGTCGGCGTATCGGCGCTGCCCCCTGGGTGGGACTTTGTTTGCGACAATTGCTGATCGAAAGCGAGATTGATCCGGACCGCGAGGGCGTGACCATCATGCCGACTCCAGGCTCGCTGGGTGAAAAAGTAAATTTTGGGGTCGCGGCGGCACGAGCTCTCGAGCAGGGAGTCATCGACGGCTTCTGGGCAAATGGGATGGGGGCGGAGATCGCGATTCGTGCCGGCGTCGGCACCCTCGTTCTCGACGTTCGTCGCGGCGACGGACCAAAGGCAGGCTTCAACTATACGATGGCAACGCTCGCCGCGACAGATAGGTTAATTGCCGAACAGCCTAAGAAGATTGCCGGCGCGGTTCGCGCGATTGCAGCGACTCAGTTGGCGCTTCAAAATGATGTCCAGCTGGCGGAAAACGTTGCCAAAAAGCTATTCCCACAGGATTCTTCGCATATTGTGGAACTGGTACGGCGCGATCTGCCATTCTACAGATCCGATCTTACTCGCTTTTTCGTTGAAGGTATGAATGGCTTTGCCCGCAGGATCAACATCCTCGACAGGGATGTCCCCTATTCAGAGGTCGTCGCCGAACAATTCAGCGAATATTGGCACAAGAGCTCTCCGCCAAATACGTCGTTCGATTGAGGTGAGTTCTCCTTGGCCGCCACCTCTAAATCGTCTCGAGACAGGCATCGAATTGAAAAAAACACAAGAGCGACAGACCGTATTTTGCACCCAGGTCCTCCGAAAGCTCGGGGGCGGGAATGTCGCATAAGGTGTGCGGCCAGCTTGGTATCGACACGATGGCCGCAGGCCGAACTGACCAGGCTGCGTTGTCCCGTGCTCGTGATCGGCGGTAGTCTTGATCGCGTGCGCGCGCCGGCAAGCGCGGAAGCCGTGGCTAACGTCATCCCGAGTGCACGCTATTGAAATTCCCACCGGTGGCGGTGCAAACGCCTGAACTGATCTCGGATCGCATCGATGCGTTCCTCAGAACGGTCGGTGCCTGATCGAATCTGATCATATCTTCCACCGCACCAAGGTCTTCTCACATGATTTCGCAACCTACACAGCAGATCCCCGGCGTCTTCATCGCAGGATCGGAGATATCATCGTTACGTCCATCAGCGACGGGTATCTGGACGGCGGCCTCGATGTGATGCGAAATGTCGATCTCGAAAGGGCACATCAGG
>Ga0070735_10000879_pt1 | contig 30536 bp, 23 predicted proteins | sample Coa_R1_FD_66443 | JGI IMG/M metagenome (GOLD analysis project Ga0070735, IMG submission 66443) | Surface soil microbial communities from Centralia Pennsylvania, which are recovering from an underground coalmine fire - Coalmine... | ecosystem: Environmental > Terrestrial > Soil > Unclassified ...
AGGATACGGGAAAAACCCGGCTATGATCTCCGGGCGAACAGCGACGTGATACCGAAGCCAAACAGAAATGCGATCCCAGACGTAACCAAAGAGATGGGCGCGAAATGCTTCCTTACGATGTGCGGCAGGGTAAGCTCTTGCTTGACTTGATCGACTTTCTCGATCAATTCGAGGGCGGTACGATGCAGACGGTCCCGTTGCTGATGAGCACGAATCTCAAGCCGGGCCGATGCCGATGCACTCATAAAATGCTCCTTGCTTCATTCTGAAGCCAGGCCTTGTCGGCCGATAATACTTCAATCGTCTTCCGAGGAACCATCGATCGTTTGCTGATGCGCTTTTTTGCCAGCAAAGCCGCCGTTCCACCGGTCACGGACCAGAGGAAACCGACAATAAGGAAGCCGAAGAACCATCGGTAGTCGTTCCCCGTGAATACTGCCGCAAACAGTGCAACCAGAGCGAGAGAGAGAAGCAGAAAGGCGGTACTGAGAAAGAGAGCTCCGACAATCGCCAGCGGAGCGGCGATTTTGAGCACTGCCAGGCGCTCATTCATCTCCCGGCGCAGAAGCTCCACACGAGTCTCAACAAATTCCTTCAGCTCATTCTTGGCTTCGGCCAGGATCTCGGCCAGGCTGCGGGCGTGTCCCGCTTCGGTATTCATGGCGTTCGCGACCTCCAGATTGCTACGCCAACCCCGAGCGCAAAGGCACACGCTGCGATTGTTCCGAGTAGCGCGAGCGGGCGCTCGTCGCGCATATATCGCGCGCGGTTGAAAATTGTTCGTGCCAGACGATCCCCCGAAGCGCGGGAGCCACGATACGCAGAGGTGAAGAGTCGCCCGATTTCGGACTGGGTCTGTCCCAGCCATTTCCCGGCGGCAACAGCGGCATGCGCCGGGCAACTCGAGGCAGTTGCTGGCATTTCAGGGATGCTGGCCACCGGATTCACCGCGACAGTCGGATTCTCGCCTATACTCATGCTGCACACCTCGTGGAAGGCGAGTCTCAACAACAAAGCCCCACCCGCTGGATTATTCTGCAGCCGGAATTAGGATGCAAACCGTCGTCAGGCGTGTTGTCGCGAATGTTTCCAGCGAAAACCGGCTGTCGATCACCAGTCAGGGTGCTGTGATCGGGAGCGGTTCGTCAGGGTTTTGGAAACGCAGCATCCAGGGCGAGATTCAGTTCCAGGACATTGACGCGAGGTTCGCCCAGCAAACCGAGATCGCGCTCCGCCGTGTGCTTGCGCACAAGCTCGTTGATTTCGCTTTCAGGAACGCCGCGGGCGCGAGCCACGCGTGGAACCTGAAAATCAGCGGCGGCGGGGGTAATGTCTGGATCCAGACCTGAAGCCGAGGTTGTAATGAGATCCACCGGGACGGCCTGCCCGGGATTTTCCTGGCGAAGAGTGGCTGCGTCAGCGCGAACGCGGTCGATGAGCTTCTGATTCGTGGACGCGAGATTTGTGCCGCCGGAATTCGCTGCGTCGTATCCATTGCCCGCAGCCGAAGGGCGCGGATGGAAATATTTCTCGGATGTAAATGGCTCAGCGATCAGACGGGAACCGACGGCTTCGCCGTTACGGTGAACGATCTCTCCGTTTGCCTTGTCTTTGAAAAAGAGCTGGGCCAGAGCCGTCACGAAGAGCGGATAGATGATGCCCAGCAGAATCGTGGTGGTGATGGTCATCAGGACGGCAGTAATGAGATTTTTCTTCATCGTGAATCCTCAGGCGAGTCGCATCGCCGTAATAAGCATGTCGATCAGCTTGATTCCAACGAATGGCGCAATCAGGCCGCCGACGCCGTAGATAAAGAGATTCCGGCGCAGCAGCGCTTCGGCATTCATAGCACGGTATTTCACGCCGCGAAGGGCAAGCGGAATCAGGACGATGATGATCAAGGCGTTGAAGATGACCGCCGAGAGCACCGCGGATTCCGGCGTCTTCAGATGCATGATGTTGAGCGCGTTCAGCACCGGGAACGTCGCGGCAAACATTGCGGGAATGATGGCGAAGTACTTGGCCACGTCATTCGCGATGGAAAATGTGGTGAGCGCGCCCCGTGTCATCAGCAATTGCTTGCCAATTTCGACCACTTCGATGAGCTTGGTCGGATTCGAGTCGAGATCGACCATATTGCCGGCTTCTTTCGCGGCCTGCGTGCCGGTATTCATCGCCACACCGACATCGGCCTGTGCCAGAGCAGGAGCATCGTTCGTTCCGTCCCCGGTCATCGCGACCAGCTTGCCGCCGGCCTGCTCGGTGCGGATCAGCTTCAACTTGTCCTCAGGCGTGGCTTGTGCCAGGAAATCATCCACTCCGGCTTCGCGGGCGATCGCCGCAGCCGTGAGCGGATTGTCCCCTGTGATCATCACCGTGCGAATGCCCATGGCGCGCAACTGCGCGAAGCGATCACGTATGCCGCCCTTGACGACGTCTTTCAAGTGGATCACACCCATAGCGCGGCGATTCTCGGCGACCACCAACGGCGTGCCCCCGGAATGCGCGATGCGTTCGACCGTCTCGCGAACTTCAGCCGGCATCGAGCCGTTGCTGTTGCCCTCGACGAAGCGGGAGATAGCCTCAGCCGCTCCTTTGCGAATTTCACGGCCATCGAGGTTGACGCCCGACATTCGCGTCTGCGCCGTGAACGGAATGAATTCCGCCTCATGCGTGGCAAATTCCCGCCCGCGCAACTGATACTTCTCTTTCGCTAGCACCACGATCGAACGGCCCTCAGGAGTCTCATCGGCCAGCGACGAAAGTTGAGCGGCGTCGGCCATGGCAGCCTCGGTGACGCCGGGAGCCGGAATAAACTCCGTTGCCTGGCGATTTCCGAACGTAATTGTCCCGGTCTTGTCGAGGAGCAGCGTGTTCACGTCGCCGGCAGCTTCGACGGCGCGACCCGACATGGCAAGGACGTTGTGCTGCACCAATCGGTCCATGCCAGCGATGCCGATCGCGGAAAGCAATCCGCCGATGGTGGTTGGAATCAGGCATACCAGCAGAGAGACGAGCACGAACACAGTCTGCGGAGATCCGGAATACATCGCGAACGGCTGAAGCGTTACGACCGCCAGCAGGAAAATGATCGTGAGGCCTGCAAGTAGGATGTTGAGCGCGATTTCATTCGGCGTCTTCTGCCGCGAAGCGCCCTCGACCAGAGCGATCATGCGATCAAGGAACGTTTCTCCGGGATTGGATGTGATCTTGACCTTGATGTGATCGCTGAGAACACGCGTGCCGCCGGTGACCGCGGACCGGTCGCCGCCCGCCTCGCGAATCACCGGAGCGGACTCCCCGGTAATCGCCGACTCATCCACGGACGCCACGCCCTCAACGATTTCACCGTCGCCTGGGATTAACTCTCCGGCAGAGACGGAGACGAGATCTCCGGCGCGCAGCTTGGCGCTAGGCACTTCCTGGAGCTTGCCGCCGACATACAACTTGGCGATCGTCTCCGACCGTGCCTTGCGCAGCGTCTCTGCCTGTGCCTTTCCCCGGCCTTCCGCCATCGCCTCCGCGAAATTCGCGAACAGCACCGTGAACCACAGCCACAATGTAATTTGGAGATTGAAGCCGAATGCGGCGTGGGGATGGAGAATCAGAAGAATCGTTGTGATGACGCTTCCGATCTCCACGACAAACATCACGGGATTGCCCATCATGTGTCGCGGATTCAGCTTCAGCACCGAACTCCAACCGGCGCTGCGAACCAGCTTCGGATCCCAAATCGATTTGCGGTGGCTTGCCATAGGCTTCCTCAGAAAGTCTTGCCAGCGTACAAAAGCAGGTGCTCAAGAATTGGTCCCAGGCTCAAGGCCGGGAAGAAGGTCAGCGCTCCCAGAATCAGAATCACGCTGATCAACAGAAACGTGAACAAAGGCGTTGTCACGGGAAATGTGCCAAGCGATGGCGGAACATATTTTTTCTGCGCCAGATTCCCGGCGATCGCCAGCATGGGAATGATCATGAAAAAGCGACCCACCAGCATCGTGATTCCAATTGCGCTGTCGTACCAGAGCGTGTTTGGGGTTAATCCCGCAAACGCTGACCCATTATTGCCGGCGCCGGAAGTAAAGGCGTAGAGGATCTGAGTCAGGCCGTGGGGACCGGGATTGGATATGCCGACGGTGCCGAAGCCCTTCACCACGGAGATTCCTGCAAACGTAAGAATGATCAAGGGGAATACCAGGGCGACCAGCATCGCCATTTTCACGTCGTAAGCTTCGATTTTCTTGCCCAGATATTCTGGCGTCCGGCCGACCATGAGTCCGGCGATGAAAACTGCCAGGACGATGTAGATCAGGATTCCGTACATTCCGGCGCCGACGCCGCCAAAGATCACCTCGCTCAACATGATGTTGACGAGCGGCACCATTCCGCCCAGCGGCGTGAACGAATCGTGCCAGCTATTGATCGCGCCGCAGCTTGCGTCGGTGGTGACCGTCGCAAATAGCGCCGAGTTGGCGATTCCGAAGCGGACTTCTTTCCCTTCCGTGTTGCCGCCGGATTGCAAAGGAGTTTCCGCCTGCGACACCGTCGCCGGATACAACGGGTTCCCTCGTGCCTCGGCCCAGTACGCGACCGTCACGCCGCATAAAAACAGAATCGCCATCGCTGACCAAACCGCCCATCCGTGAGCCGTCGAACTGGTCATCCGGCCCAGCGTATAAGTAAGTCCGGCGGAAATAGCGAAAATAGAAAACAATTCGATCAGGTTCGATAGCGGAGTTGGATTCTCGAACGGGTGCGAGCTATTGGCGTTGAAGAATCCGCCGCCATTCGTGCCCCACTCTTTGATGATTTCCTGCGAGGCAACCGGGCCTTGGGCGATCGTCTGCGTTGTCACGGTGTCCATGACGGGCTTGCCGTTCGCATCGAATACGGGTTTCCCGTCGGCGCCAGTACGCTGCACTTGTTGCGGCTCGACAAGTTTCACCGTGTCATACGGCTTAAGATTCTGAACGACTCCTTGCGATACAAGGGCAAGCGCACCGACAACACAGAAAGGCAGGAGTACCCAGAGGCTCGCCCGCACCATGTCGACCCAGAAATTCCCGATCGTCTTCATCTGGCGGCGGGCAACACCGCGGATGAACGCAATTGCCAACGAGATACCCACGGCCGCCGACACAAAGTTGTGGTAAGCGAGGCCGGCCATCTGCGTGAAATAGGACATGGTCGTCTCGCCCGAATAGGCCTGCCAATTCGTGTTGGTAGTGAAAGAGGCAGCGGTATTGAAGGCGACGTGTTCGGGAGTGACTCCGGCGAAATGTTGCGGGTTCCAGGGAAGAAAGCCCTGAATACGCTGGATAAAGTAGAGCAGCAGCATAGAGACGGCGCTGAATAGAAGCATTGCCGTTGCATACTCGGTCCAGCGCATTTCGTGGTTCTCGTCCACGCCGGTAACGCGATAAAGCAGGCGCTCGAGGGGGCGCAGGACAGGGTCCAGGAAGGTCTTCTCGCGCGAAAATACGTGCGTCATAAAGACGCCTATAGGCTTCGTGACCGCGAAAATCAACGCCAGAAAGACGAAGATTTGCAGCCAGCCGTTGAGGGTCATATCAGAATTTCTCCGGACGCAATAGCGCGTAGAACAGGTAAACCGTGGTTACCGCACTGACGACCAGCATGATGAGGGATTGAGTGTCCATAACTTTTCCTCACTTCACTTGATCGCAGAAATGCACATACGCGATCGAGGCGGCGAAAAATACGATCGTGACCACTACCCAAAGAAGATCTTGCATACGAAATCTCCGTAAACCGGCTCGCAGCCAATCATTACCACGAACCTTGTTTTCCTCCCCACCACCAGACCAGTCCCAGAGTCGCGGTGTTCTGATCTTTGCCGAGGATGCCTTGTCGATCCGTCAGGAATGACGGCCGATTGGAAAAATCGCGGCGCCACTCGTAACGCATCAGGAAATTGTGGGCCAGCTTGTAATCGAACGTGACCGTGTTTTCTTTTAGGGCCTGCGTGATGCCACTGAAGACGCCGCCGCGATCCGACAAGTATTCCGCCCGCGTCCCTACGGCGATCTTCGGCGTCAGCTGATACTGAAGGTAGCCAGCTCCGCCATCCACATGAGACGGCGCGGACGATTTTCCCGGAGCGGCACTTGCCCACAGCCGCGTAACGAAATAGTCCCCCTCGATCGCCAGCGTAAGTTTCGAGTTCGGCTGCCACGTGGCGTAGCTGTCGAAGATGTCAGTCTTGCCATCGGGTGCCGGACTGATCGCGGTAAAGCAGAGACCGGGCTGCACCGGAACGGGTCCGCAATTCGGCGAAACCGCTCTGTCCGGATGTTCCTGGCCGAGGTAATAGTTCATCGTCCAGGTAAGCGTCTTCAACGGCTTGGCTGTAAATCCGAATAACTCGTCTTTGAAGCCGTTGGTAGCTTCTACCTGGTTTGTGCCGTTCACGATCCAGTAATTGACGGTGAAGCGATCGTTCACGGGAATCGCGATGCGCGCCCCCATGTGATAGAAGGGCAGAAAATTGAACCAGTACGAGCGGGAGTAATTGATCTGATCTTTTGTGTAGTTGCCCTCGATGCCGAGCGAGCTCCCCCACTTGCCGAAATCAACCTGCCATCCCTTACCGAGCGGGACCACATATGTCCCGTACGCCTGGAAGATGTTGCGATAGATGTCGGGGCGCGGTTCGCTTGAAGGATTTCCTTGCAGCGTATCGGTTGCCTGTCCGAACTGGAGATCAAGCCGTCCGCCCCAGCGGCTGCCCTCCGCCAGATTCGGCGCGTGCTCAATTACAACGCTGGCCTGATTTAGGCTGAATTCATTACTCAGCACGTCGTAGGCGCGCAGAAGATTGACTCGTCCGACTGGATTGTTGAAGTTGTATTCGTAGTACATATCGAGCCCGAGGTTGATGGTCGTGCCGTGCAGAACGTCAGCCGCCTTCGTTTCTACAGAAGCCACCGGGGACTGGGCCACCGCTGTAGACGGCGCGGTATTTGGCGTGGCATCAGATGGCGCTACAGTCGCGCGAGTCAGCGCCCCATTGGATGGCGCAGAAATCCGTGATGCCGCGCCATCCTGCGGGTTCTGCGCGGCCTGCAGCTGCTTGACCAGCGCCTTCAACTCCGACACTTCCTGCTCCAAAGTCTGCACTCTTCCCTGCAAGTCCTGGGTGCTGTTTTGAGCGCCTGCTGTGGTCCGCTGCACATTACCGTCTTGGGCTTGAAGCGACGCGCAAGTCGTGCCCCCAACACACAAGGCAATTGCCAATCGCACAATCCTTGTCCGTAGATGATGGCGGACAGAACCTGTTCGCTCCTCGTAACCAGTTGCCATGGCTTTCCTCCCAGCATGTTTCGCATTACTGCAACTGCTCAAAACATGACCAGGATTGCCATGGTAGCCCGATCTTCGGTATGGCGGAGATCAGGCGTCCAGCCGGCAACAACTGACCCCGGCCCCCCGCTATCTCCACCGGGAGGAGTGATACCGCCCGGCCCTGTGAAGTACGGCACATTCGCGTGCCGGTGATTGAATTCCCAGCGGAACGTGATGTACTGCTTCGGCATGTAATCAAACGTTCCGGAAATGTCCCACGCTTTGAACGGATCTCCGGGGTTCTCGGTGAAATAAGGCGTTCCGGAAATCGCGGTCGCCCCGTTGATCGGCGGCAGCAGCACCAGATATCTTCCGGGATTGTTTATCTTTCCTCCGCCGATCGTTAACCCGAATAAGTCCTTGTGAAACCAGAGGCGGTTGTAGGCCATGAAGCCGATGAAGCTCTGCTTCGGAGCGACGTATGGCTTTCCATTAATCATCTTCACCGAAGTGCCGGCGCAGCTCACGGCAGTTCCAGCGACGAAATCGCCTCCATGTTCGCAGCCCGCATCTCCGGTGAGCGAGAACGCTGCTTTGCTGATGAAGGCAGCCGGGTCGTCGTGGTATTTCACCTGGATGCTGTCATCGGTGTGATAGCGGATGCGCCCCGAAACTCCCAGGGTATCGGCCCCTAGCGCGTATTGATTGCCAAGAACCGAAAGCCAGCCATTTGGCCTCCAGAGAATTTGCCCTCCGACTCCGAGACGATGATTAAACCTGCCGTACGATTGCCACCCGTTAATCAGCCACGGTTCGATCTTTAAATGTTCGTTCGGAAAAATCTGAACCCGCATTCCGTTGAAGAACCACGGCGTATTCGAGGAAACATAAGAAGGCTGATAGGCCCAATTATCGAAGTTGTAGTAGCTGAACAGGCCGACGTATGACATGAAGATTCCGGCTTGCACGTTAATTCCGTCCATCACATTAAAGTGATATCCGCCGTAAGCTTCCGAAATGTAGCGATATGCGGTGTCGAGGTTCCAATTGCCGCGGGCCGGGCTAGCATCATTTCTGGGCGTGGTGGCCGAATACATGCCGAACTGCGTCATCAGCCGTGCTTGCACATTGTCGTAATGAAAATCTCCGCCTGCGCCTAATTGCGTGAGCTGAAACTCTTGCGCGCGAAAGATCTCGCTCGATCCCCCAATCGTGTCGTCTTGCGGATGGTTGAAGTCGTAGGTGTAATTGACATCAGCACGAATTTCAGGCGTGAAGAATTTTGTGTCCAGCGGAACTTCCTTGATTCGCGGGTTACCGTTGAGCCATGTCCAATCGGCAAATGAGAACGGGTCGGGACGCTGCCGCTTGGGAGACGCAGAGGGTTCACTGACAGCCGCCGATACCGGCGCAGGGCTAACCGCAGTCACAACAGGAGTCACAACCGCGGGTGTGGCCGCCGCGGGGTGAATCACTGCGGTCGGCGCTTGCTCAGCATCGCGCGCCTTCAATTGCGCTTCCAGTTCGTCGATTCGCTTCCGCATTGTTTCGAGTTCCTGAAGCACTTCCTGCGGCACCTCTGCGCGGCTGGCACTTGCCTGTGCGGCTCCGGGGGCAGTCGATGCGGCAGGGGCGGTCTGCTGAGCACGAGCAGGAATCGCAATGCCCGCGCAAGCCAACACTACCAGCGCGATCCGCTCCCCTTTGCTGCGCGGCCGGGCGGCCCTCCGTGTCCGAATCGGCATCTCGATCAGTTCCCCGCGCTTGGGCGACGGACCAAAAACTGCCAGGTATGCTTTCATCCGATCGGGTACGCGACTCTTCAGATCCCGCAGCAGGCCGCGTAGAACCCACAAAAGGAATATGGTGGTTCCCAGACACACAATCATCACTGCCCAGCTCATAGCGTTCCCGGTTGTCCTTGAAGTCGTCTATCGAAGATTTGATAATGCAGCGCGTAAGAACGGGGTTAAGAGTTCATAAGGGGTCCGTAAGGACCAAGGTGACCAAAGTGATCACCGACAGGGGCCGATCACGCACCCCACTCCGCCTCGCCAGGCGTGGCGTAGTACTTGCGGCCAGGTTGGGAGGCCGCGGGAGTCGTAGACAACTCGATGAGAGTAAGACGGGCTGCGGCGATCATTAGTTTCCGCTCGTTCTGAGAAGTGCGGTCCCAGGAAGCAGGTCGCTGTTCCCCTTCTTGTCTTGAGTCATGAGCCAGTGCCTGGTGGTAGTGGTGGAAAAGTTTGGCCAACTGCTCAGCGGAAACTTCCTGAATCGTCGACATTGATCTCTAGCCCTTTCGTGGTAGCGGGCTTCATTCCTCCCGCCGTCCTGCTCATTGGACGGCGCCGGGCGTAAGAATTGAATAAAGACTTTGTAGAATGTTCGTAATTCGGGAAGCGAGTGAATCAGAACGATTACTCGCCAGGCTCGAAACGGTATCCAACCCAGGGCTCGGTCACGATATAGCGCGGTGAAGACGAATCCGGCTCGAGCTTCTTGCGGAGTTGTCCAACAAAGACGCGTAGATATTCCGGCTGCTCGGTGCTCTGCCCGCCCCAAATCGCGGCCAGCAGAGTACGGTGGTTGACGACCTTTCCCGGCCGGCGCGCCAGATAGACGAGCAACTCAAATTCTTTCGGTGTAAGCCGCACTTCGGATCGCCGCACCGTCACTTTGTGAGCGGCGGTGTCGATGCGGAAGTCGCCGATCTCGATCACCGGATCTTCTTCCTCGCCGCCAGGAACACGGCGCAAATTGGCTCGTACCCGCGCCAACAGTTCGTTCATCCCAAACGGTTTGGTGACATAGTCATCTGCCCCAGCATCGAGCGCTTCCACTTTCTGCTGTTCCTTATCACGAACCGAGAGAACGATGATCGGAACCTGCGAAATCGCTCGTACGTGTCGGCAGAGTTGAACGCCATCAATCGAAGGCATCGAGAGATCGGTGATGATCAGGTTCGGCTGCCAGTCCTTCATGATCTCCAGCGCCATCTCGCCGGAATTGGCGATTCGAATGTCATACCCTTGCGCGGAAAGACTCGTACGCAACACGCGAGTAATCTGCGGCTCATCGTCGACGACGAGAATGTGAGGATGATCCGGCATCAGCGGGCCTCCTGCGTCACGATGTGAACGTCGACGGAAGGCGAGTCACGAAGAAAACGCTGAATCGCAGAGAGATAAAGATACCGCTGCCAGCCAGTCCGGGCGGAGCGCCCGAATATGACTTGTGTGATGTGATTCTCGCGTACTAATTGCGCGAGACCATCGGCGATGCTGCCGCCCGCCCGGCGGATCACTTTCCCACCCAGGTTCTCTGCGAAGCGAATGTTGTCCGCCAGCGTCTTCTGGTCCTCCGGGCGCGTATCGCGGCCAACATCAATGTAGAAAACGTATAGCTCACCGCCCATGGCCTGCGCCATGCGCGATCCGCGCGCAATGATGTACTGCGCCGCCGGATTGGAACTCACGCAAACCCCAATCCGCTCGCGAACCGTGTGTGTCGGCTTGGTATCGTCTTTTTCAAGGAAAGCATCGAGGCTTCGATCGACCACTCCAGTCACTTGCCGCAGCGCAAGCTCGCGAAGCGCAATGAGATTTCCGGGACGAAAAAAATGCGCGAGGGCTCGCTGAGCGCGGTCTCCCGGATAAATGTCGCCGCGCTCCATGCGCTTCTGCAGCGCCTGCGGCGTCAGGTCGGCCATAACAATTTCGTCGACGCGCTGCATCACCCAGTCTGGCACGGTCTCGCGGACTTGCACGCCTGTAATCTGCAGGACAGTCGGCCCGACGCTCTCGACATGCTGCACGTTCATGGTGGAAAGCACGTCGATCTTCGCATCCAGCAACTCCATCACATCTTCGTAGCGCTTGGCGTGCTTGCTGCCTTCGATGTTGGTGTGCGCGAGTTCGTCGACCACGACAACCTGCGGCTTTCGCGCCAGGATGGCGTCCACATCCATCTCGTCGAAGATCGTGCCTCTATATTCGAGCTTGCGCGGAGGAATGCGGTCGAGCTTTGTCGCCAGCTCTGCGGTCACTTTGCGGCCGTGCGTCTCCACGACTCCGACGACTACATCTTCGCCGCGACTGGCGCGTCGAATGGCCTCGCTCAACATGTTGTACGTCTTGCCGACACCGGGAGCGTATCCAAGAAATAGCTTAAAGATGCCGCGCGGCTTTTCGGTGGAAACTTCGCTTAGCCAGTCTTCAGGTGTCTTCGGCATCGCAGCGATCGCCTTTGCTGCTTCGAAAATATCACCTACATCGTACAATGCGGGAGTGAAAACCCGGGCTCGGACGCAGGCAGTGCGTTTTGCAGTCGTGGCCGTCACCATCGCCGTGATCACGGCGGCGGGCTATCGGCTGCATGTGAATCACACAACCGTTGCGTTGATGTTCCTGGTTACGGTGCTGCTGACCTCGGCGTACTGGGGCTTGCGTTATGCGGTCGTCATGGCGGTTGTGGCGACCGCCGCGTTCAACTTTTTCTTCCTTCCTCCAGTCGGAACGTTCACCATCGCCGATCCGCAGAACTGGATTGCGCTCATCGCCTTCCTCGTTACCGCTCTGGTTGCCAGCAATCTTGCAGAGCGTGCGCGTCGCGAGGCGGAAGGGGCGAAGCAGCGTCGCCGGGAGGTGGAACGGCTTTACGGTCTCAGTCAACGACTGCTTGGTTCGGAAAACGTCCTCGAACTGATGAACGCCTTGCCGCAATATCTCCAGGAAACATTTTCGTTCACCAGCGCGGTAGTAATGGCGGCCGATCCACCAACCGTCTACCGCTCAGCGCGCGATGCCAAATTCGAAGAAGGCGTTCTGCGGTCGACATTGCTGCGAGGCGAGCCCATCACGCAAGCAGGAATCTCTTACGTACCGCTGCGCCTCGGGATGCGGACCGTCGGAGCCGTCGCTGTCACCGGGGCCGATCTTTCCAGAGAAACTCTAGACGCGCTCGGAAGCCTTGCGGGACTGGCCATTGAACGCGCTCGCGCTCTCGAAGCACTCAGCAAGAATCGCGCCGAGCAGGAGCATGAGCGGTTGCGGTCGGCGCTGCTCGATTCCGTCACTCATGAATTTCGAACGCCCCTGACCTCGATCAAGGCGAGCGTGACCACTTTGCTGTCGGGAGCCGCGCTCGACGATCAGGGACGACGCGATCTGCTGACCGTCATCGACGAAGAAACGGATCGCCTGAACCGGCTCGTCGGAGAGGCCGCAGAAATGGCGCAGCTCGATTCAGGGATGTTCAAGCTCGATCTGCAACCTCACTCTATTTGGGACGCGATCCAGCCGGCATTGGAAGATGCCCGGCCCGTGCTCGACAAACATCCCGTCGAGGTCCATGCCGATAACAAACTTCTGCCGAAAGTTCCGATGGATGTGAACCGCATTCGCGAGGTGTTGATGCACTTGCTCGAGAATGCCGGAAAATACTCGCCGTCCGGCGCGCCGATCAAAGTCAGCAGCGAAGTCCAAGGAAATCAGCTGGTCACCAGCATTGCCGACCGCGGATCCGGAATCGATTCCCTGGAACAGTCCATGATTTTCGAGAAGTTCTACCGGGGACAGAATCAGCGCTACACCGCTCCGGGAACGGGCATGGGCCTCGCGATTGCGAAAGTAATTGTCGAAGCTCATGGCGGCACGATCGGAGTCGTCAGCCAATTGGGAAGCGGATCCGTCTTTTCCTTCGGCCTGCCGCTGGAGAACGGCAGGCAGGCGTAGTCTCTGCGAGCACCGGCGCGAGGAGTGACGCGCTACTTCATGTAGAACGCCGACTCTTCCGGCCGCACGACTCTCGGAATCCACAGCGGGCGCCGAAGCCCACCCGGCCCGGGCGCAGGACGCGTCAGCGCCTTCCACCGGCGATAGACCTCAAACGACCGGTTCGTATCCACAAAAATATCGCCGTAGCGATCATCCGCATCGGCCTTTTGCACTCGCACCATCTGATGCCAACAGTGCATCCCGCTGACCGGGTCAGGGTGAACCGGAAACGTGATGTCCTGATGCACTCCGGCATCACTCCACCACACACGCTTGGTTTCGGGATCGCAACTCTCATACGGGGACACTGATTCGAGTTGCCGCATCTTCCACTGCCCCTTGCCAACCTCTTTCAGATCGACCCACGCGCTCGACATGCGTTCGACCTGCTCATCCTTATTCACGCGCCAGCGGCCGAGATGATGCGAGCAGGCAACAACCTCCGGCGTTAATCCCTCGGTCACCCAGGCGTGCAGCACGAAGTAACCAATCTCGGTGTGCACTTTCATTAAGTCGCCGGTGCGAACATTGAGTCTTTGAGCATCGACTGGATTGATCCACAGCGGGTTCTTGTGCGAGATCTCATAGAGGTATTTCGCGTTCCCCGAGCGTGTGTGGATGAGATTCGGCAGGCGGAAAATGGGTAGCAACGTAAACACATCGCCACGCGCATGCTCCGGCCATTCAACCGCAGGCGCATACTTCGAATCGAACCCCTCCGCCGATTCCTCCACGGATGCCGCGCGTGCCGCACGGTGGATGTGGCTGCGGTAGTATTCCGGCAACGTGAATTCCGGCCATTTCCAATCGGACATGGTTTTGGAAAACAATTCGAGCTTGCGCGACGGCGTGTTATAGCCGACCACGGCAGCATCTCCAATCTTCACTCCAATCGCCTTGCCATTTTTCTTCACCACGCCATTCGCTTCGATCTGGCTCCCGGCCAATTCTTCCGGCGACAAAGATTTTTCATTCTGCTTGTACACATCGCGTGTGACTTCGTACGCGCCGTACTTCCGCATGTACTCGAGAGGAGTCAGTCCCTCTTTCCCGGCTGCCTCCGGCAATCCCGGAACGGAGTGATCGAAAATCCAGCCGTAGTATTCATCGACAGTCAGTTTTTTCCCCGGCTGATTCGGCGATTCGAAATATTGCCGGATGCCCATCGAGCCATCGGGATCGATGGCCCAACTGAGATTGATCCAGAATTCGTCCTCCTCCCAAACCTCGCCCGGATTGGCCTGATAGGTGTACTCGAATTTCTCCCCGTTCCTCTCGCGTAAAACACGGTTTACCGGTTGGCGGAACCCGATCCACTTCCCCGCGTAGGACTCCTGGCTCATCAGGTCGTGCCGCTCGGAACTGAAACCCATGGGGAGCACGTAGTCCGCGAACCATGCGGTCTCACTCCAGGTTGGAGTCAAGGCCGCATGAAGAGCGATCTTCTCCTCGTCGCGCAGCATCTCGATCCACGAAAATCCGTCGGGATAAGTCCACACCGGATTGAACACGCGCGTGAAATAGGCTTCGATTCTTCCGCGGCCCTCTTTCAAGAAGTGCGGCAGCAAAAACGACATCTCATGCGTGCACAGCGGCCACTCCGGAGGATAGAGCAACTCGTTCCAGCGTTTCTGCGGCGGCGGAACTTTGTAAGGCTTGGGAACGAATTTATTCCACGCATTCAGATTGTGTCCGCCCTCGGTGCCGACCGATCCAGTGAGCACATGCAGCAGCATCAGAGCGCGCGCAGGCTGCCAACCGCCAAGATTTCCCGACGCACTTCCCCGCCACAAATGCGAAGCGAAGCGACTGCCAGCCGCCGCGATCTCTCGCGCAATCTTGACGATGATCTCCGCTTTGACTCCGCTTTCCTTCTCCGCGAATTGTGGAGTGAATTGCGCGTAATGCTTTTTCAGCGCCTCGATTGCCGCTTCGAAGCTTTGCCCCTGCGCTTTGAATCCGTCCACTTCGAGGTCTTCCCAGTTGGTCCATGTGCGGACAAAGCCGGCGTCAAAGCGGTTCTCGTCAAGGATCACCTTCGCCATTGCGAGTAAGACAGCGGACTCCGTCCCCGGATACGTCGGCATCCAGTAATCCGCCATGCTCGCGGTATTCGAGAGGCGCGGATCCATCACGGCCAGTTTTGCGCCCGCCATCTTGCCGTCGATAATCCTCTGCGCGTGCGGATTGAAATAGTGCCCCGACTCGAGATGCGCCGACAGCAACAGAATGAAGCGCGCATTCGCGTGATCGGGCGACGGACGATCCGCGTAATGCCAGAGCAAATAACCGAGCCGCGCCGACGACGAGCAAACGTTCGTATGCGAATTGTGCCCGTCAATGCCCCACGCCTGCAGGGTGCGCTCCATGATGAAGTCGTGCCCGGGGCGGCCCACGTGATACATGACTTCTTCGCCGCGTCCTTCTTGAATCGCCTTGCGAATGCGGCTTCCGAAGGTTTCTAGCACCTCATCCCATGAAGTCCGCGCCCACTTCCCGTCGCCTCTGGCGCCGACCCGCTTCATCGGATAAAGCACGCGGTCGGGATCGTGAATCTGATTGATCGTCGCCGGTCCCTTCGCGCAAAGCCGGCCCCGGCTCGCCGGATGCATCGGGTTACCTTCGAACTTCGCGACCTCGCCCGTCTGTTTGTCGACGTATGCCAGCAGCCCGCAAGCCGACTCGCAGTTGAAGCACACGGTTGGAACGAGCTGATAATGCTTCTCGACGCGGCGCGGCCACGCTTCGGGATCGAGTTCGACCCAGTCATCCCACCGCTCTACCGGAGGACAGTAGGCCAGGTGGCTGCCATCGCGCTTGAAGTCAGTCATTGAAGAATCTCCATACCTCAACTATTGGGCACGCTCTGCCCCGCCATGACGAAGCACCACTCAAACGCCAGCAGGCCTACCAATACGAGACCCGCGGCTACGACTCCGAGAACGAAACGGTTCGCAGCAAGCACCAGCAGAATCACCGGAAGCACTCCTCCAACCAGAATCGCCCCTCCCCAGAACCACATCTTGAAAGGACCGCGCGTAATCAGCCGAGCGGCATAGGCAGAGTTATCCGTCGCATGCGGCATCAGAAATTCCGCCGCGACGATCAGCAAATGAAATGCGAGCGTAGTGATGAGCGCAATTCTCGCGACAGAAAACGTGGCATTCGATCCACCAAGCGAAGCCGGCAACATCGCCAGCACAGCCGCTCCGGACATCAGAGCCTGCACAATCAAATGCACGGGCAATAATGGTGTCTGCCAGAGATCGCGCCCTTCACATTGTCCAAATAGAAAAGCGGTGTAGGAGGCGGCGAGGAATCCAACCAGCACCGTCGGCCACAAGAGTGCTGCGGTTATCGCGCTTAATCCGAGTACCGCGCCCATCCAGAACAATCCCGCGAGCCCGCTATACGCAATAAGAATGAAGGCACCGCGGGCCAGCCATGACTTCTTTTGAGGAGTAAATACCACACGCAGAAATCTGGCTTTGTGTTCGAGATCCCCAACCAGCAAAGCCGTGGTCAGGGCGGTAAAGAACAAAGCGATGCTCGAAAGCACAATGTCCCGCAGGCGATTCGCACCAAGCGATCCAAGCAGCATTGCAAAAGCCGGAATCGCCAGCGCTCCCGATCCGATGGCTTTGGTCCAGCAATACGCGGGAACTTGCCATCCCCACGGGCGCGAGTGCGAAACGTCATACGCCGCCACCGCATTCTTCTGCAGTAGCGGGCTGTCGGTGGGATAAATCGCCCCGCCGCCATGAATGCTCTCATTCCGCTGCGACCACATGTACATCGATTCGTGACGCGCCGCTGTCGGCACGATCGCGCTCTCATCGGCGTCGATGTAGTAAAGCTTCGGGCGGGTTCCCTGCTCCGGCTTGCGAACGCGCACCGGCTCGCGAGCGAGTAACTGGCTGATCTCGCCGTCGGCGTCGAGATCTCCGGCGATGATCGCGTGTTCCGGGCATACAACGACGCAGGACGGTTCCAATCCAACTTCCGTGCGGTGCGCGCAGAAATGGCACTTCGCCGCGGTACCTTCATCGGGATCAATGTAAATGGAGTCGTACGGGCAGGCTTGCATGCACGCCTTGCAGCCGATACATCGCTCGGAGCTAAAGTCGACGATGCCATCCTTCCGTTGATACATGGCCGTCACCGGGCAGATCGTGACACACGGAGGATTCTCGCAATGATTGCAGCGCGTCACCTGAAAAACGCGTCGCGTGTTCGGAAACGTTCCCTTCTCAACGTATTTCACCCACGTCCGGTTCACGGTCAGCGGAACGTGGTTTTCGGTCTTGCACGCGACGGTACATGCGTGACAGCCGATACATTTACGATTGTCGATGATGAATCCGTATCGCATCCGGAAGAGATTTTCCCGAGTCCCCAAAAGGCCTAGCGGCTTGGGTATTGTATCTGACGGGCTGTTTCGCGCTATTGACGCCCTTGAGACGACGCCCGGTTCTCATAAATTTTCGGCCCTTTCATGTATAGCACTTTTGAGGGGATTTGCCGGGCTCTAAGCTACAATTCAGGGTGCATTTCACCAAAAAACCCCGAACCGACCGGCCTGTTGCACCGGCAACTTTTCGTGTGAAACCAGCCCTATGAGCTCAGAAACGGCAACCGGCGCGCTTTCCTCTCTCGACGATAAGAAAGTTTTCTACAACCGCTTTCTGCTGATCGTCGCCGGTCTCGGAGGCCTGCTCTATGGCATCGACGTCGGTATTGTGGCGGGCGCTCTTCCCTACCTGGAGGCGACTTCCGGCTTCACCTCGGGTCAGCTCTCGATCGTAGTCGCCGCCGTCCTGCTCGGAAGCGTGATCTCGACTTTGTTCGCCGGCATGCTCGCCGACTGGATGGGCCGCCGATCGCTGATGGCCATCAGCGGGCTGATGTTCGTCATCAGCATTCCGACCATCGCGCTCTCGCACGGCTTTCAGTCGTTGGTCGCCGGCCGTCTGCTGCAGGGCGTGAGCGGCGGATTGATCGGAGTTGTCATCCCGCTCTACTTAGCCGAATGCCTGACCGCCTCCGATCGGGGTAAGGGCACGGGCATTTTTCAGTGGCTGTTGACCTTGGGACTCGTAACCGCCGCAGCGCTCGGACTTTATTTCAGTTTTCGCGTAGATCAAGTCGCGAAGCTCGGCAACGCGGCAGAACTGCTCGCGTTTAAGGACACGGCCTGGCGTCGAATCTTTTGGGTTTCTTTGCCTCCGGGACTCCTGTTCGTCATCGGCAGCTTCATGGTTGCAGAATCACCACGCTGGCTTCTGCGCCGAAAGAAAGAAGAAGCCGCGCAAGCCGCGCTACTCCGGTCCCGGACCAGCGCCGAGGCCGCAGTCGAATTTCGAGAGATGCAGGATGTTCTGGCCGCCGAGAAGAAAAAATCAGCTACTGGAAGCCAGGTTAAAGAATCTCTGCTGCGCCGCAAATACGTAATCCCGTTCATCCTTGCTTGCATCATTCTAGCCTTTAACCAGGCGACAGGCATCAACTCCATCATCGGATACAACGCGAACATCTTGTTGCAGAGCGGTTTATCCGACTTCGGGGCCCATTTCGGTTATCTGATTTTCCAGATCATCAACTTTCTCTTGACCCTCTGCGGCGTCATGCTGGTCGACCGGAAAGGCAGAAAATTTTTGCTGTCGCTGGGGACCGGCGGCGTTATCGTTTCGCTGATCTGCACCGGCTTGCTATTCCGCGGAAACGAAAAGCACCGTGTCGATGTTCGCACGGCTGTCCAGTCGCAGATCACACCGGATCAGAACCTCACGTTGACCTATAGCGCCCCGCTCGCCGATGAACTCTTGCGCCACAGTGGCAACGCGACTATGGATCGCGCGACATCGCTCGTCATCATTTATTCCTACGGCGACTTCCGCGCCACGAGCCAGGTCGTGCGTTCCAACGATCCGGCCACAAAGCCAATCGATCTCAACCGAGACATCGTGCCCGCGAACAAAGTAATTGCGTTCTTCTCGAATCCGTTCGGAAACCTCGATGCCGCGCGCCAGGCGCCACTGACCATCGAGAAGGCCCTCATCAGCCCGCTGCCCGACGCGCGCAACGGCTGGCTGGTGGCGATCACGCTCTACATTTTCATGGCTTTTTACGCTGTGGGTCCAGGAGTCTGCGTCTGGCTCGCGCTCTCGGAACTCATGCCGACTCGCATTCGCTCCAACGGCATGAGTATCGCCTTGTTGCTGAATCAGGCAGTATCGACATTTATTGCGGCAATTTTCCTGCCCATGGTCGGCAAGTACGGATATTCCGCCATGTTCTTCGGCTTCGCCGGTTGTACCGTGATTTATTTCGTCACCGCGACCTGGTTCCTTCCTGAGACAAAGGGCAAGACACTCGAGGAGATCGAAGCGCACTTCGAGGGTGCGAAAGCATAGCCCGATTTCGCAAGCGTACAAGAGATTTCAAACAGATTATGAGTCCTGCAAAAAAGACTAAGAACACACCAAATCACAACCACTCTCACGCGATGCGCCGCGAGATTTACGAGCAGCCAGCGGCCATTGCCAGGACAATCGACAAGCATCTCAAGGAAGACATCATCTTCCCGGGAGAACTGCTTCCTCTCGAGAGCGCGCTGCTCACCTTCGAGAAGCTGATCATCGCCGCCAGCGGATCGAGCCGCCACGCCGGTCTCGCCGGCGAAATCATGATCGAGGATCTTTCCGGAGTCGCCGTTGACGTTGAATACGCCAGCGAATACTGCTACCGCTCGACTCACGCCGCAGTCGATCCGATCGTCATGGTCATCACGCAGTCGGGAGAAACCGCCGACACCATCGCCGCTCAACGCGAAGCCCTGACCCGCGGCGTCAAAACGGTCGCGGTCTCCAATATGCCCGACACCACGATCGTGCGCGAGGCCGGAGCCGCTTTGATCACGGGCGCTGGGCGTGAAGTGTCCATTCCCGCGACCAAGAGTTTCACCACGCAAGTCACAATTCTCTACTTGATGGCGCTGTTCCTTGCTCGCAAGCGCGGCCGCATGACTTCGGAGGTAACGCGGTCGTATCTTCAGCTGCTTCGCCGCTTGCCCGATGCGATCGAAAAGAATCTGGCCACCTGGGACGATCTGGCAGAAAAGTTTGGCGAAATTCATTGCAAAGCCGAAAAATTTCTTTATCTCGGCCGCGGTGTGCATTACGCCATCGCCCGCGAGGGCGCCCTGAAGCTCAAGGAGATCTCCTACGCGCACGCGGAGGGGTATCCGGCGGGAGAACTAAAGCACGGCCCCAATGCGCTAGTCGATGACAAACTTCCTGTCGTCGTGCTGGCCGCATGCGATCAGAGCGACCCCGACTCTGTGCTGCGCTATCGCCGTACGCTCGACGTGATGAAAGAGGTCCGCTCGCGCAAAGGGCAGCTCGTCGCCGTCGCCACCGAGGGCGACAAAGAAGTCCGCGACATTGCCGATCACGTCTTCTACGTGCCAGCCGCCACCGAACTCCTGCTGCCGATCGTGGAAGTAATCCCGCTGCAGTTGTTCGCCTACCACGTCGCCACCAAAAAGGGCTACGACGTCGACCACCCGCGCAACCTCGTGAAAGCCGTGGTGACGGAATAGACAGTCTGTCATCTCGACCGGAGCGGAGAGGCTCTGTTTCGCAAGCAGGTACACCCGCCCGAAAACGCGCCGCCAAAGACTCCCCCGCCTCTTTCAACTGTTACAATTTCCCTTCGGCCAGCAGCAGAGATTCCCGCTCGTTCCGCAGTGACTAACATCAATGGAACGATCGAATCCGATGTGTCCGACCGGTTCACTGATACCCAAGCGCCATGAAATGTCCCTTTTGCGGATTTGAGAACGACAAAGTTGTGGACTCACGCGAGAGCAAGGAAGCCGATTCCATCCGGCGGCGCCGCGAGTGCCTGAAGTGTGAAAAACGCTTTACGACCTATGAGCGGATCGACGAAATTCCCTACATGGTCGTCAAGAAGGACGGACGCCGCGAGAAATTCGACCGCCAGAAAGTGCTCAACGGATTGCTCCGCGCCTGCGAGAAGCGTCCGGTACCGATCAGCAAGCTCGAGCAGATCGTGAACGAGGCGGAATCATTCGTGATCGAATCTCCCGAACGCGAACGTAAGACCAGCGAACTCGGCGAGCTGATCATGAATCGCCTGCGCCGCTACGACAAAGTCGCCTACGTGCGCTTTGCCTCGGTGTACCTCGATTTCAAGGACGTAAAGGAATTCATGAATGAGTTGAAGGATCTGGTAAAAGTTAAGGCTCAATAAGGGTTTATTAATCACAGCGTGGAACGATTTTTCCCTGAGGAATAAGATACGCATGGCTCATAAAGTAACTCTGATTCCCGGCGACGGCATTGGCCCTGAAGTCACCAACGCCACGGTTCGCATTCTCGAAGCTACGGGAGTCAAATTTGAATGGGAAACTTTCGCCGTAGGCGCCGAGGCGTACGAGAAATCAGGCGAATACATCCCGAAAGAATTAATCGACTCCCTGGAGCGCACTCACGTCGGCCTCAAGGGTCCAGTCACAACGCCCGTCGGCGGCGGATTCCCCAGCATCAACGTTGCGCTTCGCAAGAAGTTCGAACTCTACGCGAACTTCCGCCCAATTCGCAATCTCCCCCACATTCCGACGCGCTACCCGGATGTCGACCTGATCATCGTTCGCGAGAATACCGAAGGCCTCTATTCAGGCCTGGAGCACGAGGTGGTCCCGGGTGTCGTTGAGAGCCTCAAGATCATGACGGAGAAGGCCTGCACCCGGATCGCGAAATTTGCCTTCGAATACGCGCGCAAGAACCAGCGCAAGAAGATTCATGCCATCCACAAGGCGAACATCATGAAGATGTCCGACGGTCTGTTTCTGCGCTGTTCGCGAAATGTCGCCAAAGATTATCCCGAGATCACCTATGGCGAGCACATCGTCGACAACACTTGCATGCAACTGGTGATGAATCCCTATCAGTACGACGTGCTCGTGATGGAAAATCTCTACGGCGACATTCTGTCGGATCTATGCGCGGCATTCGTCGGCGGCCTTGGATTCGTCCCTAGCGCGAATCTGGGAGACGATTGCGCAATTTTCGAAGCCGTGCACGGCTCCGCCCCTGACATTGCGGGCAAGAATCTGGCGAATCCGACCGCCCTGCTACGGTCCGCATTGCTGATGGTGCGGCATCTGGGAGAACATGACGCATCCACGCAGATTCGCAACGCTTTGGAGCGCGTGTATCGCCATCCGGAAAAATTAACGCGAGATATCGGAGGTAAGGCGGGAACCTCGGAGTTCGCCGACACCGTGATCGCCGAAATGCAGTCTGCTAGTTAAGTGACCTACGCAGAACCGGACTGACTCCGTTTCGGTAGCAAAAACGAAAACGGGCTCGTGATCAGTTCGTGCGTCACTTCTTTCAGGAAACTTTTCGCTCGTTCGTCTCCCACATCTCTGGCGCGAATCGCCAGCAGGAAGCTCAGAATGAACGACGTCGCGATGTTCAGCACTCCGATCAGCAGAATTCCGGATAAAGACGCAATCAGGTCAACCCGAGTCAGCCCGCCGTAGAACAGCATTCCGTCGAGAGCATAGCCAAGGCTCGCCGCCTGGAGTGTCACGTGTCGCACTTCCAGAGGAATTCCGAACAGCGTTACAACAATCGGAACCGTTCCCAGCAGGAACCCGAGCACGATGTACCCCACCGAGCCGGGCGCGTGATGCTTCACCCATTCTGCCAGTTGAGCCGCGCGTTTCAGCCCCAGGCGCTCCCGCACCCTGAGGCTATTCGCAATCGCGGTGTCTAGTTTGGTAACGGCAATGTAGTTCCCGGTCCAGCCCGTCGCCAACGACGAAATCCAAAGCAGAACACCGGTAACAATCGCGAACGCAATCGTTCCTGATTGATGAGGAATGACCATGTGAACGCCGTGCTCCGCCTCCGCCTGCGTCAGGAACGGATGGTGAAATATCACGTGCCACAGTCGATCGATCGCCATCGAGACAGGAATCGCGCCCAAAAGATTGCCCACGGTCACAATCGTTTGCGTTTGAGAAATCGCTCGCATTCTTGCCATGTGATCCTTGGCCGGATCTTCCATCGCATCGACCAGGGTCGCGGCCGTGGCGGCTGGCATCTTGGAGGCAAGCAAAAATCCTCCCGCCTGCATCAGAAGAAAACTCACTGAGTAGTTCAAAGAGTGCCCAAGTGCGATTAGAAGCGGCGCCTGGATCTTGGCCGAGATGCTATATTTCACCAGCGCCGTGAAGCAGGTGATCACACCCGCCATAATTGCGCCCGCGCCCATCTTCCGCCAGTGGCGGGCATTTTGCGCGATGTAGTGGGACCCCACCCTCCCCGTTTTCTCGACCAGACTGCGCGCCATGCGCCGGAAGGTCGTGCTCGCCACGCGAAGAATGCGCCGCTGGGAAGCGAAACCATAAATCAGCGACACTGCAAATTTCCGCGCGTCGGCGCCCGGCCTGCGAAGTCCGAGGACCTGGTCGATCCTCCAAAGAAATGAGCGGAGCAGCCGCAGCCGGAACACCAGCCCAGCCGAAGTGCCTTCTTTCTCTATGCGCGCATTGAACTCCCGCAGTTGCGTGATGCACGCGTCGCGCTGCGCCTCCCAACGCGGAAATTCCTCTGGATGCAGCACAACCGATTCCACTAGGGACGGCAGATGAAAAAAACACGATTTCGTGATGTCTTCATCCGTAGAAAGAACCACCATGTCCCGGGAAAGGGCAATGTTGGCCGCCCGAAGCGCCAGAATCTTGCATGAGGCCAGCAGAGAAGATGTCGAGAGCCGAAAAATGCCGGACCACCAGCGCACCAGGTCATCGGGCAACGACCCCAGCCACGCTGCATCTCTTTCTTTCAGCCCAAGCGAGTCCAGCAGCACATACAAATCTCCGCGAACCTCGTCTTCCGGCAGCAGACGCTTCACCGCCCGCCCGAACAATTCGCGCGCGAGAAACGTCTCATCCGGAAGGCCCGCTTCGGCGATGACTCGAACGTACGAGTGATGCGACCAGAAGTCGCGGAACGCCGCGCGAATTTCGTCTCGATGTGGATGAGCCTCGATCCCCGCCGTAAGCTCCGCAAGTTTTTGCGTGCGCTCCGGAATCGGCGTCTCCATCAATTTTCGAAGCACGCCGTATACCCAGGTAGCGCGATCCCGGTCTGAACCGAATTCGAATTTCAGCAATCCCTCGGGCGGCGAAATTTGGGCGGAGATATTCATGGCTCGACGCTCGGGATACGACAGGTATTGGCACCCTAGCAGGCTTCCCAGCAGGAATCCATCAGTAGTTTCCCGGAATGAACTACCGGCGTTTGAGGGCTTCCAGCTCTTCGAGAGTTCGTGGCCAATCCGAACCGAGAAGGCGCGACAAGCTGCGATCGGCGAGCACCTTGCCTCCCGTCTGGCAATGCGCGCAGTAGTTCGTTTCCTTGTCGGCGTAACGGATCCGTAGCACCTTTTCGCCGCATCGCGGGCACCCCAAACCGTACCGCCCATGCACCGCCATATCTTTGCGGAAGGCGGTTACCTTCTCCGGAAAGGAATCCTTTGCCTCCGCTCTAAGCCGATCCATCCACAATTTGAGCGTATCTCGCGTCTTGTCGAAGAGCCTGCTCCACTCCTCGGACGTCAGCTTCTTCGTCATCGCAATGGGAGAAAGCTGTGCCGCGTGCAGAATTTCATCCGAATACGCATTCCCGATCCCGCTCAGCAGCCGTGGATCGGTTAACGCTCTCTTCAGCGTGTGATTCTCCGCCGTCAGCACAGTCCGAAACGAGTCCATGTCCGATGCGAAAACATCAATGCCTCCCGCATCAAAGGCCGCAAGATTTTCTTCACCGCTCACTGCGTGCAACGATGCGCGATGCTTGCTGCCAGCTTCTGTCAATACGAGCGTTCCTTCCGAAAAATCGAATGCCGCCAGATTCTGCCGCCCCCTGAGCTTTGCCTCCGGCGGCTTCCAGTGCAGTCTCCCCGCAATCATGAGATGGAGCACTAGCCACAGATCACCCTCCATTCCAATCGCGATGCGCTTTCCGATCCGGCGCAACTTCCTCGCCGTCCGTCCTTCTGCCGTTGCGACCGGAGGCTGAACGCTTCTCAGCAAAAATGGACTCGCGATGCGAACGCGTTCCAACTTCTGCCCGACGACCCGCGGTTCGAGCGCGGTCAAGTACGCTTCAATGTCAGGCAATTCCGGCATGAACTATCAGATTGCCTTCTGGACGTGCGGTTTGCAATGACAAGCCCGCAGAATCTTCGTCAAATTTGCAGTTCTCCCATTGACTCGCGCGCTCGGTTCGGAGTACAGTGCGTGCGTTCTGGGGTTCTGGGGAATGACGCGCACAACACGGCGTGTGGGGATAGTTCTCTTTCAGCTGGGTGGGCCTGACACGCTGGAAGCGATCGAACCGTTTTTATACAACTTATTTTGCGATCCTGATATTATTGACTTTCCATTTGCCCGCATCGGTCGCAAACCCCTCGCCAAGCTCATCTCCGCGACCCGCGCTAGAAAAGTGCAACACCACTATTCGACCATTGGCGGAGGCTCGCCCATTCGGCGTCACACAGAACAGCAGGCAAAGGCGCTCGAATCTGAACTGCAGGCGCAGGGACTTGATGCGCGGTGTTTTGTGGCCATGCGTTATTGGCATCCTTTTACGAGCAAGGCAATAGAAAAGATTCGCGAAGCGAAGTGCGACGAGATCGTGTTGCTCCCCCTCTATCCCCAGTATTCCTCGACCACGACCGGCTCGAGCCTGAATGAGTGGCGGCGGCTCTTTCACGATGCGGTTCCCGCGCACGAGGTCCCCGACTTCTATCGGAATACGACCTACCTCGATTCACTCGTCGAAAAAGTGAACGAGGCTCTCTCGCGCTTCCCTGCTCCGGAGCGCCCCACGATCGTCTTCAGCGCGCATGGAGTCCCGCTGTCGGTGATTGAGAAGGGCGATCCTTATCAGCGCCAAATCGAGGAAACGGCGCGGCTTCTCACCGCGCGCGGTGGCTGGAAGAATCCCCACCGGCTCTGTTACCAGAGCAAAGTAGGGGCAAGCCGCTGGTTGCAACCTTCGCTGCATCAAACCATACGTACGCTCGCGGCGGAACAGGTTCAAGAGGTCTGTATCGTGCCCATCGCCTTCGTCTCCGACCACGTTGAGACGCTGGGCGAGATTGATCACGAAGCCCGCGAAGAAGCGCACGGACTGGGCATCCGGCAATTCGAAATGAGCGCCGGCCTCAACGATTCACCAAAGTTCATACAGGCTCTGGGGCAGATCGTGCAGCAGGCCCTTGGGCAAGAAGTCCATTCGTTCGTTCCGATTCGTAAGCATGGGAGGAAGTTGGCGGAGCCACAGTACGCGGCCGCCGCCGGATTAGATTAGGGCCCGATTACCAAGACAGGCAGAGGAGGGGACATGGCGGAGTTGGAGACCGATAAGGTCGGTCCGAATCCGGAAGCGGCCACGAAGCCGGCCAAACCCACGGTAGATGCCACGAAATATGTTGGCACTCCCGCGGTGGGAACCTCGAAAGCAGCAGCCGCTGGCGGGGTCGCGGGGACTGCTCCCTCGACCGAAATTGACCACCACCGTCGCCGGTTTGCCTGGACCATGATCGCCGGCTTCCTCGTGGCCTGGTTCATCGCATTCTTCCGGTTCTTCCTGCCGCGCACGCTTTTCGAGCCGAACACCGTTTTCAAAATTGGATTTCCTTCCGAGTATGCCCTCGGGATCGATGAGAAATTCCTGCAGCAGTACCGTATCTGGATTGACCGCACGCCCGACCGGTTGTTCGTCATCTACGCCCGATGCACCCACTTGGGTTGCACGCCCGATTGGAAGCCGGCCGAAAACAAATTCAAGTGTCCATGTCACGGTAGCGGCTACGACAGCGAAGGAATCAACTTCGAAGGCCCGGCGCCGCGTCCCATGGATCGCGCGCATATTGAACTCGCACCCGACGGGCAGATCCTCGTCGACACTTCCAAACTCTATTCCTGGCCAAAAGGCCAGCCAACTCACTTTAACGATCCGGGCGCGTTTCTGACCGGTGTGTAGGTGGTCTTTCAAGCAAAACGAGCTGCGGCTCAATGGGTCAATTACACAATTACCAAATTACTCAATTTCTCACTGACTCAATAATCTTATGGCTGACGCAAACAATCCCAACGGCGGCAACGGTGCTGGCGGCGCAGGCAACGGCGACGCGAAAAACGGCGGCAAAGTCGGACTCCTCGAAAAAGTCACCACCGGAGTCAAAGACGACATTCAGGCCCTCAAAACCGACATTCCAACCAAGGCGAAAGAGCAGATCGAAGGCCTGAAGGATCCGACCAAGACCCAGGTCTACACATCCATCTTCCGCCACAAGCACGACGACACCCCGCGCAACCGCGCTCTCGGCGTGCTTTCGAACGTCTTCCTCCACCTGCATCCGGCGAAGATCAATCGCGACGCGGTCCGCTACAGCTACACGTGGGGCATGGGCGGCATCACGTTTTATTTGTTCGTCATCCTCACCTACACCGGCGTGTTGCTGATGTTCTATTACCACCCGACCAAGGTGCAGGCATTCCGTGATGTGCTCTATCTCAAGCACGACGTCCCCTTCGGCAAGATCCTGCGCAACATGCATCGCTGGGCCGCCCACCTGATGGTCATCGGCGTCTGGCTGCACATGTTCCGCGTCTTCCTTACCGGCTCATACAAGAAGCCGCGCGAATTCAACTGGAACATCGGCGTGCTCCTGCTCGTCTTCACCCTGCTGCTCTCGTTCACTGGATATCTGCTTCCCGACGATCAACTGGGATTCTGGGCCGTCACCGTGGGAACAAATATGGCGCGCGCTACGCCGCTGCTGGGGCATGAAGGCCCATTCGGACATCAACTCGGCATGACGCCTTACAACGACGTGCGCTTCGGATTGCTCGGCGGATCGATCGTCGACGCCAATGCTCTGCTGCGCTCCTATATCTGGCATTGCATCGGAATTCCGATCGTGGCGTCAGTGTTGATGATTGTGCATTTCTGGCGTGTCAGGAAAGACGGGGGAATATCCGGACCGGCTCCGGTCATGCTCGAGGCCGAAGCCGACAAGCCCCGCAGAGGGCCGAAAGCCGCAGGAGAGTGAAGGTCGGGACAGCCGCCTCGGCTGTCCACTCGAGCGAAAGCTCGACAGTTGTGTGGAGAATCTATGGACTGGCGACAACTTTGGGAGATTTGCTCCGCTCCGGACAACGTGCCAATCGTGGCGCTGATTCCGCTGCTCGTCTTCTACATCTACCTGGCGTGGAAGCAGGCGCACGCGAACGATCAGCTCATCGCGCAACTCGAGGGCGATCCTGCATTGGCCAAGACCCACCATCGCAAAGCCTGGCCTTTCAAGCAGGGATGGCAAAAAGAAGTCCATGTCTGGCCCTTTCTCCTGCGCATTGAGTTTCTTGCCGCCATCATCATCACCATCATCCTCATGGTCTGGTCGATCACGCTGAATGCTCCGCTCGAGGAACCGGCGAATCCTAACCTGACCATGAATCCTGCCAAAGCCCCGTGGTACTTCCTCGGTCTGCAGGAGATGCTCGTCTATTTCGATCCGTGGATTGCCGGCGTCGTCATGCCGACGCTCATCATCGTCGGCCTGATGGTAATCCCCTATATCGACACCAATCCCCTCGGCAGCGGCTATTACACCTGGAAGCAGCGCAAGTTTTGCATTTCGTCTTTTCTGTTCGGCTTCCTGATTCTCTGGGTCACGATGATCCTGATCGGAACCTTCATTCGCGGCCCTGGATGGCAATGGTTCTGGCCGGGGCAAACGTGGGATCACAATCGTCTCATTTACGAGGTGAACCGCGATTTGCCCGACCTGTTCGGAATCACGTCGAACCTCGGCAAAGGTGTGTTCGGTGCAATCGTTGTGGGAGGCTATTACCTGATCGGCGGCGGACTCGTCTACTCGCTCTTCCGGCGCAAGATGGCGAAGGATTTCAAGCGCATGAGCCTGTTGCAGTTCTCGCTCATGCAGTTCCTGTTGCTGACGATGGTCGCACTGCCGGTAAAGATGTCGCTCCGCCTGTTGTGGCACATCAAGTACGTGTGGATTACACCGTGGTTCAACATTTGAAAACCGTTGTTGGTCGTTAGTCGCTGGTCGTTCGTCGTTCGCGCTGTCGTAGTTAGTCGTTCGTTTCTACCGTGGGTCATTAACCGTGACGGTTTGTCATCGTGAGCGTAGTGAAGGATCCCTGAGCACACGCAGCACCAAAGTAGCGAATGGGAATTCGTAGCAGGGTTCGAACTGACGCCTAACGACAAACGACGAACGACCAACGACGGATGATTGAAGACGAAAAGCTTTACCGGAGGAAGGTTTCCCTGATCCCTAGTTCCTGGCCCCTGATCACTGACCGAGGTCCCGATGCCCGATAAACCCATCCCCGAGCAAGATCCAATCACGAGCAAGTCGTATGCTGCGCATTACGTCATCGCGTCGATCCTTCTCATCGCAACGCTGTTCTGGGCCTTGTGGGATGAGGCTTGGGGACAGCGCCCCTGGAAAGCATTTCAGGACGAATGGAAGGATCGTTACAGCGCGTTCCTCAATACCGCGCGGTCCAAGTCGGCTAAGTCTCAGTCTTCCGTCGAAAGCGATTCCCAATACGTCGCCCTCAAGCAGGATTATGAGAAGGCCTACGCCGACACAAAAGATCAGGCGGCCAAAGTAAGGACCGAGCTTGACGACGCCAACGCCCGGCTGCTCGCAGTGCAGAGCGTATTCACCGATCGCCGCGCGTACGTGAACGCCCTCACCTACGAATTGGAAACGACCAAGAGCGCCTCGGGGAAGGCCAGCAAACAGAAAGAGATTGATGCCTACGAAAAAGAACTTGCCACCGTAACCTTCCCCGATGGCAGCAAGAAGCAATTCACCTTCCCTCAGTTGGAAGAAACCTACAACGATGTCCGCAATGAAAAGACCAGGTTGAGCCTCGAACTCGGCGACGTGCTCAAGCCCATGACCGCGGCAAAATCAAAGATGGACGAGTACGTCAGCGATCACATGGTCGATCTCACCCCCGCGCAGATTGATGGCCTCAAGAAAAAAGTCGCAGACTGGGACGGGCAAATCGTCCAGATCAACGTAGCGCAAGCAAACATCGTCGATCGCTGCGAATCGTGCCATATGAATGAGCGCGAACCGCTGAAAATTACCGCGGCATCCATGACCTCCAAGGGAGAGAAGCAGCCGGACGAATATGCACGCGCCTTCACCAGCCATCCTGATCCGGAATTGCTGCAGATTCACGATCCCGACAAATTCGGCTGTTCGCCCTGCCATCAGGGTAACGGCCGCGCTACCACCAGCATCGAGGATGCGCACGGGAATTACGAACACTGGCTCTGGCCGCTCTTTCCCAAAGAAAAT
>Ga0070735_10000880_pt1 | contig 30533 bp, 32 predicted proteins | sample Coa_R1_FD_66443 | JGI IMG/M metagenome (GOLD analysis project Ga0070735, IMG submission 66443) | Surface soil microbial communities from Centralia Pennsylvania, which are recovering from an underground coalmine fire - Coalmine... | ecosystem: Environmental > Terrestrial > Soil > Unclassified ...
CACTTGATTGACGAGTTGGTGCGCATTCCCCTCGATCAGGCCCGAAGCCAGGGCATTTCCGTTCGAATCCTTAAAAATGGGATTGACGGCGCTGACTGCGAAAATGCCCGTGAGGATTGCTCCAATCGTTCCGCCAGCGCCGTGAACCCCGAAGGCGTCCAGAGAGTCGTCATAACCATAGCGAGCCTTGACCCTGGCCACCATGAAGTAGCACAAAATACCGGTAATCAGGCCGATCAACATCGCAGGCATCGGACGCACGAAGCCGGAAGCCGGCGTAATCGCCACCAGTCCCGCCACGGCGCCGGAGATGGCCCCGAGAGCGCTGGGCTTGCCGCTGATCTTCCACTCGGCCAGAGTCCACCCTGCGGCAGCGGTGGCCGCGGCGAAATGCGTTGCCACAAACGCGCTGGACGCCAGGCTGCCAGCCGAAAGAGCGCTGCCGGCGTTGAAGCCAAACCAGCCCACCCACAGCAGGCAGGCGCCTATAAAACTCAAAACCACACTGTGCGGCGGCACCGACTCGCTCGGATATCCCAGCCGTTTCCCGAGATACAACGCGCAAACCAGCGCGGAAACTCCCGAAGTGACGTGCACGACTGTGCCGCCGGCAAAATCCAATGTGGGGAAAACACCGCCGAGGGACGCGTTGAGCAGGCCGCCCTGGCCCCAAACCATGTGCGCCATCGGGCTATAGACCACCACCAGCCACAGCGTCATGAACACCAGCATGGCCTTGAATTTCATGCGCTCGGCAAATGCGCCGGTAATCAGCGCCGGCGTGATCACCGCAAACATCAACTGGTAAATCATGAACGTGAGATGCGGGATGGTCGGCGCGTACGCAGGGTTCGGGTCCCCGCCGACTCCGCGCAGAAACGAATATTCGAATCCTCCTATGAAACTATTCCCCGATCCGAATGCCAGACTGTAGCCGAATAGTCCCCACAAAATCGTGATCAGCGACATCATGGCGAAACTCTGCAGCATGGTCGCCAGCACATTCTTCTTGCGGACCAACCCGCCGTAGAACAGCGCCAGTCCCGGTCCAGTCATCAGCAGGACGAGCGCGGCGCTCATCAGCATCCAGGCGTTGTCCGCCGATCCCTTCGCGTCCGCTACCTTCCGCTCGAGGTCGGCAATGCGTTCGGCGTCCGTGTGAATATCCGGCGCAACCAGCATGGTCGCCGCAGACCGGCCCAGGCTGCTGGCCCGCGCGGAAACGCCGAGCGGCAGCAGCAAGAGCATGGCGATGCCTGACAAAAGAAATCTTTTTAGTATTTTCATTGGCTTGAGCGGTGAAGATATCAAATTCGCGCTCGGAATGCCATAGCATAAGTGATTCTTAATAAAACCTTTATCAGCGGAGCCCCGGCGGGCACCAATGTTTCGCGGCCTCGCTCGGTTCTACGGCCATCAGGTGCGATGCGGAGAACGTTCTCGGTGATCCTAGCAACGCGAGGGTTCTGCTCTTCTTTTCCGCAAAACTCAGGCAGAAGCAGATCCCTCGGGCAAACCCGCCGTTCGGGATGACAGTTGTGAGTTTTTCCGCAGCCTGTGAAGTCTGTGCTATTGCTGGAACCCAACTCTTCGTATTTCTGATGTCACCGATAGATTCTTTCGTACAATGATCCGGGCAGGCTCTTGTTACAGTGGTTTCATGGCCTCAGTGCCTTCACAAATGCCTTTACAGAGGCTTTTCGGGGAGTATCAGGTCGGGTCGTTTTACGACGAGATGTTCTCGGCGCCCGACGTGCCTCGTCCGCACTACGCCAAAATATTTGAAAAACTGGGCGCCATGCTTCCCGCGCAGTTTGAAGAGCGCCGCCAGCACGCCGATCTTTCCTTCCTTCTGCAGGGAATCACCTTCACTGTGTACAGCGACGGCCGCGGAACAGAGCGGCTGTTTCCGTTCGATCTGATCCCGCGCATTATTCCGCAATCCGAATGGCAGCGCATCGATCGCGGGCTTTCGCAGCGGGTGGTGGCGCTCAATCTATTTTTGCAGGACGTCTACGGTAAACAGCGCATCTTTGCCGACCGCCAGATTCCGCGCTCGCTGGTCTACTCCTGCAAACATTTTCTGCGCGAGGTGATCGGGATTGAAGTGCCGCGCGGAATTCATACGCATATTTGCGGCATCGATCTGGTGCGCGATTCCAAGACCGGCGAATTCTGCGTTCTGGAAGACAACGTGCGCACGCCCAGCGGAATTTCCTACGTGCTGGAAAATCGCCTGGTCATGATGCGCACATTCCCCGACGCCTTTCACGAATACGAAGTGCTGCCCGTGAATCACTACCCTGCCGAACTGGCGCGCATCCTGCGCAGCCTCTCGCCGCGCGGCGGCACCGACGCCCAGATCGCGCTGCTGACGCCGGGCATTTACAACAGCGCCTATTTCGAGCATAGCTTCCTGGCCCAGCAGATGGGGATCGAACTGGTCGAAGGCCGCGACCTGATCGTCGACGGCGGGATCGTTTACATGAAAACGATTCACGGCCTGAAGCGCGTCGACGTGATTTACCGCCGCGTCGATGATGAGTTTCTGGACTCGCTGACCTTCCGCCCGGATTCTGTTCTCGGCGTTCCCGGCCTGATGGGCGCCTATCGCGCCGGAAATGTGGCGCTGGCCAACGCCGTGGGCAACGGCGTAGCCGACGACAAGGCCATCTATGCCTACGTTCCCAACTTCATCCGCTACTATCTCGGCGAAGACCCGATCCTGCGCAGCGTGGACACCTACCTTTGTTCGAAGAAAGAAGATCTCGCCTACGTTCTGGATCACCTGCCGGAACTGGTAGTGAAGGCGGTGGGCGAATCGGGCGGCTACGGAATGCTCATGGGTCCGACGGCGGATCGCGCGCGCATTGAAGATTTCAAGCAGCGCATCAAGGCAGACCCGCGCAATTACATTGCCCAGCATGTTCTGCAGCTTTCACGCGTGCCGTCGTACGATCCGGCGCAGGGCGCGGTGGCCGGGCGGCACGTCGATCTGCGTCCCTACTGCCTGTATGACGGAGAGAAGGTGACCATCGTGCCGGGCGGGTTGACCCGCGTGGCGCTGCAAGCGGGCTCCCTGGTGGTGAATTCATCCCAAGGCGGTGGCAGCAAGGATACGTGGGTGCTCTTCGGGGATGAGTGAAATGCTTTCACGAATCGCGGAATCCCTGTTCTGGCTGGCGCGCTACATCGAGCGCGCCGAGTATACCGCGCGCATTCTCGATGTGAATTTCCACACCGTGCTCGAGCAGTCCAAGGAAAAATACCGCCTGCACTGGGATCCGTTGATCGTGATGGCCGGAGAGGAAGAGCGCTTCCGCTCCCTGTACGGTGAAGCGGATGCGCGCGCGGTATTCGAGTTTCTCGCTTTTCGCCAGGATAATCCCAGTTCCATCGTGCAGTGCATCACCAAGGCCCGCGAGAACGCGCGCACCATTCGCGATTATATTTCGCGCGAAATGTGGGAAGACATCAACAGCCTGTACTTCACCGTGAACCGCTTCCATCCGGACGAGGAAATGTCGGCGGGACCGCACCGCTTTTGCGACGCCATCCGTTTTGGCAGCCACCGCTTTCACGGCGTCACCGACGCCACGCTGCCGCACGACGAAGGATGGGAATTTCTGCGCATCGGCTGGTTCATTGAGCGCGCCGAGATGACCGCGCGCCTCGTCGACGTGCAGTACCACATTTTGTACGACGCCCCAGCGGAAATCGGCGGCGGGGACAACCACCAGTGGATGGCCGTGCTCAAGTCAGTGGGCGCGTACGAAGCCTATCACCGCAAGTACCATTCATCGATCGAACCGGAAAAAGTTGCGGAAATGCTGATCATGCATCCCCTGCATCCGCGCTCAATCCGCTTCAGCATGACCGAAGTGCAGGCCGGATTGCGCGCTATCAGCGGCACCAGCGCCGGGTCCTACGCCAATGAGGCTGAGCGGCTCACGGGAAAAGTTCTGGAACGCCTGCGCTACGATCGCATCACCGAGATTTTCCAGCTGGGACTGCATTCCTATTTGAGCGACATGCTGCAGATGTGCGGGGCCATCGGCGAAGACATTGCCAGAAACTATTTCTATTACGCGGTGGTCGCATGAATCGCTATCACCTGGTGCACTCCACGGAATTCCGCTACGACGGCCCGGTTTCGGAAAGCTACAACGAAGTGCGCCTGCGTCCCATCCATGATGAGACCCAGAGCTGCCTATCGTTCCGTCTGCTCACCGATCCAGCCTCCCGTGGCACGTCCTACCGCGACTCCTTCGGCAACTGGGTGCACCAATTCAATATTCTGCCCGAACACCACCACCTGAAGATTGAGGCGGAGTCCGTGGTGCTGGCGCACGATGCTCCGGCCATCCCAACCGGGGGCATGAAGCTCTCCGAACTGGAGAGCCGGCGGGAGCAATTGGAGGAAGAATTCCTGGATTTCATCATTCCCACCGGCTATGTCCCGCACGTGCCGCAACTGGATGAATTAATCGACACGGCTAGCCGCAGCAGCGATGGCAGCATCTCGGGATTTGTCAAGCAGGCTTCTTTTCTGATTCACGAGAAATTCAAATATGTGAAGGGCGCGACCCACGTGAATTCATCGATCCAGGATTCCCTGGCCGTTTGGGCCGGCGTCTGCCAGGATTTCGCGCATCTACTGCTCGGCGTAGTTCGCAAGCGGGGATTGCCTGGGCGGTACGTCTCCGGCTACCTGGTACCGGAAGGCGCGGCATCGCCGGACGCAAAACTGCAGGAGGTGATCGGAGGCTCGGCCTCGCACGCCTGGGCGGAAGTCTATCTGCCGGATGCCGGATGGGTAGGACTGGACCCAACGCTGGGCAAGCCGCTGGGGCTGCAGCACGTGCGCATTGCGTATGGCCGTGACTACGGCGATGTGGCGCCGGTTCGCGGCGTTTACAAGGGCCATGCGGGACAAAGGCTATCGGTGGACGTGAGCGTGCGGCCGGCGATCGATGACGATGGCCGCGAGCAACTGAATGAGAACAAAGTCGCCGCGCCGGAGACGCCCGTTATCGTCGAGCGCGCACAGCAACCCGCCCAGCAGCAACAGTAATTCAGCCGCAAAATCCCTATCCACACATTTCGCGCCGCTGCCGGCGCTACTCTTACATCACTTTTTTCTTTTGGACGCGGAGCGGGCGCTCTTGGAGTGAACTCGTCCACTCCCGTTGCGGCCCGATCCCACCAGGGACATGATGCGCTTCAGTTCCCGCTCGAGAGAGGCTTCGATCACGTCGGATTGGCGCTCCCCGCGTGCGACGCGGCTCACATAGGAGGGGTCCACTTTCAGCTGCCGCGCCACTCGGCCGTAGAGGCCACGGATCAGCGACGCCAGATTCGTGGGTGCAGGTTTTTGAACACTTTTTGAGCGAGCCATGGTACTGCTCCTTGGCACACAAAGGTACGGCTGAAGCAACCGTTTAACGCTTATGTTAACACAAACCAATCTTGCAGCCAACCGACAAAAGCGTCTTCCCGGCTGCCGGGCACCGACGGTGACTTATATAATTAAACAATAATTACCAATAAGTTATGGAATGAGCAGCAATTTCCCCGTCGTCTTTCTTCCTTCCAGATCCCGGTGGGCCTGCTGCGCTTCCCCCAGAGGATAGAGATGCTCGATGCGCAATTTCAGTTTGCCGGTGGAAATCATGTTCAGCACGTCGCCGGCCCGTTGCTGCAGCTCCTCATGGCTGGCCATGTAGTGGTAGAGCGACGGGCGGGTCACGAATAACGATCCCTTCTGCGCCAGCTTACCCAGGTCGAACGGCGGCACCGGACCGCTGGAAGCCCCAAACAGAACGAGATATCCCCGCGGACGAAGCACGTTCAGACCCTGATCGAAAGTGGTTTTCCCGACGCCATCATAAACGACATGCACTCCCTTGCCGTCGGTCAGCCGCTTCGTCTCCACTTCAAAATCCTGCCGGGTGTAGAAGATGATTTCATCCGCGCCGGCTTCACGCGCCAGTTTGGCTTTTTCCTCAGTGCTCACCGTGGCGATCACCCGCGCGCCGAGATTCTTGGCCATCTGCACGAGAAGCAGTCCCACGCCGCCGGCAGCCGCATGAATGAGCGCGATATCGCCCTTTTTCAAGGGATAAGTGCTATGGGTCAGATACTGCGCGGTCATGCCCTGGAGCATCGCGGCGGCCGCCTGGTGATCGGTAATGCCAGCCGGCACACGCACCAGGCGATCGGCGGGCACCGCTTCGTACTCCGCATACGCGCCGGTAATGCCCGTGTAGGCGACGCGATCGCCCACCTTGAAATCCTTCACGTCGCCGCCCAACTCGCTGACCACACCGCTCGCTTCCTGGCCCAGGATAAAGGGAGGCGTGACCGGATAGCGGCCCTCGCGAAAATAAACATCGATGAAATTGACTCCCGAAGCGGCGATCTTCACCAGCGCTTCGTTGGGCTTGGGCTTTGGAGTGGGCACATCCAGAAACGTCAAAACTTCCGCCCCTCCCGTTTTCGGGACTTGAATCGCTTTCATCAAAACTCCTTTTAGGAAGGCGCTAACTGAGTCTGCACTCGAATTGCGAGGCGGGATCATAATCCACGGAGGCTGTGGAAAAATTGTGGATGACGCTAGTTTTTAACAAAAAGTTACGTCGGATAAAACTTCAGTTGGACATGATTTGTGACTTGACAGATCGCTATAGTTTTGCTTCGTCACGCCTCGGTTTTACTGTTAGTTAATGCGGTCGTTAATGGCACCTGAGATCTCTAAGTACCCAACTGCCTGCCCCACGCGGATATCTTCGTGGGTAAACCAGTCGCATTACCGGTAGCGCCTGTGAAGCTCCGAAGAATACTTGGAACCCAACGAATGCGCGTTTTTTGGGAGCCAATCGGTGAACCGGGTGATACCGGTGGCAGCCGCTTTGGAGATAAGAAGATTCGCCATCAATCCGGCGATCTCTTCACGCGTGAGAATCACGTCGCCCAAGAAGGGGCCCGCGAAGCGCAGCATTTGAAACGCGGTCCACGGGCTGACGTGAACGAGTCTCGCGCTTGCCCCGACGGCTGAAGCAATCTTCGCAACGAGATCCTCGAAAGTAAAAATCTCGGGGCCGACGGCGTCGACCACCAGATTGCGCTCTTGCTGCGCGCTCTCCGTCGCCAGCGTCGCGAGGTCTTCGACAAACATCGGTTGGAGTCGGTATCGCCCTTTGCCGGGAATCGCAAATACAGGAAAACGGCGCGTGAACCACGCGATGTTGTTGATGAGGATGTCTTCCGCGCCAAAGATGACCGTAGGCCGAAGAATGGCGTAGGACAACCCTGATTCGGCGATAGCCGTTTCGACCTGCGCTTTGCCCGCATAGTAGGGGAGGGGCGAATCGATCGACGGATTGGCGATGCTCAGGTGCACGATGCGGCGAACGCCCGCTTCCTTGGCGGCGCTGATGAGGGCGCGGGAATTGGCCACCGCCGCCTGAAACGTTGCGCGGCCATGATTGAAGCGGACCCAGTACGTGTTGTACAGAACCGCGGCGCCTTGCAGGGACCGGACGAGGTTCGTTCGATCGGTGAAATCCATGGGCGCAACCTCGACCCGGTTGCCGAACGGATTCTCGCGATCCGGGTGACCGGTGATCGTTCGAACGCGACGTCCGGCATTCAGCAGGCGATGCGTGATGTATTTGCCGGTGTAGCCGAAGGCTCCTGTGACCACATCGAGTTCACCGGAATCGCCAGGTTTCGCACAATCCTGACGATAGGAACGTTCCGTCGAGGTCACCGACGTTGTCCTTTCTCCTCGTAAAATGCGCGGTATAGATCGTCGTTGCCGGAAACCGAGCACGAGCCTGATGAGCACGTGCGGTGACCGGCAAACCAGCGGTAGCACGCCTCCAGAATGCGCGGAACTCCTGGTAGCTTTGCGACAGCGCAGAGCGGCCAGGCCCACCAGATCTGACGGGCAAGGTAGACCACGGCTCCCGCGCCACCGTAGATCTGGCCGTCGCTGGCGGCCACGCGCATTTCCCGTAACAGTTCGCCGGCGGGCAAATCCAGAAGCGCCTGCACGCGCGGATCTTGCAACGCGGCAAAGCCGAAGCCGCGCTTTTCGAGAACGGGGCGAAAACGGCGAACGAGAGCGGCGCACACCGGGCAATCGCGGTCAAAGCAGATCCACCCGCGGGCGGCGTGGCTTCCTTTTGTATCAGTCATTTCTGAACTAAGAGAAATCATAAGGTATCAAAAAAGGCGGTTGCCCGCCTCTTCCCTTCTAGCTGCGCAATAGCTTGCGCAGCCCGCCGCGAAGTTTTACCAGCCCTTTCAGCGAGTTCGGGGACAGGCTGCGGAATTCCTCGAACAGCGCGCTCAGCAGGACGATGAATTCCAGCAGTTCCTCCATCTGCTCGCGCGCGTAGGCGTCCGTCGAGCCTGATTTTTTAGCTTCGGTCACACATTCCCGGACCACGGCGATGGTGGGATCGAATTCGCGGCGCTTGCGCTCCTCCAGGATCACGCGAAACATTTCCCAGAGATCCTTCATGGACTCGAAGTGCTGGCGCCGGTCGCCGAAGACGGAGACGCCGCGCACGATGCGCCAGCCCTGCAGTTCGCGCAGGCTGGTACTCACGTTGGAGCGTGCCACGGACAAAGTTTGCGCGATCTCCTCCGCCGCGATGGGGCGGTCGGAAAGAAACAGCAGGGCGTGCACCTGGGCGACCGTGCGGTTAATGCCCCAGCGGGTGCCCATTTCCCCCCAGTGGAGGATGAATTTCTGGGCGGCGGGGGAGAGCGATTTGGAAGCGTCTGTCATTTCTGTCTGTACAGAAATTACAGGAGTTTTGACCGTTTGTCAAGAGGCTCCGTGACGTGGGCATCTCATGGAGTCGCTGAGTTGGGGGGCCGCTCGGGGTTGGGGCTGGGGCCGCTCCCGCTGCAAAAACCGCACCGGCAGAGTGCCTGTGCTACATCGAACCGCGGCTACGAACCGGACTTCCGGCGGTCGCGGATTTCCACCAGGTGCTGGCGCAGGGCGCCGATGATTTCGTCGCGCTGGCCGTTCTGAATGTTTTTCTGAAGCTCTTCCAGGGCCACGTGCACCACGTCGTGGTGATGGAGCTCCTCGGGAGCTACTTCGTTGCTTAATTCGAGCCAGATGCCGTGCAGCAGATCGATTTCCTTTGACGTGAGGCGCGGGGCGTGCGGGCCGAGATAAAAGATGTGCTCCTGCCCTCCCGGCGTGTGAACTTCGAGCGTCAATTGCGGGCGCGGCTCCGGCAGGGCTTCCCAGGCCAAGCCCGCGATGCGAGCTTCGTCCGCCACGGCGCGCCACGAGGACATTCCCAGGGCGATCGTGGTGGATTGCAGGCTTTGCGCTGCGCGCAGGATTCCGTCCCACTTTTGCGTCGCGGGAGCCACCGCGAGGTGGATGGACTTCCCTTTCTTCTCCGCCAGAGCAAGGGCGTGCGTAAAGAGCTGTTGTTCGTTGACGCTGAAAAGCTCATCCGCAGTGAGCTCATGCTCGCCGGAACTGGCCCGGCCTACGAGCCGGAGATGCATCACCACGACATCCTTGTCGCGAGGGTTCACGCGGTTCAGGACCGCCGCGAGGTTGTCGAGGGTGTTGTAGTTGCGCACCATCACCAGGACGTTGCCCGGACGGACATCGAGGCCCTCGGGCGAGAGTTCGTCTCCCGGTTCGATATTGAACATATCCAGCTCGGCATGCGCCGATCCGTGCTTCTTGGTGACGTGCTCAGAGATTTCAAAGACCACGAAGAACGCAATCGTAAAGGCCACGCCGGCAATCGTTGCCACTTCCTTGGTGAACAGATTCACCAGACACAGCGCGAAGAGAATCAGCGTGATGATTCCCAGGCCGACGGGAATTTCCTTCCCGAACAGCTTCAGATTGAAAGGCACGCGGAACTCGCGCTTGCCGGGCTGCTTGTAGCGCAGCACCAGCACCGCCAGGCCCTTCATTGCGAAGCTCCACATCACTCCGAATGCGTATGCCTCGCCCAGGACAAAAATATTTCCGCCGCTAAGGAAAATCGTGAGCAGTTGCAATCCCACCACCAGATTCAAAATCCGGTAGGACGTCCCGAAACGAGGATGCGGATGACGGAACCAGTCCGGCAGAATTCCATCCTCCGAAACGCGGTTCATCACGCCGTTGGAGCCGACGATCGCCGTGTTGACGGCGCCCGCCAGCATCAGCGTGCCCACCACCACGATGAACGCGCGAAACGCCAGGCGCAGGCCCAGAGGGCCCACGAGATACATGGCCAGGCCGCCGATGGGATTGTCCGAAAAACTCTGGCGCACGGAATCCGGAATGATCATTACGGCAAAAAACGCCACGCCGGCCGTGAAGATCAGGCTGTAGACGAAAATCACGAAGCCGGCTTTTTCCAGATTCTTGAGCTTGGGCGCCTCGACTTCGCGGTAGACTTGGGCCATGGTCTCTTCACCGCTCATCGCCAGGACCGAATGTCCGAGGCCGATGAGGATGCCGATCAGTGCCACGGTATAAGGCAGCCGCGTGTGCTTCAGCCAACCGAGCGCATCGTCGGCGTAGACGATAGTCGAGGGCCGGGGCAACGGTGGCAGGTGCGCGCCGCGCACATATAACGTGTAGCCGCACCAGGCCAGCATCATCACCACCATCACCGTGGTGACGTACATGATGCGCAGCGCTTTTTCGCTGGACTCGTGAATACCCTTGATGTTTTCCCACCAGAAATAAATGGTCACCAGCGCGGCAAACACCGCGGCCGTCATGTTCACCGGCAAAACGACGGGGGCGTGGAAATATTGCAGCAGTTCGTTCAGCAGCCCGACCAGATACAAACCCGCCGAGACTCCGCTGATCGGCCCGGTCAGAATGTAGTCAAACATCAGCGCGGAAACGGAAATTTTCGCCAGCGTGCTGCCCATGGCTTCTTTTACGACGCGATAAACTCCGCCGCGCACAAACATGCTGCAGCTCTCGATGTACACGGAGCGCACGGCATAGGCCAGGATCATGATCGCTAGGATGAACCACGGTCCGGTCTTGCCAATAAAATGTTCGGCGATGGCTCCGGCGTAAAACGCCGAAGAACCCATGTCGTTCAGAACGATGGCCGCGGCGCGCCAGAAAGACACGAAAGCCAGCATGGCCGTGGTGGCGATCAGAACGCGAGGAAGCGGAGGTTTCTGGGGCGCTTCGTGGACTGGGGGAATCTGGTTAGTGGACATATCTGGTTAAACTGGTAACCTCTGCAACGCCGCCGGCGCCGCGGGCAGTGTCTCCTCTATCGTTATGAACGGATCGCCCGGTCCGCGAGACTGAAACGGCAAATTACGCCGAGGGCAAACTCCGGTCGCGCAGTGGACTGTGGCGGCTTCGCGGACTTCGCCGCAAATGCGGATCGGCCATCCCCGACGTTTGCGGTACAATTCATGGCGTAAACAAATACATTAAACTTCGTAAAGAACACATAAAGAGGGGCCAGTTTTCTTGCGCGGAATTCCGAATCAACCACGTACTACGTGCAAGAGACTGATACTGGGAGACTTGCGAAAAACTGGCCGGCGGCCGCTCGCGCCCGTTTTCGGAAGGCTGACTGCTCTTACTCAGCGAGTACACCACAGTGATCGAAAGTTTACACAGCGGGGGGAACAGTTATATATTTTCTGGAATCGTAAATAGCGTTTGGTGAGTCGGAGGTATTCGCTGCGGCGCAGCGACCCAGGGGGCCCGGAATCGCATGACGATCTTGACCGGCGTGATTTTCCTGCTGATCGTTGCCGTTGCCGCGTACATCGCAGTCCGCACGTGGCGACGGAACGTTGGCGCGGACCCAAATGACAAGACCAGCGGATTTCGTCCGCGCATCGGCTTTACACGGCTTGACGGCATGGAATCACTGTCGCTCTTGCTGGACAACCGCTCCCCAGATTTCGTTTGGGCTGAAGAGATTGAGATAATTCTTTCCGAGCTGACCGCGGACCAACAAACCGCCGCGCCAACCTGCCGGGGAGTCCAGAAAATTCGCCAGATGGTTCGCGGCGGCGACATGCTGCCGATCAGCCTGGCCCAGGTGATCTACAATGCGGCCGGCGATCCGCAGAGAAAATATACGTGCGTGCTCTCCTCCATCCTGCACTACCGTATAGGCGACGACTGGTTTGAGAGAGATATGGGAAGCTACCGAATTCAGATGGCCGGGCTGAAGGCCGCCCGCATGGACCGCGAGCGCAAACCCGTAGAGCTTCCTGCCCGGGAGGCAAAATCCAAGGGCGCTACCGCCGCCTCTCGCTAAGCCGATAGAAGATATTTCGCTGTTTTACAGATGCGCTTCGACGGGAAAACCACTGGTCATTCGTTGGCGGTCATGAGTTGGCGGCCACGACGCGCACACGCTGCCTGGTTGCGCGCAAATACGAATTCACGAAATCTCGAAATCCCGGATATTTTTCCGGCGGAATGCGGCTCTGCGAGAACGAAATGATCTGGGTAGCTGCCAGAACGTTGCCATCCATCGAATATTCAATTGTAATTTCGCCGAATTCCGATTTGACCGAAGTCTTATCCGGCAACCGCTCGACGCGCATCCCCGCCGGCAATTCCAGGCGATAGGTAACGCTCACATGATCCGGCGAGCCCAGGTCCAGGGGAAGCTGCCGCGGCCTCGAAACGATTTCGGGTACCGCGATTCCGCTGAGCAGCAACGGCTGAAAGAACCAGCTGTCCCCGCTGGAGGCGGTGGCAAAGTTTCCCGCAAAAGAAAACTTCTCGGTAATCTGCTGGCGGTTGTCTTCCATGCCGGCGATGGAAGCCTGGCGAAACGTAGCTTGATTCACGTAACGGGCGACGCGATCTTCAAAGGCTTGTACAATTTCGGCCTGTGATTTTCCCCGGTAGAAGCGATGGCGCGATGAATTCGATATGCCCAGGTATCGGGCGTTGACGTCCGCCGCGCCGGTCCCATCCCGTTGCAGCAGAACATGCACCGTAAATTCCGATCCATTCACGTCGGGCGATGCCTCTGGAACCCGCTGCAGGTCGCCGCGATCCGGATAGGCGATCAGCGCGTAAACGCCCTGATCCATTTCCGGAAGCTGGCCCAGCGGATCGGTCTCCGAAGTTGGGTCGATCCATAGAACTTGATCGTGCGGGTCGTAAGCCGCGAATTTTTCAACCGCAGGCCGCAAGGCGGCGGCAACCGGCAACGCCACGATCATGTGGTCGAACGTCGCGAGCGTTGGAGCCGCGGGGTCGGCCTCCACATCACCGCGAGTGCCAATCAGCGCCGGATACGCGCGCAATCCAATTTTGCCGAGCATGGAAATCAGCAGCGTCGCTTTATCCTTACAATCCCCATACTTGTTCTTGAAAACATCGGCGGGAGGATGCGGCTGGTAGCCGCCAATTCCGATTTCAATGGCCACGTAGCGAATCTGGCGCGAAACGTAGGTGTATAGCGCGTCAACCTTCGACAAAGGATCGGAGGCGGCCGAAGAAAGCTGTCCAACTTCCGCCGCGATTTCGGTCTCCGGCTTTTCCCCGTTATCGAACAGAGTGTGATAGGAATGCCCCGCTTCTTCCCAGGATTGCAGCGCCGAGGGGCCTTTCGGATCGTAGTTGACGAAAACCACCGCGGCCAGCGACGAAAACGGCGGCGCGTCGGACTCCTCCGGAATGGCGGCACGGTTCTCCGACCGGAACACAGCTCCGTTGGACGATTGGCTCACCACCTGTACGCGGTCCGGATGATTCAAAAACCAGTGCAGCGAACCTGATGGGACGGAAACGTGCAGTTCGCTCAGGCGAGTCGGAATTGCTTCCTCCATCGGGAATTTTTCGCCGCCGATGGATATTTTTCCCTGCGTCACGATCTCGAATCCCACGAGCGATCCGTCTTCCGCGCCCGGCGTCTTGATCATTTTCACGCGGACGTCGGTGAACTCCTCAAACGCATTGAAACCCGCGACGCTCGTCAGATCCTTCTTGCTGGACTGCGTGATGCGGCCGGACGGAGAAACGGCCCAGGTTTGAATGGACGTGACCTTGGAATCCGTGTTTTCCGATCCCACCGCATTCAGATAGTCTTCCGCCGACCGGCGGTTCAATACCCGCACGGCGCGCCGCTCGGTCATCGTGAATTTTCCCGATGCGTCCACCGCGAAATCGGTCCACCGGCCAACGATGACCGCGGCGCTGCCTTCGCCAAAATGGCCGAGGTCCACGCGCCCGGCCGCCGCCAGCCAGTCCGGCACGGAATCGGCGCGGAGAATGGAACGGTCGCCCGAACAAAGCAAGGCCGCGCCGAGGCACAGCAGCGCCGCGATCGCCAGCCTACTGTTCGCGCAGAACGATGACTTCCTGATCATCTTTGGCAATCTCATCGAAGAATTTTTTGGCATTCAGATAGTCGACATTGGTGGTCAGCAGAACTTTTTTCAGATAGAAAGTGCGCGTGCAGGTCACCACCGCGGCACTTTGGGTGCAGGATCGCGAGAATCCTCCGAAATCGTTGTCGATCTTGATTTCCTTGGGCAACTGCTCCACCTTGATTTCCGGCGCCAGTTGCCAGGCGCTGGTGCTGTTCCGCATCTCCGGATTATTGAAGCGCACGGCCGAGTGGCGCACATTGGCCGTGAATCGGGGCCGCTGGTACTGGTCTTCCATCCATGGATTGAGCAATAGTCCGCCCGGGCCGCCCTCATTCACCAGTTTTTCGCGCACGTGCGCCTTCAACACGAAAGGCTGCGAGGAATCGCGAAATTCGGGATGCGCAATCTGCGTGACTTCGGCTTCGGAATTGCCATTCGAGAAAATGTCGGTCAGGCGTTCGTCCAGTTTCGCGGGCGGGATCTGCATGAGGTCGGCGCGATACTCAATGGCTTCCGCGCCTTTCAGGGCGATTTCTGAATCCCCTTCAGCGGTCCAATCTTTATCGAGCCGCATGGAAGTCTTCTCGCTGGACACGTTTTCATCCATGGTCCCGGCGGGGATCACCGCGTCCTGGACCTTGGTTCCCTTCACCGCGAGGCCTTGCACGCCGCGATCGAACCAGGGCAGTTCGCCGAAAGGCGCCGCGGAATCCGCGGGATCGGCGAACACCACGCCATCCTTAAAATTCAAGCGCGTAACCACCCTTGAAAATTGGCTGCGATTCGGGAATGCCCGCACCAGCGTCTGCCAGTTCTGCGTGGCCACCAGCACCATGTCCGAATCGACTTTTGCTTCCTTGAGCATCAGGACGTACAGTGCGTTGATTTCGTCGGGATCGCCGCGCTTGGCGCTCAGAATGGCGTCGGCCGTGCGCCCGAAACCCACACCGGCCAGGTCGCTGGACGTGATGTTCTGTTGGATGTATTTGTAGATGGCTTCCGCCTTCTTTCGCGGCTCAGGCAGCTTCTCCGCCAACTCCTTGGTCTTGCTCTTGGCGTCCTTGTCGCCTTTTTCCATGTTGCCAAATTCTTCCGTCACTTCCTTGCCAACGTCGTTCCAGTTGCTGATGATCGGGTAGACGTCGCCTCCGAAACCCAGCTGCTTGGGAGTGAAAATGACCATAGTCGTCAAATCGCGGAACGGCAGCGAAAACGGCTCTCTCACTATCGGTCTCAGATTCTGAACGGAAAAGTCGACTTGCGATCCCTTCACTGTCTCGCTTTGGGCGACCGTGATTTTATTCGATGTCGTTTCCAGGGGAAATTGGTCCATGGCCAGCCGCGGACCGACCACCACCCGGAGCGATGACTGCAGCGTCCCGATCCCGGAAGTGTCAAAAATCCAGGGGGACGGAAAAAACCAATCCTCGGCCGCGTCCACCTGATATTCGATAATCGCTCCGGGCTCCACGGAGGGGAACGTGAAACTGGACTCCAGGATGGCGAAGTTCTTTCCGGAGGTGTAGGACTTGCCCTGGAATACCTTGGACGGATCGAGCGGAATGATCTCACCCGAAGGAAGAATCGTGCGTCCTTCGATTTTTGATGTGCGCACCGATTTGTACGCCTCGATCGAAACGTTGGCGGCGTCGCGTCCTGCGTCCGTGAATACTTTGATTCTGACGTAAGTGCGAATGCGAGTGGTCCAAAAGAGACTGGACTGCTCGATCACTTCGATTTGCCCGCGCTTGAAGAGCACCACCGCGCCGGCCCCGGGATCGAGCGGGTTCGATTTCATGTTTTTTTCTGCATCGGTCACCGGGTCCCAATCGGCTGCTGAAGATCGCGGGACGTGGAATGCCAGGATCGCGAGGACCATCAGTAACGACAGGGATTTCCCGCTCATGCTCGTGCCCTCCGCAGAACGAAGCATCCGCCTTCGCTCTTACAGGAAGGCAAGAGTCATGCTTCAATGGGATTCCGGCGAATTCAAATTCAGGGTGCGGTCCAGCGTTTTCAGGTGCGGAATAATTACTATTTGTAAAGCACTGCTGTCAAGTCAAATATTACTAGTATCTGACAAGTTTTTTAATCGTTAAAAGCGGAGAAGAAGTCAATCAGGCACTCCTCGGCCCAGAAGCGCCCGTCGCCGGAGTGGCGCGAGATGAAAGCGCAATGGCCTCCGTGCATGGGGGCGGCCAGCCGGATGTGCTCGTTCTTTTCGAGCGCAGGATCCGAGAAGCTAGCGAACGGAACGAAAGGATCGTCCTGCGCGGTCACAATCAGCGCCGGGACGCGGATCGCGCCGGCCACACGCAGAGCGCTGGACTGCGCGTAATAATCGCCGGCGTCGCGGAAGCCGCAATATTTCGCCGTGATCGCGTCATCGAATTCGCGCACCGTGCGTACGCGCGCCAGGGGACGCAAATCAAATTTCCCCGGGAACAGCTCCGCCTTGCGGAGCATGCGCCTCTTCAGCCGGCTCACGAAGTGATGTTCGTAGAGGAAATTTCCCGGCAGCGCGATCGCATCGGCGCACACCGCCAGGTCAATTGTTGGACAAACCCCTGCAACGCCGCGCAACTGTTTGGGAGCTGCAGCGGCAAATTCCCCGGCCATTTTCAGCACCAGGTTTCCGCCCATCGAGTATCCGGCAAAAAACAATTCGGGCAGAGAATCTTTTTCGATCAGCTCGGCGAGCACAGCGCGGTAATCCCCCGAAAGGCCGGAGTTGTAAAGCGTGGGTGTAAGCGATTCCGTGCCGCCGCAGTTCCGCTGATTCAGCCGGATGGCGTTCCAGCCGGCCACAAACGCGCGCTCCGCCAGGCCGAGCATGTAGCCCGATTCGCTGGAACCTTCGAGGCCGTGTACGACTATGAGCGTGGACCGCTCCCGGGGAACCGGCTGCCAGTGGCACGCGCCGCGAATTTTTGTGCCGGGCTCGGTCTCAAAGTCGCGGGTAACGCCCGGCGGCAAGCGCGGGAAACGCCTCGGCAAAAACGTCGCGGCGATGGTCTGGGCATGCGGGTTGCGCAGCAGCGGGTGCGGTTCGAACGGCTTCATGCGCATCCAATCTTACGACAGACGCCCTTGTCCGGGCCGCGCTTGATTTCACGCTGCGGCGCGCTTAGAATCTTTCTTCAATCATGAAACGCAAGTTTCTTGCATCTTCCCGTTTCGTCCGCCCAGCGGCCGGCCGCTGGGCTGTGTTGTATTTGGGGGCTGTTTTCTTAGCGCTTTTTAAGCGCTGAAGGAGAAGTGAATGGAAGGACCAATCCTCGAAGGATTGACGTTTGACGATGTGCTGCTGGTGCCGGGAAAATCCGCGGTCCTGCCCACCGAAGTGAACACGCAGACGCAACTGACCCGCAAGATCTCGCTGAACATTCCGCTCGTATCGGCGGCCATGGATACGGTTACCGAATCTCGCCTGGCTATCGCCATGGCGCGGCAAGGCGGCTTGGGCTTTGTGCACCGCAGCATGAGCATCGAGCGCCAGGCCGAGGAAGTGGATCGCGTGAAGCGCTCAGAAAGCGGCATGATCGTCGATCCGGTGACGATTTCTCCCGAGCTTTCCGTGCGCGAGGCCATGGACATCATGACCAAGTACCGCGTCTCCGGATTGCCGGTGACGCGCGGGCCGCGCCTCGTGGGCATTCTGACCAACCGTGACCTGCGTTTTGAGAAAAATCTCGACCAGCCGGTCAGCGCGGTGATGACCAAGGACAACCTGGTTACCGTTTCCGTAGGCACCACGCTCGAAGAGGCCGAGCGGCTGCTGCAAAAACACCGCATTGAAAAGCTGCTGGTGGTGGATGGCGATTTCAATCTGAAAGGGCTGATCACGGTAAAAGACATCCAGAAAAAACTGGAGTTTCCGAACGCCGCAAAAGATGCGCAGGGCCGCCTGCTGGTGGGCGCCGCGATCGGAGCTACCGGAGATTTTCTGGAGCGCGCCGTGGAACTATCGCGCATGAAATCGGATGTTCTGGCCATCGATACGGCCCACGGACATTCGGCGCGGGTGATGGACGCGATCCGCTCCGTGAAGCACCGGCTGCCCGAGATGCAATTGGTCGCGGGAAATGTGGGAACGTATGAAGGCGCGCGTGACCTGATCGCGCTCGGCGTCGACGGAATCAAGGTGGGCATCGGCCCCGGCTCCATCTGCACCACCCGCGTGGTGACCGGCGCCGGAGTTCCGCAGATCACCGCCATCCTGGAAGCGGCGCGCGCGGCCAAAGGCAGCGGCGCGCCGGTGATCGCCGACGGCGGCGTCAAGTATTCTGGCGACATCAGCAAGGCCATCGCCGCCGGCGCCGCGGTCACCATGCTCGGCGGATTATTTGCCGGCACGGAAGAGTCTCCCGGCGAAACGATTCTCTACCAGGGGCGCACGTTCAAATCGTATCGAGGGATGGGTTCGCTGGGCGCGATGCAGGCGGGCTCAGCAGCCGCCGACCGCTACGCGCAGGAAGGCGCGGCGCGCGGAAAATCCGTGCCGGAGGGCGTCGAAGGGCGCGTGCCGTACAAGGGATCGCTGAGCGCGCTGGTCGATCAACTGGTCGGCGGACTGAAAAGCGGAATGGGATACTGCGGCGTATCGACGCTCGCGGAACTTCAGGAACGCGCGCGCTTCGTGCGGATTACCAGCGCCGGGCTGCGCGAGAGCCACGTGCACGACGTGATCATCACCCGCGAAGCTCCCAACTACCAGGTCGAATAGTGCGGCCGTCGAGCCCCGTCAAAAATTGGCTGGCGGCAATCGCCTGGGCCGCGCTGATCTCGTTCCTTTCCACAGACTCGTTTTCCAGCGGCCATACTTCGCGGTTCATCATTCCCGTCCTGCACTGGATTTTTCCGGGCGCGAGCGTGTCCACGCTCGAACTGATGCACGCGGTGATCCGCAAGACGGCGCACCTTACCGAATATTTCATCTTCAGCCTGCTCTTGTTGCGCGCGTTGCGCGGGAAAGAGCGTGGATGGAAACTCCGCTGGGCGATCTACGCGATTGCGATTGCGGCGGGATATTCCGCGCTGGATGAGTTCCATCAATCCTTCGTGCCCAGCCGAACTGCTTCGCCGTGGGATTCGCTGATCGACACGGTGGGAGCTTCGGTAGCGCAGATTGCGGCTGGATTGTGGTACAGGTTTAAGTAGGACAGGCTTCAGCCTGTCCGCTTTTGTTTGGCGTCATGCGCAAATCTAAACCAGACAGGCTGAAGCCTGTCCTACAAAAAATACTTCAACGATTTTCCCGCCACTTCTTCCTTGATTTCCTCGGCGTTTTCGGGAGAACTTCAGACGCAGCGGCCAGGCAAGAGACAGGCGTTCGCGAAATGCGAAGTCGTCCTGAGATGTCCTATCAGCGCCAGCCAAGCCCCGGGGCCACTTTCGTCAGAATCGCCTCCATGGCGTGGCTACAATATGCGACGCCCAGTTGATTGGGAACTGTCAGCAAGAGCGTATCGGCCTCCGCGATGGCCTCATCGTTCCGCAACTGTTCGATTAACACATCCGGCTCCGCGGCGTAGCTGCGGCCGAAGATCGCTCGCGTCGATTCGTCAAGCAAGCCGATCTGGTCCGCGTCCTGCCGGCCTCCTCGACCGAAATAATAGCGATCGCGGTCGTCGACCAACGCAAAAATGCTGCGGCTCACAGAAATTCGCGGAATACGGGTATGGCCGGCTTCCTTCCACGCTGCGCGAAAGCCGCGGATTTGAGCGGCCTGTTGAACATGGAACGGCTCGCCGGTCTCATCGAATTTCAAGGTCGAAGATTGCAGATTCATGCCGAGCTTCCCGGCCCATGCAGCAGTGGCATTCGAAGCCGCGCCCCACCAGATTCGATCGCGTAATCCTTCCGAGTACGGCTCCAGGCGAAGCATGCCGGGCGGATTGGGAAACATGGGACGCGGATTCGGCTTGGCAAAGCCCTTACCGCCGAGCAATTCTAAAAACTGCCGGGCGTGGCGGCGGCCCATTTCCGCGTCGTCCTCACTCTTGGCCGGTTCGTATCCGAAATAGCGCCAACCATCGATCACCTGCTCCGGAGAGCCTCGGCTGATTCCCAACTGCAGGCGGCCTCCCGCAATCAGGTCCGCTGCGCCGGCGTCCTCCGCCATGTAGTGCGGATTCTCGTAGCGCATGTCGATCACCGCGGTACCAATTTCAATCTTTTTGGTTTTGGCGCCGACCGCGGCGAGCAACGGAAACGGCGAGGACAATTGCCGTGCAAAATGATGGACGCGAAAGTATGCTCCATCCATTCCCAGCCGCTCGGCTTCCACGGCCAGATCGATGGATTGCAGGAGGGCATCCGATGCTGACCGAGTTCCCGAGTCAGCTGAAGGCGTCCAATGACCGAAGGAAAGAAACCCGATTTTTTTCATAAAGCGAAGTACCTATAAAGTGGAACAGGCTTCAGCCTGTGAGGTTTTCCGCGGCGAATCCGAAAACCCTCATGGGCTGAAGCCCGTTTTGCTTGCTGATGCCGAATCTTCTTACTTCAGCGACTTCCCCGCTACTTCTTCCTTGATTTCCTCGGCATTCTCGGGAGCCGGCGTGCGTTCCTTCTTTTCCTTCTTCTTCAGCTTGGAGCCGAGCAGTTCGAGGATGGCCAGCTGCGCGCCGTCGCCGATGCGGAAGCCGGCGTGAATGATGCGCGTGTAGCCGCCCGCGCGATCCGCGAAGCGCGGTGCGATGTCCGCGAAGAGCTTCTTCGTCGCGCCGGGCGTCATCAGGTACGAAGCAGCCTGGCGGCGCGACTGCAGCGTGTCCCGCTTGCCGAGCGTGATCATGTTCTCGACCAGCGGCTTGGCCGCTTTCGCGCGCGTCACCGTGGTGGTGATGCGTTCCTTCTCGATCACGTTGGTGACCAGGTTGCGGAGCGTGGCGCGGCGATGCGCCGGCTGGCGTCCGAGTTTCGATCCGTAATTGCGGTGTCGCATGCTTGGTTTCTCCGGAGGCTCTGAATTACAGGCCCGCGGTTTCCTCCGGCGTCAGGGGTGCGGTCTGGCTGGGCAGCGGCGGCCAGATGATGCGGCCGTGCTCGTCGAACTTCATGCCCAGGCTCAGGCCCATCTTGTTCAGGATTTCCTTGATTTCATTGAGCGATTTGCGGCCGAAGTTTTTGGTCTTCAGCATTTCGTTCTCGCTCTTTTGCACCAGCTCGCGAATGGTCTGGATGTTGGCGTTCTTCAGGCAGTTGTAGGAGCGCACGGAAAGCTCGAGTTCCTCAACCGAGCGGTCCAGGTGCTCGACGCGCGGGTCGTTGTAGGACTCGACGGACTCTTCGACCACTTCGGGCTGTTCCTCGAAGTTGATGAAGATGCTCATGTGGTCCTTGATCAGCTTGGAGGCCAGACCGATCGCGTCCTGCGGCGTGATGGCGCCGTTGGTCCACACTTCCAGCGAAAGCTTTTCGTAATCGGTCATCTGTCCGAGACGCGCCGCTTCCACCGCGTAGTTGACCTTGCGCACCGGCGAGTGCACCGAATCCACCGGGATGTAGCCGATGGGCAGATCCTCGTCAAAGTTGCGGTCCGCGGACACGTACCCGCGGCCGTTCTTCACGCGCATTTCGAGCTGCAGTTTGCCGCCTTCGTTGACCGTGGCGATGTAGACCGTCTTGTCGAGCACGGCGAAGTCCGAGTCTTCCTCGATCATCGCGCTGGTCACCACACCCGGATTTTCCACGTTCACGAAAATCGTCTTGGCCTGATCGTTGTTCAGCTTCAGCGGAACCTGCTTGAGGTTCAGGATGATGTCGGTGGCGTCTTCCACCACGCCGGGAATCGACGAGAATTCGTGCAGCACACCTTCGATCTTCACGGCGGTGATGGCCGCGCCTTCAATCGAGCTCAGGAGCGCGCGGCGCAGCGAATTGCCGACCGTGGTGCCCCATCCGCGCTCGAACGGCTGCGCGGAAAATTTTCCGAACTTGTCGGTCAGCGACTCGAGTTCGGTCGCCAATCGCTTTGGTTTCTGAAAACCCTTCCACATTTGTTAAGTCCTTCCTCCCCGCAAACGCGAGGCGTTCAAATCTCTGTGTTCAGAACCGGAAATCCCGGAAAATCCCAGAAAATCTCAGATTTGAAATTTCAAATTTGAGATCCAAAAGTCTTACTTCGAGTACAGCTCGACGATCAGCTGCTCGGTGATAGGCGGCGTCTGCACGTTTTCGCGCTTCGGCAGGGCGGCCACTTTGGCTTTGTATGCGTCGCGATCCACTTCCAGCCACGGCACGGCGTTCTGGCTTTGCGCCACGTTGCGCGCTTCGAGCACCATGGCGTTCTGGTGCATCTTGTCCTTCAGCGCAATTTCCTCGCCGACGTCGACGAGGTACGACGGAATGTTGACCTTTTTCCCGTTGATCAGCACATGGCCGTGCAGAACGATCTGCCGCGCCTGCGAGCGCGAACTGGCGAATCCCGCGCGCCACACGGCGTTGTCCAGGCGGCGCTCCAGCATCACGATCAGGTTTTCGCCCGTGGGTCCCTGGGCGCGCTCGGACTTTTCCACGTAGTTGCGGAATTGCCGCTCGAGGAGACCGTAAGTGCGCTTCACTTTTTGTTTTTCGCGCAACTGCAGGCCGTAACCGGCCAGCTTCTTCACGCGGCGCGACTGCCCGTGCTGCCCCGGAACGAAGTTGCGCTTTTCAATGGCGCACTTCTCCGTGAAACACCGCAGGCCTTTCAGGAACAGCTTCTGCCCTTCGCGGCGGCAGAGCCGGCAAACTGCTTCTCTGTGACGTGCCAAATTCGTTTCTCCTTATCGCTTGCTTCTCGAACTCAAACTTCAGGGGCTAAAGCCCTTCTTCGCTTCTGCCCTGATGTCGCGGCTGAAGCCGTGACCCACAAAACTTAACCACTCGGCAACAGCAGGCTGGAAATCGCCTGCCATCGATGCAGTCCAATCTCAGACGCGGCGGCGCTTCGGCGGACGGCAGCCGTTGTGCGGGATCGGCGTTACGTCCTTGATGTGCACGATGTGCAGGCCGGCCGAGGCCAGCGCGCGGACGGCCGATTCGCGGCCGGAGCCGGGGCCCTTCACGCGCACTTCGATCGATTTCATTCCGTACTGGTCACGCGCCACGCCCGCGGCGGATACCGAGGCCTGCTGCGCCGCATATGGCGTGCCTTTGCGCGATCCCTTGAAGCCGATGGAACCGGCGGAAGACCACGAAACGGTGCGGCCATCCGGGCCGCAGATGGTGACGATCGTGTTGTTGAACGTGGCCTGGATGTGGGCCACGCCGTGAGGCACGATGCGCTTCTCGCGCTTCTTCTTGAATTCCTTCTTCTTTTTGGTTGCTGCTTTTGCCGGCGCCTGTACGCCTGCGTCCTGCTGCGGTTCTTTTGCCAAGTCAGTACCCTCGCTTCAAACTTGCCGGTCTCTCCAACCAATCTCTCTTGTAGGACAGGCTTCAGCCTGTCGCTTTTGAGCTTCGGTGCACGCCCTTTGATTTCGGTGCACGCAAATCTAAACCTGACAGGCTGAAGCCTGTCCTACTTACTTGCGCGCGGCTACTTTCTTCTTGGCCGCCACTGCGCCCTTGCGCGGTCCCTTGCGGGTGCGCGCGTTCGTGTGCGTGCGCTGTCCGCGCACCGGGAGATTGCGCCGGTGCCGCAGTCCGCGGTAGCACTGAATTTCGATCAGCCGGCGGATGTTCATCTGGACCTCCTTGCGGAGGTCTCCTTCGACGCGGCCCTCGGATTCAATAGCCTGGCGAAGCTGGTTCACTTCTTCTTCGGTCAGGTCCTTGACCTTTTTCGTCTCGTCGACACTGGCCTTGGCGCACAGGCGCCGGGCGCGCGGCTGCCCGATCCCATAGATCGACGTCAGGCCGACCCAGATGCGCTTCTGCGGCGGTAAGTCCACTCCTGCGATACGTGCCATGCTCGTTCCTCAGTTTTCCTGCGGGCATTGGTTGCCGCCCGCACCTGCAAATAAATTGATCCCCGTGAAATTACCCCTGGCGCTGCTTGTGCTTGGGATTGGTGCAGATCACGCGCACCACGCCGCGCCGGTGAATCACCTTGCATTTGTCGCAAATCTTTTTTACCGATGCCCGAACTTTCATTTCCTGCTCCTCGCCTGAATGCTCAACCTAAATGTTATTTGTAGCGGTACACAATGCGGCCGCGCGTCAGGTCGTACGGCGAAAGCTCCACCGCGACCTTGTCACCGGCCAGGATGCGGATGAAATTCTTGCGCATCTTTCCGGAAATGTGCGCCAGCACCTGGTGCTTGTTTTCGAGTTCCACCTTGAACATCGCGTTGGGCAGCGGCTCGATCACCGTGGCCATCACTTCAATCGCGTCCTCTTTCGGATTGGAGGCGTCGGCCTTGCGCTTTTCCGGTTCGGGTCTCTTGCCCATGTTCCCCCTCGCGCCCGCTACCAAGACGGCCCCTGCATTTCGCGGGGACGCGTCAGCACCCAGGGTCCATTCGAGGTCACCGCGACGGTATGCTCAAAATGCGCGGACTTCGTGCCGTCAGCCGTCACCGTGGTCCAATCGTCGTCCAACACACGCACGTCCGGGCCGCCGATATTTACCATCGGCTCGATGGCCAGGACCATGCCTTCCTGCAGGCGCGGGCCGCGGCCCGGTTCGCCGTAATTGAGCACGTTGGGCTCCTCATGAATATGCGTGCCGATCCCGTGGCCGCAAAGGTCCCGTACCACCGAGTAGCCGTTCTTGCGTTCGGCCCACTCCTGCACCGTGGCCGAAATGTCGGAAAGCCGGTTGCCCACGCGCACCTTTTCAATCGCCAAGTCCAGGGATTCCCGGGTCACCTGCAGCAGCCGCTTCAACTCCGGTGAAATTTCGCCCACCGGAACCGTGACCGCGGCATCCGCGTAATAGCCCTGGCACTCCACACCGAAATCGAGCGAAATGATGTCGCCCTCCTGAAGCACCCGCGACTTCGACGGGATGCCGTGCACCACTTCCTGATTCACCGAAGTGCACAGCGTCGCCGGGTAGCCCCGGTAATTCTTGAACGCCGGGCGAACTTTGCGTTCCGCGGTCTTGCGTTCCGCGTACTCATCCAGTTCCTTGGTGCTCACTCCCGGCTTGGCCATCCCCCGCAATTCGTTCAACACTTCCCAAATCACCAGGCCGGCTCGGTGCATTTTGTCCAACTCCGCCTGTGATTTGCAGACAATCATGTCAGCGCTTTCGCTCCATCCAGAATCCTGGCAATGGCCCCGGTCACCGAATCGGCGTCGGCCATGGCGTCCACCGGAGTCAGCAGCCCGCGCAGCGTGTAATACTTGACCAGCGGCTGCGTTTGCCGGTCATACGCCGCCAGGCGCTCGCCAATCACGCCCTCGGAATCGTCCGGGCGGTGGATCAACTCGCTGCCATCGACGTCGCAGATGCCTTCGCGCCGGGGCGGACGGTCGTAGATATTATAGATGTGCCCATCGGCCTTGCAGATTCTTCTGCCGGTCAGCCGGCGCATCAGGAGGGCCGGATCGACCACCATGTGAAGCACCACGGTGCAGCGCAGGTGGTGCTCCCGGCAAATCCGCTCCAGGTCATCGGCCTGCTGCAAGGTGCGCGGAAAGCCATCAAAAACGAAGCCGCTGGCGCAGTCCGGCTGGTTGATCCGGTCCTCGACCATTCCCAGCACGATTTCGTCGGGAACCAGTTCGCCGCGCTCCATCAGAGGCTTGGCCTTGCGCCCGAGTTCGGTTCCGCGCTGGATATGATCGCGAAACATGTCCCCGGTCGAAAGGTGCGGCAACTCGTACCGCTGCGCGATACGCTGAGCTTGCGTCCCTTTGCCGGCCCCCGGAGGGCCCAGCAGGATGACCGCACGCCCCAGTCCCTTCAAAACGCCTGCCGCGCCACGCTCAGCCGTAACGTCGGCCACGCAGCTTCCCCTTCTTCACAAACCCTTCGTAGTTCCGCATCACCAGTTGGGCCTCAATCTGTTGCACCGTGTCCATCGCTACCCCGACAACGATTAATAGCGACGTACCGCCAAAGTAGAAATTGACTTTCAACCCTTCCAGAACGAAGCGCCACATATGATTGTCAAACCATGTGCCCACCAGCGGCAGGTGTTGAAGGTGAATGCCCGCCATCAGCCATTCGGGCAGGAGGCAAACCGCCGCGAGATACACGCCGCCCACAAACGTCAATCGCCGCAACACCCGGTCGATGTGTTCGGAAGTGTTGCGCCCGGGGCGTATGCCGGGGATGAATCCGCCGTACTTGCGCATGTTGTCCGCAAGCTCGGTGGGATTGAACACAATGCCCACATAGAAGAACGCAAACAGGATAATCAGAACGATATAGACCAGAACATACCAAGGCTCGCCCCAGGCCAGGTTGGTCGCCAGCCAGTCAAAGGCCTTGAATTTGCGGCCGAGGAACAGGTTGATGGTGCCCGGAAACGTCAACAGCGAGCTGGCAAAAATCGGCGGAATCACGCCTCCGGAATTAACGCGCAGCGGCAGGTAGGTCATCTGCCCGCCCATCATGCGGCGGCCCATCACACGCTTGGCGTACTGGACCGGGATGCGCCTCTGCCCGCCCTCCACAAAGACGATGACGCCGATCACGGCGATCATCATGGCCATCATTAAAATCAGCGCGAGGCCGGTGAACGGGCCCCACTGCGCGGTGCGGAACTTGTCAAACATGTCTCCGACGGCGCGCGGCAGGCCCACCACGATTCCGGCGAAGATGATAAGCGACATCCCGTTGCCGACGCCGCGCTCGGTAATCTGCTCGCCGAGCCACATGATGAACGCCGAACCGGTGGTTAGCGTGAGAATGGTCATCAGCACGAAGGCGATGCCCGGGTTGTAGACCAGCGGCTGGTTGCTCGGCCCTCCGGTCTTTTCCAGGGTGATGGCGATCGAGAACGACTGCACTACGCTCAGCAGGATCGTCAGGTAGCGCGTGTACTGCGTAATCTTGCGGCGGCCGAGTTCGCCCTCTTTTTGCAGCCGCTCGAGATAGGGCCACACCACCTGCATCAACTGCAGAATGATGGACGCCGTGATGTACGGCATGATGCCCAGCGCGAAAATGGTCAGCCGGCGGAAGTTGCCGCCGCTGAACAGGTCGATGACGCCCAGCACCGAGCCCTGGTTCTGCTGAAAGAATTGCGCCAGCACGTCGGTGTTGATGCCCGGCGTGGGCAGGAACGCGCCCAGCCGGTACACCGCCAGCATCGCCAGCGTGAACAGCAAACGCTTGCGCAGGTCCGGAATCCGGAACATGTTGGCGAACGCTTCAAAAAACTGGTTCATGACAGAATCTCGGCCTTGCCACCGGCCGCGGCGATTTTCTCCGCAGCCGACTTGCTGAATTTATGCGCCTGCACGGTGAGCGAGCTCTTCAGCTCGCCGTCGCCCAGAACCTTGATCTCCGCGCGCAGTTCGCGGATCAGTCCGGAACCGATGAGCAGGTCAGGAGTGACCGTCGTGCCGGCCGGAAAAATGTTCAGGCCCTCGACATTCACGACGGCGTATTCCACGCGCGTCGGATTGTGGAATCCGCGCTTCGGAATGCGCCGGCGCAGCGGCATCTGGCCGCCCTCAAAACCCGCGCGGCGCGAGTAGCCCTTGCGGGATTTCTGTCCCTTGTTGCCCTTGCCCGACGTTTTGCCGAGCTTCGAGCCGATCCCGCGTCCCACGCGCACCTTGCGGTGCCGCGACCCGCGCGGCGGCTTCAGATTGGATAAATTCACTGCCATGTTGTCCTCAATGTGCGATTCCCGCGCAACCAGCCTTGTCTTGCTCCGTCGCTTACTCTTCCACTACCACCAGGTGGCGCACCTTCAGAATCATTCCGCGCACCGCCGGCGTGTCCGGATGCTCCACCACCTGATTCATGCGGCGGAATCCCAGGCCGCGAATGGCCTGGCGCATCCCCTTGGGGCAGGCGATGAAGCTGCGAACCCACTTGATTTTCAGTTTTCCCTGCGCTTTGTTAGCCATGATTCGTGTCCGCCCCGCTGTCTGCTTCCGCTACTTCTAGTGCGTCAATTCCTCAACCGTTTTCGAGCGCAATTCCGCGACCTTGGCGACGTCCTTCAGGCGCAAGAGCGCGTCAAACGTGGCCTTGATCACGTTGTGCGGGTTCGACGTGCCAATCGATTTCGTCAGCACATTGGAAATTCCCGCAACCTCCATCACCGCGCGCACCGGGCCTCCGGCAATGATTCCGGTTCCGTCGGGCGCGGGCTTCAGCATCACCTGCCCGGAACCGTACAGGCCCAGCACCTGGTGCGGAATGGTGGTGCCCTTCAAATTCAGGTGAATCAAGTTCTTCTTGGCTTGCTCGATGGCCTTGCGGATGGCCATGGGCACTTCGCGGGCCTTGCCCATGCCGAACCCGGCGTTGCCGTTCTGATCGCCCACCACCACCAGCGCGGAAAAACTCAGGTTCTTGCCGCCCTTGACGACTTTCGTCACGCGCTGGATGGCCACTACCTGGTCCTTCAAACTGTTGGCGTTGACTTCAATATTGCGCCGGACCGCCAGTGTCTCTCGCAAAATGTGTTTGGACATAAACTTAAAATTTCAACCCCGCTTCCCGGGCTGCTGCAGCCAGGGCTTCCACACGGCCGTGATACATGTACCCTCCGCGGTCGAACACCACCTGCTCGATCCCGGCGGCGCGGGCGCGCTCGGCGATTTTTTTGCCAATCACTTTGGCCGCCGCCACGTTGTTGCCGCCCTTCAGTTCCTTGCGCGTTTCCTTGTCAATCGAGCTGGCCGACACCAAGGTGCGGCCGCTCGTGTCTTCGATGACCTGCGCGTAGATGTGCCCGTTGGAGCGGTACACCGCGAGGCGCGGGCGCTGGGGCGTGCCCACGACGCGGGTGCGCACGCGCAGGTGCACGCGGCGGCGATGCTCATCGCGGGAAAGTTTTCGGACTGGTACGGTTGCCACGAGTCTCTCCTTCAATCAACAAACAACTAATCAAATTCCGTTTCGTTATGCGCCGGTCTTGGTGGCCGCGCCCGCTTTTCCGGCCTTCTTCTTCAACCGCTCGCCGGTGATGCGAATGCCCTTTTGCTTGTATGGATCGGGCGGCCGCAGGCCGCGAATGTTGGCGCAAACCTGCCCGACCTGGCCGCGATCCGCGCCGGTCACGGTGAGGTGCGTCTGCTTATCGACCGTAATCTGAATGCCCTCGGGGATATGAAACTCCACCGGATGCGAATAGCCCAGCGCGAAGCTGACCATCTTGCCTTTGAGCTCGGCGCGGTATCCGACGCCCACGATATCCATTTCCTTTTTAAAGCCGGTGGTCACGCCGGTGACCGCATTGGCCACCAGGGCCCGCGCCAGGCCGTGCAGCGCCGCCTGGTCGTCCGACTGGCGGATGGCGTGCAACTCGCCGCCCTTCTGCTCGAGGGTGATGCCCCGCGGCAGGTTCACGCTCATCTTGCCCTTGGGCCCCTGCACATCGATCTTGTCCGCCGCGAGCTGAATCTTCACGCCCGCCGGCACGGCAATCGGTTTTCTTCCAATTCGCGACATGGTTTCAGTACTCTCCCGCCAAACTTTACTCTTGCCGGATTTCTACCGGACCTCTACCAGACCTCGCACAACACTTCGCCGCCGATATGCGCCTTGCGCGCCGAGCGGCCGGTCATCACGCCCTTGGGCGTGGTCATGATGCTGATGCCCATCCCCCCGACCACCGGGCGGATGTCGCTCGAGCCGAGATAGCGCCGGCTGCCGGGCTTGGAGACGCGCTTCAGGTCGGTGATCACGCTGCGCTTGTCCGGCGTGTATTTCAGAAAGAGGCGCAGCGTCTTGCGCGTCTTGTTTTCCTCGATCAGCTTGTAGGTGGAAATGTAGCCCTCTTCCTTCAGGATGCGGGCCACTTCCACCTTCAGCTTCGAGGTGGGCACATCGACGCGCGCGTGGCGGGCTTTGGCCGCGTTGCGGATGCGCGTCAGGAGATCGGAAATGGGATCGGTTTGCATAGTCGTTTTTTCGGCTCTCCTACCAGCTGCTCTTCACCACGCCGGGAATCTCCCCGCGCAGGGCGTGCCCGCGGAAGCAGATGCGGCACATTTGAAATTTCCGCAGATAGCCGCGCGGGCGCCCGCACAGACGGCAGCGGTTGCGCACGCGAATCTTGAACTTCGGCTTCTTGGCCATCTTGGCAAACTGTGAA
>Ga0070735_10000881_pt1 | contig 30506 bp, 27 predicted proteins | sample Coa_R1_FD_66443 | JGI IMG/M metagenome (GOLD analysis project Ga0070735, IMG submission 66443) | Surface soil microbial communities from Centralia Pennsylvania, which are recovering from an underground coalmine fire - Coalmine... | ecosystem: Environmental > Terrestrial > Soil > Unclassified ...
TTGTGCTTGGACAGCACCTTGGTGATCGCCGCTGTCAACGTCGTCTTGCCGTGATCGATGTGCCCGATCGTCCCAATATTCAGGTGCGGCTTATTTCGCTCGAATTTTTCCTTCGCCATTGCTGTGCATGCTCCTCAGCTTGTACGTTCGCTTACATCCTGCTGGAATTTTTCTTTGAAAATTCTACCGGGTCGCCCTGCCCGTCGCTTTCGCGATCACTTCCTCGGCAACCGAAGACGGGGCTTCCGCATAGTGCGAGAAATGCATGCTGAAGCTGGCGCGACCCTGCGTGCGGCTGCGCACATCGGTGGCATACCCGAACATCTCGGCAAGCGGAACCTCGACGCGAATTACGTTTGCACCGCCGCGGCTCTCGGTTCCCTGAATCTGGCAACGCCGCGAATTCAAGTCCCCGAAGACTTGCGGCATGTACTCTTCCGGCGTAACGACTTCCACCTTCATAATCGGCTCAAGCAGCACCGGATGAGCCTTACCGCAGGCTTCCTTAAATGCCATCGAGCCTGCAATCTTGAACGCCATTTCCGAGCTGTCCACATCGTGATAACTGCCGTCGACCAGAAGGACGGCAATGTCCACCATTTCGTAGCCGGCCAGGATGCCGTTTTCCATGGCTTCGCGAATGCCCGCGTCGATAGGAGCGATGAATTCCTTGGGAATCGATCCGCCGACCGTCTTGTCAATGAACAGCATGCGGTGTTCTTTGTCAAAACGCCATTTGCCGCCCGAGCCGCCCACCTGCTTGGCCAGCACGTCGAGTTCATCGGTCGACATTTCATGCATATTTTCGTGCTCGGAAGAAGGCAGCGGAAGCACTACGATTTCGCAGTGGCCGTATTGGCCACGCCCACCGGTCTGTTTGATGTACTTACCCTCCGCCTCCGCCTTCCTGCGAATCGTTTCGCGATAGGCGACTTGCGGGCGCCCGACGGTTGCCTGTACGCCAAACTCGCGCATCATGCGGTCAACAATGATCTCCAGGTGCAATTCGCCCATGCCGGAAATAATGGTCTGTCCCGTGTCCGGATCGCTGTGCACGCGGAACGTCGGATCTTCCTGCGCCAGCTTCTGCATGGCGTTGCCGAGCTTGTCCTGATCGGCCTTGGTCTTGGGCTCGATGGCGACCGAAATAACAGGCGCCGGAAATACAATGTTCTCGAGAACGATAGGTTTCGCTTCATCGCACAGCGTGTCCCCGGTCGTCACGCTCTTCAGGCCCACGCAGGCAGCGATATCGCCCGCATAAATGCCGTCGATTTCTTCGCGCTTGTTGGCGTGCATGCGAAGCAATCGCCCGACGCGCTCCCGCGTCGTCTTGGTGGAGTTGTAAACATAGCTGCCGGCCTTCAAAACGCCGGAATATACGCGGATGTAGGTAACGTGTCCGACGAACGGGTCGGACATAATCTTGAAAGCCAGCGCCGCAAATGGTTCGTCGTCGCTCGCGCGCCGCAATTCTACCTTGTCGTCAGGCGTTGCTCCTTCGACTGGCGGAACATCAAGCGGCGAAGGCAAGTAGTCCACCACCGCATCGAGCAGCGGCTGAATCCCCTTGTTCTTGAAGGCCGAGCCTGCCAGCACGGGAACCAGTTTCAGAGCTATCGTGGAGCGGCGGATTGAAGCCCGGAGTTCGTCGGCCGAAATCTTTTCGCCATTCAGGTACTTTTCCACCAGGGAATCGTCATGCTCGGCGATGTACTCAATCGACTTTTCCCGATGTTCCTTGTAATACGCCTCATCCAAGGCTGAAAACTTCAGCGCGGCGGCGATGTCCGGACGAGTTGCCACAAAAGCCGGGTCCCACAGCTTGGCCACATCAAAAACTTCAAATTTCGCGCCCAGAGTTTCCTCGAGCCAGATAATCGCCTTTTCTTCGAGGAAGTCGATTACACCAATGAAAAGATCTTCCTTGCCGATGGGACACTGGATCGGCACAGGATGTGCAGCCAAACGATGCCGCATCGTCTTGATGGCGTTCTCGAAATCCGCGCCGGCGCGATCCATCTTGTTGATAAACGCGAGGCGCGGAACATGATACTTATCCGCCTGGCGCCAAACCGTTTCTGATTGCGGCTGGACGCCGTGAACGGCGTCAAAAATCGCCACGGCGCCGTCGAGCACGCGCAACGAGCGCTCCACTTCCACGGTGAAATCCACGTGGCCTGGTGTGTCGATAATATTGATCAGAATATCGGTGCCGTTGCGCTTCCAGGAGGCGGTCGTCGCGGCGGACGTGATCGTGATGCCACGTTCGCGCTCCTGCTCCATCCAGTCCATCGTGGCAGTACCTTCATCGACGGAGCCGATCTTGTACGTCACGCCCGTATAAAACAGGATGCGTTCAGTCGAAGTCGTCTTTCCGGCGTCGATGTGCGCCATGATGCCGATATTGCGTGTTTCCGCGAGTTGTGCTTTGCGTGCCATTGCTGATTTACCGCTACTTTCTCCCCTGATATCCGAAAACCACCCAGTACCACCCGAAAAATTTCACCTTGCCTCTCGGCGATTGCTTACCAGCGGTAGTGCGCGAACGCCTTGTTGGCTTCCGCCATGCGATGAACGTCTTCCTTCTTTTTCATCGCGCCGCCGCGGCTGTTTGCCGCGTCCATCAATTCTTCAGCCAGCCTGTCCGTCATGGTCTTGCCCGAACGCGTGCGGGCATACAAAAGCAGCCAGCGAATGGCCAGCGATTGCCGGCGAAACGGGTTGACCTCGACCGGAACCTGGTAGTTCGCGCCACCGACGCGGCGAGTTTTCACTTCCAGCACCGGTTTGACGTTCTCCACAGCCTTCTTGAAAGTCTTCAGCGGCTCGTCATTCGTTTTCTGCGCGATTTGCTCCATGGCGCCATAAAAAATGCGCTGCGCATTCGAGCGCTTGCCATCCCACATCATGGAATTGATAAACTTTTGCACCAGATCGCTGCCGAAAACTGAATCGGCCGGAACCTCGCGCCGTACTACGAATCCTTTACGCGGCATTCGCTATCTCTCCGTTGATGAGGCGGGCTTCAACAAAGCCCGCTCCCCTACTTCTGTGCGGCCTTGGGCCGCTTGGCGCCGTATTTCGAGCGCCCTTGCTTGCGGTTTTCGACGCCAGCGGCGTCAAGTGTTCCGCGAATCACGTGATATCGCACGCCGGGAAGGTCCTTTACGCGGCCGCCACGCACGAGCACGATGGAATGCTCCTGCAGGTTATGACCGATACCCGGAATATATGTAGTGACTTCGATACTGTTTGTCAGGCGCGCTCGAGCAACTTTGCGGAGAGCAGAGTTGGGCTTCTTCGGTGTTTGCGTGTAAACGCGTATGCAGACACCGCGCTTTTCCGGACAGCCCTGCAGCGCCGGAGACTTCGTTTTTGTCCGGATCTGATCGCGCCCGGAACGAACCAGTTGTGCAAACGTCGGCACGGCTCTCCCTCAATCGAGCTAAAATTCACTTCACATTCCACACCGCGGAGTTCCGCGATGCAGCGTGTCAGTGGAGTTCATCCAAAAGCAAGGGCTCAGTTGCGATCCCGGAATACCCCACAAGAAACCCCGCACTACTACCAGCAATCACAACATTTCATCTGGTCGAAGCGGAGAGGGTTACTCGGCTTTGCGGGGCTGGCGCCCCATTCCGGCCGCTCTTCACACCCCGATCCGTCGTTCTTTGTTCCGGGGGAGAAGACCTTCCCTTTCACCAACAGGGCAAAACTTCCCTGACGAAGCCGTAAGTATAGGGAAAGCCACAGGCTATGTCAAACGAAAATCAAATCCCCCGAAGTGGAAAACCTGATGGCCCGTTAATTGCCTCAAAGTTTAAGCACCGGAATTTCCAACCCTGCACTACGAATCGTCAGAATCCGCGATCAAGGGGCCAAAAGTCCTTATTTTGCAATTAGCTACACGCAATACTCCTTTCGCTGGGCCACCAGTGAAATTCTAGTAAAATCTTACTCCCGGAATTCTTGCCGGAATGAAGGATGCCAATAATTCACATCTCGCGGACAATTTTCCTTGCTCTTTTAATTGCTGTTTGTGCCTCTTGCTCGCTTGTAACGACACTCTGTGCGCAATCCATGCAACCTGGAACGCTTAACCCGGCGGAGCACAAATCAGAAACCGCATCCGCAGATTCGACGCAAGACCAACCGGATTATTCTCAGGAGCCATACGTTTTCGAGCGATTCAACACGCAAGTTGTTTTTCAGAAAGATGGAACCAGCCGCGCCGATCTACAAGTGGTCGTAAAGGTACTGAGCGAAGCGGGCGTGCAACGATTCGGCCAGCTCGTGTTTGCCTACAATTCCAGCAATCAAAAATTGGAAATAATCTCCGTGGAAATCCGGAAGGCCGGCAGTTCTTCCTTTACCTCGGCGAGCGCTGTGCGCGATTTGGCTCCGCTCGCATCGGGCGGTGCGCCAGCCTATTCTGACTATCGGGAAAAACGCGTAACCGTGCCGGGACTTCGGCCGGGCGATACGGTGGCTTACCATATCGTTAGAACCGCAACAAATTCCCTCGCTCCCGATCAATTCTGGTTTGAACATGACTTCGTGAAGGACGTCATCGTTCTCGAAGAACAGCTGGAAATCAGCGTGCCGCGAAATAGCGTCATCAAACTAAAAACCGACCCGGGCGTCGATCCCGTAATCTCCGATGAAGCTGAGCGACGTATTTATCGCTGGAGAATATCTCGTCCTACACGCGAAGGAAAACTTCCCGAAAAAAATAAGCTGTCCGACTCGCAAGTTCCGGATGTGCGAATCTCGACCTTTGAAAATTGGGAAGCGGTGGGCCGGTGGTATGCGCCATTCGTGCGCGAACACGCCGCGCCTGACGCAGGTGTCCGCGCCAAAGCTGAAGAATTGGCTCACGGCCGAGCTAGCGACACGGAAAAAATTGAAGCACTCTATGATTTTGTTGCCACAAAAGTGCGCACCATAAACTTGCCATTCAGCCTCGGCGGTTATGTGCCACATGCGGCAAGCGAAACTCTCAAGAACCAATACGGCGATCCCAAAGACAAGCACACTCTGCTTCAGGCGCTCCTCGAAGCTGCGGGAATTCGCGCTTTCCCGGCGCTGATCTCTTCCAGCCACGATCTTGATCCTGACTTCGCCTCCCCCGCCGAGTTCAATCACTTGATTACAGCGATCCCGCGAGGGACCGATGGCAAGGACTGGCTATGGCTCGATACTGCGACAGAAGTGGCGCCATTTCGCATGCTCGCGGTGTCGCTGCGTGGAAAACGTGCCTTGATTATGCCGACCTCCGCTTCCGGCGAACCGGTCGCCCCACTTCTGGTCAGGACGCCAGCCGATCCGCCAGCGATTCAAGTGCAAAATATCGCTGTCACTGGCCAACTCGATGATCATGGAAAGCTGACGGCGCATATCCATTACTCCATGACAGGCGACAACGCTCTTACTTTGCGTATGGCTTTCCGGCACACGCCGGAATCCAGTTGGAAAGAGCTCGGGCAGCTTCTGGCGTCGGGCGACGGCTTCAGCGGCGAAGTTTCCGCCGTGAAGTCCGGAGACCCGGCGGATACGCACAAGCCGTTTGAAGTCGACTACGAAATCTCACAGTCAAGTTTTGCCGACTGGTCGCGAAAGATTTTGCAATTCAGGTTGCCGCTTCCGGCGCTCGGCATTCCGGAATCCCAAGAATCGCCTGACGGACAGATAAAACCCCTGAAATTGGGCTCACCGCTGGAGATCCACGTCCACGCCACGATCGAGCTTCCGGCAGGATACGTGCCGCGTGCGCCTGTCCCGGTCAGCATGTCGCGCGACTTCGCGTCGTATCGATCAAACTATTCAGTAAAAGAAAACATCGTGGAAGCGCAACGGGATCTCGAGTTCCGCCAACGGGAAATTCCCGAGGATCTCATCGCGGATTACAACGCATTCACGCGCGCCGCCAGGGCCGACGAGGCGCAGATCGTGCCGGTAGAACTTTCGCCCCCTCCACGCGCCGCTAATCCCGATCCATCGAAGTAAACCACACAGGCTGAAGCCTGTGCTACCAGACCCTTCAGCGTCATTCAAGCAATTAATTATATAAAGTTATATTATGAAAGGATCATCATGAAAAAAGCAAAAATCTTCAAGTCAGGCAACAGCCAAGCCATGCGATTGCCAAAGCAATTTTGTTTTCACGTGAATGAATTGGAGATCTCGCGCCGAGAAAACGAAATTGTCCTGCGAGAACCAAAGCGCAATCTTGGAAAGACGTTTGAGGCGCTCGGGGTCATGCCAGAGGATTTTATGTTCGGCAGCAGAGAAGATCGACTGCCGCAGAAACGGTACGTTTAAGCGTGTTGCTGGACTGGGCGAAATAAAACTGTCTACGCGCTTTACCTCACTTCGAGAAGTTCTTTTTCCTTCAGAGCGCAGAGGTCCTCGATTTTTTTCGTTTCCGAGTGGGTCAACTTTTCGAGTTCTTCCACGGACCGCTTGCGATCGTCCTCGCTGATCTTTTTTTCCTTCTCAAGTTTCTCGATAGCTTCCTTGATGTCGCGGCGGATGTTGCGCACCGCGGTGCGGTGATTTTCGAGGACTTTGTGAAGATGCTTGACCATATCCTTGCGGCGCTCTTCGGTGAGAGAAGGAATCGGCACGCGCACAATTTTTCCGTCATTCGTGGGATTCAGGCCCAAGTCGGAAGTGCGGATGGCCTTGTCGATCAGCGGCACAGCGCTCGGGTCCCAGGGTGAAATCACGATCATCGTTGGTTCCGGCACTGACAGCGTGCCGAGTTGGTTCACCGGCATGGAAGTTCCATGATAATCGACTCGAATGTGATCGAGCAGCGTGACGTTGGCGCGGCCGGTCCGCATTCCCGCAAGCTCTTTGCGGAAATCTTCGACCGCTTTTTCCATCCGCACTCGCGCTTGCGCCATCGCGTCCTTACTGCTGGCAATCGTGCTCATCGAAATTTGCTCCTCTTCTCCTTTAGCCTGCCGTGACTATCGATCCCACCTTTTCACCCATCACCACTCGCCGAATATTTCCCGGTGTATTCATGTTGAAAATAATGATCGGCATCCGGTTGTCCATGCAAAGCGAAATGGCAGTGGAGTCCATAACGGCCAGGCCCTTCTGAATCACGTCAAGATACGTAATACGATCAAACATTTTCGCGTCGGGAACTTTTTCCGGATCGGCATCGTAAATTCCGTCAACTCGCGTGGCTTTGAGGATGACGTTCGCCTTGATTTCCATGGCGCGCAGGGCGGCCGCAGTATCAGTAGAAAAATAAGGGTTACCGGTGCCGGCTGCAAAAATGACAACGCGGCCCTTTTCGAGATGGCGCATGGCGCGTCTGCGAATGAAGGGTTCAGCGACCTGATGCATCTCGATGGCGCTTTGCAGACGCGTGAAGACGCCCTGCTTTTCGAGGGCATCCTGAAGCGCCAGTCCGTTGATGACGGTGGAAAGCATGCCCATGTAGTCGCCGGTGGCGCGGTCGATTGAAAGTGATTTTTGGCGCGTGCCGCGAAAAATATTTCCCCCGCCGACAATGATGGCCATCTGCACGCGCAGGTCGTAAACTTCCTTCACGTCGCGCGCAATGCTATGAACGGTTTCGGCGTCAATGCCGAAACCTTGCGGACCTTGAAAAGATTCCCCGGAAAGTTTTAGGACGATGCGGTTGTATGTTGGCTCTGCCGAGCCACTCTGCTGTTTGATCGTACGGTTGTCGTCGCTCATCTGTAGGCGGGCATTCTAACAAAGATTGCTTCCGGGCGCACGAAAGCCGTTGAGAAACTTACTGGAATTACAGTTTGGCAGATAAATGATCGCCCGAATGTCGCGCGGCCTAGCTCGCGGGCACTGCGACGGCTGGCGGCTCGGTGGAAGCAGCGGCCCCTTCGCCAACCTTGAATCGAACGTAGCGGCGGATAGAAATATTCTCGCCAAGTTTGTGGATCATCTGGCTGACGAGCTCTCCCACTGTAACCGACTCGTCCTTAATGAAGTGCTGTTCGTAAAGGCAATTTTCCTCGTAGAACTTTTCCATTTTGCCATTCACGATTTTTTCGATCACCGGTTCAGGCTTTCCGGTCGCGCGCGCCTGCGCTTTATAAATCTCGCGCTCGCGGTCCAGAATTTCCTGCGTGACTTCCTCGCGGCGGACATAGCGAGTATCCAGCGCGGCGATGTGCATGGCCACATCGTGGCACAGGCGCTGGAAATCCTCGGTTCGCGCGACGAAGTCAGATTCGCAATTTACTTCGATGAGCACGCCGATTTTTCCACCCGCGTGAATATAATGGCCGATCAACCCTTCCGTAGCCTGGCGCGCGGCCTTTTTCTGGGCCGCGGCTTGTCCTTTTTTGCGGAGAACATCGATCGCCGCTTCAATGTTGCCGCGCGCCTCCACGAGCGCAGAACGGCAGTCGGCGAATCCCGCGCCGGTGCGTTCGCGCAGTTCCTTCACCACTGTTGCCGGAATATTGACAGCTTCGGATGGATTCGTCATGGCTCTATTCATTCCTTCATCGGCGATTTTCACACATTGAGCGCAGTCGTCCGCTCACAGTCCGGCCATCGCGAGGCCGGCTGGGCTGCCCTATTCGGCAGCGCCCTTTACGGAATTATCGGGTTCAGGTTCAGCGAGAGTCTCGAGAACGGATTCCGATTCGGTGCCCGGCTCGATGAAATCGCCTTCCTGTTTTTCGTAGGATTCGTATTTGCTGGTGTCTACGTAGTCGACTTTTTCTCCGCCTTCCGCGGCATCCGTGGCGGCTTTCTGGTCCGCAATCTGGGACCGCTCATACGCGTGGCGGCCTTCGATCACGGCATCGGAAATCTTCGACGTAAACAATTTGATGGCTCGCAGCGCATCGTCATTTCCTGGGATGACCCAGTCCACCTGGTCCGGATCGCAGTTAGTGTCCACGATGGAAACCACGGGAACACCCATGCGGCGAGCTTCCCGGACAGCAATCGCTTCGGAGTGCGAATCGATCACAAACATCGCGTCCGGCAGCGCCGACATATTCTCGACGCCGGAAAGATTCTGCTTCAGGTGCTTCAACTCGCGATCCAGGCGCGCGGCCTCTTTTTTGGAAAGCTGCGCCATGCGGCCATCTTCGATCATGGCCTTCAGGGTCTTCAGACGCTTGATCGACTTCTGCAACGTCGACCAGTTGGTCAACGTGCCGCCCAACCAGCGGTGATTCACATAAAACATGCCGCAGCGATTTGCTTCTTCCGCTATCGATTCCTGCGCCTGGCGTTTGGTTCCGATGAACAGCAAGGTCTTGCCGCTGCTGCTCAATTCGCCAATAAACCGTGACGCTTCGCGGAAAAGCTTTAATGTCTTTTGTAGATCAATGATGTGGATTCCATTGCGCTCACCGAAGATATATTCCTTCATCTTCGGGTTCCATCGGCGGGTCTGGTGGCCAAAATGAACACCGGCCTCCAGTAACTCTTTCATCGTAATTTCAACTGCCAACTTTCCTCCTCAGGAGATAGATGTTTGCCTGTACTGGCCATTTCCGCTTTTTGCAAAAACGGTCCAGCACCGAACATCCTTATTCCGGCGGGCTCCAAACAGAACCCGTAACCGGATGCCGGCTCCTTGCCGGCCGTGAATTTGCCCCGGTGATCCGGGACAGAAACTTTTATTCTGGCGGGCTCCAAGTACAGCCCGCGCCCGAGAGCCCCGTGCAAGAGGGAGCCCACGCATAAGATTCGTTTCTAGCGCTTGCTGAACTGGAAGCGTTTGCGGGCGCCCTTCTGCCCGTACTTCTTGCGTTCCTTCATGCGCGAATCGCGCGTCAGAAAACCATTCTTGCGCAGCCCTGCGCGCAGTTCCGGGTTGAAGATGGCCAGCGCGCGGGAAAGCCCCATGCGCACGGCGCCGGATTGTCCGCCTACGCCGCCGCCATTTACTGTGGCCATGACGTCCACCGAATTCGTTGTCTCGGTGAACTTCATCGGCTCCACGGCGCGATTGCGCCAGTTTACATTCCGGAAATACTCGTCCACCGTCCGGCCATTGATTGAAATCTTGCCGGAACCGAATGTCAGAAATACGCGTGCCACCGACTCTTTGCGGCGGCCCGTGCCGTAAAACTTCTGTTTCGCGCCCTCTTCAGGCTGTGCGCTGGAACTCAACTTTCCTCCTCACTTCAAATGCAAAAAAACAATGTCTCGCCATCTGGTGAGCGCATAAGCGACGCCCTCGCGTAATAATATAATATTAGATGGCTACTGGGCGAGCACTTGCGGTTTCTGTCCGGTATGCCGCTGCAGACCTTTATCATCAAGATAAATTCGCAGTTTCTTGGCGCGCAACGCGCGCAATTTATTCTTCGGCAACATTCCCAGCACCGCTTCCCGCAGCATCCAGTCTGCTCGCGTAGGTCGCAGGCGCTTTGCGGGCACTTCCTTCAACCCGCCGGGATAGCCGCTGTGATGGCGATAAACCTTCTGTTCAAGTTTATTGCCTGTCAGCCTGATCTTATCGGCATTGATGACGATAACGTGATCGCCGCAATCCAGGTAAGGAGTGTAGTTCGCTTTATCCTTGCCGATCAAAATTCGCGCAATGCGCGTAGCTACGCGGCCCATGACCTGTCCCGCAGCGTCCACGACGAACCACCCGCCGCCCTGCTCGATCTCTTCAGTCTCCCGTCCCCGGGGAACATACGTGCGCATGTGCTCAGTCACACCTTTCCATGTAAAGACAAACGTCAACAATAAGGGGTAGGCGCGCATTTGTCAACGCGAGTTTCAGCCCAGCGCAATCAGGCAAATTTATATCCGGAGGGACGCCGCACAGAACTCCGAGCAATTAGGCGAACAGCGAAAGGCGAGACGCCAATCGCCGCGCGGTGCGACGCGTCGAGGCGCGGCACCGCGGGCGGGCGCGAAATGGCTGCGATTTAGAGCGAGGTCTTGGTCGGTGTCGCGTGCGCCGGAGTCGTCGTTGACGAAACCGTAGAGGTGCGCGAATACGCGGGCTTGTCGAGGTCGTCGTTTTTCGACGCCGTGCGATCGATCTCGATCGAGCCTTTGAAATACGCCCCGTCTTCAATCATGATGCGCGCGGTGGTCAAATCCCCAATGACCGAGCCATCTTTCTTGATTTCGATACGGTCGCGCGCCCGCAAATTGCCCTTTACACTGCCATAGACGACGACTTCGCGTGCGACGACGTCGGCAGTCAACTTGGCGGTGGCACCTACGGTCAGCTTACGGTCCTCCAGTTGGACCAGTCCTTCGACGCTGCCGTCGATGTGCAAATCTTCGTTTCCGGAAATTTCGCCCTTGATATGCAAACTGGCGCCTAGCCGAGCGGTTGAACCGGACGGCGTAGTGCTCATTGGGCGCATGGCATCAGTGCTCATCGCTATTCCCTCCGTTTTTGCCGAAGCTGGCTTCGCCACCGGTGCTGGTGTTTCCGGGGGTTTCGCGGTAGTCGGCTGCTCTGTTTCTGGTTTCTTATTGCCCCACATATGGCCCTCCACGGTCAAAGACACCAAATCAACTCGGTGCGAAACCGCGTGCGAAACACTGTATCCTCCTGTCCAAAACGGCGACAAGAGCTTTGCGAGCGTGGTGTTCCTTAAAGTAACACGAGCTGGGAACCCGGCTGGGGACCTAAACACTACAAGAATGTGCAGTGGTGTGCAACAGATTATCGGTGAGAAGCTTGGTGAAGGTGCTGACTCTTGGCCCCACATTAATTAATGGCTAAAAATCATTCTGGACAGGCATCATTGTCGCCGTGCGCCAAGTTTCATTGCGGAACACCCGGCACTTGCTCGATTAATACTTGCGCAAAACCCCGACGACGCGGCCTTGAATCTTCACCTCGGCCGCCGGACAAATCATGGGAGCCATTTCCGAATTCGCGGGTTGCAAGCGTATCTTTCCTCCCGGCTCGCGATAAAAACGCTTGAGCGTCGCGTCATCATTTCCCACGAGGGCCACAACGATTTCTCCAGGGTTGGCAACTTGCGTCGGCTCAACAACCACATAATCTCCGTTAAGGATATGGTCGTCAATCATCGAGCTGCCTTTCACTTGCAAAGCGAAAGTTTTGTCCGATCGGGCGAATTCACCAAGTGAAAGTGATTCATGTTCTTCCACGGCTTCCAGCGGACGGCCTGCGGCAATGCGCCCCATGAGCGGCAGCTCGACCGTATGCCGGTCAAGCACTTGTTCGCGCACCGGCTTGGGCAGTTGCGTTACCTCAATCGAGCGGCTCTGGTTGTATCCGCGCCGCACGAAACCTTTCCGCTCCAGCGTCGAGATGTGCTTGTGAACAGTGGCCAGTGACGTAAGCTTCAGCGAACGCGCAATCTCCTCGAAGCTCGGCGAGTAGCCATGCTTATTCAAAAAGGTGACCAGAAAATCGAGCACTTCTTTTTGCCGCTTCGTTAATGTCATAGATTGCTCCTGGAATATCTGAACAATAGTAGGCGAAGTAAAAGCGAATAGTCAAGCAGCTTTAACAATAATGTGATGTTTAAATGTTTACGCGGCGGTTTTCTGTTTCCTGAAGCGCTGCGGAGAATCGATTCCCCTCAACTCTGCGTGAGCGCTGTTTATTGCTGACACAGCACAGGAAGTATTTGATTTGCTTCCGTATTTCTCACGGCCCACTGCTTCATCACTCCACCCGCGCAGCCAAAATTGAACTTGCCATTTCAAACACTGTCTCGAAGTTCACATCTTATCTTCGACAGACCTATTGTGATATCCTTAGTCATGGCGGCCCTATGTGGAAATTCGGCTCCTTAGTCTGAGAATCTACCGGGGCATACCGCGGGATATAATTCATAATCAGGATTGGAGTCTTACCAAGCCATGGCTACCATTACGGACCCAGTCGTCCGAACGCATAAGCGTGAAGTTATCGACAAAGCCGTTCTGCGTTTTTGCGGAGACTCGGGCGACGGAATGCAGATTACGGGAAGCCAGTTCACCAACACCGTAGCTCTTTACGGAAATGACCTGGCCACGTTTCCCGACTATCCAGCCGAAATTCGCGCTCCTGCGGGAACCCTACCGGGCGTCAGCGGCTTCCAGATCCAGTTTTCTTCGAGCGACGTTTTCACCCCAGGTGATTCGGTGGACGTGCTCGTGGCCATGAATCCGGCAGCGCTGAAGACGAACATTAAAGACCTGAAGCGCAGCGGCATCCTGATCGTAAACAGCGACGCCTTCACCGACAACGATCTGCGCAAGGCGCAAGTCACTTCTAATCCGCTCGAAGACCACTCCCTGGATGGCTACCGTTTGTTTCCGGTGGGCCTGGAGGGTCTGACGCGCGCCGCGCTGAAGGAACTCGGCCTCGACGCCAAGACCATGGACCGTTGCAAGAACTTCTTTGCGCTGGGTATGTGTTATTGGCTCTACAACCGCTCCATGGACCTGACCTACAAATGGATAGAAGACAAGTTCAAGACCAAGCCCCTGTTGGTTGAAGCCAACAAGATGGCCATGCGCGCGGGCTACAACTATTGCGAAGCGACCGAAGCATTTCAGGTCAGCTACGAAATCCCGCCCGCCAAGCTAACTCCTGGCACTTACCGCAATTTGAGCGGAAATCAAGCATTGGCAATCGGTTTCGTCGCGGCCTCGCAAAAGGCCGGACTTCCGCTGTTTCTTGGTTCCTATCCAATTACGCCGGCTTCCGACATCCTGCACGAACTTTCCATGTACAAGAATTTCGGCGTGATGACGTTCCAGGCCGAAGACGAAATCGCCGCTATCACTTCGGCAATTGGCGCATCCTACTCCGGCGCGCTGGCCCTGACGACAACATCAGGCCCCGGAATGGCGCTCAAAACAGAAGCCATGGGTCTGGCGATCATGGTGGAACTGCCCCTGGTGATCTGCGACATTCAGCGCGGCGGTCCTTCGACGGGTCTTCCTACGAAAACCGAACAAGCGGACCTGCTGCAGGCCATGTTCGGACGCAATTCCGAAGCCCCGATTCCCGTGCTGGCTCCTTCAACGCCCGGCGATTGCTTCTGGATTGCTGTTGAGGCCAGCCGCATCGCTCTGAAATATATGATCCCGGTCATCGTTCTCTCGGACGGCTATCTTGCGAACGGCGCTGAACCCTGGCGCATTCCGAATGTGGCGGATATTCCTGGAATTCAGGTAAAGTTTGCTACCGATCCTGTAGGATTCCTTCCCTACAAGCGCGACCCGCAAACGTTGGCCCGCCCGTGGGCAATTCCCGGGACACCCGGACTCGAACATCGAATCGGCGGAATCGAAAAGCAGGACGTCACGGGTAACGTGAATTACGAACCCATGAACCACGAGAAGATGGTTCGCATCCGCGCAGCCAAGGTGGAAGGCATCGCCCAGGATATCCCTGACGTAGTTCCCGCTGGCGATCCTGACGGCGATTTGCTGATCGTCGCCTGGGGCTCAACATATGGTGCAGTTACCGCGGGGTTAAAGCCGGCACGCGCCAAGGGACATCGCATTGGCCACGTGCACTTGCGCTACCTGAATCCGCTGCCGAAGAATCTCGGCGAAGTGCTCGGACGCTACCGGCAGGTTCTGGTTCCGGAAATGAACATGGGCCAACTACTCATGTTGTTGCGCGCGAAGTATCTCGTGGACGCGCAAGGCTATAACAAGATTCAAGGGCAGCCCTTTAAGCAATCGGAAATCGAAGCAAAGATTGAAGAAATTCTGGGCTAAGGCCCGAAAAATACCCGGGAGCGAATGAATATGACCACGTCGTCGATGCCTGTTCTCACAAAGAAGGATTTTCAGACGGACCAGGAAGTCCGCTGGTGTCCTGGCTGCGGAGATTACGCTATTCTCTCCGCCGTGCAATCCGTTTTTCCGGAGCTGGGGATTCCCCGCGAAAAATTTGTGGTCATTTCCGGCATCGGCTGCTCAAGCCGCTTTCCGTACTACATGAATACGTTTGGCTTCCACACGATTCATGGCCGCGGGCCGGCCGTGGCGACGGGCGTGAAGATCACTCATCCTGAGCTGGAAGTTTGGCTGGCAACCGGTGACGGCGATTCGCTGGCCATCGGCGGCAACCACACGATCCACATGCTACGCCGCAACGTCGGAATCAAGGTGTTGATGTTCAACAATAAAATTTACGGTCTGACGAAGGGCCAGTATTCGCCAACATCTGAATTCGGCAAGAAGACGAAGTCCACACCTTTCGGCACGACCGACCTGCCATTTAATCCTCTTGGCTTGGTGATCGGCGCCAACACCTCGTTTGTGGCCCGCTCAGTGGACGTCTTCCAACAGCACCTAAAGGACACGCTGAGAAAAACGGCGGCGCACATGGGCTCAGCCTACGTGGAAATCCTGCAGAATTGCAACATCTTCAATGACGGCGCATGGTTCGACCTGACGGAAAAAGACGCGCGAGTCGATCACGTCGTCCAACTCGAACACGGAAAGCCGTTGATTTACGGCAAGAACCGCGACAAGGGCATACGCCTGAACGGAATGGAACTGGAAGTCGTTCACCTGGGGAACGGCAATGGACTCACGGAAAAAGATTTGCTCATCCATGATGAGACGAATCCCAATCCGGCGTACGCCTTCCTGCTCGCGCAGATGGAAGACATGCCCGGCTTCCCTACTCCCATCGGCGTCCTGCGTTCCTGGAACAAAGACCGCTATGAGGACGTGATGTCCCGGCAAATTCAGGACGTGATCGCGAAGAAAGGTCCCGGAGATCTCTCCAAGCTGCTAAGCTCCGGCGATACCTGGGAAGTGCGATAGCTCGAATCTAAATCTTCACTCGAGTTTTGAAGGCGGCCAGAAATTTTGGCCGCCTTTTTTTAGTAGCACAGACTTCAGTCTGTGTGATTTTGACTTTTATTTTGCTGCGGCAAAACAGCGCTTATCCAGATTCAAAACCACACAGGCTGAAGCCTGTGCTACTGGAGGGAGATCAAATAATAGTAGGGCTGAAGAGCACCTAAGGCCTGGAGAGTGACTTACTGGCTAATCATATTACTGGCCCGAACTAGCAACCATTGTCGATACGGGGACTACGTCTTTGCGCTCGGCAAAATAATTTACTTCGTTCAGTCTGCGGTAAATTCGTCCGGCAACTCCCGCAGCCATGGGTCCCTTGATGAGGCTGCTGTGACCACGCATCAGGACAACCAGCACAATCTTGGGGTGCGCCTGATTGGCGTAGGAAACGAACCAGCCGAGCCGCGATGCGGAATCCGAGCATGTCCCGGTCTTGCCCAGGGCCTGCTCGTCATCAGAGATGTAGCTGAGCCGCGCCGTTCCGTAAAGCACTGCCGCCAGCATTCCGTCGCGTACTTCCGGTAGTAGGGATTCAATGTTCAGCGAGCGCTTGATGCGAGGTGTAAAATTCACGCGTTCCTCGGCGCTTCGCGGATATTGCAAATAGTAGAGCGTTCCGCCATTGGCGAAACTGGAAACCAGCGCGCCCAATTGCAGCGGTGTCATCTGAATTCCTTCACCAAAGCTGGACATCCGCGCTACTCCGCCGTTCCTGGGTGGCTCAGAAGGAAATCCGCCCGGATGCTCTTCTGTAATTTGGTACCCGGCAAGTTCCCCAAGGCCGAGCAGTCGGCCGTAGTGCGAAACCGTGTCGAATCCCATGCGCCGGCCAAGTTCCTCAAAGAAGGCATTGTTGGAATGCGCGAGCGCCTCAGTGAGATTCAGATACTTGCGCGGGGCAACGCGAATCATGGTGTCGCGCGTAACTACACCTTCCTGCAAAGCCGCGACCGCAATCACCGGCTTAATCGTCGAGCATGGAATGAAGCCGGCGGAAAATGCCAGCTTCTGATTGACGACCGAAAGCAGCCGCCCTGTGGAGGGATCGATAGCGACAACGGAGCCGTTGTAACGGCCCAGCGCCTCGACCGCCGCTTGGCGGACGACTGGATCGTCGTATGCAATTACATCGTCCTTCGAAGAGTCAGCAAAAGTGGGGACGCCAAAGCGCGCGATACCACTGCGCCTGATCGCCGCATGCGCGTGTCGCGCGACGCGAGCAGCGCGAGGATGCGCCGCCGCTGCTGGAACAGGAAAATTTCCAATAATAAGAGTGCAGAGTAAGAGGGCAAGAATTCGATAATGGCCGGGTCGTCGTGTCATTAAATTTATCCCGTTCTGGACGCTTCCGCGCTCCCTAAGCGCGGTCTAAACTAAGGTGTTCATTGTAGGAAACCTTAGTCGATCCGCGCAATAGTTATTCAGCACTATACTGCGTACCACGCAAGGGGCCATTCCCCAGTACTTTCGTACTGACTTGAAAACACGCCTTCTAGGTTCGAAACAACTGAGGCGGGGACTGTATCGCAGACGGGGTGCCTGGTTCAAGAAGAAACATTTCAAGAGGCAATATGTTTTACAACGGGAATGTCACATCCGGAGCGGGTTTAAGTAGCACAGGCTTCAGCCTGTGTGGTCTTGATCTCTGCCACCTCATCAAAGGGCAAAGTCAAAACCACACAGGCTGAAGCCTGTGCTACTGCGCACTCGAGAGACAACTACTTCGTATTCGCAGGGCGAGGCTTTCCGACAGCAGCCCCAGCAGCGGCAGCCTGAGCAGCCGGATGAGCGCCAGCGTGAACGGCAGACTTTTCCGCAGGCGCTGCAGGAGCCGCATTGCCGTTGGCACTGCCGGGAATGGGAATGCCCATCTTTTTTCGTAGCGCGCCTTCGACCTTGTTTCGAACGTCGGTATGTTCCTTGAGGAACAAGCGCGCATTGTCGCGCCCCTGGCCCAGGCGCTCGCCGCCAAAGGAAATCCATGTGCCTGATTTTTCCAGAATGCCCTGATCGACGCCAAGATCGATCAAATCGCCCTCGCGGGAAACGCCTTCGCCATACAGGATGTCGAATTCGGCTTCGCGGAACGGCGCGGCGACTTTATTCTTCACGACTTTGGCGCGTGTACGCGAACCGATCACGCGATCGCCTTCCTTGATGGACTGAATACGCCGAATGTCGAGGCGAATCGAGGAATAGAACTTCAACGCGCGCCCGCCCGTGGTTGTTTCCGGGTTGCCGAACATCACACCGATTTTTTCGCGGATCTGGTTAATGAAGATCAGGCAGGTGTGCGACTTCGACACGATGGCCGTGAGTTTTCGCAACGCTTGCGACATCAGGCGCGCCTGCAAACCCATCTGCGGATCGCCCATGTCGCCTTCGAGCTCAGCGCGAGGCACAAGTGCAGCCACCGAGTCCACCACAATGATATCCACGCCGTTCGAACGGATCAGAGTCTCGGCAATCTCCAGCGCCTGCTCGCCGTTATCCGGTTGCGATACCAGCAGGTTATCCACGTCCACACCCAGTTTGCGAGCGTAAATTGGGTCCAGCGCGTGCTCGGCGTCAATAAATGCCGCCTGCCCGCCCATCTTCTGCGCCTCCGCGATGATGTGCAGCGTCAAGGTCGTCTTCCCGCCCGATTCCGGGCCATAAATTTCGATTACGCGTCCCCGCGGCACGCCGCCCACGCCCAACGCCGCGTCAATGGAAAGCGCCCCTGTCGGGATTACGCTGACCGGAACGAGCACGTCGCGATTTCCCAGGCGCATGATTGCGCCCTTGCCGTGCGCCTTCTCGATCTGCGAAATTGCCGCTTCCAACATTTTTGCTTTTTCATCTGTCATAATTCACCTCGAAGGCTAAGTTGTCACGTTCCGTGACTGCGATGAGGACGCGAGAGAGTTTACTACAAAGTAGCCATGCCCAGGGCACATTCATCGCGGAAGGCAAGATACCACAAGGCGAATAAAAAGCAAACACTATTTTGTAAAATAATATGGGTCACTTCCAGCGTCACCGGGTTACCGTTCACCCCCCCCGAGCCTAAGGTACTCGCGCGCTCACTACAGGAACCATCCACACCGCGTATTTGAGCGGATCGTGGATATTTTCGATCATTTGATTGAAATAGTCCACCGCCGTCTCACGGCTGATTGGAGTCAATTGACCGACCGATTCGGCATATCCGTCGCGCCATGCTTCGATAATGGATGCAAACGTCTCTCGCGGGACACGAACTGTATCAACCACAACATAGTCAACCTTGATCTCCTGGAGCTTCATCGCGGCGAGGATACTGAAGGCGTTGCGCCCGATGAATAGATCGGCATTCGTTCCCGCGGAGAAACTCGGCGCTACGACGTGCCAAAAATCCCGCGGGTCGAGCCGGCCTCGCTGAAAGTGAAGCATTCCGTAATCCTCTGGAATGAGGTGCAGGTAGCCTCCGCGGCGCGTAACCCGAACCAGTTCGGCAATGACGCGGTCGGCGTAAGGTACAGAGTGCAGAACATGCCGGCAAAGCGTGAGATCAAAGCTCCGGTCGGCTGCTTTCAGCTCAAAGACGCTCTGGTGATCGAATGACAGCCTTGGGGCAAGCTCCGAGTAGCGCGATCGTGCCAGATTCAAATGGGCGTCAATGATGTCGACTCCGATTACGGAGGATCGCGGAAACAGTTTCGCCAGGCGCGACGCAATCTCGCCCGTTCCGCAACCGGCATCGAGTATCCGGGCTTCGGGCGGGAGGTCATAGCGGCGAATGAATTCCACTTCCTGCGGCCAGATGGCTTGAGCTTGTGCGGCGAGGTTGCGCACCATGGACTCATCGGCCATTTGTTTTGCTTGTGGATTGAGATCGGTCAAATTCATTGCTCCGCTTCGGACTCAACGAGCTTAGTCCTGGCCTGAATAATTGTAAAAGCCACGCCCGGATTTCCTGCCGAGCCATCCTGCCGCGACCATCTTCCGCAGTAGCGGGCACGCGCGATATTTTGAGTCGCCGAAGCCGGTGTAAAGGACTTCGAGAATGTTTACGCAGGTGTCCAGGCCAATGAGATCCGCAAGCTCGAGTGGGCCCATCGGATGGTTCATGCCCATTTTCATAATGGCATCGACGGATTCGGCAGTGGCCACGCCTTCCATGACGGCGAAGGCTGCTTCGTTGATCATGGGCATCAGGACGCGATTCGAGACGAAGCCGGGAGCGTCATTTACGGCGACTGGCTTTTTTTCAAGCCTCTCGCATAGGGCCATCGTGGTGTGAAATGCCTCGTCGCTGGTCTGCAGTGCGCGAATCACTTCGATCAATGCCATCACGGGAACAGGGTTCATGAAGTGCATGCCAACGAAGCGGTCGGGGCGGCTGGTCGCGGCCGCCAGGGTTGTGATCGAAATTGAGGATGTGTTGGACGCCAGAATCGCTTTGGGAGGTAGGAGTTTGTCTGCCTCGCGCACGACGGAAAGTTTCAGGTCCAGACGCTCGGGCACGGCTTCGACGGCAAAATCGGCGCGTGCAATTTCAGACATGTCGGTGGTTGTGTAAATTCGGCTAAGGACTCGTGGTTTGTCGCCCTCGGGAATTTTACCTTTTTTCACTTCGCGGTCGAAATTTTTCGAAATGGTCTCGACCGCGGAATCCAGGAATCGCGACTCGACATCGCGCAGAATCACGTTGTATTCGGCGCGCGCAAAGACGTGCGCGATTCCGTTGCCCATCGTTCCCGCGCCCAGCACAGCCACTGTCCGAATCGTGTTGAGCGTCATTGAGTCTCCCGATTTTCAGGATGTCGAGGAAGTATAGGGAGTAAAGGAGGGAAAGGAAACACGAAACCAAAGCTCATCCACATGTCTAGAGTCTGTTAGCACACTTCCAAATCTAAACCTCAGCGGCCAAGGCCGTCGCCAATTCTAGAGATTTATATCGTGACTGAAGCCACGACCCACAAATATTCCGTTGTTGCCCGAACAGACTTCCAGAATCACTTTGCCTACATGAAATGTTTGTGGGTCGCGGCTTCAGCCGTGACACAATTCCTGCATTCTCAACGGCTTTAGCCGCTGGCGGCAATTCCAGTCGCCACACAGAATCCGTAGGGGCATGGCACCGCCGTGCCCCCTACGGATACAGGGATCTACTCAAGAGGACGTGCTTCCACTACTTCGCGAACAATTTCCTTGGCGCGGGCTTCCTGTTCGGGGCGAACTACGAGGCGCCAGCGGCTGCCTTCGGCAATCTTGTGAGATGGGATACCGTTTTCGCGGAAGCACGCAATTAGGGTATTGGCGAAATGTTCCTCGTCGCCCTTCCAGATTTCGCTGACGGGTTCCTCATCATCCCAATCCTCACCGACGCCACTTTGCATTATTACTTCTTCATCTTGAAAATCGTAGTTCGATTCCGGCAGTTCGAGCGATGCAATCTCTTCCGGCGTCAATTCATCGAGATCGAGGCTTCCCTGAAATCCGAGAAGAATCTTCCTGGCGCGCTCCTCTTCGATCAAGGGCACGGAGATTTCGGTCTTTGGGCGCATCGAGCGAAGAATGAAGTAGGCATTTGAACTCTGATCGATGAAAGGAATCTCGGCTTTTGTCAGCGCTTTCTTCACCGCAATACATTCAGCCGGATCGTTACCCGTCCACACAGCCACCACTCCCGAATGCTCGAGCGGGGCCGCAGTCGCTGGACTGAGCGAATCGACAAGCGCAACGCCGCAATCGAAACATTGCGTTACGCCGGCGATATATTCGCATTTGCAACTGGGGCAGAACATTGAGAGTGGATTCTAACTGAAAAGAATGTCGCCGAGTCAAGAATGCTGCACGAGCGCAGAGTTTAAAGGGGTCCATTCACGATGCGGACGCGGTTCTAGTAGCACAGGCTTCAGCCTGTGTGGTTTTGATTTCTGCCACCTCATCAAAGGGCAAAGTCAAAACCACACAGGCTGAAGCCTGTGCTACTAAGCTCCCTCCGTAATTTCGCGAACAATTTCCCGCGCGCGCGTCTGGTCTCCGGGTCGCACGCAGAGCCGCACTCGGTGGCCCGGCTCATCCGGGATCCTACTGGGAATGCCATTTTCGCGCAGCGCGCTCGCCAGATATTCCGCCATTGCTTCATCTTCGCCAGCCCACGCTTCGGAAGTCGCTTCGTTGGAATCCCAGTCGTAAGGCAGCGTTCGTTTCGGCGAGATGCCGCTGTGATCGGACGACAAATGATCGCTGGGAGTTCCCGGAATATTTTCTTTACTCTCGACCCAGTCTAGCGCCGCATTTGCCCGTTGCAAATCGGAGGCATGGACGCGGACTTCGAAGCCGGGCACGGCCTCCAAGTAATATGGGCGCGAAGAAAGAAATCCTCCCGCTGGATCGTAGACCTGCGTGTGCCAGAACTGGATGCCGTCATCCCGCAAAGCCGCCTGTAACGCAGTAAATTTCGCAGGATCGGAACCGCGCCAAAGAATTTCGAGAGTATCGTCAGTCATGATGAATTTTATTGTGCCTCTTCACGGGCCGGAAATGCGTGCGGCAGCGAAAACGCCCGCGCGTATAGCAAGTATCCGTGACTCCTGCAAAATCTAAACTTCAGCGGCTGAAGCCGTACTTCGTTACGACGTTTATTTAGTGGCTAAAGCCACGACCCACAATTATTCCGTAGCTGCCACTCAGAGTCTAAACAGTTTGCGTGACTCTACGAAAATGTTTCATGACTATACGAAAATGTTTGTCGGTCACGGCTTCAGCCGTGACATAAGTCCGGCATTTTGAGACCGGCATTAGCCGCTGACGTGCAGTTTTTGCGGTTTTCATACGGACTCCAAAAGCGTCGGCCTGCAACAAGCCCTATCGCTCGACGGCCAGCGCGACGGCGTTGCCGCCGCCGAGGCAAAGCGCGGCGATTCCCCGATGTACGTTGCGCCGCTGCATTTCGTACAGCAGCGTCGTCAGAATTCGCGCGCCTGACGCGCCAATCGGATGTCCGATCGCGACCGCGCCGCCATTCACATTCACTTTCGCGGGATCGAGGCGCAACTGGCGCGTTACCGCGATCGCCGCCACCGCAAACGCTTCGTTCAGTTCGACGAGGTCAACATCGCGGTCGCGATCCCAGCCGGTTTTTTCAAGCAGCTTTTCCACCGCGTAGATTGGCGCTTCCATGATCCATTTGGGATCGACGCCGCTCACCGCCTGCGCGACGATTCGCGCCATCGGCGTTTTTCCCAGGAGGGCCGCATTGCGATCGGTCGTGACGACCACGGCCGCAGCGCCGTCGTTGGTTCCAGGAGCGTTACCTGCCGTCACCGTGCCGTCTTTCTTGAAAGCCGGCCGCAATTTTGCGAGAGCCTCAAGCGAAGCATCCTCGCGCGGCGACTCGTCATACTTGATCACCACGGGATCGCCCTTTTTCTGCGGGATTTCAATGGGAACAATCTGCGATTCGATGAAACAGGATTTTCGTGCGCGTATGGCTCGCTGGTGGCTTTCCAAAGCGAACTGATCCTGCTCCTGACGCGTGATGCCGTACTTTTCGGCCACAAGCTCAGCCGTGATGCCCATGTGAAAATCGTTGTACACATCCCACAGACCGTCGAGCACCATCGAGTCCACAATTTCCGCGTTGCCAAAGCGGTAGCCGGTGCGCGCGCCGGGCAGCAGGTACGGGCAATTTGACATCGACTCCATGCCGCCTGCCACCACAATTTCCGCTTCTCCCATAATGACGCTGTGCGCTGCGAGGCCCACGGCCTTCAACCCCGAGCCGCAAACTTTGTTGATGGTCATGGCCGCAACGCGCACGTCGAGTCCGCCGCCCAAGCCAGCCTGACGCGCCGGATTCTGCCCCAGTCCGGCCTGCACTACATTTCCCATGATGATTTCATCGACCGATTTCGGGTCGATGCCCGCGCGGCGCACGGCTTCGGCTACAACTTTCGCGCCCAATTGTGTCGCGGAGAGCGGGGCGAGTCCGCCCTGAAATTTTCCAATGGGCGTGCGGACAGCACTCAATATGACGGCTTGATCCATGGCGATTCTCCTTTCCCGGGCAGGCGCCGCGAAGCAAAGCGGCTTGTGAATAAGTTAGTATAGGAGAGTGAACAAGAGGGGTCAATTTCGACTCTGACGAGGATTTTAGAACGATTTGCGCTTGAGAGGCTTCAGTGCGGACTTAAGGTGGAAAGAAACCCTTTCCAGCGCTGTCATTCTTCTTCCGAGCAACTTTCGGAATATGCGTTCCAGAGGAGTCTCTTTAGGTAGAACTTGCGGGTAATTGCGCATCTCAACCTCCACCGTTTACATCTTAATATCGAACTATATTATCTCCTAGTTCGTTTTGCCCTGGCCCGCAGTTTTTTTTATTTTTGTTATTAACGCAAATAGAACACACCTAGGATCGAATGTCTCTCCCGGCGTTTTTCTTTTGCACGAGTGCTGTCAGCCGCGGGCACGCCAACAATGCTTGTGTTACTGTTGCTGATAGGATGATTTGCAATGGCTGATCTCTTTGACCACGCCAGCGCTCCCGCCCCGGGAATTCAGCTCAACCCGGAGCAGCGCGCAGCGGCACATCATGGCGAAGGACCGCTGGTCGTGGTGGCCGGCGCCGGCACGGGGAAGACGCGCGTCATCACCGAGCGCATCCGTTACTTGCTCGAGACTCAGCCCGAACTCACCGGAACGGAAATCCTCGGCCTGACGTTCACCGACAAGGCCGCCGCGGAAATGAAGCATCGCGTGGTGGCCGCAGCCCGTGAGCGCGGCAAATCCGCGGTCGATCGGGCCGAGGCAGTCACGCTCAGCACGTTTCACGCGTTTTGCAATGCGCTGCTGCAGGAAGTCAATCCAGAGCTTAAAGCGATCGACCAAATCGACCACTGGATTCTGCTCCGGCGCAATCTTCCGCTTCTGCAGCTTGAACAGTTCCGGCGCCTTGCCGAGCCTGGACAATTTCTCGGCGACTTCGTGGAATTTTTCTCGCGTTGCCAGGATGAACTCGTCTCACCGGACGCTTACCAAAAATATGCTGACGAGCAGGCGGAGAATTTCCGGCGGGTTCGCGATGCGATGCCTGAAGACGAGCGTTCCATTCGCGACGTGGAAATCGCCAAGCTCCTGGAAATCGCAAGGGCCTATCGTGCAAGCGATCTTCTCCTCCGCGAACGCAAGTTACTGACCTTCGGCACGCAGATCATGGACGCCGTCGTGCGTCTTCGCGAGGACAAAGCGCTTCTGGAAAAACTTCGCGCGTGCTATCGCTACATTCTTGTGGACGAATTTCAGGACACCAACATCGCGCAGCTTGAGTTGCTCTGGCTGCTGACCGGCGACCGTCCCAACCTGGTGGTCGTGGGCGATCATCGTCAGGCGATTTACCGTTTTCGCGGAGCATCGTTTGGCAGCTTCACGATTTTTCTGAATCGCTTTGCCGCCGGCTCACCTTCGGGCAGGGACGGCCTGCTTCGTCCTCTCACTCTCAACTACCGCTCAGCCGGTCGAATCCTGCGCGTTGCGGGCCAGGCCATTCGCCACAATGAAAAACCAAATAATATTCCCGAGTATCCGCTGACGGCTGTCCGCGAGGATGGCGAAAAAGTGCGCATCGTAACGCACGCATCGAATGAAGCGGAAGCGCAGTGGGTCGCAGGTGAACTCGAGCGGCTGCATCGCGCCGGAGCGAAGTGGCGGAGTTTTGCCGTGCTATACCGCGGCCACGCGCATCGCGATAAGTTCGTGGAAGTTCTCAAGGCACGCAAGATTCCGTTTGTCATTAAGAATCTATCGATTCTCTCGCATCGGCTGGTGCGTGACGTCATAGCTTATCTTCGCCTGATCGATCAGCCCTCGAACGATATCGCTTGCGCGCGCGTGCTGGCCATGCCCGCGTGGGGACTTGACCCGAGCGACCTCGTGCGTCTCGCGGAGCGTACGGCTAAAAACAAGGGCTCGTCTCTCTGGGACACCGTGCAATCCGCTCAGAACGATCTTCCCTTCTCGGGAGGCGGCCGCCACTTAGGGGATCTCGTTAAAATCATCACCGATTTGCGAAAAAAAACGTACAGCTTGACCGCGGCTGAATTATTTGAAGAGCTGGATAAAGTTCTGCAGATTCGGCCCACGGTCTCGAGGGAGGATCGCAAATATTTCGACCGCCTTTCGCTATTTGTCCGCGAGTGGCAGTCGAAAAGCGAAACGCAACACCTCCAGGAATTTGTCGAATACCTGGATTATTTCGAGCAGGCCGGCGGCACCATCAATCTTGAACAGGATCCCGGCGACGCCGTGCAATTGATGACTGTCCATGCTGCGAAGGGACTTGAGTTCGATAACGTTTACGTTTTGCGGCTGATCCAGCGTGGCTTCCCGGCGGGAGAAAGGCCGCGCGTTTTGGAATTCCCTCCCGAATTAATGAAGGAAGAGCAACCGCAGGGAAGCTTTCACATCCAGGAAGAGCGCCGCCTGTTTTATGTGGCGGTCACGCGCGCGCGCAACCGCTTGACGCTCAGTACGGTCGAGCACAAGCGCTCGAAGCCCTCGCCATTTCTGGACGACATCCTGATGGATGCGCATATAAAACGCCGCGACATCGAACAGATCGCGCCGACTCCGGCCAACGGACCCACTCTGCCTGCTGAAGATCCCCTCCTTTTTGATTTGCCGAAGAATGACGCGCGAATCGGTTCGCAAATCAGCGAGTGGGCCCTCTCTTATCGGCCGCCTGTCGCGGAGCCCCTGCAACTCAGTCCTTCGGGAATCGACACGCTCGACTCTTGTCCGCAGAAATATCTTTTTTCCCGCGCGTGGGGGCTGCGAGGCGGTCCCGCTGCCGCCATCAGCTTCGGCAGCGTAATGCACAATACGATTAAATATTTTATTGGGGAACTGGCGAAGAAGCGCGCGTTGCCTTTTGAAGAAGTCGAGAAAAAATTCGAGCTCGAGTGGACCTCTGCCGGGTTCGAGGATGAGTATCAGGAACAGGAATACAAGAAGGACGGCCTCGCGCAATTGCGCGCGTTCCACACCACTACGCTGGCCTCGCCTCCCGATGTGATCGCGCAGGAAAAGCCGTTCGAGCTGCCGATGGAGAACAACATCATCCTTACCGGGCGGATGGACCAGGTGAATCGTCTCGCCCCAGGTGAAGAAGAAATTGTGGATTACAAGACGGGCAGGCCGCGCAACGAGGAAAAAGCGAAAAAAGATCTGCAGCTGAGCGTCTACGCGCTCGCGGCCCATGAGATGTTCGATTGGAATCCGTTACGGCTCACGTTCTACAACCTGCAGACGAACGAGACCGCCAGCGCGTCACGCGATGATAAGAAGCTCAACAAGGTGCGCGCGGAAATTCAGGAAGCTGCCGCCGATATTCGCGCGGGAAATTTTCCTCCTAAGCCCGGTTACTCGTGCAAATACTGCGATTACGAATCCATTTGCCCTGCGCGCGAACAAGGCGCGGCGGCCAGTTCCTCGGGCGAAGAATAATTTTCCGCAAATTGAACTTAAAAACAAAAACGGGGCGCTTGCCGCAGCAAGTGCCCCGCTGGAAACGTTCACGCCGTGTGGCGTCCCGGCGTTTCCGTGTGTGTCCAATTCGCGCAAGCGCTCCGTGAACCATTCTCCCCTCGGAGCAGCGAGCAACGCCACGTTGAACTCGCTTAAGCCGTTTTACGAGTGAATGGAATGGAAGTCAAGAAAAAATTCCGGAAGCACGGTATCGAATTCGATGATGCCGGCACAACGTCTCGCAAGAAAAATATCTAGCGAGAAAAAAACTTTGCCGTCCCGATTTTCGTAGCGCCGGCGCTACTGTTACGGCAGCGCATTGAGGTAGTAGCCGTCGCGGGCCAGCATCGAAAGACCCGGCCGCTCGACGCGCACTTCAATGCTGTGATAGGGCTGCGTGCGATCGGTCTTCGCGGCCGAGTAGGCGAGAGTGTACTGATTGCGCGCCTGCTCGGAGACGCGTGGATAAAGCCCTTCCAGATCTTCGCGGCTCGACGCGTAAAAAATATCTCCACCGGTCGCGTGCGCATATTTGGAGAGAATGTTGTTTCCAAGGAAAGTGATGCCGCGATTCAGATTCGCTTCGCCGACTCCGATGGCGTACACGGAAATATCGGCGGATAACAGCAGCTTGAGCGTTTCATCGTAGCTGTGCGTATTGTTCTTGGCGTTCTGCCCGTCCGAAATCAGGAAAATAATTTTCCGCCGCTCGCGAGGACGGTCGCGCAACTGTTCTCCTGCCGCGTAGATGGCGTCGTTAATATGTTTGTAGTTCGGGTGCCCAATGGACATGGCCGAGCGCTTCGGAGAACCCGTCGGGGATTGCGTGTTCACGCGCGGATCGCTGGTCATCACTGCGGAGCCAACTCCCGGGAAAGAGCTGCTGAGATCGATGCGCTTCAGCTGCGTAAGAAGCGCGTCATTGTCGGCGATGAAGCCGGATTCGGAAATAAGTTCGGGAACCTCATCGAAGCGCCACAAAGAAACTTCGTCGGACGGGCTGAATCCTGCCGCAAGAGTCTCGAGCGTCTTCTGGACGCGGTCCGCCGAACTCCTCTTCAAATCATCATCGATCAAGACCGCTGCCGATAGCGGAAAGGCCTCTACGGAAAACAACGCAATCTGCTGCTCGATCCCGTCCTCGAAAATTCGGAAATCCTTTTGTTGCAAGTCGGTGACTAACTCTCCCCCGCCATCTTTCACTGTGACGGGCACAACGACCAGCGACACCGTTGTCCGTATGCGCGCCCGCGGATCCGAGCCCTGCAAAGTGGGCGCCTGGCCGGAAGATTGGGGTGCGGGCGCCCGTTGCGGCACTTGCTGCGCGGTTTGTTGCTGCGCTTGCGGCATGGCCCAGCCCGCCCCGGCGGCGCAGAGCGCGAGTCCGGCGCACAGAATTTTTCGTGTACAATTCATGAGGGTCGCATCTTTATTCCCGCAGGAGCCTGCCACCGTGCTCCCACGCATCTTAAAATTCCGGCGCCGCATCCAACCGGATCGAAACATTTCCGGAGGAGATTATACAATGCGGGTTCGAGCAGCACTCTCAGTTCTGTGCGTAACAGCGCTCGCGGCGGGCCTCGTCTATGCAGCGCCGCCGGGACAAATTCGCGTGCAAGTCAACCTGGTGAATATTTTCGCCACGGTGCGCGACAAACACAAAGCCATCGTCACAGGCCTAAAGATGGATGACTTCCAGGTCTTTGAGGATGGCCAGCTTCAGGAAATCACCAATTTCGCCGCGGAGTCGGACCTTCCGATTACTCTCGGCCTGCTGATTGACACCAGCGGCAGCGAAGAATTCATGCTCGGCTTGGAAAAAGAAATGGGATCGCGATTTTTGAAGCGCGTGATGCGCAAGGGCGATCTCGCCATGATCATGACGTTTGATCTCGACGTCGACCTTCTCGCCGACTTCACCGATGACCACGCTCGACTCGATCGCGCCATTAATCGCGCTCAGGGAAATGCGGCGGCCGGCGGTGTTGGGCAGGGACCGGTTCCCACGAGCCGCAACAACGGCGGCACCGATTTCTACGATGCAGTGTACCTCGCGGCGCATGACAAGCTTGCAGATGAAGCCGGCCGGAAAGCCATGGTCATCCTGACCGATGCGGAAGATACGGGAAGTAAGTTGAAGCTGCAGGATGCCATCGAAGCCGCTCAGCGAACGGATACGGTTGTTCACATCCTGCTGATCGCCGCCGATGGAGGCGACCAGGGAGTTGCCAAGAAACTGACCGACGAAACCGGTGGGCGCATGATTGTTGTGCGCAGCGAGAAAAATCTGGAGCAGGCGTTCGATCAGATCTCCGAAGAACTGCGCAGCCAGTACACCATCGGCTATGTTCCCTCCAATAAAGCGCGAGACGGCAGCTACCGGAAGATTCGCGTGGAAATGAAGAACAAGGATTATTCCGCCTTGGCCCGTCGCGGCTATTACGCACCTACAAAATAAACTGTTTCGATCTATTGTAGCCGGCTTGTTCAGATGCCCGTTTAGAGTCTTCTTGGCAACTTGAAGTATTCGTGGGTCGTGGCTTCAGCCACGACATAAACGCTGTAAAATAAGTGTGGCTTTAGCCGCTGAAGTTCAGATTTTGCAGCTGTCACAAAGACTCCAATGAAGCTGGGCTTTTCGTATTGAAATATGCGCGCAGGGGAAGCAGATGAACTTCCACGACAAAATCGTCCTCATTGCTGGCGGCACAGGTGGCCTGGGCCGCGAAGTCACTATGGCTTTTCTCGAAGCTGGCGCGAGCGTGATGGTCACCTATAGGCGCGCCGAAGAGTTTGCCGCGGTGGTGTCTTCGGCGGAGCGAATCGGCGCGAAGCCGCCGGACGGCGCCGCACTGGACGTCACTGACATCGCAGCTGTCGAGAAATTCGTGGCCAGCCTGGTGGCGAAGCACGGGCGCATCGACATCCTGGTAAACGCAGTCGGCGGGTATGCCGGCGGGACAAATCTGTGGGAAGTGGACCCGCGCGTTTACGACCAGATGATGCAGCTCAATCTGAAGGCCGGGTTCGTCCTTTCGCGGATCGTCGTACCGGTGATGATCCGGCAGAATCGCGGATGGATCGTCAACGTCGCGTCGAAAGCCGCGCTGGACCACGGCGCGGGTGGCGCGCTCTATGCAGCCTCTAAAGCTGGCGCGCTGGCGTTGTTTGATTCGCTCGCAGCGGAAGTGAAGCCGTACAACATCAATGTGAACTCC
>Ga0070735_10000882_pt1 | contig 30495 bp, 25 predicted proteins | sample Coa_R1_FD_66443 | JGI IMG/M metagenome (GOLD analysis project Ga0070735, IMG submission 66443) | Surface soil microbial communities from Centralia Pennsylvania, which are recovering from an underground coalmine fire - Coalmine... | ecosystem: Environmental > Terrestrial > Soil > Unclassified ...
CAAAGGATCGATCTGCTCGCGGAATTTCTTGGTGTGCGCAGCGGCTTCGTGCGCATCGAGCGCCTGTCGATTCTCCCAAACTTCGACTACCGAGAAGTGGTTTACGCGCGACACTTGGATATAGGCTTCCACGCGCACAGCACCTTTGTCTTTCCTGCTCTCTTCCACATATTGTTTCAGTAATTTCGTGCCTGCGGCGGCCTCTGTTGGCACCACATCCACGTGCGTCACGACGTAAATCTTTTCGCGCGCTCCGGCTTCCTGCGCGCGAGCGCTTCCCGCAAGGCCAAGCAACGCCAAAAGCACGATCGCACACACCTGGAATCCGTGACGAGCCGAACGTACACCAGTATTCAAGGACATTCCCTGCCTCCCGTATCGATATTTTGTCGCTCAGTAAGGCCAGGCACCCCTGCCCGCGCTTTGCAAGAATGCCCGCAATCGCGTATGATTGCAAATTGTCCGCTGACCAAGCGACGCGGTTGTAGTCCTGGCGCCTCGCCGGGGACTGCGCAGACCGGCCAGACGGCAGGAGACTTCCATGAAACCCAACATTCATCCGGACTATCACGAGGTAACGGTGCACTGCGCTTGCGGGCACACGTTTCCGACTCGCTCCACAATTAAAGGCGCGTTGCTGCGCGTGGAAATTTGCTCCAACTGCCATCCGTTCTTCACCGGCAAGCAGAAGCTGCTGGATACGGCAGGCCGCGTTGAGCGTTTCACCAAGAAATACGAGAAGGCTGCCGAGGCGCAGAAAGCAATCAAGGACGCCAACAAGAAAAGGTAGCCCTCTTGCACCGGCATTTGCTACTCACTCGTCGCGCGGCGGTGTAGAATGCCGCGCGACTTATTTTTTCAAGGCTCTAGTAGCACAGGCTTCAGCCTGTGTGCCTTTCGCTTGATGTGGCACAATTCAAAAGCACACAGGCTGAAGCCTGTGCTACTAGTAAAGCCGGGCTTCAAATAAAGCCCGGACCCTATGGCATCTCACCCGATGACTTCTCCGCAGCCGGACAGCGTGCAATTTGAAGCTGCCGTGCCACGTGTCACACTGCGAAATCACTTCGCGCATCCTTACGATTCGGCGATTGCCGCGGCGCGCACCTGTTACGCGCCTCGCATCATCGGTCCCGAAGAAGTCACTGACAAGCAGCGGCTGCAAATTGGGGCAGCCACGTTTTTCGGCGGCCACCACACCGTTTATCAGCACGCGCATTTTGAATTTGGACTTGAAAACGTCAGCCGGCAATTCGTCTGGTCGTTCCTGCACGCGCATCCTTTCTACAACTCCGAGCAGCAGAGCCAGCGCTACGTGCGCCTGACGCACGCGCTCGCCTACTTGCCGCTTGAGGCGCCCGGCTTTGGCGCGGCGGTAAGCGAAATTTACGAACGCGCCGTTGCGCGCGCCTGGGGGTACTACCGCGAGCTCACCACGCTCCTGCAGGGTGACGCGCGCGAAATTCTGAGCGATATCTGGCACATCGGCCCGATTTCTCATCCCAAGCGCGTGCAAAAAGTTGACCGGCAAGCGGAAAAGCGCGCCATTGAGGTCGCGCGGTACGTCCTGCCCGTCGCGGCTGCGACGACCATGGTGCATACGCTTTCCGGCATTGTGCTGCACAGATTGTGGCGCATGGCTGCGGCATCGGACACGCCAACCGAAGCGCGAGCCGTAATTGGAGAGATGGTCGCTCGTGTGCGCGAGATCGACCCGCAGTTTTTCGATCGCTTCGGCAACGCTCCCATGGAGCAGGAAGAAATGCCGGAATGGTCGCACTTCTTCGGGCGTGCAGCTGATGCCGCTGCGGCGTTGCCCGGGAGCGCCAATCTCCCGATTGGCGGTTTGAAAGATGCCGATCGGAAGATTGGCGTCCACCGGGGGGAAGCCTTCGCGCGAGAATTTGACGCGCGCCTGGCCGGACGAGTCTCGCTGCTGACAGATTTTTCACCGAACTCGCCACGCGTTGTTGCCGATGCATACCGCGCCGTGTTGGGACTCACCGAAAGTGCGTGCTCGGACGCGGAGGCTATCGACCGCCTGCTCAATCCCGCGCGGAATACCTATCGTCTGGAGACACTCAACGTTGGCGTGCACGCACCGATCATGCGCGCGCTGCAGCACGCGAATTTCACGTTCGCCAAAAAAATCAGCCACACGGCCGATAGTCAGGATCAGCGCCATCGCATGGTGCCCGGGTCGCGGCCGCTGCTTGTGCTGACGGACACGCGCACCCCTGATTTCCTGACGCCCATGCTCATTGCAGGGAACGCACGCGCCCGCGAAGTTTACGAACGCGCCATGGCCGACGCCTGGTCGGCGAAAAACGAACTGCTCGATCGCGGCGTTCCGGAAGAGATTGCGCTTTATCTGCTGCCGAACGCGAAAGCGATTCGCCTCGTCGAATCCGGCTCGCTGCTGCACCTGCTTCACAAATGGACCATGCGCACGTGCTTCAATGCGCAGGAAGAAATTTATCAGGCCTCGATGGAAGAGGTGGAGCAAGTCCGCGTCGCGCTCCCGGTCTTCGGTCGCTATCTCGGACCGCCGTGCTACATCCGCGCCGGCGTGGCTTCGCCTATCTGCACCGAAGGTTCGCATTTTTGCGGTGTAAAAGTCTGGCAGGAATTTCCCAAAATCGAGCGGCGCATCTGATGAACGCGCTGCTCGTATGCTGCGAAAAAAAAATAAAGATTGTCATTCCGAACTCTGAACGAACCGGTGCGAGGAATCTCCCTTGGTTTTTGATACAACGAGTGACTCCTTGCTTTGCCCGGAATAACACCGGAAGTCGTTACATCCGCGCACACCGAAGTCTGCAATGACCAGCCGCGGGAGTCTCGCCTATTATCTCGCTTCGTGGGTTTGCGGATGTTCTTTCATGGCTCTTGCTTTCTGGATCGAGCTGCAATTTTCCCGCGGAGCTTCGTGGCAGGGAACATTTCACGGCGTCAGCTTTCTAGGATTCTGTTTCTTCGGACTGATTTTTGGGGCAGTGCCTGCTCTCTTGTTCGGATGGATGTTGCGCCGGTTGATGAGTTTTTTGTCTGCAGGGGGATTGTGGCTTTGGATTGTAACGGGCGCAGGAATTGCGTTCTCGCTGATTTGGTGTTTAGTCGCTCTCGGACAGCTGCTACGAGATCCTCGGTATCTTCCTTGTTCAGCTTTGCCTGTCTGGCCGTTTCTGGTGGTCGGGCCACTGGCTCTATCCGACGGTCATCTTTGGATTACGCTGCCGGTTGGGGCAGCAGCCGCCGCAATTCTCTTCGCCGTTAATCGAACATTTGCGCAGAAAGCGGAAACTACACTCCCGTAGCAGAGGCTTCAGCCTGTGTGGTTTTGATTTCTGCCACGCTAAAGTAAAACCGTCCCGATTTTTTCGGCTGGGTGTGCTCTAAAAATTCAAAACCACACAGGCTGAAGCCTGTGCTACTGCTTACGCCCGCCCTCAACTCCGCCAGCGCAGCGTTACAGGCCCATCAAGAGGGTGCACCATCGGCGCGCCAGTCTGCTGCGACGCTAAATACGCCGCCTTCAATTGAAAATACCACCGCGCCTGGCGGTCCGCATCATCGATCAGCATCATGCGCGGCTGCACTTTCAGGCCCGGCTGTTGGCGCGTGATGACGTCCTGATCCTGCGCGATGAAGCGCTTGCCAAAAAACCTAAGGAACGGCGTGACCGGAAACCAGCGAAATAAATTCCATGCGGCGACAAAATCGAGCCGGCAAAGATCGCGCCGGATCGGCGTGACCGTGGTGCGATTGGTGAACCAGTATTTCCCGCAGCGCACCTGCTCGGTGCGGATGTTTGGCAGCACGAAATCAATCTGCGTCGTAACTTCTTCGCCGTAAAAACGCAGCAGCTTGTACGGACCGCTGTTCGCGGAAGGCGCGTGCGAGCTCATGCGGAAGCCGTACGGAATAGGCTCGAATGTTTTTTGCTTTTCGCGGATGCTCCGCCGACTGCGCCACCACCAGGATTGATGCACGAACGGCCCGTGCGCCGGGTCCATCAGACCGACGATTCCGGTATCCATGCTGCAGGAGAGATCAGCGGTGAGATGCGCGATCCGATAGCTTTCGCTGAATTTCGGCAACTCGGGGACCGGAGAAATCGCGGAGCGATCAACTGCTCGGCCTTCAGGGTTCGCCAAATACACCCACACATACCCGTCGCGTTCTTCGCACGGAAAACTTCCCGCGTAAATGCGGTCGCACTGCAGCTTGGAATCCGCCGTGATCGAAGGAATCTCGCGGCACTGCCCGGAGTGCGCGTCAAAACGCCACCCGTGGTACGTGCATTCAACCGTCTGTCCATCGCACGTCCCGGCCGAAAGCGGAAACGCGCGATGCGGACATACATCGCGTAGCGCGAAAGCCTTGCCTGTGGAGTCGCGCCCGAGAACGAGCGGAATTTCCAGCCGCATCGAAGTCACCAGCGCGTGCCCGCGAATTCCGTCGCTGCGCAGGGCCGGATACCAGAAGCCCCATAGCGCCTCGCCGTCGATGCTTGACGCGGTAACACCCTGGATCGATTGAAGTTGATTCATAATCATAAGCAATGACACGCCTATGATATACCGATCGCCCGCGCTCGCAATGCCGGCGCGCTTAATTCCAGCCAGTTTTCGATAATCCTGTCCGTCGCGACCGAATCGTCGCTTGCCTGTATCCCACCTGTACTTCGTCTGTACTTCACTTGCCCTTCAGGCCAGTAGAAAGCCTTTATCTGCGGTTGTTAAAATTTTCTCAGTTAATGAATTCAATTTTTCATGTTTGCAGGGGTTGGATGCCGAGACAGCGGACAGCACTTACATTACTGCCCATTTTTCTCACCTTTGTATCCACTTTATTTCTTTCCGGCTGCGCTCTGCAGGGCGGAGGCACAGGGACGAATTCGCTCGCGCCAAGCGCGACCAGTCTCAGTTTCGGAAACGTCAGAGTCGGTGGAAGCAGCGTCCTGGGCGTTACAATCACCAATCGCGAAAGTTCAAGCGTGGCGATCTCAAATGTAAGTATTTCTGGCGCTGGATACTCGGCGAGTGGCCTCCCTACGGGACAGATTCTGGCGCCAGGCCAAACCGCAACACTGCACGTGACTTTCAGTCCGTCAGCAACGGGAATGATACCCGGAACGGTTACGGTGAGCAGCAATGCCGCCGATAAGACCGTAACTGTTTCTCTGTCCGGGGCAGGAGTGCAGTCGTCAGCGCATTCCGTTACATTGAACTGGACGGCAAGCACCGTCGCGGGGCACGGATACAACGTTTACCGTGCAAGTGGTTCCGACCCGCAGTTCACGAAGCTGAACTCCGCTCCGCTCGTCACAACTCAGTACGATGATTCCACCGTGCAAGCCGGTCAAACCTACTCGTATGCGGCCACTTCTTTAGACGCGATGAATGTGGAGAGCGCGTTTTCCAATCAGGTCTCTGCTACAATCCCCACGCCCTGAGCTTCGTGAAAAGAATGCCCCCGGCGCTCTATTAGCTGGAACCTCCTTGCACTAAAGCGACTACTGGTGGAGCATCCGTTTTTTTACGTCAGGCCAAAATTCCTGCAGCGCATTGCCTCCCATTCTCGCTAAGAATCCCGTGAAGGTGCGCAGCGCCACGTCGTGCAGGTTGGCTTCACTCGGCACGCGCCAGGAGTTGGACAGGAAATTGCTGTCCGCGATTCCGAGATAGCGGGCGTAAGCGGGTGCCGGATTCCCGTCGCTGCGATAGGCCACAAACGTCATCCTGATAACGTTTCGCACTCGCCTACCAAAGGGTTTCTCCGGCACCCGGTGATAGCGCGGGTCTTCTTTCCATATCGCGCCCAATGTTGCTTCCAAGGCGTTTCCGGCAGCGATGCCAGCGAAGCGCATCTCATAACGTTCGGCGAAGCCCTGCCCCCTTCGGCCGTATTCGGTTGGCCTGTTGACACCGGTCCCTAGTCCCGCGCTCAACACTCCTGCAGCGGCACTATGTGGACGCAGCGTGCTATCAAGGAACCATTGCAGGCGCTGCCCGTTCGTAAGATCGTTGGCGCGTTCGTCAGATTCGTGGTGGTCCAGGATCGCTTCGTTCCCTGGGAGCAGAGACTCGGCCGCAAGTCCAGAATCGTTTGTTTGCGCGTTAAGCGGCCGCACACCCGCCAAGAATACAAACATGAACAGCAGCCAAAATCCTGGTAATAAAACAGTCCGCAGTTTCATCACTTGGCAGCTCCTTCGGGCGCATTCTTGAGTGAGTTCGGATCGGAGAGGTTCCTGGGGGAGCGCTTCTGCAGCAACGACACGAATTTCTGCGCGGCCACGGGAAAGGGGACTGCGCCTTTGAGGACGATGTCGGTAGCGATGACTTTCTTGCTGTATAACTCTTTGTTGGCGCCATTGTCAGGACGCAACGTCGAGCCTTCGAGTGACACCCCGGCAAATAAGCCCCGAGCACGCGAATAGGTCAACATCTCAGCTCGAAGCGTGATGTCGGTAGCCGCTTCGGCATCTCGTCCTTTTGGTCCGGCCGCCGCTGAAGCGTTGGCGCCAAGCTTCACCTTGTTATGCAAGATGGCGATGGCCCCGCGTGGATTCATGACCAGAATGACGAAATCTGTAGACTGCCCGCCGAGCTGAAAACCTACGCTACCGCCTTCCAGAGCGATCATCGTAGGCGCGCCCCAAGGTCCGGTAAAATGCTCGCCGCTGCGGCACGTCATCGCTCCTCGACCGTAGCTGCCACCCACAACGAATGCGAGTTTAATAACCGAGGGAATCACAATGACGCATTCAGCTTTATCCAGGAGTTGCTGGGGAACATCCTCAGGAACATTCAAAACTTCTTCGAGAACCGATCCGCACTCCTCCAACCGCCCCTGCACGCTCGCTGGACTGGCGGCGCAGGGAAAAGCCACGAGGCCGACGCCAACCAGCAATGCCAGTACTCTTCGCATTGTTGCGCCCTCCCCCCAATTCCGGCTGGAGGGTAGACGACGGGTGACGGCTGAGAGATGACGCGGTTATGACAAGCTTGTAACATGACCTCATATAGTTACTACCCAGTTCAAAGGGGAAGAGTGTGGGCTTACGTCAAAGCACACTGACGGTGCAAGGCTGAGACAACTAATGAAAATGCTTTGATAGTGGTATTGGCGAATTGCTTTTGTGGCGTTTTCAAGCTATTTTACCTATAGAAACCAATGCTCGCCGCGTTCTATTAGCCGGAATTCCTCTTTGGTCCCACCGCGCGGGGCTGCCGCACGAATGTGTTCTCTTTAAACGCAGATTTGATTCCGGATGGAATTCTATTTGACAGGTGCAAGCCATGGCAGGATTAACGCTTTACGAGAAACTCGATCAGATTGAACACCGCTATGTGCAGATGACCGCGGAGCTTTCATCGCCGGAAATTCTGGGCGATTCGGCAAATTACCAGAAGCTCGCGCGCAGGCATTCGGAGCTTTCCGAGATGGTCGAAAAATATCGCGAGTGGAAGCAGATCGACAAGAGCCTCAGCGAGGCCAGGCAGATGCTGCTGGAAGCTGAAGACCCGGAAATGAAGCAGATGGCGCAAGAGGAAGAGCAACAACTCGCCGCTCGCAAGGACACCGTCGAGCGCGAATTGAAAGTCCTGTTACTGCCGAAGGATCCGAACGACGAGAAAAACGTGATCGTTGAAATCCGCGCGGGTACTGGCGGCGATGAAGCGGCGCTCTTTGCGGCTGAATTATTTCGCATGTATTCACGCTACGCGGAGTCGCAGCGCTGGAAAGTTGAAATTTTGGAAAGTTCGCCCAGTTCACTCGGCGGGTTGAAGCAAGTGGTCGCCTCGATTCAGGGTCAGAAGGTGTACTCCAAGCTGAAGTATGAGAGTGGCGTTCACCGCGTGCAGCGCGTTCCAGCCACCGAGCAGCAAGGCCGCATTCACACCTCGGCGGCAACGGTTGCGGTGTTGCCCGAGGCCGATGAAATTGACATCAAGATCGAAGCCAAGGACCTGCGCATCGATACGTTCTGTTCCTCGGGCCCGGGCGGACAGTCAGTGAACACGACCTATTCGGCGGTGCGCATCACACATATTCCCTCGGGTCTGGTTGTTTCGCAGCAGGACGAAAAATCGCAAATCAAAAATCGCGCCAAGGCCATGCGCGTGTTGCGCGCGCGCCTGTATGAAATGGAGCAGTCTAAGCAGCACGAAGCCATCGCTGCCGAGCGCCTTGGACAAATTAAAACAGGCGACCGCTCGGAAAAAATTCGCACCTACAACTTTCCGCAAAATCGCGTTACCGACCATCGCATCGGCTTGACCCTGCACCAGCTCACCGAAGTGATGGAGGGCAAACTTGGCCCGTTCGTCGACGCCCTGGTAACCCATTTCGAGGCCGAGCGTTTGAAGCAGGAGTTGGTGGAAGCGTAGGAATTGGCGCGGCGCGCCCCGGGCTGTGGGACTAACGGGTAAGGTCCCCTTTCGTGTTTTTCAGCTGCCCGGCAGAACCCAAACTTTTTGCAAGCTTGGCGCTCGACCGTTTTGGTGCGGTTTTGTAGCCCTCGCCTTCAGGCGGGCATTTTGAGTGCAAGGACATGCTCACCTAAAGGTGAGTGCTACAGGGCTTCGAGATCTCACGCTATGTCGCAGCACCTGGATCGCGACGCATTGTGGAATTATTCATGGGTCACGAGTCACCAGTCACGAGTCACCAGTCTCTCCGCGACGCACTTCGCGACGCCATCGCCCACCTTGAAAGCGCCAGCGTGCCATCGGCACCTCTCGCAGCGGAATTGCTGCTGATGCACACGCTCGGACGTGATCGAGCATGGCTTTACGCGCATTCGGAACAGGAACTCGATGCCACAACGCGCGAGAAATATTTCTCGCTCATCGAGCGCCGCGCGGGTGGCGTCCCCACGCAGCATCTCACCGGGCATCAGGAATTCTGGGGATTGGACTTCGAAGTTACTTCCGATGTTCTGATCCCGCGTCCAGAAACCGAGCACCTAATCGAAGTCACCTTGCAGCGTCTGGGAGTAGCGTCGGGTGGCTCGCCTGGGCCGCGCGAGACAGAATTTAACATCGCCGACGTAGGCACCGGCTCCGGTTGCATTGCCATCGCGCTCGCGCACGACTTACCCAACGCGCTTTTCGTGGCGACGGACATTTCCGTGCCAGCCCTTGAAGTAGCGCGCCGCAACGCAGCACGAAACGGTGTCGACGCACGCATCGAATTCGTCGAGTGCAATCTGCTCGACGCGCTCCTGTGCCAGTCATCCTTCGTTCCCGCTCAGGACAAGCCGTCGACGAGTCAGCCTTCGCATCCGCTCAGGACAGGCGAATCACGTCTTTTCGATGCGTTCGTCAGCAATCCTCCCTACATCGCCCGCAGTGAGGCCGCAACGCTTGCGCGCGAAGTTCGAGAGCACGAGCCGGAATCGGCGCTCTTCGGAGGCGAAACGGGCCCGGAAATGTACGCTCCGTTGATCGTACAGGCAGCAATGTTACTCAAACCGGGCGGAATCTTAGTGCTCGAACTTGGATATAACTCCGCAGAGCATGTCTCGCGGCTTCTGGACACTCCAGAATGGAGCGATATCGCGATCACAGACGATCTCGCCGGAATCCAGCGCGTCGCCTCTGCACGCAGAGCATGAGTAGCACAGGCTTCAGCCCGTGTGGTTTTTGCTTGGGTTTTGCGGTGATTTAGGCAACTTCTTATGGGTGTAAACCGATAGCTTCCGCTCGGTTTAGATCCGAAACAAAACGACCAACAAAAGTCACGGAAAAAGCCACACAGGCTGAAGCCTGTGCTACTGGTTTAATCGCAGTATCGCAACGCGGTGAAGCGTGGTTTGGAATTGGCGTTGTCGGCGTCGAAGGTGAGGATGAAGAAGCGGTCGTACTCTGTGTGTCCAATGGGAGTTATTTCCGGAGCTCCGAGCGCGCGTAGAATTTTGGGTAACGTCTGGTCGTGCCAGACAACCAGGATGTTTCGGGTTTTATCCGAGCGGATCGCTGCGATCAGATCGTCCACTTTGCTCAAGGGAACCGCCACAGGCTTCAAATGCAACTGCTCGGCCAGGGGCGCGGCGGTCTGTTGCGTGCGCTGTAGATCGGACGTGTAGATTTGCTGAATATTCGAGTCGGAGAGAGTCTTCGCGAGGCAGGCCGCGCGCCGGCGTCCGGCATCGCTGAGCGCTGCGTCGGTCTCGTCGGAAACTTTGTCGGCATGACGCACAAAAAAAATGGTGCGCACGTTTTGAGCGTGCGCACCAGAAAGAAATACCAGTGTTACGAAAAGGCAGATTCCCGCAATTCTTGCGAATCCTCTCACCAAGAATCTGCCCCTCAGACTACTGTTCGGACGAAGTCCAGCGCATCCCCAAAATGAGGGAGGGATGATAGAACTCGCGCTGGTTCGGATAGATCGGGCTGCCCGAGTAGAATCCGAACACTTCGTTCGTCAAGTTCAGTCCCGCTGCCACGAATTGCAGTCCCTTGTAGAGGCGGTAACTGCCCTGGATGTCCACTTGCGTGTGGGCGTAGAGGTACTGGTCGCCCGTGGGACCCGTTATTCCAAGGATTGGGTCCTTGTCGGTCGCCGCGTCAACGTGTTGATACTGGTAGGCGTAGATGTTTGCGTCGTTGTGGCTCACGCCAAAGCGCATCGAGAAGCGGGATTTGTCATACGTGAAGCCCAGGTTCCAGGTATTGGGAGCCTGACGCTGCAGGGCCGGATGATCTATTCTTCCTTCTAGGGCTCCCTTTGCGGGAGAGAAGAACGCCGGGAAATTGGCTTGCGAAGTTGTATAGCTATAGTTTGCGGAGACTCCCAGACCATTCAGCAGACTTGGGAGAAACGAGAGTCGTTGTTCCCATGACATTTCGACGCCGTAGATATAGGCGCTCGGCCCGTTTATAGACTGTTGCTGCAGGTAACCGCTGAACGGGCCGCTGCCGAGCTTGGTCGACGTCAGGTAGATGGGGTTGTTCAAAGACTTATAAAAGAATCCGCCCTGCAGAACGCCGAGCGGCTGAAAGAAATGCTCAACCAGCAAATCGTAGTTGTTAGCTCTTTCGGGCTTTAGGTTTGGATTACCAATTTGAAGTGTTTGCGGGACGGTGTTCGGGTCGACCTGCTGCGATGGCACTTGGTCCTGGAAATTGGGTCTGGAGATGCCCTGGCTGAATGCAGCCCTGACGTTCGTATTTGGGGTCAGCATGTACGTGAGTTGGACTGACGGCAAGACGTTCAAATAGTCAGTATTTCCAGTCACTGGGGTGACGCAGGGAAGGGTGAGCGGACAATTGGGTGCTGGTAGCGCTGGTGGCGCCGGTACCTTAGTTACTGTATTTGCCAGGTAGTTCGCCTTAGTCGCCTCAAAACGAACTCCCGTTTGCAGCCGCGCCTTGCCGAACGAGATGCTGTTCATTAGATATCCAGCGTAGACCCGCTCAGTGAGGTCCCACGTAGCGCCGGCATTCTTTGTTATGTCTGTACCTAGATTGTCGATCAGCCCGCCGTTGGAAAGATTCGCGTTAACAAAATTGATAATCTTGTTGTAATCAGAAAAGGGCCCGACCTGTATCGTGTTGGGGCTGTAGTAGGTTGGATTGGTGTAGCTCCCCAGGACCTGGTTCAACCCAAGGCTGGCAGTACCAGGGGTAAAGTTGTGGTCGTTTTCGACCTGATACTTGTGGGCATTTCGGACCAGGCCTCCCAACTCAAACGTTCCGAAATGTGAGCCCAACGTATAACGCCTGGCAGCCGAGGCCGATCCCTGGAAGTTGAGTTGCGTAGCGTGATAGTAGGTATACGAGCTATTCGCCAAGGAATATTTTGTGGGATCAAAGATGGGTGTGCCATCCGTGATGTTAAACCTCGGTACGTACGGGTTGCTCTGATCAAGACTCATCGCTGCGTTAGGGCCATTGAAATTTGTGGTCGGGAAATCCTGGCCGCCAATGTTATGGCCACGGGAGACCGCAAATTCGTAGTGGATGAGCGTGGACGAAAGATCATGTCTGGCGCCTGTTACGAAACTGAAGACCTGTTGGTCTGGACGCCGAATGTAGTGGCGGTAACTTACGGAACTTGTATTATCGAAGTTAATTTGCGACCCATTTACCGAGGTGACATTCCCAGTGCTGGGCGAGTAGAGCCACACATCGCCATAGTCGTGAAAATCAGAATAGAAACCTTTTATATAGAGGTTGGTGCCTGGCCGGACATTGTAATCCACTGCGGAGTCGAAGCCGTAGCGAGTTCGATAGTACGCGTACGTTCGCAAGTCGGCACCGGAAGCGTAAGCGAAATTCTTGCCTGTAGCAGGGTCAACTCCAATCGCCTGAGATGGCTCCATGTCGTCAATGCCGCGGTTATTGCGATCAAAGCTGCCGCCCAGGAAGACACCGAATTTCTTGCTCATGCCAAATCGCTTGCCGACAGAGCCACCAAATCCGCCAAGTGTACGGCCACCCTGGATGGGCGTATATCCACCCTGGCCGTCTAAACTGTAGGTGGCTTTCTCGCCTGCGGTCTTGGTTACCAGGTTTACTGTGCCGCCGATAGCGTCAGCGTCTTGATTAGCCGAGAGAGTCTTGCTCAGTTCAATGCGGTCCACCAAATCTGCCGGGATCGCGTCCATCTTGATGTTGCGGACCTGACCCTCTGGCGAAGGCACTTCGATTCCATTGATCATCATATTGGTGAGCCGTGGCTCGGTGCCGCGGATCTGAACGTATTTGCCTTCGCCTTCATCGCGCTCCAAAGTAACGCTGGGCAGGCGGCCAACAGCGTCTGCCACGTTCGTATTTGGCAGGCTGGTGATGACCTTTAAGGGCAATACCTGAACGATGTCGTCAGCAGTGCGCTCGATGTTGATTGCTTCGGTCTCGCCTTGCAGTCGCTCTGCAGTCACAACCATCTGATCGGTCTCGGAAGCTACCTTAAGAGCAATATCCGTCGTGGCAACCTGTCCCGGGGTAACTGTCACACTTGTTGAGAATGGCGCGAAGCCTACGTAACTGACCGTAAGTGTGTATTGACCTGCGGGGACATCCTGGATCCTAAATTGCCCCTGGTCGTCCGACACTGCGTACTTCCCCGACGGCTGGATTTCCACGCGCGCGCCAACGAGCACGCCGCCGTTCGAGTCTTTCACGACGCCAGAGATCGCGCCCCTAGCTTCCTGCGCACTTGCAGGAAGCATGCAAAGCAAGTTGAAGAATAAGATGGCCGGGACGAGTAGCAAGTACTTAATCTTGCGCATTTTTAAATCCTCCATATGAAATTGTTTTCTGCTCTCGCAAAGAGCCTGGGCCTTGCGTAGCGATGATTCGCGTATGTAACCGTGACCCCTGTTGCTCTCGATCAGGTTCGGTTTCGCTCGTCTATACCCCTAAGCGTGTGCCAACACGCGGTGGATCTTGCAATTGGTAGGAAGGAAAGTAGGCCAGTTATATGAATGTCTTGTGACGCCACGATGAAAGCCACATGAATTGACGCAGGCGCGAAAGCGCGGTCTTGATGGAATTGTGACGAGAGTGATTCGCTTTTTATTCGCTCTCGCGTATAATAGTTAAGCTACAATGCCCAAGCTGGCCAGCTTTCGAGCCAAGCACGATTCCGCCGCGCCGGAATCCGCATCCTCCACTTCCTGTACTTCCCATTCCTCAATTCTCCACGTTGACATGGACGCTTTTTTCGTATCCGTGGAGCTGCTGGACCGTCCGGAGTTGCGCGGTAAGCCCGTGGTCGTTGGCGGGCAGCCCGATCAGCGTGGCGTTGTCACGGCGGCAAGCTATGAGGCGCGCAAGTACGGCATTCAATCGGCGATGCCGCTGCGCACGGCGGGAAAATTGTGTCCGCACGCGGTTTTTCTCGAATCGCGCCATCATCTTTATTCCTCATGGAGCGACCGCGTTGCCGCGATCCTCGGAAAATATTCTCCCGTGGTTGAAATGGCCTCGGTGGACGAGGCCTATCTGGACCTGGCCGGCACGGAGCGGCTGCATGGGCCGCCCTTCGCAGCGGCGCACGCACTGCTTCGCGAAATCACCGACACAACTCAACTGCCATGTTCGGCGGGACTCGCGCGAACGCGGCTGGTCGCAAAAGTCGCGAGCGATCAGGCCAAGCCGCGAGGGCTGTTGTGGGTACCTTGCGGAAGCGAGGAAGCATTTCTCGCGCCGCTCGGCGTGCGCCGCATTCCGGGCATTGGCAAAGTTACCGAAGCGGCGCTCCACGCACTAGGAATCGAAACAGTCGGGCAGTTGGCCGCCGCAACGCAGGAAAAGCTTGAGCAGAATTTCGGCCGGTGGGGAACTGCGCTGCATCGCAAGGCGAGCGGCGGCGACACTTACGAGTTTTTCGTGGATGCCGAGCCGAAATCCATTTCTCATAACCACACGTTTTCCTTTGACACGAACGACCGCGCTGCGCTCGATACGACGCTCAGCCGGCTTTGCCAGAAAGCGATGAAGCGGCTCCGCGACGCCGCGCTGAGCGCTTCGACAGTCACGCTCACGATTCGATACGCCGGGTTTGAAACCATCACGCGCGCGCATACGCTGCGCGAGGCCACGCATCTCGATCCCATCATGGTCGATAATGTGCGGCAGTTATTTGACCGCCACTGGGATCGCTCTCGCAAGGTGCGTCTCCTCGGTGTGGCGCTTTCTTCATTTACGCACGGCGGGGAACAACTCGATCTCCTTGACGCGGGTCGGCGGGAAAAACTCGAACGCCTGGCGCGGGCTACCGATCACCTGCGCGACCGCTTTGGATTCTCAAAGGTGCAGTTCGGCGGGTCGCTCGTGCGAGGGGAAAAACAGGAAGGTGAACATTAAGCCCTTTGTGGTCATTCCGTTCACGGTGAACCGAGCGCAGTGAGAAATCTCTCCGGGTGTGAATGCCCGGAGGAAGAGGGATTCCTCCGCACGCAGCGTGCCTCGGACTGACAAACAACCGGGCCCTTCCATTCGACGACACACGCACCAAAACAACACAGACTAGTCTATGTTGAGTTGAATTGGACTTTGGGTGGAGAAAAAATTCAAAACAACACAGACTGAAGTCTGTGCTACTAAACTCAAAAAAGCGCATAATTTGTGCATGACCCCGCGTGAATTGGCCGATCGGATTTGTGCGACGCTGCGCGAGAATGGCTATCAGGCCTACCTCGTAGGGGGATGCGTGCGCGATTTGCTGCTGGGCCGCGATCCATCGGATTACGATATATCGACGGATGCCCGCCCCGAGCGGGTGCAGGAACTTTTTCCCCGCAGCCTGGCTGTGGGCGCAAAATTCGGCGTCATTTTAGTTGTGGAAGACGGAGCGGAAGTGGAGGTGGCGACGTTTCGTTCTGACGTAGGCTACTCGGATGGCCGCCATCCTGACAATGTCGTCTACTCGGACTCCGCGAAGGAAGATGTTCGCCGGCGCGATTTCACCATCAACGGACTCTTGATGGATCCCGCCACACGCGAAGTGCTCGACTTCGTCAATGGACGCGCGGACTTGAGCGCCGGGATCGTGCGCGCTATCGGCGATCCGCGCGAGCGGTTTGCCGAAGACAAATTGCGAATGATGCGCGTTGTCCGTTTTGCGGCGCGATTCGATTTCCAGATCGAGCGTGAAACTTTAGCTGCGGCCCAAGCGCTGGCGACGCAAGTCACGCAGGTTTCTCCGGAACGTTTACGCGAAGAGCTAACGAAGTTGCTGACCGAAGGCGCCGCGCGGCGGGGATTCGAGTTGCTCAACGAAACCGGTTTGCTCACTGTCGTGCTCCCAGACGTTGCTCGCATGAAGGGCGTCGAGCAGCCTCCCCAGTTTCATCCAGAGGGAGACGTTTGGATTCACACGCGAATGATGCTGGAGAAACTTTTGCCAAATTGCTCCACTGCTCTGGCCTGGGGCGTGCTTCTCCATGACGTCGGCAAGCCTCCGACATTTGCGCCAGCCAAAGGCCCTGGCACACGAATCCGCTTCGATGGACATGTCGAAGTTGGCGCGCGGATGGCCGAGAGAATCTGCCGTGAACTGCGTTTCTCGAACGACGACACGGAACAAATCGAAAAGCTGGTGGCGAATCATCTTCGTTTTAAAGATGTCCGGCAAATGCGGCAGGCGACACTAAAACGGTTTGTGCGTCTGCCCAGGTTCGAGGAACACCTGGAACTGCATCGACTGGATTGTATGGCAAGTCACGGCAGCCTTGATGCGTACCAATTCGTCCGGGACTTTCTGGCCAAAACTCCCCCAGAGGAAGTCCGGCCGCCCAGGCTCGTAACTGGAGATGACCTGAAGGGGATGGGTATGCGGCCGGGCCCTCGTTTTAGGGAGATCCTGCTAGCAGTTGAGGAAGCCCAGTTGGATGGCCGATTTTCCGACCGCCAGAGCGCCCTCGAGTTCGCTAGGTCGATCTGCCAGCCTTAAAAGACTCGACCCTGGGAGCCTCTCTCGCATCTAATCCCTTGGTACCTATCTCTGTGCGAGCGGAACCCAACCGAGAGCCCCTCGGAAGTAAAACTCATGCCTCGGAGCTAACTTGCCGATAGAGCTATAAATCGCGGGTTAGATACGGGGAGTTTGGACGCGCCGAAGGCTGAGATTTCTTTGTGGAATCTTTAAAGATATTATCTTCATAGAGTTAATAATCGCGTCGGCTCGGATTCGGGCTTTGTTGCTGTTTAGTGGCATATACTAAAGTATGTTGCTAATCGCTGTATCTTTTCGTGATACTTTTCCTTTAGTTCTGCATCCAATTGATAGTTGTGGTAATCCGGTTTTTATAAGTATTAAGTAATTGAAAGGGGACCCAATGACTGACAAGCCTATAGCTATTCCGAATGAACTGCCGATTCTCCCGGTTAGGGAGATAGTGCTGTTTCCGGGTGGCGTTCAACCTCTAACGGTTGGGCGAGAGGGCTCCCTTGCGCTGCTCAACTCCCTTCATGGGGATGAAAAGCTGCTGGGAATTGTCGCCCAGCACGATCCTCGCGTTGAGGAGCCGGCGGCTGCGGACCTGCATACGGTAGGGACCGCGGCGAAAATCCACAAACTGGTGAAGATGCCCAACGGCAATGTCGTTGTGTTCCTTGAAGGTTTGCAGAGAATTCGTCTGGTCGAGCTTCTTAGCTTCCGGCCATTTTTGAGAGCGCGGGTGGAGATTCAGCCCGACATAGTAGGACCGCAGGACGCCGAATTGATGGCGCTTGAGCGTAACGCTCGCGAATTGTTTCGCGATGTCGTAGCGCGATCGCCGCAGTTGTCGGACGATCTGCAAACCGCAGCACTGAACATTGATGATCCGGTACGCCTGGCGGACTTCATCGCGGCAAACTTGCCGTCGCTTCCAACACTGCTGCGCCAGGAATTGCTCGAAACCGCTGACGTGCGGCGCCGACTGGAGACGCTGATTCGCGAACTCTCGAAGGAACTCGAAGTTCTCGAACTGCGCAACAAGATCCAGGAGCAAGTGCAGGAGCAGGTGAGCCAAAGCCAGCGTGAGTATTTGTTGCGCGAGCAGCTCAAGGCCATTCACAAAGAACTTGGCGAGTCCGATGATGGACAGGCGGAAATCGACGAGCTTCGCGAGAAGCTCGAAAAATCCGGCATGTCTCCGGAAGCACTTAAGGAGTGCGAACGTGAATTAAAGCGGCTGGCCAAGATGACTCCCGCTTCAGCCGAATACATGGTTGCACGCACCTATCTGGAATGGATGATCTCTCTGCCGTGGTCCAAATCTTCCGGAACCGAGGAGATTGACATCGCGAAGGGGCAAGCCATTCTCGACGAGGATCACTACGATCTGGAAAAAGTGAAGGAACGCATCCTCGATTATCTGGCGGTAAAAAAACTTCAGCCTGGAATGAAGGGACCGATCCTGTGCTTCCTCGGGCCTCCAGGCGTGGGGAAAACTTCGCTCGGTAAATCTATTGCTCGGGCGCTCGGCCGCAAATTCGTGCGCATCTCGATGGGCGGCATGCACGACGAGGCTGAAATCCGCGGCCATCGTCGGACGTATATCGGCGCTTTGCCCGGACAAATCATCCAGGGAATTCGCCGTGCCGAAACGAACGATCCCGTCTTCATGTTGGACGAAGTGGACAAGCTCGGGCGCGACTTCCGCGGCGATCCCTCCGCGGCTCTGATGGAAGTTCTCGACCCGGAGCAAAACTCCGCGTTCCGCGATCACTATCTGGATGTACCGTTCGATTTGTCGAAGGTGTTGTTCATCGCCACGGCAAACATGATTGATCCGGTTCCGGAACCATTGCGTGACCGTATGGAAATCATCGAACTGGCGGGGTACACGGAAATCGAGAAGGTGCACATCGCCAACAGGTACTTGGTACCCAAGCAAGCGTCCGAGCATGGGTTGAAGGTAGGCGAGCAGGTCGAGTTCACCGACGACGGGTTGCGCGAGATTATTCACAGCTACACGCGCGAAGCCGGCGTCCGGAATCTCGAACGCGAAATCGCCACGTTGATCCGGAAACAGGCTCGGCGCATCGCCGAAGGCAAGACGGAAAAACTCATCGTCACGCCGGAAGTGGTCCACGAAGCGCTCGGCGTTCCAAGATACCGCGCCGAACGCGAAGTGGAAGATCGCGTCAAGAAGCCTGGCGTTTCGGTCGGACTGGTCTGGACGCCCGCAGGCGGAGACATCGTCTTTATCGAGGCGAGCCGCATGCGTGGTGGAAAGCAGTTCACCATGACCGGACATCTGGGCGAAGTGATGCAGGAATCGATGACCGCGGCGCTCACATGGGTGCGAGCCAATGCGGAGCGGTACGACATCGATCCCGACTTCTTCCGGAAGCAGGACATCCACATCCACGTGCCGTCCGGCGCAGTGCCAAAGGATGGACCTTCCGCAGGCGTCGCGATGGTCACGGCTTTGGTGAGCTTGCTCTCAGGGCGCCCGATTCGTCCACGAGTGGCAATGACCGGTGAACTTTCACTTACTGGCGTTGTGCTGCCCGTCGGAGGAATCAAGGAAAAGGTCCTGGGCGCAAAGCGAGCCGGAATCCGCGAGGTGATTTTGCCCGCGGAGAACGAACCGAACGTAATCGAAGACCTGCAACCGCACGTGCTCGATGGAGTGGAAATCCACTTCGTCAGCACAGTCGACCAGGCGCTCGAGTTTGCTCTCTCCAAGCCCGTGCCGGCTCCGGTGGGCTTGAAGAAGGAACAAATACCTCCGGTGACGCCCGCTCCTGCGGGGCCGCCCCCGGTTCACTAATTCAACGCTAACGAGTAGTAAAAAAGGCCTGGTTCGCGATCGCGAACCGGGCCTTTTTTTACGACTTCATCTCGGCAACGCGCCGGTGAGCCCCACTGCGAAGTTGATCGTCACCCACACCAAATGAAAGCGATTGCCTGTATTACACCAAAGCCCGCGTTCTGCCAAATTTCGGCGAAAGCTGTTTCGCCCGGAGTCCCGAAGGGACGTAACAACGTAGTCCACCATGGGAGTGGTGGGGAATTGGTTTACGAATGGGTAGAACCCCGACAGGGGTGACACAAGGATCTCAACTCACTACAAGTGGGTACTCGCCGTCGATTCTTGTTGCACCGTGACGCGCGCTCGCGTACTCGTTACAATCTCTCTCCATGGCTCGCGCACGCAAATTGTTTCCAATCTACGGCAGCGCACTGGCGAACAACATGTTCACGGCGCTGGCGCGCGGCCGCGTGGTCGATATATTCGTGGCGACTTATGTCGCCGAATACGATCGCAGGGGAATTCTGGGCGGCCCTTCGCGCGACCGCGAACTCGCCGAAACAATTGGTCGCGAAGCGATGCTGGCCATGATTCATGAAATTCCTCAGTTGTTGCCGCGATTTTTCGGCAAGAAACAGCAGGCCTCGCTCAAGGATGAAGAACGGCAAGCCATGGACGCGTTTTTCCTCGAGCTGATGGCGGCGCTTGGGCGCGTCTGGAAATGGAACGGAGAAGATCGTCGCCAATTCGGCCACGACCTCAATTTGTATTCAGAATTTTCGGCACGCTCGGCGAAGGTGGCGCAAGATCGCAAGCGCGGAAAAGTTCGCGAGGAAGATCCGCCGTTCGTCGGACGCGTCGCGCTACTTCTGGACCCCTCCATGCTCGACCAGGCCCGACAGGCCACACGAAAATTCCACGGTGAAGTCCGCCGCCTGGCACGAAAAGTTCTCACGCAGACGCTGCACTCGCGATAGGCTCATTGCAAAAAGTCGCGGCAGAGTAGCACAGCTTCAGCCTGTGTGGTTTTGAATTTGGTGCGAGCTGTTTGGTTAGTGCCAAGTCCAAAGTCAAGAGCACACAGGCTGAAGCCTGTGCTACTAAAACTCGCTGCCTAACAAGGTTCCGCCAGCGCTTCCATGCGGGAGAGTGGAATGATCTCGCCCATTTTTTTCTGGCTGGCCTTTACTTGGTTGTATTCTATGGTGGCCTCGCGCACGGCCATGGCGTTGTAATCGGGAGTCAGAGTGCTGTCCCATTCTTCGTACCAGCGGACCACGTCCATGATTAGGCGTTCCGGACCAATCCAATTGTCGAACCTGCCCAGACGAATTTCAGCGGCCGCCGCTCCCGGAGTCATTTTGGCATCATAGCGTTTGCGCGCTTCAACGCCCAGGACGCGGAAATAATTGGCCATTTCGGCGAGCTCTTTCTTGCCGCCGATCGGACCGTGACCGGGAACGATTACGTCGACGTCCCAACCGGCGATCTTGTCGCAGACCTCGATCCATTTTGTGATGTAGCTGTTGTTTGCATACGGCGCGACCCAAAAGAACGCCACGTCGCCGGCGAACAGGATTTTATATTGCGGCAAGTACGCCATAATGTCGCCCCAGGTATGCGCGGGACCGGCGAACTTGAATTGCACTTCGGTGCCGCCGATAAAATAGGTTAGGTCGTCTTTGAAAGTCACACTCGGCGGCACGAGTTTGCGCGGCTCCGTGCCCTCAGCAACGCCTGGAACCTTGTCCCACATTTTCGGAGTGGTCGCGGCGGCCTTCACACATTCATCGCGGCAGTAGGGATGACTCAGAATTTCCGCGTGCGCAAAAAACTGATTGCCGTTGACGTGATCGCCATGATGGTGCGTGTTGACCAGACGGCCGAAATCCTTGCCCGTGGCTTGCTTTGACGCAGCGATAAAAGCGTTGGCCGGGATGGGCCCTTGCGTGGCATCAATTGCCAGCAGGTAGTCGGAACCGGCAATCATGCCAGGATTTGAAACCCCCCGCGGCGCTGATGCCCGGGCCGCCTCCCTGTAGGTAGGCGTATACGTTTGGCGCGAGCTGCCGTAGCTCGCGGTTCCAGGCTGGCGGCATCGGATACTTCGGGTCCGTCGCGGGCAGCGGCGTGGCCTGCACAGGCGCAGGCGCTTGCGCCGAAAGTTTCGCCAACGCTCCTGCTCCCGCCAGCATTGCAGCGGAACCCAGAAGGGCGCCCGCGCCCGTTTGAATTGCTTGCCGGCGGCTCAGTTGCAGCGCACCAAATTTATTCGGGTCTTCCATTGCGATCCTCCTCAAATTGCGTTCGGCAAAACCTGGGATTCGCCCCGGTGCGACGCTGCCATGCACACGCGGACGGCAAGAGTGCCTGCCCTATATCCAATTGACGGGGAGCATACGCCAATCAGAAGGTTGGTTCAATCCCAACTCTCGCGCGCAATCGACCCTCGTTCTAAGAGACACAATCTCCACACGCCTATGACTTGACATGTTTAATGACAAGGGAGTAACTTCCTCGTTACGTGGAAATTGAAGCTTCCCTCGATTGGGTGTCACTCTCCATGACACCCGGGTTAGGCTCGCGCCTGACCGGAAAACTTCTGCGCCAGTTCGGCTCACCGGAAGGAATTTTTCGCGCTTCGCTGACCGAACTCGAAGCCTGCCGTCTGCCTGCGGCTCCGGCGCAGGCGATACGTTCGCGGCGTTCTCACAAGGATGCGGAAGAGGAGCTAGCGCGGATCCGCAAGATCGGCTGCATCCTGCTGAACTGGGACGAGCCCGAATATCCGCAGCGGCTCCTTGAAATCTACGATCCGCCGCCGCTGTTTTATGTTCGCGGCGACGCGAGCGTGCTCAACAAACACTCCATCTCCATGGTCGGAACACGCCGCCCAACGCCCTATGGCAACCAAGTAGCCGAGCGGCTGGGTCAAGACCTCGCGCAGAGGGGACTGACGGTCGTGAGCGGTATGGCTCGCGGGATTGACAGCTCGGCGCATTCGGGCGCCTGCCGGGCGTCGCATGGCGCGACAGTCGGGGTGCTGGGCACTGGGGTGGACGTGATTTATCCCAAAGAGAACCGCAAGCTCTTTGGCGAAGTTGAAAAGCGCGGGGCGCTGATCAGCGAGTTTCCGCTTGGTTCGCATCCAGCTCCCGAGAATTTTCCGGTGCGCAACCGTATCGTTGCCGGCATGTCGCTGGGAGTGATCGTGGTCCAGGGGGCGCAATACTCAGGCTCGCTGATTACGGCGCGCCTGGGGATGGAGTTTGGCCGGGAAGTGTATGGCGTTCCGGGGAACATTACTGTTGACGTCAGTTTCGCACCTAATCAATTGATAAAGCAGGGCGCAAAGTTGGTGACCTCATGGGAAGACGTCATTGAAGAACTGCCCACGGAGGTGCGCGCCGAGTTGTTTCCGGTCGAGGCGACTACGACAGCGGAGAGGGCGTCGCTCTTTGCGGACTCCCTCTCGCCACTGGAAAAAAAGGTCTTCGGGCTGCTTAGCGTGGATGAGGCCGTGCATGTGGATGAACTCGTAGAAAAATCGGAATTGACCTCCTCTGAAGTTCTGGCGGCGCTTTGCGAAATGGAGATGAAGAGTATAGTCAGGCAGATGCCCGGCAAGCAATTCGTCAAAGTATTGCTGTAGATTGAGCACAACGATACAGTAGCTTGTATCTTCCACAATATAATCGGTTTAATTTGATGTGTTCCGAAGGCTAGAACCGGAAACGACACCACCAGCATCTAACAGTCGTTGACAAAGCATGGACGGGAAGGCCACGCTAGGAAATAGGAAAGGAAACAATGCTTCCCAGGGGGAAGCTTTAGGTCTACAAAATAGTCATGGCAAGATCACTCGTTATCGTCGAATCGCCTGCGAAGGCCAAGACGATCAATAAATATCTCGGTCGCAATTATTCAGTCAAGGCGTCCTACGGGCACGTCATGGACCTCCCCAAGAAGGTTCTGGGCATCGATATCAAGCACGGGTTTGAGCCCACATATGAGGTTAGCCCCTCCAAAACCGCCGTGGTCAAAGCCCTGCAAAAGGCCGCCTCGACCGCTGACGCCGTATACCTGGCGGGTGACCCGGACCGCGAAGGTGAGGCCATATGCGCTCACTTGGCCGACGTGCTGAGCGGTCCTAAACTCGAGTTCCCCGAAGAGGATGAAGAGAAGAAGGAAGAAACTAACGAGACCGGGAAGAAGGGCAAGAAGAAGGCGAAAAAGCCGGTCAAGAAAGTAGTCGCCCGGGGCAAGCCTGTCATTGCGCGCAAAAACATCTTCCGCGTGCTGTTCAACGAAATCACGCCTAAGGCAATCAAGGCCGCCTTCGAGCATCCCGGCGAGATCAACGAAAATCTGGTGGACGCGCAGCAGGCGCGGCGCGTTCTGGATCGCCTGGTCGGATACAAAATTTCACCGCTGTTGTGGGACAAGGTTCGTCGTGGACTTTCCGCTGGACGCGTGCAGACCGTCGCCCTGCGCCTGATCGTGGACCGCGAAAGCGAAATTCGCGCCTTCAACCCCATCGAGTACTGGACGCTGCACGCGGTTCTGACTGCTGGTGAGCCGCCCGTCTTTGAAGCGAAGCTAACCAAGTTTAAGGGCGAGGAAGTTGAAGTTCACACCCAGGCGGAAGCCGACGCCATCGTTGCCGCAGCGAAAAGCGCTGCATGGAAGGTAGCCAGCGTCACTCAAAAGGAGAAGCGCCGCAATGCGCCTCCTCCTTTTACAACATCGAAGCTTCAGCAGGCAGCCTATAATCGTCTGCGGTTCACTGCCAAACGCACCATGTCTCTTGCCCAGCGCCTCTATGAAGGCGTGGAAATGGGAGAGCAGGGCTCGGTTGCGCTGATCACATATATGCGTACCGACTCGGTACGTGTATCAAATGATGCGCTTGATCAGGTCCGCGGAGTGATCGGCTCGAACTTCGGCCAGACGTATTTGCCGGAGAAGCCGAACTTTTTCAAATCGAAGAAAGACGCGCAGGACGCTCACGAGGCCATTCGCCCCACGGACGCCGCGCTCACTCCCGCGGATGTGAAACCGTTCCTGAGCGAGGATCTCTTCAAACTGTATCAATTGATCTGGCAGCGATTTGTCGCTTCTCAAATGGTTCCAGCCGTGTTCGATCAGACCACGATCGACATCGAAGCAGGAGACTACACATTCCGGGCTACGGGTTCCGTGCAGAAATTCGACGGCTACCTGGCGGTCTACCAGGTTTCTACTGGGGACGATGAGGACGCCGAGCCGGACAGCAAGGCCTTGCTGCCACGCGTTACGGAGGGCGAAATCCTGCGGCTGGAGACATTGCGTCCCGAACAGCACTTCACCGAACCGCCTCCGCGTTACACGGAAGCGACGTTGGTAAAAGAGCTGGAAGAAAAGGGAATTGGACGTCCGTCAACCTACGCTTCGATCATTTCGACGATCGTAGATCGCGAGTACGTCACCAAGGACCAGGGCCGCTTCACGCCGACGATGCTCGGCGAAAAAGTAAGTGTACTCCTGGTGAAGAGTTTCGAGGATATTTTCGATGTTGGCTTCACGGCACGGATGGAAGAGGAACTCGACGAGATCGAGGAAGGCAAGCTCGGCTGGAAGAAATCCGTAAAGGAATTTTACGGCCGCTTCGCACAGGATCTCGAACAGGCCAAGGACGAGATGGAGTCCTACAAGGCGGGCATCCCCACCGGTGCAAAATGCGAAAAGTGCGGAGAGGGCGATCTGCTGGAGCGCATCAGCCGCCACGGATTTTTCCTGGGCTGCTCGCGCTATCCCGATTGCGATTTCATACGCGATCTTTCTCCCGAATTGCCCGCTGAAGTGGGCCCCGACGGCGAACCCAAGATCGAGAATTGCGACAACTGCGGCCGTGAAATGATCATTAAGCGCGGCAAGTGGGGCGCTTTCCTCGCCTGCACTGGCTATCCAGACTGCAAGACGACGCGCCGCCTGAAGGCCGGCACGCGCAAGGCTTTGCAGCCGGATGAATTGCTCGACGAAAAATGTCCCGAGTGTGATTCGCAGCTGGTCAAGAAACATGGACAGTACGGCGAATTCATCGGCTGCACCGCGTATCCGAAATGCAAGTTCATTCGCTCAAAGACGCTCGGCATCAAGTGCCTGAAATGTGAGACAGGAGAGCTTGTCGAACGCGTGGCCAAGAAGGGCCGCCGGCGCGTCTTCTATGGCTGCAATAAATATCCGGCGTGCGACTTCACGACGCCGCATCTCCCGATTGCCGAACCGTGTCCGAAGTGTGGCGCTCCATTCATCGTCGAGAAGCGTGGTAAGATGGGTGCTGTACGCGCTTGCTTGAGGGAAGGTTGTGATTGGGACGCCGCAATTCCGGATCCACCCCAGGCTGAAGCAACTCCCGAACCAGTGGGCGCGACTAAGTCATAAGAGAAGCCTTTTTAGCCTCTTTTACGATATGGGGATGTGGGTTTTCGGCCCTAGTCGGTTCGCCTGCTCCAAGGCCGCGATCTTCCAGCAGAACGTGCCGTTGAATTCCCGAATTCAACCCAGGGGTGGGACATGAAATCCGCCGTAGGTCAATTCCTGAACTATTTGCGTTCAGTGCGCAACGCCTCGCCACACACTCTCCGCAGTTACGAGAACGATCTAAGCCAATTTATTACCTTCTTGAGCCCTCCCGGAGCGGAGACTCCCGCGATTTCGGAAGTTACGCATCTCATGATTCGCGAATTCGTGGCGCATCTGCACGATCTCGGGTTGGAAAAATCGTCGATAGCCCGCAAGCTGGCTGCGATTCGTTCGCTATTTAAATTTTCAGTGCGGGAAGGGATGGTCTTGCGGAATCCGGCGCGCCTCGTGGCCACACCCAAACTGCCCAAGCGAATTCCGTCCGTCCTGAGCGCTGAAGACCTGAATGCATTTCTCGATGGAGTAGTAGCCGGTCCCGCAACGACAACAAACAAGCACACAGGCCCGGGCGCGCAGAACGAAACCCGCCTGCTCGTTAAACGCGATCGCGCCATTCTCGAATTGCTCTATGCATCCGGATTACGCGTCAGCGAGTTGACCGGACTAAATCTCGCCGACATGGACCGGAAAGAGTTGATGCTGCGTGTGCGCGGCAAGGGCAATAAAGAGCGCATCATTCCGTATGGCGGCAAAGCGGAACAAGCGCTGGAGGCCTATGGTCCGATACGCGATGAGATCCTGCGAAAAGCGGCCAGCAAGGGAGATCATCAGGCGGTTTTTCTCAATCATTCGGGCACGCGCCTGACGCCGCGATCCGTGGCGCGCATCGTCAAAAAATATGTGCGTCTGATCAATGTGAATTGGGATTTGCACCCGCATTCGCTGCGGCATGCTTTCGCCACACATCTGCTCGCAGACGGAGCGGACCTCCGCGCCATTCAGGAGTTGCTGGGCCATTCTTCGCTCTCCACCACGCAGCGATACACCCACGCGTCCATCCGCCAGCTTCTCGAGGTCTATGACAAGGCCCATCCTCGGGCGTAGAGGGAATTAGAACTTAGTAGGACAGGCTCAGCCTGTCTCTGTGGATTTTTGCAACACTGGAACAAGTCAAAACCAGACGGGCTGAAGCCTATCCCACTAAAATTCTGCCTATTTCGCTGCGACGATTTCCGAATCCTTAGCCAGAGGTCTGTGAGGCGAGGAAATCGGACAGCTTCAGTTCCGGGTTCTCCGAAACCTCACGGAAAACTTCAGCTTCTCTGTTGCCCGGGGCGAAATTCAGTTGCTGAGTGGCAAATGGTATGTCACGCATGCTGGCTTGTTGGGATTGAGCCAACGAAAACGATGTGTCGGCATTCATGTCCAGCAGGTGCGTCAGTTTTGTGATCCAGCCATTACCGTTGGGTTTTCAAGGCGACCGTCTACAAGTCCCCTCGCTCACGCGGCTTCGTCGGCTACGGCGACGCCGATCCTTCCAACGTCTCGTCCTTGGTCCACGGCGCCGAGATGCGCGTCGCCGAAACCCGCGCCGTCAATCGCGCCCTCCGCAAGGCCTATGGCATCGGGCTCTGTTCGGTCGAGGAACTCGGTTGGGCCCCCAGGGCCAACACCCCCAGACCACCCGATCAGCACAGCTCAATTGCCAAAGGAAATAATGGCCATCACAACGGCCAGCCTCGCCTCCGCGACCGCCTTTGCCTGTTAATTCGCCAGTACCAACTCGATGCTGGCCTCGTGAAGGCCTATGCCGCCGACTACTGCGGCACCACCACTCTCCGAGATGCCAGCCGAGAACAGGTCGAAACCTTCATCAACGATCTGGCCGAGCGCGCCGCCAAGGACCTTCCGGGTTTGATTTGTCAGCTCAAAAGCTATTCCAAATCGCAGGAGATTGTGCCATGAAACGTCATATCCCAGGTTTGCATGGTGAACAGCATGAAAGGGATGACACCTTGGAAGGCATCTTCCTAGTCCGCGTCGATCGAGTCTTCTACCGTTGGCACCCGCAACGTACGTTCTGCGACTTATCATTCTCGAACCGCGAGAACATCAAGGCCGTTCGCTCAACGGTCGCCTCTACTGCACTCCCAAAGCGCTGTGGAAACTTCGCTGGTTCCTGCGGGACTTTGGCTACGATCCCGATTTGATGGGCAAAGACGAGGTCGATGAAAAGGCACTTCTCGGCCTGCGAGGAATCGTGCGGATTTCCCGCACTACCCTGAATGGCCGCTGCTTTCTCAATCTCGGCGGCTTTGCCCCAGCCAGTGAATGGGAAGAACTCTCAGGTTCTGTGGCAGGCAGCCAGGAGGTGGCCCGTGACGTTTAGCTACACACAAGTATCGCAGTACCTGCGCTGCCCGAGGAGCTATCGCTATCGGCATCTGGACGGCTGGAGGGAGAAGGAGTCTCGGGCATCTCTGTGCTTCGGCCGGTGTTTTGAAAAGGCACTGGCGGCGTTCTTTGAGCGCCAAGATGCCGGAGCAGTATTGTTCAAGGAATGGGAAACCTACCGCGACGTTCCGCTCGAGTACTCCCATGGAGACGACTGGGAGCGCCTGCTTCGTCAAGGAATCGGTCTGCTGGAGCAGTTCGCCCGAGATAACCGAATCCGCATTCGCCAACCCAAACGCAACATGCAGAAGAAGCTCGTCCGCCCTCTCTCAAATGGCAACGAGTTTGTGGCCTACGTCGATGCCATTGGCCAATTGGACGGTACACGCCGTTTGCTCGAATGGAAGACGACCAGTGCCCGTTATCCGGAGCAGCCCGAAGGGCTGACGTCGTTGGACCTGCAGCTGGTCTGCTATTCCTGGATCAGTGGCATCTCCGACGTGGCCATTGTGGCTTTCGTGAGGAAACGCGTTCCAGAGATTCAGTATTTGTTGGCTTCAATCACCGATGAGCAGCGTCGGGAGTTCGGTCAAGTGGTTGAGGCGACGGCCCGTCAAATCGAGTCTGCCCAGTTCCCTCCCCGCCCAGGAATTCGTTTCCCGCAGAACGGGTGCGTCAGCTGTGCCCATCTCGGTCTGTGCCTTGGAAACGAGCCACTGGTAGAGGCCAAACTCATTCGTCAACCGGGAGCGAGCGACCTTGATTGGCTTGACGTGCTTGACGATTAACGGAAGGTCTTGGATGGCTCCGAAACTGAATCGCCGGCGTGCCGTGTTTGTACTCTCGAAGATCGAGGAGATCTTGGCCTGGGAGAAGGCCACCGACCGCGAACGGGATTCGAAGTTTGTCGAACTGGGTCGCTATCTGTGCGAGGTTCGGGCGGGGCAGTACTGGAGGGTGGACAACGTACGTTCGTTTGACGAGTTCCTGGAGAGGAAGTTCCCGGAGTCCAGGCGCAAGGCGTATTACCTGATGGCGATTCATGAGCAACTGCCTCGAATCCCCAAGGTAGACCTACAGCAGGTCGGCTGGGCGAAGGCGGCAGAACTAGCAAACGTGGCGAGGAGGGACGGTCAGAGGTTCGAAAGTGCAACCTGGTTGCACAAGGCCCGCGAACTGCCCAAGGAAGAGTTCAAACGCGAGGTCTCGAAGCACCTGACCGGCAAGGAAGCCGAGCCGTGGGAGATCCTCTACTTCAAAGCGTACAAGAGCCAGTTGCCTGTCATGGAAAAGGCACTCGAAACAGCGGGGCTGATGCTGGGGAGTGACAAGTCCCGCGGCTATTGCCTGGAGATGATCTGCGCAGATTTTCTGGCGGGAGTGAGCTTGGGGGCCGACAACCGAGATGATCTATTGCCTTGCCTCACCCGGCTAGTCATTGGTCTCCCGAAGCCGCAGAGGCAGCAGTTGCTTCACAACGTCCAGGTGACCCTTTGACCGGGGTCCGAGCGAAACGACCACAATTGAGGCTTGACCCTGAAGCCTATCGCCAGCTCCGCCGCGAAGTCCTGAAGCGAGATGGTTGGCGTTGCCAATGGTCCGGGCGCATGGAGGACCTTCAAGTCCATCACATCAAGCCACGGGGTCGACTAGGTGATGACACAGCCGAAAATCTGATAGCTCTTTGTGCAAGGTGCCACCAAGTAGCTCATCGACAATGGCACAAACTTCGCCGTGGCCTTACGGGTGGCCGATAACCAGCAGCGATGGTTGATTTCAAGGAAGGCAAGCAGGCGGCGCATTGGATCCGGCTATCCTTTCACCTGTTCCAGGCAAATGAAGCACGTTTACAGTTGAATCCACTGACGCACAAGCAGTGCAACGTGTGGTGCCGAGTGTTGCTGCCGGAGAGAGTAGACGCCTGGTCGCTGACTAGCCTGCAGCAGCGACTCGTGAAGACGGGCGGGCGACTGATCAACCAGGATGGGTAGTACTTGGTTGTTGCTAGCCGAGGAACATCTGCACCGGATCCTGTTTGGCTAGATATTTTGGCGGATCTAGGCGCTGCCGGTGCCGAGAGGGTAGCACTCCGATCGCAGTTGCAAGATCTGGAGGGCCGAGGGAGGAGGGTCGGAGCAGTGTCTGAGAAATCGATCACGCGGTAGCAAGCGGGGCTCGTCAGACGGGCAAGAACGAGCCGTCGAAACCTCGCTGATCTCGCTGGGGCCTGCGATGCTGAAGAATTCGTTGTGTTAAGGGAAGGTGAAGCGTATCATGCGCGAGTCGTGAATGAGGTCCAAATCGGAAATTCAGGATGGAGTCTCCGGTTGATAATCAGGAATTCTTCCAGTGTTTGGCCGTTTGTTCTCTGGGATTACTGGCAAAGGCTGCGGCGGCATAGCGGATTTTTGTACATGGGCGCTCTGGGTCTGGTGTTTTTTTTTGCTTCTGCAAATTCGATTCTTGGGCAAGACATCAACACGGGTAAA
>Ga0070735_10000884_pt1 | contig 30365 bp, 21 predicted proteins | sample Coa_R1_FD_66443 | JGI IMG/M metagenome (GOLD analysis project Ga0070735, IMG submission 66443) | Surface soil microbial communities from Centralia Pennsylvania, which are recovering from an underground coalmine fire - Coalmine... | ecosystem: Environmental > Terrestrial > Soil > Unclassified ...
CGCCTACCGTTCATGGGTTCGACCACGGAGGTGATCGCGAAGGTGATGAGCGAGCCGGTCCGATGGCCCGGCGAGCTGCGCCCGGACCTGCCCCGCGATCTGGCTCGGGTCGTCATGCGAGCGCTGAACCGAGATCGGAAGCAGCGCTTCCAGAGCATGCCGGAGCTCGCCGCTGCCCTCGCCCCCTTCGGCCCGGCGCAGAGCGCCGCGGACGTGGTCGCCGACGCGCAGCGCGGCCGCGGCCGACTCGGCGAGATCCTCGTCACGGAAGGCCTCATCTCCCAGGCCGACCTGGGTCGTGCGCTCGAGGAGCAACGCCGGAGCGGACGCCTCCTCGGTCGCGTGCTGCTCGATCAAGGGCTGGTCGCCCACGCCGACCTTCTCACAGCGCTCGCCAAGCAGCAGGGGATCGGCGCGGCCTCGGCCGCCGCGACCGGGATGGTCCGCGAGCGCATGTCGCGCGAAGCCGTCACCATCTCCTCACCCGTGGAGCCTGCGAAGAAGGCGTTGCGGGTGCGCTGGCCGTGGATCGTCTTGGCGATCGGCGTCGGCCTCGGGCTCGGCGTCGTGCTCGCCCTCACGGCGCGATCTGCCCGCGAGGCCCCCCCCTCCGTGGCGTCTGCCTCCGTCGTGCCTCAGGTGACCGCGCCGTCGCAGACCCCGGTGACGCTGTCGAACCTTCCGCCCGCAGAGGCCGTGGCGCCCTCCGCACCCGAGGGGGCCGATCGTCGTCCCGCGGCCGCGCCTCCCAAGCCTTCGCCTCAGCCGCACCCGGCGCGACGGCCCGCCGCCCGGTTCGAGCCCGAGACGCTCTGATCTCGGCATTGACACGCGATTTTCGCGACTCAAATTGAGGCTGCGCGCGGCCTTGGCCCGCGTACGCCGACGGCAATCTCGCCGCCGGCGCCCAGAACCCGCTCGGGAGCGACGAGCCCCGGCGAGGAGACATGAGACATGCATCCGGGAATGATGGCGTTTTGGCACGCTCGCAGAGGTGCGGCGTGCGGCGAGCGCGGCGGTTGGGGAGGTCACGGGCGACGGGACGACCACGCCGGCGGCGGGGACGATTTCGGGGGAGGGAGCTTCGGCGTGAGGCGCCCGCTCCGATTCCTCGCCTATCGGCTCGACCTGACGGAGCCGCAAGTGGCCGAGCTGGCGACGATTCTCGACGAGCTCAAGATCGAGCGCGCGCAGGCCGCGGTCGACCAGAGGCGGACCACGGCCTCGCTGGCCGATGCGATCACGGGAGGCACGTTCGACGAGGCCAAAGCGAAGGCCGCCGCCGAAGACCGCGTCAAGAGCAACGATCGCGTGCAAGGCGCGGTCGTGCGTGCGCTCGGGCGGATTCATTCGCTGCTCACGGAGGAGCAGCGGCCCAAGCTCGCGTACCTGCTGCGAACCGGTGCATTGAGCATCTGACGCACCAGCGGGCCTTGACGCGAACGTCGCCCAAGCCCTGGGTCATTCTCCTCGCCCTCGGCGCGTCTTCGTGCCGGGGGCGGGAGATGGCGTCGGCGGCCCAGTGCGAGCGCCTCCTGAACGAATACGTCGATTTGGAGCTCTCGGAGGACGCGCGGGCCCGGTCGATGACGTCCGAGGAGCGCGCCGCCCTTCGGGGCCGACTGGCGGTCGAGTCTCGGCGTGACCCCACCGTGCGTCGCGTCGCGACGCGGTGCCAGTCCGAAGTCACCGAGGACGCGTTCAAGTGCGCCGTCGCAGCGCGGACCTCGAAGGCATGGAGCGATTGCGTGCGCTGACGTGCTAGACCCGGCCGTTCGGCGCCGTGAAATTCGTCGATTCATGTCAGGTCAAAGTGGCCGCCGGGGCGGGCGGCAACGGCTGCGTCGCGTTCCGACGCGAGAAGTACGTTCCTCACGGCGGCCCCTCCGGCGGCGACGGCGGGAAGGGGGGGGACGTCGTCTTCGTGGGTGACGCGGGCAAGCTGACCTTGCTCGACGTGGCGCTGACGCGGCGATTGGCCGCCGAGCGGGGCGAGCACGGGCGTGGCAAGGACCAGTACGGCAAGGCGGGGCGAGACCTCGTCGTCCACGTGCCCGTGGGGACGCAGGGCATCGACGTCGAGGACGGCGCGCAGCTCTTCGACGTCGATTCGCCCGGCAAGACCGTGATCGTCGCTCGGGGCGGGCGCGGCGGGCGCGGCAACATCCACTTCTCGACCTCGTACGACCGAGCGCCGCGCCGCGCGGAGCCGGGCGAGCCGGGCGAGGAGAAGCACCTTCGGCTCGAGCTCAAGGTCATGGCCGACGTGGGTCTGCTGGGCTTCCCCAACGTGGGCAAGAGCACGTTCATCCGAGCGGTGTCCCGGGCGCGGCCCAAGGTGGCGGACTACCCGTTCACGACGCTCGTCCCACACCTCGGCGTCGCGGCGGTCGATTCCGAGTCAAGCTTCGTCATCGCGGACATCCCGGGCCTCATCCCGGGTGCGGCCGACGGTGCCGGGCTGGGCGTCCGCTTCTTGAAGCACGTCGAGCGGACCCGGGCTCTCCTGCATCTTGTCACGGTGGACCCGGGCGAGGGCCGCGATCCCGCCGCGGACTTCGACGCGATCATGGGGGAGCTGTCGCGGTTCGACGCGCGGCTCGCAGCACGGCCGCAGGTGGTCGCCATGAGCAAGGCCGACGTCACCGACGTCCGCGACGTGTGGCCAAAGGCGCGGCGCGCGTTCGCGCGACGTGGCGTCGACCTCAAGCTCCTCTCGGCCGTCACCGGCGAAGGCGTGCGCGAGGTGCTCTCGGAGCTTTACTCTCTGGTGACGCGGTCGTGAGCGACAAGACCGAGGATCCGACCCCACGCCGACTGCGGCGGGCTCGCGCCGAGGGAGACAGCGCCGTGAGCGCCACCGCGGCTCAATCGGTGGCGTTCGTCTCCGCGCTCCTCCTCGTGCCGTCGACGGTGTCGATGACGGTCGCTCGGGTCGGCGGAGACCTGCGAGCCGCGCTCTCGAGGGCCGCCAGCCCTCCGACGGCCGAGTCGATCGATCCGATCGCGGCCGTCGAGGCGGTCGTCGCGCTGGTGCTCCCCGCGATGCTCGCGGCGGCGTTTTGCGGCGCCGCCGTCTACGTCGCCCAGACCGGCGGTGCCGTCGCGTCGCGGCGTCTCGCGCCGGACCTCGGCCGCCTGGACCCGATCCGCGGGTTCGCGCGTCTTCTCTCGGCCGCACGCTTGTTTGCCGTCGCCCGGGCGCTGGCCGGGGCCTTGGCCGTCGGTTGGCTCGCCTGGCTGGGCATCGCCGGTCATCTCGCCGATTTTGCGCACATCGCGGGCCGTCCCGGCCGATGGGGCGTCGTCGTGAGCGAGGTTGCGGGCGGTCTGGCGTGGCGAGTCTCGCTGCTGGGCTTGGCCCTGGGTGTGATCGACTACGCGGTGATGCGTCGTTCGTGGTGGCGGAGGCTTCGGATGAGCAAGGACGAGATCCAGCGCGAGCACCGGGAGTCGGAGGGGGACCCCTCGATCAAGGCGGCGCGCGACCGGGCGTACCGCGAACTGCTCGCTCAGGCCACGGTGTCCAGCGTCCGGACGGCGAGCGTCGTCGTGGTCAACCCGACCCACGTTGCCTGCGCGCTGCGCTACGACGCGCAGGGGGGAGACGAGGCGCCGGTCGTCGTGGCCGCCGGGGAGGGAGACCTCGCGTCGCGCATCGTAAGAGCCGCGCACGAGTGGGGTGTCCCCGTGGTGAAGGACGTGCCCCTCGCGCGGGCCCTCGTCGAGCTGTCGGCCGGAGACGCGATCCCCGAGGCCCTGTACGAGGCCGTGGCCGAGATCCTGCGCGACGTGTGGGCCGCCGAAGGCCACGCCTCAGACGGCCCCGCCACCGGAGGGTAGTTGCTCCCGAGTCAGGTTGCGGATCACCGATTCCCCCCCGACGACGACGAGGTCGTCTTCGATCCGCACCCCGCCGAGGGACGCAAGCTCGTCGACCGCCTCGAAGTCGACGAGGCCCCCGCCCCCCCTCGCACGCAGAGGCTCGAGGAGCTGCGGAATGAAATAGATCCCAGGCTCGATCGTGAAGACTTGGCCTCTCGCCACGTCGGTCGTGTTGCGAAGGAAGGGGTTCTCCGGTTTCGGCGGACGCAGACCACAGCCGACGTCGTGTGTCTGAATCCCCAGCGAGTGTCCGAGGCCGTGGGGGAAGAAGGCGCGCGTGACGCCGGTGTCGACGGCCTCGTCGATCGACCCGTGGATCAAGCCCGCGTCGCGGAGGATGGCCGCGACCTCGCGGTGGGATCGGTCGTGAAGCTCCTCGTAGGCGAGGCCCAGGCGAACGGCGGAGCAAAGCCCCACCTGCATCGCGTCCACCGCCGCGACGATTCGCGCGAAGACGCTCGCGCGGGCGCCCCCTCCACGCACCCAGGTGCGGGTGACGTCCGACGCGTAGCCGCGGCACGTGGCGCCCGCATCGACGAGCAGCGACTCCACCTCGCCCCTCGATGGGGCGCGGGCGTACGCGACGTGGTGCAGCGTCGCGGCGTTGGCGCCGAGCGCGACGATGTTCTTGTACGGCGTCTCCCAGTCGTCCTGCGCGGTCGCCTGCAAGTACCGGAGGTGCAAGTCGAGCTCCGAGGCGGCGCCCTCCGCGAAGACGTCGCGCAGCGCCTCATGTCCTGCCCGAGCGCGACGGTTTGCCTCCGCGATGCACCCGACCTCGTAGGGCGTCTTGGTCGTGCGAAGGGCGTCGAGGGCGGCGAGGAGCGCGGGCGGGCAGGTGCATTCCTCCTCGATCCCCCACGCGGTCGCTCGCGCCCGGTCTTCCCCGACGAAGGCGACACGCCCCGGGCCCAGGTGGCCCCTCGTGCCGAGCACGTCGCGCACCACGACGAGGTCGAACTCGTTCAGGAACGCGTCGCTCTCCGGCGCGGCCGGCTTCTCCCAGAAGCTCTGCTGCGAGACGCGCACGAGGAGGGGGCGCCGGTTCGGACGGAGGACGAGCGCGGCGTTCGCCTCGGTCAGCGGGAGCCAGTGCTGCCAGTGAGGGACGGGCCGGAGCGGCCAGTACTGATCGTCGAAGACGCTCCGCTGGAGCGGCGAGCCCGAGTGCAAGACGACCGCGTCCCAGCCAAGGCGATCGACGACCGCGTCGTAACGAGCGCGCAGGTCAGCCACGTGGGCCGCGTACAGCCTATCGAGGGCGACGGGTTCGAGCTCGAACATGCGCGTGACCGCCTTTCGAGGACGGAGGGCTCGGGTGGAGTCGACGTCGCCCCCGTGTGCATCTTCAGTGTAGGTCCTTGGGGCACCCGTTTACAAAAGGCCATGTCCCTGGTAGATGTCCCGCGCTCGTTCGTCTCGGAATGCCCGGGACCCGAACGGGACGAGGCGTGCTGAAGCGTCTGCTGCTGCAGGCGGCCAACCACTCGGAATCGCAGGCGTCGTCGCTCTTCGTCCGGGCGATGGCGTCCCAACGAAGCGCTCGAGAGGTTCGCATGAAGTCCATCTTCCCACCGCCCGCGCCGGGACTCGGTTCTCTCCGAGTCCTGCTCGCGTCGGCGGCGTGGCTCGTCACAACTCTGTTCGGTCTCTCGGCGTTCGCCGAGGGCGGCGCTCCCCACGGGGGGGGCGAGGACTCGCTCGTCATTCCGTCGCAGATCGACACCCACCTCTTCTTCGGAGTGCCCGCCAACAGCCTCCTGATGATGGGGCTCATCGTCTCGGGCCTCGGCGTGGTGTTCGGGATGGTGGTCTACGCGCAGCTCAAGAACCTCCCGGTCCACAAGAGCATGCGCGAGGTCTCGGAGCTCATCTACGAGACGTGCAAGACGTACCTCTTCACGCAGGCCAAGTTCCTGGGCCTGCTCTGGTTATTCATCGGCGCGGTCATCGTCGTCTACTACGGCGTCCTCAAGGGAGAGTCGCCGGGAATCGTCCTGCTGATCCTCGTCTTCAGCATCATCGGCATCGCCGGGAGCGCCACCGTGGCCCTCTTCGGGATCCGCGTGAACACGTTCGCCAACTCGCGCACGGCCTTCGCAGCCCTCCGCGGCAAGCCCTACCTCGTGTACGCGATCCCGCTCAAGGCCGGCATGAGCATCGGGATGCTCCTCATCAGCATCGAACTCGCGTTCATGCTCGCCATCTTGACGATGGTGCCCCACGAGTACGCGGGCAAGTGCTTCATCGGCTTCGCCATCGGCGAGTCGCTGGGCGCGGCGGCGCTCCGCGTGGCGGGCGGGATCTTCACCAAGATCGCCGACATCGGCTCCGACCTGATGAAGATCGTCTTCAAGATCAAAGAAGACGACGCGAGGAACCCGGGCGTCATCGCGGATTGCACGGGCGACAACGCGGGCGACTCCGTCGGGCCGAGCGCCGACGGCTTCGAGACGTACGGCGTGACGGGCGTCGCCCTCATCGTTTTCATCCTCCTGGCGGTGCAAAACAACCCGGACGTTCAGGTCGAGCTTCTCACCTGGATCTTCGTCATGCGCGTCCTCATGATCGTGTCGAGCGCGCTCAGCTACTTCGTGAACGAGGCCGTGACGAAGGCGCGCTACGGAGAGGCGGCGAAGCTCAACTTCGAGGCGCCCCTCACGCAGCTCGTGTGGCTCACGTCGATCGTTTCGATCGTGTTCACGTTCGCCGCGTCGTATTTCATCATTCCGGAGCTCGCCGGCGACACGTCGCAGTGGTGGAAGCTCTCCGCCATCATCACTTGCGGCACGCTCGCAGGCGCCATCATCCCCGAGCTCGTCAAGGTCTTCACGTCGACCGAGAGCCTGCACGTGAAGGAAGTCGTCATTTCCTCCAGAGAGGGCGGTCCCTCGCTCAACATCCTCTCGGGTCTCACCGCGGGGAACTTCAGCGGCTTCTGGCTGGGGATGACGATGCTCGTCCTGATGGGCGTCGCGTACTTCATCAGCCAGATGGGCCTCGGCGCGACGATGACGGTCGGCTCGATGGACGTCTCGCCCGTCTTCGCGTTCGGCCTCGTCGCCTTCGGCTTCATCGGAATGGGTCCGGTGACCCTCGCCGTCGACTCGTACGGCCCGGTGACCGACAACGCGCAGAGCGTCTACGAGCTCTCGGTCATCGAGAACATCCCGAACATCAAAGAAGAAGTGAAGAAAGAGTTCGGCTTCGACCTGGACTTCGAGAAGGCGAAGCACTTCCTCGAGGAGAACGACGGCGCCGGCAACACCTTCAAGGCGACGGCGAAGCCCGTGCTCATCGGAACGGCGGTCGTCGGCGCGACCACGATGATCTTCGCGATCATCGTCCTTCTGACCGACGGCCTGACGAACGCGGCCAAGATCCAGAAGCTGTCGCTCCTGCACCCGCCGTTCTTGCTCGGCCTCATCGCCGGGGGTTCGGTCATCTACTGGTTCACCGGCGCAAGCACGCAGGCGGTGACGACGGGCGCCTATCGCGCCGTCGAGTTCATCAAGGCCAACATCAAGCTCGAGGGGGTCGAGAAGGCGTCGATCACGGACAGCAAGAAGGTCGTCGAGATTTGCACGACGTACGCGCAGAAGGGGATGTTCAACATCTTCCTCGTCGTCTTCTTCGGAACGCTCTCGTTCGCGTTCCTGGATCCGTTCTTCTTCGTCGGTTACCTCATCTCGATCGCCCTCTTCGGCCTGTTCCAGGCGCTCTTCATGGCCAACGCCGGTGGCGCCTGGGACAACGCCAAGAAGATCGTCGAGGTCGAGCTCAAAGAGAAGGGATCGGAGCTCCACGCCGCCACGGTCGTGGGCGACACCGTGGGCGATCCGTTCAAGGATACGAGCAGCGTGGCGATGAACCCGATCATCAAGTTCACGACGCTCTTCGGTCTCCTCGCGGTCGAGCTCGCGAACGACGACGCGCACCCCATTCCGCGCGAGACGACGGCGGTCGTCGCGGCCGTGTGCTTCGCCATCACCTGCTTCTTCGTGTGGCGAAGCTTCTACGGGATGCGCATCGAGGCCGGCAACAAGGCCGAGTCGGCGCACGCCCAGGCGAAGCCAAACCCCGCCGAGTAACACCCGCCATGATCGTGTCCGACCTGGTTCGGGCCATGGAGGCGATCGCGCCCACGCGCTTCGCGGCGCCCTGGGACAACGTAGGTCTGCTCGTCGGCGACGGCGCCGCGCCGATGGCGCGCGTGCTTCTGGCGGTGGACACGACCTCTGAGGTGCTCGGCGAGGCGGTGCGAGAGCGCTGCGAAGCGGTCGTCTCGTATCATCCACCCATCTTCGGCGCCCTCAAGGGCGTCGTGGCGGGGTCGGTGGCCTACGAGGCGGTGCGACGGGGGCTCGCCATCTACTCGCCGCACACCGCCCTCGACGTCGCCGACGGGGGGACCAACGACGTCCTGGCCGACTCGATCGGGATGGCGCCGAGAGCGCCGCTTCGGCTCGTCGAGGCCGCCGACGCGAGGGTCAAGCTCGTGACCTTCGTGCCGGCCGATCACGTCGAGGCCGTCAGTCGGGCCGTGTTTGCCGCGGGGGCGGGCGAAATCGGAAACTACTCGGCGTGCAGCTACCGCTCGACCGGGACGGGGACGTTCTTCGGCGAGGAGGGCGCGCGGCCGGCGGTCGGCGCCGCCGGGCGTCTCGAGGAGGTGGCCGAGGTGCGGCTCGAGACCGTGGTCCCGACCGGTGCCGCCGAGGAGGTTGTCCGCGCGTTGCGCGCGGCGCACCCCTACGAGGAACCCGCGTTCGATCTCGTTCGGCTCGCCGATCCGACCTCGCGTGGCCTCGGGCGCGTGGGGCCGGTGCCGCGCGCTCCCGCCCGCGCGCTCGTCGAGAAGGCCAAGGCCGCGCTCGGTCTTGCCACCGTTCTCGTGGCCGGCCCCCTGAATCGCGAAGTGTCGCGGGCCGCGGTCTGCGCGGGAAGCGGCGGCGACTTGGTCGCGGACGCCATCGCGTCGGGCGCAGAGTTGCTCCTCACCGGGGAGCTGAAACATCACGACGTCCTGCACGTCGTGGCGGCCGGGCTCGTCGCCGTGTGTACGCGTCACTCGTCGAGCGAGCGTCCGGCGCTCGCGGCGCTGCGCGCCCGGCTCGAGTCTCTGTTGCCCGGGGTGCAGGTCGTGCAGAGCAGCGCGGATCGGGAACCCCTCGACTACGTCTGAACCGGCTCGGCCTCCGGCTCGCCGGCGACCGCCTGGCGGGTCTCTTCGATGGCGCGCATGCGCAGACCGGTCGCGATCTCCTCTCGTCGCTGCAGCTCGTCGAGCAGCTCCCTCGCCGCGGCCATGGCATGGAGCGCCGCCGCGAGGCGCTCCTCGCTGGCGGCTGCCTGGCGGAGGGCCTCGTCCCTCGCGGCCTCGGCGTCGAGGAGCGCCCGTTCGGCCTCGGCGAGGCGAACGAGCATCTGCGCGATCTCGTCGGCGTCCTCGGCCCGTTCGCGCTTGAGGCGCGCGTTCTCCGCGACGAGCTCTTCGTGAGGCGGCGGGGGCGATTCGTCCGGTGCGGAAAGGCGCCCGGAGGACCGCGGGACGCGGGCGGCGCCCGGTATGCGGGGAGACGTACGTCGCAGCGGCGCCTCTTCCCGAGGAGGTGGGAGCGTGCTGTCGACGCGCCGATCGCGCGAGAGTCGGGTTCTTGGGCGAGAACTCTCCCCCATAGACCCAGTATGCCTCGCCGGGGGAGTCCCGACGTGAAGAATCGGCGCGTCCGCTTGACCGCGCCGGGGCGCCAGCTAGTCTATCGACATATCGAGATACAGAGATGCCTACGCTGGCCGCTGCAGTCGACGTGCTCCAGCTCGTCGGGGAACCTACGCGCGTGCGCCTCATGGCCCTTCTCGACGGGCAAGAGCTCACGGTGGCGGAGATCGTCGCCGTCACCGGCCTCGCCCAGTCCAGCGTCTCGACCCACCTTGGTCGCCTGCGTGAGGCGGTCCTCGTGCGCGACCGCAAGGCGGGCTCCTCGACGTTCTACACCCTCAACGACGCCGGCATGCCCGAGCCTGCGCGAAGGCTCTGGGAGGTCGTGCGCGCCGAGGTACACGACGCGACGCTGGAGGAGGACCGCGAACGGAGCGAGAAGGTCGTGCGATCGCGCGACCAAGCCGGGCTCTGGCCCGACGTGGCCGCCGGCGAGATGGACCGACATTGGTCTCCCGGCCGGACGTGGGAGTCGCTCGCGCGAGTCGTCGCGGGCCTCGTTCGCCTCGGCGACGTCGTCGACATCGGATGCGGCGACGGAAGCGTGGCGCAGCTCCTCCGGTGGCGTGCCCGCAGCTGGACGTGCGTCGATCGCAGCGCGCGGGTCCTCTCGGCGGCGCGCGATCGGCTCGCAGCGGTCAAGGGTGTGACCTTCATCGAGGGCGACGCGCACGCGCTCCCGCTCGGCGACGCGGCGTTCGACGCCGCCTTGCTCCTGCACGTGCTCACCCAGGTCAAGCAGCCGGCGACGGTCATCACGGAGGCGGCTCGGGTGCTGCGCCCCGGGGGTCTCCTCGCCGTGGCCGCCCTCGAGTCGCACGACCAGGCGGAGGCGACGGCGGCTTACGGGGACGTCCAGCCGGGCTTCGCGGTACCGGCGCTCCGGCGTCTGCTGCTTCGCGGAGGCTTCGAGGTCGAGTCGTGCGAGGTCTCGTGTCGAGACCGCCGCCCGCCGCACTACAGAGTCATCACGGCGTTCGCGACGAGGGGCCGCCGCCCGCCGGCTCCCCGCGCGTGACGAGCGACGTCCGCACGCTCGAGCGAAGCGAGAGTTGGGACGACACACCCTCCGTAGCCATCGAAGGACTGTCATGAACGAAACCGAGAGCATACTGCGCGACCTCCTCTGCAAGAGAATCCTCGTCCTCGACGGCGCGATGGGGACCATGATTCAGCGCCGCGGTCTCGCCGAAGGCGACTTTCGCGGTACGCGCTTCGAGCGCCACGGGCGTGACCTCAAGGGGGATTTCGACGTGCTCGCGCTGACGCGCCCGGACGTGCTCGGCGCGGTCCACGACGCCTACCTCGATGCCGGGGCCGACATCGTGGAGACGAACACGTTCAACTCGACGTCGATCGTCCAATCGGAGTACGCCCTCGGCGACTTCGCGCGCGAGATCAACGTCGCCGCCGCGCGTGTCGCCAAGGCATCGGCCGCAGCGTGGACCCAACGCACGCCCAAGAAGCCTCGTTTCGTCGCGGGCGCCATCGGTCCGCTCAACAAGACCCTGTCCCTGTCGCCGAGCGTGGCCGATCCCGGATACCGCGCGGTGACCTTCGATCAGGTCCGCGAGACGTACGCCGAACAGATCCGCGGCCTGGTCGAAGGCGGGGTCGACCTGCTGCTCCTCGAAACGATCTTCGACACCCTCAACGCCAAGGCGGCCCTCGTCGCGATCGAGGACGTCTTCGACGAGATCGGGACGCGCCTGCCGGTGATGATCTCGGTGACGATCGTCGACAAGAGCGGCCGGACGCTCTCGGGGCAGACCGTAGAGGCCTTCTGGACCTCGGTGGCGCACGCGCGGCCCCTCTCGGTGGGGATCAACTGTTCGCTCGGTGCCCGTCAGATGCGACCGTACGTCGAGGAGCTGTCTAGCATCGCCGACGTCTTCGTGAGCTGCTATCCGAACGCCGGGCTTCCCAACGGTTTCGGCGAGTTCGAAGAGGACGCCGAGACCACGTCGACGTTGGTCGGCGCGTTCGCGTCGGAGGGGCTCGTCAACGTCGTGGGCGGCTGCTGCGGGACGACCCCCGACCACGTTCGCGCCATCGGCGCCCGCGTCGAGCGTCTGCGCCCGCGCACGCCCCCGAGGGTGGACCGCCTCACTCGCCTGTCCGGTCTCGAGCCGCTCGTCATCAGGCCGGACTCCAACTTCATGATGATCGGGGAACGCACGAACGTCACCGGATCGAAGAGGTTCGCGGACCTCGTCAAGGCGGGGGATTTCGCGAAAGCGGTCGAGGTCGCACTCGAGCAAGTGCGCAGCGGGGCGAACGTCCTCGACGTGAACATGGATGAAGGAATGCTCGACGGGCCTTCCGCCATGACGACGTTTCTCAACTTGCTGGCGGCCGAACCCGAAATCGCCCGCATTCCGTTCATGGTCGACAGCTCCAAATGGAGCGTCATCGAGGCGGGGCTCAAGTGCCTACAGGGCAAGGGGATCGCGAACTCGATCAGCCTCAAGGAGGGCGAGGACGACTTCCTCGCGAAGGCGGAGCACATCCGGCGCTACGGCGCCGGCGCGGTCGTCATGGCCTTCGACGAACAAGGTCAAGCGGAGTCGGTCGAGCGCAAGGTGAGCATCTGCCGCCGCGCGTACGATCTCCTGACCAAGCGCGGGGGTTGGAGCGCGACCGACATCGTGTTCGACCCGAACATCCTTGCGATCGGGACCGGGATCGAGGAGCACGCCGCCTTTGCCAAGAACTACATCGAGGCGACGCGGGTCCTCAAAGACGCATGCCCGGGCGTCAAGGTCTCCGGCGGCGTCAGCAACCTGTCGTTCTCGTTCCGGGGCAACAACGCCGTCCGCGAGGCGATGCACACGGCGTTCCTCTACCACGCCATCCGCGCGGGCATGGACATGGGGATCGTGAACGCCGGCCAGATCGGAGTCTACCAGGAGATTCCCGAAGGTCTGCTCACGCACGTCGAGGACGTCATCTTCGATCGCCGGCCGGACGCGACCGAGCGCCTCGTTTTGTTCGCGGACACGGTGCGGGGGCAAGGCAAGAAGAAGGAGGTGGACCTCGCCTGGCGCGACGCCCCGGTCGAGCAGAGGCTCACCCACGCCCTCGTTCACGGCATCGTGGACTTCATCGAGGCCGACGTCGAAGAGGCCCGCAAGAAGGTGCCTCGGCCCCTGCAGGTCATCGAAGGACCGCTCATGGATGGCATGCGGGTCGTAGGAGACCTCTTCGGCGCCGGGAAGATGTTCCTCCCCCAGGTCGTCAAGAGCGCCCGCGCGATGAAGCGCGCGGTGGCTTACCTGCTTCCCTTCATGGAGGAAGAGAAAGAGCGGCTCGGCCTGGGCGAGCGCAAGAACGGCAAAGTCCTGCTCGCGACGGTCAAGGGGGACGTCCACGACATCGGGAAGAACATCGTCGGCGTCGTCCTCGGCTGCAACAGCTACGACGTCGTCGACCTGGGCGTCATGGTGCCGTCCGAGAAGATCCTCGACACTGCGGTCGAACAAGGATGCGACATCGTGGGCCTCTCCGGACTCATCACGCCTTCGCTCGACGAGATGGTGCACGTCGCCAAACAGATGACCAAGCGCGGAATGACCATGCCGCTGCTCATCGGCGGCGCCACCACCAGCCGACAGCATACGGCGGTCAAGATCGTTCCCGAGTACGACGGCGGGACCGTCCACGTGCTCGACGCGTCGCGCGCCGTCTCCACGGTGTCGTCGCTCCTCGATCCGAAGCAGAAGCCGGTCTTTCTGGCCAAGACCGCAGAAGAATACGAGCAGCTCCGCCGCCTGCACGCTCACAAGCGGGCCAAGCCGCTGGCCGCGTACTCGCTCGCCAACGAGCGTGGGGCGCGCCTCGCCTTCGGCGACGCGGAGGTCAAGCGGCCGTCGTTCACGGGCCTTCGCGTCCTTTCGGACGTGCCGCTCGACGAGATCACACGGTACATCGACTGGACGTTCTTCTTCACGGCGTGGGAGCTCGTCGGGAAGTTCCCGGCCATCCTCGACGATCCGCGGCACGGCGAAGCGGCGCGCGATCTCTACGCGAACGCCCGCGCGCTGCTCGAGCAGATCGTCGCCAAGAAGAGGCTCGTCGCGCGGGCCGCCTACGGCGTCTGGCCGGCGTGGCGAGACGGCAACGACGTCGTCCTCTACGAGGACGAAGGTCGCGGCGTCGAGGCCCTACGCTTTTGCATGCTGCGCCAGCAACAGGAGAAGGCCGAGGGCGAGCCGTACCGGTCCCTCGCCGACTTCGTCGCGCCGCGGGGGCAAGGGGCGGGGGACTGGGTGGGGGCCTTCGTGGTGACGGCTGGCCTCGGCGCGCAGGAGCTGGCGGCCGGCTTCGAAAAGGAGCTCGACGACTACCACGCCATCATGGCCAAGGCGCTGGCCGACCGCCTGGCCGAGGCGCTTGCAGAGATGATCCACGAACGGGTCCGCCGCGAATGGTACGCGCCGGGCGAATCCCTCTCGGTCGACGACCTCATCGCCGAAAAGTACGGCGGTATTCGTCCCGCCATAGGCTATCCCGCGTGTCCGGATCACTCGGAGAAGGGCAAGCTCTTCGCTCTTCTCAGAGCGGAGGCGATCGGCGTCACGCTCACCGAGAGCGGCGCGATGCTCCCGGCCGCCAGCGTCTCCGGCCTGTACCTCGGCCACCCGGGGGCCGGGTACTTCAACGTGGGACGAATCGGGCGCGACCAGGTAGAGGACTACGCACGGCGCAAGGGCATGCCCGTCGCCGAGGTCGAACGCTGGTTGGCCCAGAGTCTGGGCTACGAGCCCAGCCCTTGACGCGACGCAACAACGCACTGTCCTTCCGAATGCCGCGCACACGCGCTAGAAATCGATAGCTCATGTCCCACGCCTTCGAAGTCCCGACGACGAACCCCGCCGGCGCGGAAGAAGGCGCGCTCGCGCCCGAGCTTCTCGTTCGTATCTACACGGCGATGTTGCGGTCGCGCTGCCTCGAAGAGCGCCTGATTCGGATGAACAAGCAGGGAGACGGATTCTTCTGGGTCGGCGGGCCGGGCGAAGAGGCCTTCAACGCGGCGCTGGGGCTCTTGGTGCTCAAGGGGCAAGGACCGCAGTTCGACTACCTGCATTTTCACTATCGCTCCACGGCCACACTCATGACCATGGGCGCCGAACCCGTCGACGTGCTCCGCCAGATGAAGAACACGGCGACGGACCCCTACTCGGCGGGGAGAAACTTCTGCAACCACTATTCGGTCCGCAAGTGGAACGTGGCGCCCGTGTCGTCGCCGATCGAAGTCCAGTTCTCGATGGCGCCGGGGACGGCGATCGCCAACAAGCGCGCCGGGGGGCGGGGGATCACGATCGTGCAAGGGGGCGACGCAGGGACGGCCGAGGGTGACTTCTCCACGTGCCTGGTCTGGTGCTCGCGCCCCGGCGACGAGCTGCCCTGCCTGATGCTCGTCACCAACAATCAGTGGGGCATCTCGACGCCGTATGCGCAGCAGCACTCCGAAAAGCACATCGCGGACCGGGCCAAACCCTTCGGCATCAAGAGCGCCGTGATCGACGGCAACGACCCCGAGGTCTCCTACCGGGAGCTCAAGAAGGCCATGGACTACGTGCGCGCGGAGCGCCGACCGTTCTTGCTCGAGGCCATGGTGTCCAGACTGTACGGGCACTCCTCCGCGTCCGGCGCCAACTTCGTCCCGGAGGAGGTGGACTGTCTGGTGGCCTTCGAGAAGCGGCTTCAAGACCGCAAGATCATGACCCGCGCGGAGATGGACGACCTGAGGGCGAAGTACACGCAAGAGCTTCTCGAGGCGAGCAAGCGCGTGCGCGACGAGCCTCAGCCGCGGGGCGAGAGCATTTGGGAGCACGTCTTCGCGGACCGGGACCTCGTGCACGACTCTCCGGACCGCGATCCCGAACCGACGAACGGCCGGCACTGATGGCGACGATGGTCCAGGCGATCCGCCTTGCGCTGCACGTCGGGGAAGAGCGTCACGGGGTGACCGACGTGTTCGGTCAGGACGTCGGGCCGCCGCTCGGCGGCGTCTTTACCCAAACCCAGGGGCTCCGGACCGCCTGGAACACGCCACTCGACGAACGGGGCATCGTGGGCACCGCCATCGGCCTCGCGCTCGCGGGACAGCGGCCGGTCGCCGAGATCCAGTTCTGCGATTACGCGTTCAACGTCATCGATCTCTTCAAGCTCGCCGGCGGCATTTGCTGGTCTTCCGCGGGCGACTGGAACTGCCCGATGGTCGTCATGACGCCGGTCGGCAGCGGGATCCGCGGCAGCATCTACCACTCGCACTCGTTCGACGCCCAGGCGACGCGCATTCCCGGGTGGAAGATCGTGATGCCGAGCAACCCGCTCGACGCATACGGCCTGATGCTCTCGGCCGTCGTCGACCCCAATCCGGTCATGTTTCTCATGCCGAAGGCCCTGCTGCGCTCGAAGGCCGGGCCCAGGGAGCGCATTCCGGGCGAGCCGGACGACGATCGAGCTCTGTCCCGGATGATCGACGCGCCGCTCGGGGATCGGTCCCGGTGGCGGCCCGATTGGCCCGACGTCAAGGACGCCTTCGTGCCCATCGGGCAAGCGCGAACCTGTCGCGAGGGCCGTCACGTCAGCGTGATTACCTATGGGCGCACGGTGCCGGTCGCGATGGAGGCCGCTGCGCAGGCGGAAAAGGACGGCGTCGACGTCGAGGTGATCGACCTACGCTCCCTCTGCCCGTACGACTGGGACGCGGTCAAGGCGAGCGTGCGCAAGACGAACCGCGTCCTCTTCTTGAACGAGGACACGGAGGTCACCAACTTCGGCGAGCACCTCCTGCGGCGCACGGTGGAGGAGCTCTTCTACGAGCTGTACGCACCGCCCCGGCTCCTGGCGGGCGCACACGTCCCCGGCATCGGCCTGGCGGACGCGCTCGAGAAGGCGAGCGTCCCGCAGGCCGAGAAGGTGGCCGCCGTCGTGCGGGAGCTCGCCGGGCACGAGGCGTAACGGTCAGGCGAACGGGCCGACGACGCGCAGGAGCTGCACAAGCTCGATGAGCGAGGCCATGCCCGACCGGCTCAACGTCAACTTGAGCAGCGCGGAGATCGTCGAGGCGCTCACGCCCAGCTCCTGCGCGGCGAACTTCTCGCTGCGACCGGCCGCGAGCAGCGCCAAGAGGTCGCGCTCCCGCACATCGGGGGACTTTGGCGCCGACGCCGAGGGGCTCTCGCGCGCCACGTAGTACCTCCGGCCGTTGGCCTCGAACCGCTCGACGAGGCGCCATCGGCCCTCGACGAGGCCCCACCAAAGGTCCAGCACCTCGCGCGCCGCGCCCCCACTGGGGGTTCGCCTACGATCCGCCTCGACGGCGACCGCGAGATCGCGGAGCGCGGGCGGAGCCTCCGAAAATGACGATGGGACGACCGCGGTTCCTATCTTCATGATTCACCTCTCCTCCAGGGGCACAGGGCAAGGCGGGCCGCGAGGTGGCACCGCGACGCGACGGCGAGCTTTCGGAAAATGGACGCCATCTGGTTGGCCACGGTGTGCACGGACGTGCGGCGCCGGCTCGCGATCTCGTCGTTTCCGAGGCCCTGGATGGCCAGCACGGCCACCTCTCGCTCGGCGATCGACAGGTCTCGCAGGGGGCTGTCGTCGAGCGCGACGGCGAGGACGGCGAAGCGCGAGCCGTCGCGGGAGAAGGTGGCCACGGTGGCGGAGGGCGCGCTCTCTTCGGACGGCGAGGCATCTTCCAGTTGGCGCAGGGCGGCGGTCATGGGCGGGTCTCCGTGGCGGCCGAAAAGGTGGCGCCTTCCGAGAACGAATCCGTTCGGCAGCGGTCGAATGGCGAGACGTGGCCGTCGTCGCCGCGGCGCGGGGTGGTGGGCCGCGGGGCGAGGTTCAAAGGGGGGAGCACGAACCGGAGGCGACGGGGCATGCATCAAGGGATGTATCCACGCGCCGCCCGCGGGTCGATTGCAGGCGATAGCTGTGGATAGTCGCGGCCGTGGCCTATCGGACCCGGGCATTTCGCCCCGGTAACGCTCGAATCAAGGAGCGTGTCGTCGAGGCGTCTGCCATCGCCCGAAGCCAATTCTTGTGCGGGTACCCAGCCGGCCCAACTTTTCGTTTTCCATCATGAGGTTGGCGATGAAGGAGAGCCTGCCCACCTAGGTCGTTAAGAAATGCCTAGCAATCGACCCATGTGTCCGGGGCGGGTAGGACCGGAGCCACCGCGGATCTCCGCGGAGAAAGAGTTGCCTGTCTCTGGCAATGACACCGCTGCCATTCGTTCGAATGCGTCAACGCGACCGGGAGGCCGGACGGGGTCGCGCGGCCGAGAGGTTCCGCGCACGTCGTCATCCGCTCGAAACGGACCGGCAACTGGCCCGAGGCCTTGGCTTCGGTTGTTGCTTGACCCTGCCTACCGCGGCATCGAGACTCGCTGCCGCCCGCGAGGTGGGGGGAAGCAGGATGCTCGAGTCGCCAGCGCAGATCGGTCCCTATCGGTTGCTGCCGCCTGCACTGGGTCAGGGGGCGATGGGGGTTGTCTACCGAGCCAGGCACCTGAGCTCCGAGCGGCCTTGTGCCTTGAAGACGGTCACCGTGACCGGCGCGCTCTGGATGGACGGAATCCGGCGAGAGATCCAAGCGCTGCAGCACGTCAGGCATCCCGGCATCGTCCGCATCCACGATCACGGCATTCACGACGGGGTGCCTTGGTACGCGATGGACCTTCTCGAGGGGGAGAGCCTGCGAGCATTCGGGCAACGCATTTGGAGCCGATTCCGGGTTTCTTCCCAGGCGCCCCTCGCGCCGACGGAGTCGCCCGGAACGTCGTCGAAACGCGACACGAGCACGCCTTCCTGGACGCCCCCCCCGAGCGTTCCTCGGCGTCCTCCTTCTGCTGGCGGCGACCTCCCCGAGGTTGTGCGCATTGCACGAAGGCTCTGCGCCACGCTCGCCTTCCTGCACGGCGAGGGGTTCGTGAACTGCGATCTGAAGCCGGAGAACGTGATTCTGGTGGGCGCCCACCCCGTCCTCATCGATTTCGGGCTCGCAGCGCGCCATCCGGGGAGTACCAGCCGCGAAGCGATCGAAGTGCGCCGTGCGATGTCGGGAACCCTTCCGTACATGTCGCCCGAGCAAATCCGCGGCGACCTAGTGGATGCTCGGAGCGACCTTTACTCGCTCGGATGCATTCTGTACGAGCTCCTCGTCGGCGCGACTCCGTTCGCTGGGAGCGCCGGGGTCATCCGGGACGCGCACCTGACCGAAACGCCCGCGCCTCCCTCCGAGCGAGCATCCGGTGTTCCTCAGGCGTTGGACGATCTGGTCATGCGGCTCCTCCGAAAGCCCGTCGCGGAACGTCCCGCCTTCGCGGACGAAGTGGCGTCACAGCTCGCGGAAATTGCGAGCGACACATCGCGGCTCTCCGAGTATCCGCCGTCCCGTCCGTACTTATATCGGCCAAGATTCGTCGGGCGGGATGAGGCGCTCGCCAGCTTCACCGTGCATCGCGACGACCTTCTCTCCGGGCGTGGGACCTTCGTCCTCATCGGCGGAGAGAGCGGGGTCGGCAAGACGCGCCTCATGATTGAAGTGGGGCGCGCTTGGTCGGGCGACGGGATCCACGTTCTTACGAGCGAGACGTCGCAGCTCGTACCCGAGTCCGTCGGGGCGGCGGCGCAGAGTCCGCTGTACGCGCTGCGGCCGCTGTTGCGCGCGATCGCCGACCGATGCCGGGACGGAGGCCCCCTCGTGACTGACAGCCTTCTCGGGGATCGAAGGGCCGTCTTGTCTGCGTACGAACCGCTGCTCTCTCACCTCCCCCCCGCTGCTCCGGGCGGCCTGCAGCGAGTTGTCCCCGGCCTCTCGCCCGAGGCCTCGCGCAGGTGGCTCTTTGCCAGCCTGCGAGAGACGCTCGCCGCATTTGCACGGGAGTGCCCGCTTCTCTGGGTGCTCGACGACCTCGGATGGGCCGACGAGCTCTCGCTCGACTTCCTTCGCTCGTTGAGCCGCGAGTATCTCGAGTCGGTTCCTCTCCTCATCGTAGGTACGTACCGGAGCGAGGAGGCGAGCCCCGAGATCGCTTCGCTGGCGGCGATGCCATTCGTCGCCCACTGGACGCTGCCGCGGCTCCCGCCGGCGGCAGTGAGTCACATCGTCCGCGACATGCTGGCGATGGGCGACCCGGCAGGGGAACTCATCGACTTTGTGACGCGACAATCGGAAGGAAATCCGTTCTTCGTGGGGGAATACCTGCGCGCGGCGGTGACCGAGCGGGCCATCTTTCGAGATGAGCGCCACACGTGGCGAACGACCTCGTCGAACGAAGGGAGCACTCAGAGCCAGGTCCAGCTGTCCCTTCCGAACACGCTTCGCGAGCTCGTGGAAAAGAGGCTTCGTAGCCTTTCGCCCGCGGGCTCCCACTTCGCGTTGGCGGCGGCGGTGCTCGGACGCGACTGCGACATCGCCCTCCTCCGCGAGGTGGCCGGATTGGAAGACGAAGCGTCCCTTCTGGCGCTGAACGAGCTCCTTCAGCGACAGGTGCTCGAGCCGCCTTCGACCCCCACGCGAGCGCGGTTCGCTCATGACAAGCTTCGCGAGGTCTTGTACGCCAACGCGCAGGCCGCGGGGCTCGTCGAGCTCCATGGTCGGGCGGCCGAGGCAATCGAGCGCAAAGACGCGGGTGAGGAATCCGCCGCAATCCTTGGCCAGCACTATGCGGCGGCCCGTCGGCCCGCGGCGGCCGCAACTTACTTTTCGCTGGCAGCGAAGGCCGCAAGAGCGAAATACGCGAACGGCGAGGCAATCCGCTTGTACCGCGCTGCATTGCGACAAGTCGATCAGCTCGTCTTGTCGCTGTCGGACGAGGCGGGCAACTGGGATGCAAGGCGTCGGGAGCTTCTGGAGGACCTAGGCGACTCCCTCGTCGTTGGCCCCGACCGGGAGGGCGGGCGCGCCGCGTACAACCACGCGTTCGAACTGAGCCCGCCTTCCGCCAGCGTCATCCGCGCGCGGCTTCACCGCAAGATGGCGAAGTCATGGGAGATGGAGGCCCCCGAGGAGGCCTTGAAGCGCTACGCAGCGGCCCTCTCCGAACTCGATGGTCAGCCACGCGATGACGGCTCGGTGGAGGACGCGCAAGCCGCGCGCATCCGCCTGGACGTCTACGTCGATCGTATGTGGGTCTACTATTTTCTTAATCAAACTCATCACATGACTTCGACCGTCGCCGACGTGGCGCGGGCGCTCGAGCTCCATGGCCTCCCGAATCATCGTGTCCGCTTCTTTCAAATTCGCGCGCTCTTCGCCTTCCGTGAAGAGCGCTATGTCATGTCGGAGAGGACGCTTTCATTCGCTCGCGAAGCGATGGAGGCAAGCCGCATAGACGAGCCAATGGGCTACCCCATGGCTCGATTCGTGTATGGCTTTGCGCTGCTGCACCAACATCGATTGACCGAAGCCGAGGAGGTTTTGGAGGACGCCCTAAGGCTGGCGCAGCGGTTCGGAGATCTCCAGGCGGAGGTCCGATGCCTGGCCTACCTTGCCGTCGCCGCTCGGATGGCCAAGAGGCTGGAGCCCACCGCCCTGCGTAGCGAGCGGTGTACAGCGTCAGCAGTTCAGGCCGGCGCAGCCGAATACGTAGCGCTCGCTCGGGCCAACCGGGCATGGGTTCGGGAACGCGAAGGCGATCGCCAAAAGGCCAAGGCCGACGCCGAAGAGGCCATTCACATGTGGGTGCCTGGTTTTCCCTTTCAATGGCTCGCACTACTCCCTCTGCTGGCCATCCACAATGCGGAGGGGAACGACGCAGGGCGACTTACAATGCTTGAAAGGCTTTTGCACGTAAGCCAACAAGCGTTGCCCGGTCCGTCGAGCGATGCCCTCGACAGGGCAGTCGCACACGCGCGAGGCGGTCGCCATCCGCTCGCAGCCATGGAGACGACCATCGCGCTCCAACGATTATCCGTAACCGCGTTTGAATAGAGAAACGAGACGCACTCATGGACAAACAATCGGACGGCCCCGTTCTCGTAGTCGGAGCAACGGGCAACTTGGGGTCGCTCATCGTCAAGGAGCTGCGGGAGGTGCACCGGGATGTTCGAGCGGCCGTTCGACCTACATCGTCGATACAACGCAGATCCTCGCTCGAGCGCCTCGGCGCCGTCCTCGTCGACGCGGACCTCAAGAACGTTGCTTCCTTGGAGGTGGCTTGCCGAGGAGTTGCAGTCGTGGTCTCTACGGCGACGGCCATCGTGTCGCGCCAGCCCGGCGACACTCTTGAGGCGGTTGACCAAAACGGACAGCTCGCACTCGTTGACGCCTGTGCGCGATCCGGAGTGCGGCACTTCGTTTTCGTGTCTGTCAGTCCTGGTGGCCCCGACATCGCCTTCGTCCGCGCCAAGCGCGGTGTCGAACATCGGCTCGCGTCGACCGCTATGTCGTTTACGTGTCTCCAGCCGGCGCCGTTCATGGAAGCGTGGCTGAGCCCAGCGCTGGGGTTTGATCCAGCAAACGGCGTCGCTCGAATATTCGGAACAGGTCAACGACCGGTATCATGGGTTTCGGCGATGGACGTTGCTCGGTTTGCGTTGGGCGCGGTGCTGAACCGCACCCGCTTTCACAACGTGATTCTTCCCCTTGGGGGCCCGGAAGCGCTTTCTCAGATGGACGCAATTCGGATCTTTCGCGAAAGCGGAGCTCCGGAGGTCCGGTACGAGCAGGTTCTGCAGGCGGCTCTCGAATCACAACTGCGGGAAGCTCCAGGGCCTTTTGAGCAAGCGATGTCAGCGCTCTGCCTTGGAATCGCGCACGGAATGGAAGTGGACTGTCAACAGGCGCTGACCCTACTGCCCGGTCGCATGCGTAGCGTGAGGGATCACGCCCGCGACATCATGCGCGGGCGTACTTGAATGGCTGATACGGGCGTCTAGGCTACGAGATTGTGCCACCACCACGCGGAGTAACGGGCATGATACCGAAAAACTTTCTATGGACACATCCTAACCATCCCGACCACCGGCATCACAAACATCGACATTTCAAAGGCATGACTCCGTCATTGCGTCTTCAGGTCGTTGCGCAACTGGCCGCATCGGAACTGCCGACATTTTATCGAACCAGCAGGCAGTTTGTTCAAATGATTCAGGACAACGGCATTGACCTTCTCCTTTCGGGCTGGGCACGGAACGGAGATACAGTTATGTTTTATAACTATTGGGCGATTCCTTCACCAAATGCGCAAGAGCTGATTCACTTGGAGTATGCGCTGCCGGACGAGCCGGGATACGGTTCTTTCGCCAATCTTTTCATCGACGAAATAAAAGACATTGCGGTCGCGGTCAGCCCCGTCCGCATCAGACCAACGAGGCGCCACAACGGACACCTTTACCTAAGGGCGGCGTATCGAGTCCGCCTACACAACTTCAATGAGTTCCAGGCTCTTCTGGAGCAGGAGCTCGTTTCTTTCGCGTTTGCCAACGGTTGGGAATTGGGAGACATGTACCTCGGTCTCACGGGGTCCTCGACGACCATGACACAGATGTGGATCATTCCCGAGAGTCAGTCGTTGTCTTCTGTTCAGAAGCTATCGCGTGCCTGTTGGCAGGCGGTGGCGGACGGCCCACCCGATTGCGTCGTGCTCGAGCCGACGCCGGCAGACCCGGTGCTCGGGAGCCAACCCTTACCCGTCAACGGGAAGCAGGACGTTATCGATTATTTGAACAAGGGAACAGCCCCTATCAACGCAACGCAGCGAATCGCAGTCGGACAGTAACCATGGGAGCAAGCGAATGGCCATCAATCTCGGACCGCTCGGCATCGTGGTGTATGCCGGAACCACGATCGACCAAGTCGATGACGACAAATTCTACTACATTCCCGAAGACCAGTGGACGAGACTGCCGCAGATTACGCCTTTGTCGATGGGGCCGGAAGTCGTCGCGGCGGCGTTGCAACCAGGCGCGGGGGGTACTCAGTATGCACGCCGGTTGTTCATGGACTTCGATAGGCTGAACGTGTCGTCGTCTCAGCCGACGAATCAAACGTCCGGCATCGATCGAACTGCGACGGCGGCGGGGACGGGGACGCCGCAGGACTGGAGCGTCGTCGTGAGGAGGGGTGGCGAATGTCGTGAAGTGCCGGCGTCCAAGTTCACGCCGTTGCCACCGGACTCGCAAGGAGATGCCGGCGTGCTCGTTCGTCGCGGAGCGGTGGTGGCTTCCATTCCGCAAAATAGCATTCCGAGCGGCTCGTACTGTGTTCTCGGCAACTTTGCGACCGTGACGTTCCCAAGTGGGTCGCGCTGAGGGCTGAGGGATTGCGCTTGGAGTTTCGGAGGTGACAGTCGCGAGTTGTTCCCCCATAGCCTTTCGCGTGGGAACGGAGCGGTCCATACCGCCGGCAGCCACGCTTGAGCGTGTAGCGAAGGTGATGCGGCCCGCGGGGATCACTCGCGTGGCCAATCTCACCGGCCTCGATCGGGTGGGCGTTCCCGTCTTCTCGGTCTATCGGCCCAACGCCCGGTCTCTGTCGGTTTCGCAAGGAAAAGGACTGACGATGGAGGCCGCCCGGGCGTCGGGAGTCATGGAGGCAATCGAGCTGTTTCATGCGGAGAACGTCGATGCGCCGCTTCGCTTGGCGAGCGTTCGTGAGATTCGGCGGCTTGGCCCGGTCGTCGAGGTCGGGGGCCTGCCGAGGACGACGCGAGGCCGCTTTCATGAAGACTTGCCGATCCTGTGGATCCAGGGGATGAACCTGTCGGGGGGCGAGCCCATATGGGTTCCGTACGAGCTCGTACACACGGATTTTCGGTTGCCGGCGCCGACGGGCAGCGGCGCGTTCATGGCGAGCTCGAACGGCCTTGCTTCAGGTAACTGCCTCAGCGAGGCGCTGAGCCACGCTCTTTGCGAGCTGATCGAGCGTGACGCGGTCACGCTGTACACGATGTCGTCGGCCGCCGCGCAGGCGGAGCGCCGGGTGGACCCGGAGAGTGTCGACGACGATTTGTGTCGGTCCATTCTTGCGCGCTTTGAGTCGGCCGGAATCGACGTTCTTCTTTGGGAGACTACGGCGGACGTGGCGATCGCGAGCTTCCTCTGCACGGTGGTGGATCGCGACCCGTACATCGCACGTCCCATGCCGCCCCTGTCCGGGTCGGGATGCCACCCGAGGCGAGCCGTAGCGTTGCTCCGGGCGCTGACCGAGGCCGCTCAGGCGCGATTGACGGTCATTTCCGGGGCGCGCGACGACCTGTCGCCGAAGTTTTTCGACGGGGACGGCGCCCTCATCGCGAAGGAAGCCGAGCGGCTTCGCGGGCTCGCGCGGTCGTGCGGGGGCGGGCGGCGATTTGTGTCGGCGCCCGACGCGCAGCACGAGACGTTCGAGGCCAGCGTCCTGTGGGAGCTCGAGAGGCTCGACGCCGCCGGCTTTCGCCAGATCGCGGCGGTCGACCTCACGCGCCGTCAATTCGGCGTGCCGGTCGTGCGGGTCGTTGTGCCGCGTCTCGAGGCCATGTGCGAGGTGCGCGACTACGTGCTGGGAAGCCGCGCGCAGTCCCGGCTGGAGCAGAGGCTGTCGTGATCGTCATCTTCGCCGGCCCGACCGTTACCCGCGATCGCATTGCCGCGGTCGTCCGTGCGGAGGTGAGGCCGCCGGCGGCGCGGGGCGACGTGTACCGCGCCGCCACGGCAAGACCGCGTGCCATCGGAATCGTGGACGGAGTCTTCGACGGCACTCCGTCCGTTTGGCACAAGGAAATCCTCTGGGCGATGGTCCAGGGGATCCACGTATTCGGGGCAGCGAGCATGGGGGCTCTCCGCGCCGCGGAGCTCGATGCGTTCGGCATGACCGGAGTGGGAGCGGTCTTCGAGGACTTTCTTCACGGACGCCTGGAGGACGACGACGAGGTCGCCGTCGCGCATGCTTCCGCCGAGCACGGGTACCGCCCCACATCCGAAGCGATGGTCAACGTGCGCGCCACGTTGAGGGCGGCGGCGACGGCAGGGGTCCTGTCCGCCGCGTCGGTTGCGTCGCTGGAGCGCCTCGCGAAGAGCTGGCCGTACCCAGAGCGGCGGTTCGAAGCGCTCATGGCGGCCGGGTCCGGCGTCGGAGTGCCCACCCTCGAGATGGAGGCGTTCGGCCGATGGCTTCCGGGCGGTCGCGTCGACCAAAAGGCGGCTGATGCGATGCAAATGCTGCGTCTCATCGCCGATCGGGATGAGCGAGGTTGGGAGCCTAAGCGAGTCAGCTATCGGATGGAGCACACCTCTGCGTGGGAGTCGTTGGTGAGCTCTGCGTCGTCGCATCTGGGCGGCGAGCCGAGCGGAGCGATCACCGACGACTTGCTCGACGAGCTTCTTCTGCGCGGAGAAGCGGGCGCAGCTTGGGACGCGGCGCTGGCGCGAGCTGCGGCCCTGCGACTCGCCGAGGCGCTTCGCGTGGAGCTCGACCCGCGCGCGGTGGCTGCGGCGGCGGATGAGTTCCGAAGGGAGCGGGATCTGCTGAGCGGCGAGCAGTTCGCCGCGTGGCTCAGAGACCAAGGCATCGCCGACGCCGAGGTGGACGACTTCTTTCGCCGCGAGGCCACGGTCCGTGCGGTACTTGGCGACGGGCTCGACGCGTCCCTCACGACCCACGTCGTGGATGCCCTTCGCTCGCGCGGCGCCTACCACGCGTTGATGACGCGTGCGCGAGCCAAGCGGCAGCGAATCGAGTCGCGGGGTGGCTACGCGCCGTCCGTGACGGCAGGCGTGTCCGACGCAGAGCTGCTTCGCTGGCAAGGCGAGATCGAGAAGTGCCGCGGCCCGAGCAGCGTGGAGGATCTCGCCCGGTCGCAGCGATCGACGGTCGAGCGTCTCCGCGCGGCGGTCGCGCGAGAGAAGCTATTCGTCGGTTCGAAGGGGGAGCTTGAGAAATGAAGATGGCACTCATCAAAGATGGAAACAGCGGAAACATGCGCCCCGTGGAGCCGGAGCACTATGTCGGCCGTGCGCCCAACTCGTCGCTCCGCATCGACGACCGGCTCATCTCTGCGCAGCACGCGCTCCTGCGGTGGACAGGGCAATTCTGGGAGCTTCGCGACCTCGGAAGCCGAAACGGTACGTACCTGGATGGAGTGAGGCTGAAGCCGGGGGAGGAACACCGCGTCGTCAAAGGGATGCGCATGTCCTTCGGCGTCCCGGATCCGCGGTGGGAACTCGTGGACGACGCGCCACCCTGGGCGATGGTCGTGCCATGGGATGGGTCCACAGCGATTCCTCTCGAAGACGACATGATCGCTCTTCCCTCAGCCGAGGACCCGCGGCTGACCATCTATCGCGGCGCCGGCGGCTGGGTCCTCGAGCGGCCCGATGAGTCGATCACGCCCATCGCGAACCTGCAGACCTTCGACGTCGGAGGTCGCGTCTGGCGCTTCTGTTGCCTCGATGAGGTAGCCAAGACTTCGCTTGGGGAGGGCGTGCCCGCGGAGATGGACGTTCAGCATCTTCGACTCACATTTTTCGTCTCGCGCGACGAAGAGAACGTCATGGTGCACGCGCAACTCGGCGGGCGGGTCGTCGACATGGGGACACGTGCCTACTATTACTTGCTCCTGACCCTCGCGCGTCGCCGTCTGGAAGACGTCGCAGAAGGGGTCCCTGAAACGAGCTGTGGCTGGATGTACGTCGACGATCTCGCCATGGGTGAGTCGGGGTCGGTGCCGCAGGTAAACATCGAGGTGTTTCGGTTGCGAAAGCACTTCCGGTCCGTCGGGGTCGAAGACGCCGCGTCGATCGTTGAGAGGCGGCCGCGAACTCGACAGCTCCGGATCGGCGCTCAAAGCATCCACATCGTTCGAATCTGATAGATGTGCGCCAGGGCACGTCATCGGACGCCCCCGCCCCCTTCGCCCCCCGACCCGCGCCTTGCGCCGCTCAAATCGTGGCGCCGCGCGCGTCTCCCGAGCCTCTCCTCATACCGCTCTGCTACCGTGAAAGAGTGGGCGTCGCGCGTCGTTCGCGCGAAGTTTCCGCGATCGGAACGGGTTATCCGCGATGGTGAACGAGGCGCCGCCTCGAACGGTGGCCGACGGGTCTCACGAGACGAGCGAATTCAAGGGGAACGCGCGCTTCGAAGTCCTCGGGTGCCTCGGTCGTGGGGGCATGGGCGTCGTCTACGAGGTGTTCGACAAGAAGCAGCGAGAGCGCGTCGCGCTCAAGACGCTCCTGCATTTCGACGCGGCGAGCCTCTATCGATTCAAGCAAGAGTTCCGGACGCTCGCCGACGTGCTCCACCCGAACCTCGTGCACCTGCACGAGCTCATCGCCGGGGACGGCGACGAGGTCCTCTTCACGATGGAGCTCGTCGAAGGCACCGACTTCCTCGGCCACGTGCAGAAGGCGGGGACGCCGCGCGTTCCCGAGAACACCCGCGTCGTCTCGATCCACACCGGCGTGCGCGCCGCGCGCAATGCCGAAGGGCGCGTGGTGCCGACTCTCGATTCGGAGCCGCCGCGCAGCATGTCGCCGGCCAACTTCGACAGGGTCCGCCCGGCCTTCCGCCAGCTCGTCGAGGGGCTCAGGGCGCTGCACGGCGCGGGCAAGCTCCACCGCGACATCAAACCCTCCAACGTGCGCGTCACGCCCGAGGGGCGCGTCGTCATCCTCGACTTCGGCGTGGCGACCGAGCTGCGCCGCCACGCTCGCGCCGACGGCGACGAGGAGATCGTCGGCACCGTCGCGTACATGGCGCCCGAGCAGGCGACGGGCGACACCGCCGTGGCCGCCTCCGACTGGTACAGCGTGGGCGCGTTGCTCTACGAAGCGCTCACCGGCCAGCCGCCATTCAGCGGCTCGGCGATGGACGTGCTGACGCTCAAGGCCACCGTCACGCCGCCGGCGCCGGCGTCGTTCGTCGCCGGGTTGCCCGAGGACCTCGACCGCCTCTGCATGGCGCTCCTCGCCATCGACCCGGCGGAGCGCCCCGCCGCGGGCGAGATCTTGCGGCGTCTGGGCGCGACGGGGTGGAGCGACCACGCCCCGGCGGCGCGCATCCCGGACGGGCCGGAGACGACGCCCCTCTTCGGCCGGGACGCCCAGATGGCCGAGCTCCGGAGCGCCTTCGCCGCGACCGCCGAAGGGCGCGCCGTGGCGGTGCGGGTCAGCGGTGCGTTCGGGCTCGGCAAGTCCGCCCTCGCGAGCCACTTCCTCGACGAGATCGAGTCGCGCGGCGGCGTCGTCGTACTTCGCGGCCGCGCCTACGAGCGCGAGACGGTGCCGTACAAGGCCGTCGACAGCGTCGTCGACGCCTTGACCCGCCACCTCGTCGACCTGCAGGACGCGGACGTCCCGGTCGAGCTGCCGGACGAGATCTGGGCGCTCGCCCACGTCTTCCCCGTGCTCCGCCGCGTCCACAAGGTCGCCCAGCTGGCCTCTCCCGCGGCGGGCGATCCGCAGGTCGTGCGGCTGCGCGCGTTCGCGGCCCTTCGCGAGATGCTCGCGACGTTGGCGAAGCGCCAGCGCGTCGTCGTCTTCATCGACGACGTCCAGTGGGGCGACGCGGACAGCGCGGCGCTGCTCGTCGAGCTGATGCGGCCCCCCGTGGCCCCGCCGGTCATGCTGCTCACGACCCACCGGACCGAAGACGAGACGGCGAGCCCGTTCCTCGCCGAGCAGCGCGCGCGCTGGCCGGAGGACGCCGAGGTGCGCGACGTCTCCGTCGGACCGCTCGGGGAGGACGACGGCCGGCGGCTCGCGCTCGCTTTGCTCGGGTCGACCGATCCGTCCGCCCAGCGCACCGCCGACGGCATCGCGAGCGAGTCGGGCGGCAGCCCCTTCCTCATCGAGGAGCTCGCGCGCGGCGCCAGCGCGTATCATCGCGTCGCGGCCGGCGAGCTCTTCGCGTCGCGGGCGGCCCACACCCTCGAGGAGATGATCACCGCGCGGGCGGGCCGCCTTCCGCCCCACGCGCGCCGCTTCCTCGAGGTCGTCGCCGTGGGGGGCCGGCCGATGCCCGTGCCGACGGTGGCCGCCGCGGCCGAGGCGGGCGAGCAGCCGAACCAGCTCGTCGCCCTGCTCCGCACGCGGCGCTTCGTGCGGGCGGGCCTGCGCGACGGCCGCGAGATCGTCGAGGTCAGCCACGACCGCATCCGCCGGACCATCGTGGAGCAGCTTCCCCCCGAGGTGGCTCGCGATCACCACGCGCGCATCGCCCGCGTCCTCGAGGCGAGCCCCTCGCCCGACCCGGAGGCCATCGCGTCGCACCTGCTCGGCGCCGGCGACCACGACCGCGCCGCGCGCTACGCCGAACAGGCCGCGGAGCAGGCGGTCACCAAGCTCGCGTTCGCCCAGGCGGCGCGTCTCTTCCAGCTGGCGCTCGACACGGCCGGAAAGGGATCGCCCGAGGCCGCACGCCTGGCGCGCCGCACCGCCGAGGCGGCCGAGTGGGCAGGGCACTCCGAGAAGGCCGCGCGCGCGTACCTCGTCGCGGCGGAGGCCGCGTCGTCGCTCGAGCGGATCGATCTCGAGCGCGCCGCCGCCGCGCAGCTCGTGGCCGCGGGCCTCATCGACGAGGGCAACGCGGTGTGCCGGCGCGTGCTCGAGGCGGTCGGTTGCAGGACGCCGAGCTCGCCCATCCTCACCGTCCTCTGGGCCTTCTTCTATCGGTTCGCGTCGGGGCTGGTCGCGAGGCGAAAGCTGGTCGACCCGCGCGAGCTGACGCGCGCCGAGGTCGTGCGCCTCGAGGCGCTCCACGCCATTCAGCGAGTCCTCGCGGTGGTCGACCCGATCCTCGTCATGTACGTCAAGGCGCG
>Ga0070735_10000885_pt1 | contig 30350 bp, 38 predicted proteins | sample Coa_R1_FD_66443 | JGI IMG/M metagenome (GOLD analysis project Ga0070735, IMG submission 66443) | Surface soil microbial communities from Centralia Pennsylvania, which are recovering from an underground coalmine fire - Coalmine... | ecosystem: Environmental > Terrestrial > Soil > Unclassified ...
GGCGACACCTTGACGCATCGATTCGGAGCGCTGTGCAAGCGCCTTGAGGCCCGAGCCCGGGAGAAGGCAAAGAAGTCGGGCCGATCGATGGGGCAAACCGACCGTTTCCCATTTCACTTCCACGAACTTCGACACTTCAGCGTCACGACTCTTCTCGCCGCTGGCGTCGACGTTAGGACCGTCTCCGAGCGTCATGGTCACGCCCGGGCGACTATGACGCTCGACCGATACGCGCATGCCTTGCCGGAGCGGGACCGAGCTGCAGCATCCGTGTTGGGCTCATCTTTCCTGCATTGACAGCACGACCGCACTCGCGGTTAACGATTGGCCGTGCTCGCAGCGTCCTGTTGATGAAGAAACCGCTCCAATCTCGGCACCGAGACTCTCCACCTTCTCCCAATCTGAATTGCTGGTGGAAACCGCCCTGTGCGGCTCAGTCGATACAACGTGTCGGCATGTATCCCTAGTCTCCGCGCTGCCTCGGGTATAGAGATCAAATCGGGGCTCATTGGTATGACGGGTCGCCACGGCTTCCCACCCTTCTCCTCACCGCGGATCACACTCACGCCGCCCGCCGCCATTCGTACGTCCGGTCCTCGATGGCCGCTATCCGAACGGTCCTCGCCTCTCTGGCCATGCCCGCGGCCAGCCAGGCGTCGCCGGCCGTCGAGAACCCGGTCCCAACCACCTTCCACTCACTGAACTCGAGGCTGTCGGCACGATCAGGATCCTCCTCCTGGCTCTGCCGCCACTCGTGGCGCGCCACCCTGAGCTTTCCGAACGTCGTCGAATACCGCCTCGACTTGGTGGCGAAGTGGCCCCGGAACCCGAGGGTGTGGGCCCATGCCCGCAGACCCAACTCCCGGTACGCCGGCGCCTCTCCCAGCGCCCATGCCGTGGCCACCAGGCGTCGCATCTGGGGCGCCAGCTCACCGCGGATGCGGACGCCGGCCCGGAGGCGGTGGTCGAGGGCTCCCGAGGCGTCGGACGACTTGGTCGAGTACTTGGCCAGGTAGGCCGCCGCACGCCGGCGCCGGTCGGCCACGTCGCTGATGGGAGTCACGTCCACCTGAGATCCCCATCGCACCCGGCGCGCTGCCGGTCCCTTCTGTTCGGCCAGCGGGGCGTGGACCTTGCGCACAGCGACCGCCACCGCCTCGGCGAGCAACTCGGCGTCGAAGAGAGGCGGTGGCGGCTCGAGGCCATCGCCCACGCCGTCGAGGCGGAGGATGGCGTGGACGTGCACCACGCCGCGGCGCTGGAACTCCACCACCTTCACGTAACTGAGGCGGACCACCTTGGCCACCTCCCGCACGCTCAGGCCCGCCAACTCGCCCACGGCCCGCAGCGTGTAGATGGTGGTGCGCCGGAACAGCTCCGACGCCGTGAGGTTGAACAGCACCGCACCCTCGTAGTCGTGGCACGAGGCGCACAGCGCCTGGCCGACAGTGGGGTCGCCCTCATCGTGGTGCTTCGTGCACCGCAGCGACACCTGGTGCGGACACATCCGTCTCTTCGGATGACAACGACCATCTCGCTGTCGGCGATGCACGGGTCCGAAGGAGGGCGCCGTCAACGTGACGAGAACGGCAGGGTGCTCGGCCACCGACTCGGGCACGCCCTTCCCGCCCCGCAGGCCGGCGGCCACCAGCTGGAAGGCGTCGCCGCGGTAGATGGAGGCGCACGACGGGCACAGCGTCTCGCGCCGGCTTCCGCACGCCTTCAACAGGACCTGGTCCGGCAGCGTCCTCGTGTTGAACACCACGCGCGACTTGCCATCGACGACGCGAACGACCTTGCCCTGCAGGCGCAAAGGCCGCCGGCAGTAGTTGGCGTGGCGCACGGCCTCACAGAAGCCCTCCATGCCCCCGAGTGCGTCGAAGCGGGCCAGGATGTCGGCGATCCTCGGGTCGTCGAGGCGCGCATCGCGCTCGACACCGTGCGCAACCCCCGGAGGGACGCTCACGACGGATCCTTGGACCGGCCGGCGTCGACCCGGATCCGCACCGCGCTGTCCTGCGCCCAGGCCACGGTGTCGTCGTCCATGCGGAAGCACCGGATGCGCCGGGGCACGGTGCCCTCGCCCCGCCACCAGCCCACCCCCCGGGTGGCGGCGTCGACGTCAGCCGCCGAGTAGCCGAGCGACGCCCAGCCGCCGCCGAGGATGGTGTCCGAGGCGTCGCGCGTCGTGCACCTGAGCGCCAGGCGGTAGCCGAAGAGGTCGCGGATGCCCGACGGCACGGCATCGGCCGACGGCTTCTGGGTCGCCGCCACCACCACGATGCCCGCCGCTCGTCCCCGGGCCACGAGGTCGCGCAGCGCCTCAGCGAACGCCTCGCGCTGGGCCTTCGGGCCTCCGAGGTAGAGCACGAGCTCGTCGATGACCACGAGCACGAGCCCCATGCCGAGACCGGGACGGATCTTGTTCAAGCCCTCGGCGAGGAGGCGCTCGTAGCGCTCGGCCATGCAGAGGCGCAGCTCCTCGAGGGCGACGATGGCCTCGGTCACGTCGGAGCCCACGAAGCGCTTGGCCACCGGCGACCACCGGGCGAGCTCGACCAGCTTGCCGTCGAACAACCACAGCTCAACAGATGGGTCGGCGGCGGCGGCCGCCACCAACAACGACAGCGCGTTGGACTTACCCGCGCCCGGCTCACCGCCGATGAGCACATGGTGCTCGGCCAGACTCAGCCACGCCGCCTCGCCGTCCTCGTCGTAGCCAAAGGGGATGGACTGCCAGAGGTCGAGCGGCCCGTAGCCCGCCCAGGGCCAGGACAGCTCGTGGCTCAGAGGATCGGCATAGAGCACGACCATGCAGGCGCGCCCGGCATGTGCTGGGTCGCGGGTCACGCGCACCGCCCGGGCCCCGAAGGCCACCGCCAGACGCTCGGAGGCCGACGCCAGGTCCTCGGTGGTCACCCGAGGCGAGAGCCGGAGCTGGAGTGCGAAGCCACCGCGCGTGGCCTGCACGTCGACGAGCTCCGGGGCGTGGCGCGGGTCGAACAACTCGGTGGAGGCGATGCCCCGGGCGAACCACCGTTCCCGGGCCTGGCCCACCGACCGCCGGACGAGCGCACGCCGCGTCGGCGCATGGCAGACGAGGCCACCGGCGGCCACCGCCAGCAGCCCCGAGCCCACCCGCACGCCGGCGGTGTTCCACATGACCAATCGCGCCCCGGTGGCGGCCAGCGCCAGGGTCGTCTCCAGACGCCGGCCCCAAGCGACCCGGACGAGGGCTCCGAGCAGACCCTCGTGGTGGTGGTGACGCCGTCTCATTGCGAAGGCTCCAAGCGCACGAGCACCCACAGCACCCCGACGATGCAGAGACCGAGGAGGGGCCACCCGACGACGGCGAGCACGAGGGCGAGGGCGGCTCCCATCCGGAGCGTCATCCGCCCGAGCGCCCTCACGAGGCGTCCTTCTTCTGCGGCAGCGGCTCGACCGAGCTGGCGTCGAAGAGCTCTTGCATGCGTCCGTCCGGGGTGGTCCACGTGTTGGCCCGCAGCCCGGCCACCCGCACCGCCTGGCCCTTCACGAGGCCCTTCGGTTCGACGGGGGTGCGCACGTTCATGGTCTTGGGCTCGTCGTCGCCCAGGAGCACGAGCCACACCCGCCACAGTGGCCGGCCGTCGCGATCGACCTTGCGCTCCCGGGTCTTGGCGTCCAGGAGCACCTCGGGGTTCTGGCCGCAGATGAGGATCGGCCTCTCGGTGTCGATGGGGACTCCCATGGGTTGCTTCCTTTCTCTGTTCGCGCCGGAACCTCCGGCGCGTGCCGCGGACAGCCCGCGGACATCGGTGGAGCGCGCGCCGTGAACCAGCACCAGGCGCGCACGCGGCTCGGCCCCGTCTTTCGGGCCGGCCTGTTCGGTCTGCTCGCTGCCGCGCTGGCGGCTCTCTTCGGCGCGCCGGGCGCGTTCGCCGGCCAGACGCAGCGCACGTTTCAGCCCACGCACCCGCCACAGGTCACGGGCACGGCTGCTGACGGCACCCGGGTCGCCATCGGTGTCCAGGTCGAATCCGCGGAGCTGTCGCCCATCTCCCCGCCGGGGACACAGGTCACCGCCCCGAACGGCGACGCCTTCCTCGTCATCGACTTGCTGACCGACGGGACCGCCGGGTCGAGCCCCACCTTCGAGGGTTTCGACACCGTCCCGCTTACGGACATCTCGCTGCGCGTCGGGTCGGCCATGGTGCCCGCCCAGTCGAACGACCAACCGCTCGGGGGGCTGACCGGCGTCTACTTCTTCACCGTGCCGGCCTCCACCACCTCCGCACAGCTGGAGCTCGGGCCGGCCACCATCTCCGCCGTCGAGTCCGCCGGCCCCAACGAAGGCAAGTTCACCGACATCACCCTCGACCCGACGGTGATCCCCTTCGTCGCCGTGGGCTCCACCTCGGGACCCATCGCCACGCCCACGGCCCGCAGACCCGGACCACAGACCCGCGGCCTGCTCACGTTGCCCGCCAAGCTCGGCATCGGCTTCGGAACCGGTGGCGGCGCCGTCTTCGTGGTCGTGCTGCCCATCGTCGTGCGTCGCCGCCGTTACGACCGGGCCGACCGCGAGGGACGCGTCGTCATCCAAGCTCCGCCCGTGCCGAAGGTCCCGCCGCCACCACCACCGGCGGCGCGTGTGGCCCGTGCGCCGGAGTCTCCGGAAGAGGCCGGAGAGCCTCCGCCCGGGCCGGTGGTGGTGAAGGTCCTCGGACCGCTCGACTTCGAGGGACTGCGCGCCCCGCTCGCCCTGTCCCCCGAACGCGAGATCCTCGTTTTCCTCGCCACCCACCCCGGGGAGTCGTTCACCTCGATCCAGCTGCGCAACGCCATCTGGGCCGAGCCCCGCACCCAGCCCAAGGCCTCCACGTTCCGCAACTACCTCACCGCGCTTCGAAAGGTGCTCCCCGGGGGAGCGCTCGTCACCTCGGGCACCTCGTATCGCCTCACCGCGGACGTCAGCTCGGACTGGGGACGCTTCGAGGTGCTCGTCGCCCGCAAGGAGGACCGGCGCGCCGCCCTCGAGGAGGCGCTCCGCCTGGTCCGGGGCCCCGCCTTCGCCTCGGCCTTCGAGGGACGCAACAGCCCTTACGCATGGGCGGAGGACTTCGTTCGACTTATCGACCCCGTCGTCGAGTCCGCCGGCCACGACCTTGCGCAGCTGTGTCTGGCGGCCGAGGACCTGAGCCAGGCGGAGTGGGCCGTCAGCCAGGCACTCTTGGCCGTGCCGGAGTCCCCGGTTCTCCTCGAGGACCGGGTGCGCGTCCGCGCCGCCGCCGAAGACGCGGGATAGACGGCTCTGCTCCGCGGGGGAACGTTGCATGGCGGCCACGGTCGCAACCCACCGTCACGTGAAACGTCACGTGAGGTGTCACGTGAGGAAAGTCGCCCGCTGACCTGCGGGACTCCGGCCGGAATTTCTCTCGTCGACGTCCCGAACGAGGTGTCACGTGACGTGCCCCGAGGCAGCGGGCCGCGTCAAGTGCCTCTCGGCGCCCCGTCGGCCCATGACGTCAGGCCCTCGAACGGCTTCCGACGGGCCGCCTCACTCGGACGTCGTCCGCACTTGACCCGCCCCTCGCCTCCGGGCCGTGCGCAGACAGGAGCGACGAAGGCTCGTCGCTCCCGGATGTCCGGGAACGCCCAGTCGATCCTGGAGGTGGCCGTGGCGGTGCCCGGTGGTCGTCGCACAATGGCGGACTCGCTCGAGGCCTTCTTCGCCTTCGGGGAGGCGGCTGTGACCGTCATGGAGGCCCGCTCGGTCGCAGCCCGTGGGACGGATCGTGCCCGCTCCGACCTCGACGAGCTCGACGCCGCCCATGCTCGACTGCAGGCTCGTTTCGCCGTCGCCAACGAGGGCGTCTACGAGCTGGCCTTGATCGTCATCGCTCGGGCCAATGCCGTCATCGACCAGTGCGGTTAGGACGGGACGATCAGAGCGAGCTCGACGTCCTCGCTCGTCGCACTTCGTCTCAGACCTTCTCTTTCCCTCTTTCGGGGAGAGGCCGACGCGTACGCCGGCCGGGGCGCCCGGCGCCCGGCCGGCCAATCAGCCACCCAGTTCGGCACCGGAATCGCCTTCGCCGCACAGAAACGCAGGTCGTGGTGCGGGTCGTCGGTGTGTGACGACTGCCCTTACAGAAGATCGAGGTGCAACCCCGAGCGATGTGAGGCCTACGTCTGGGCCGTGGTTGAGGTGCCCTGAACCGTTGCGGGTGGGTGGTCGGGGATAGCGATCTCTGTTGACGATCCCGAGTAGACGTGATGAACACGCGTCCATCGAGCGCCCGACTGCAGCGAGTCCACGGCCGGGGAGACCGCCGTCCAACCTCCCTCAAGCATCTTTGCCACCGCCCGCCTGACTAGCGACGACACGGATTCCTCCTGGTCAACCGCTAGCTCCTGAAGTCGCTCGATGTCATTGCCTCGAAACCGAATGGAGACCACTTCGGACGTCGTGGGGGCCGGAGGCGCAACGTCAGAGTCGACCTCTTCAGGGCTGGTGCGTGGCATCGATCGTGACCTCCGTCCCCTGCGACCACTCGCTGCACCCATGTCTACCTTTTCGGCAGCCACGCCGTCCGCTTGATGGAGGATCTGCGTGGGTGCTTGACGGGCTCTGGACGACGACTGTACTCTTTGTCATACAACGTATGACGTCGCAAGAGGAGGCTGCCCCGATGCTCGAAGTCGAGTCACTGCTGCTTGCGAACCATGCCGAAGCCCATAACGGCCTCCTTTACATGATGGGCGCCGGGTTCACCGACGTGAATCAGGTCATCCAAGATGACCAACCGGGTGCCCCGCCGTTCCACTTCGGCATTGGCCTCACCATCCTTGTGCCTTGGACCGAGACCAACCGACGCCATCACGTCCTCCTTTACATGGAGGCCGAAGACGGTGGCGAACCGCTGCTTCGTCTCGAGGCGGACATGGAGACGGGACGGCCACCCGGTTTTACGGAGGGCTCCGACCAACGAGTTGTAATGGCGATGGCCGGCGAAGTCACGTTCCCGAGCCCAGGCGGATATCGGGTTGCCGCCGAACTCGGGAGCGCTCCCGCAAAATATGCCTCCTTCCGCGTCCACCATCACCGGCCACTGCTTCGTTCTGCCTGATGGTCTACGTCGTTGCGGTGCACCTGTCTGGAGGCCAACGTCGGGAACACATCGCCGAGGTCATCTGGGTCGACAGCAAGAGCTTCAAGAGCGGGCGCTGCACGACAGCAACCATGGTCGATTTCGTGAACAAGTATCCGGGTCAGGCCAGAGTTACTGACGGGAATACCACTGCAAGCGTCGAAGTTGTCAACGCGAAACCGCCGTATCTGCGCTCGGAGGCCGACCCGTCCAAGGCCGACAACCTGCTGAGCATCCCCCGCTTCTGATTTTCATTGGGATACCCAAGATGTCGGCTGCTCACAACCTTGCACCTGTCGATTTCAAGAGCTCCGCTGGTCCTCTGGTGGATCTCCGCGACATCGTCCATCGATTTGGATGCTGATCGCGACTGAACTTCTCAGCGATGACGAAAGAGCCGCTGCCGTCGAGTCCCTCCCGTTTCGCGATGACACCCTACGTCTTGTCGGACAACTTTTTGGCGCCCTGAAGAACCAGTCAATCGATCTCATCGACGCCGCTCTCGGCCCCAACCATGTGCGAGCGGCAATGGTCGCCCTCTATGAGGCGGGCGACTTCCTTCTTGAGGGCTGCATGGAACTCGCCGAGTCTTACGCCTGTCAGTCCTACTTTGGACGGACTGCTCCGATTGATCCACTCCGAGGGGGGCCGCTCAAGGACGATGAGTCGGTTGCCCGGTTCCCATGGCGCCTTGCGCGCCAAATGACCGAGAACGCGTGCACTCACGCGATCACTGCGGGCGATCATCTCAGCAATGTCCACATCCGATTGGCTTGGGAGATCAATGCAGCGACTGAGACGGAGGTAAAGATCTGCAAATTCAATCCGAGCGACGCTGAGCCACGATCATGGATCAGCGTCTCAGACCTCCAGTCAGGATTGCGCGAGGTCGAGAAGATCCCCCTCGGTGTTCTTAAGGGGTTCGAACCAAACAGCCACTTCGCCGCCTATATGGATGGGAGCAAAAGGGCGCGACAGTACCGAAATGCAATCATCCATCGGGACCGGCCAACATACCGCGAGCTCCCGGCATTCGGCCGCGTGAGCTTATGGGCGAAGGACGAGTTCACAATCAAGTTCCCAGCGGAACCAGACGAGGCCCCGCCACCCATATCGACCTACAGGGAAATTGTTATTGATGCACTGGCCGCAGCCCTCAGCTACGCAAAGGCACTTTGGGATCTAGTGATCCGATGGCTTCGAACAATTCGGGTCTTCATTCGTCCACTTCCTAATCAGAATCGGATTGAGATCACCACAGAACAAGGGCGTTTCGCTCCACGACGTGACCTGAGGGATCCCGGTCCGTTTGTCCGGTGAGACACGGGGACGATCGAGTTTCGTCCGACTCATTTGCAGGTCAGCCAAGCCCACCCAAGACCTCCAATCAAAGGCTCGATTTGCCGTCAGACCGGCCTGTCTCCCGGCCTGTTGGGCTAGGGAGACCGGCGGCGATACCGTGCGCCTCGCGATCTCGAGTGCTCCCAAGTCAGGATGACCGATCCGGCAGTCTCGATCGTTCAGGAAGCGGTGACCTACCACCCGAGACCAGGTGATCTCGGACGGTGTCGAGGACGCGGTGGCGACCGCCCGAGGGAGGCACGTACCCGGCTATGTGGTGCGATGGGAGGGGTCGTCTCACGGCTTGGTGGCTCCCCTATTACCGGCTGGGACCCAGCCGACCAGTTCCATTCCTTTCCCCCCTTGTGGACTCGATAGCTTTGCGAGAAGGAGTTGGGGGCACGCATTGCGAGAGAGCGAATGAGCGAACCCAGAGGAAGCTCCCTTGACCCATCGGGAGTGACTGAAGCGGTTGCAGCCAGGTACCGTGAGATACTGCCACCCGGATACGTGGTGGAGACGAGCGGCCCACTGTTGAACGTGAAAGCCCCTGACGGGGGAAACCTCTTCTTTGGGAACTTCATCCTTCACTTTCGATTCCTTCCGGTGAAGTATCGAATGGAGCAGTTCGCGATGGCTGCTTTCAGACACCTCCCTGAGCGGGTAGCACACGCAGCCGCGCTGCTCCCGCATTTCACCTGGCCAGCAATCGGCACGACCTGCCATGTCAAAGCGACCAACAACGAGGTGCGCATTTGGTACGGCCACACCGACAACGAAGACGAGGCCGTACTCAAGGTGCGCCCCATCCTGCGCACTGAACTGGGCATCTGACTCTCGTTTTCGCGTAGCAGAGGTGGTCCGTCGGGTGGGTGCCTTGTGCGCGCGGCTCTAGGACCTGCGACGGGCCGGGTAGTAGACCCGGTGTCCCCTCCTGTTCAACATCCTGTGCGTGCCTTTGTAGGTCGGCGTGGAGGGACCGTCGTCGCACCGCTTGGGGTGCGCGCAAATCGGCGAAGTGGTGCGGTCTCGGGCACCGGCAACGGAACCGGCGCACCGGCAGTAACCCCAATAGCGAGGTCGCACCAACTCGAGCGGAATCGTCGTCAGCCCCTAGCGATAACGTTCGGCCCCTTCTGCGCACGCCTGGCCCGTGTCCGGACCAACAGCGGTCCGGACCCCTCCGAGCCATCAGTTAGTAGTAGACAACGTCACACGCGTGAGAGTTGTTCAACGGGTCGAGGGAAGGGTTGTAGGACGCGTCGTACCTGCCGGGTCCATCTACCCACACGTTTCCCTGTGAGTCGTATTCGACAACGTAGTGGGTGGTGCTCGGAGCAACCCGGAGCCATGGACCAAGACCATTGGCACCGGTGTCGGTCAGGGGCGCATAGTTGTTGACGTAGGTGCTGGCGCTCCATGGCGCGGGGACGTTGGGGAATCGACCAATCTGCGCCTGGTATGCCTGTAACGCTGTATTGACTGATTCGGCGTCGGCTCGGCAAGACGCGATTTGGTTATTTCTTGCATTCTGGCTAACTAACGCCCCGACACCCACGACAAGCGCGGCACCCAACAGGCCGATGATGCCGATCACCAGCCCCGCTGTCGCCAGCCCTTCACCACCTTGGTAACCACCCGACTGACGGATTTGGCGGCGCGCCCTCAATCCGAAGATGACCGCCAAAAGGGAACCGACGCCCAGGAGCCAGACGAGGGACAGCACCAAGGACGCGACGGCCAGTCCGTTCGTCTGTTGGGGTCGCCATTGCTGGTATCCCTGCTCGGCTCCGGGGTACGGCGGTGCTGCCACGGTTGTGAAGGGAGGGGGCGGTGGAGGCGGCATGTAGTTGGGGTGCTGTTCGGGCCGGTACCACTTGCCATCTGACGCTTGCCACCAGCCAGGACCTTGTGACGTATCGCTCATCGTTATCTCTTATGAAATGTGCTGCTGAGGTCCTGGTGGTCCAGGTGGTGCCCCACAGCCCCCCGCCTGGAATGCCCCAGCGACATGCTGGTACGCCTGCACAACCTAACCATTGGCCTGGTCGATGTCACCGTTGGCTTGGGCCACCGCGGCAGCGATGGACTGGTTCGCGCTAGTGATTGCTTGGTTGATGGTCCCCTGCGTCGGTGCCCCCGCCTGGAACGACGGCAGCGCACTCTGGGCCATCTGCATTGCCTGCGAATCCGACGTTAGAGAGCGAACATCACTGCGGGCAGTGGACAATGCGCTTTCGACCCCACCGCCATCCACTGCGGCGCTCCCATCGTCAACACTCACGGTTCCGGCATCGACGGCTACGGTTCCCGCGTCAACACATGCCGAACCGCCTCCTCCTTCACTCTTCACCTTCTGTTCGTCCGACGCTGTCGTTGCCAGGTCAGTCTGCGCCTGTGACAGCGTGCCAGGGAACGATTGCAGCGCCTCATGGATGGACGACGCATCCTTTGGGAGAGCAGACAGGTCATCATTTACCGCCTGTACCGCCTTCTGAATCGCTCCCTGCTCTTGTTGAAGTTGGGCTGCATTGGCAGCGGTCTGGTTGGCTTGGTCAACCTCACTGTGAAGCCTCCCGACTGCCTGGTTGAAGTCGGTGGCGCTGGCCGAGTTGAAGGTCACCGGGGCCAAGGTCCCGTCTTGCTGCGGAAAGTTGATGGTGAAACTGCCTCCCGAGATTGTCCCGAATTCCGTGTTCCCCCCGTTAAAACTGAGGCTGATAGACGATCCATTGATCTGGCCGCTCACGCTCACCGTGTCGGTTGACACCGTTTCATTTGGTGGATTTCCATCGGCGTTATCGACCTGTGCCGTGCCTGATACGGCGTTTCCGGTCTGATTCCATTGGAGAAAGATTGTGCCGCCCGGCTCGCTGGCGAGATAGCCAGTGCCTACCGGTGGCTGGGACGAGCCGATGCCGGTTGACTTGGTTTTGTTGGATGACGGGACAAGAAGAATGCTCAGCACGGCAACCGCGATGACCACCGCCGCTGGCAAAGTCCACCACCACGTCGGTCGGTACCACTTGTTGCGTACAGGTTGAGCCGATGGCATCGGGATCGGTGGCGGGGTACCGGGTGAACCTTCCCAAGCCGCGAAGGTCTGCCAGGCCGTCGCCCAACCCGATTCGCTCAGGGGAAACGATGCAACGGGCTGGTGTGAGGTTGAACCATCGGGTTTCTTAGCCCAGATCGCGAATGCACTTTTGGTGCGTCCGAGCGCATATTCGGCGCTCTCCCAAACAACCTGGCTCCGACCTCCTGCCATGTTGCGACTCCCGACAACACCCGCGAATAACAGATCGTAATGGCAAGGCGATCCTTGTCGGAGGAAATCACCAAGGTTGGGAAGCGGCAATCCTTGCGTTGGCACCCATCACACCGGGCGACGGACTGGGCCGGCACCTGAACGACCTTCGCTCCGGGAACTTTGGGCACCCAGCATTCGGCGATCGGGTGCGCACGTCCGTACCGAGGTGGACCCGGTGCTCCGGTCTCGCCATCTCGTAGGAGCCTCTCTTCGCCCGAGCAGGATCGACGGTCCCTCCCGAGTAATAGCGGTCGGCTAGTTCTCCCAACTGCGTGCCCCCGGCGCGAACTCCCGCACCGACCCCTGACCCGACGCGAACCAGTCCTGGTGACTCCGGTGCGGGATAAGACGCGGCGAGGGCGATGGCCTCATCGGCGATCCCGGACACGGCATTTGCGAATGTCTGTGTTCTCTTCCGTGTCAGGCAACGATGCCCTCTGAAGAAGGTAGGCGATCCTGAACGACCCAACTGGGAGTCGATCCGACAGTCCAAGCTGTGTCACGCTCAACCCCGTGAGTGGTGAGTTCGACGCTGGGGCCTACCTGCGGCAGGTCGGACAGAGGGCCCTCGATGACCCTGAGCACGAGGCTGGCTTCCCACCAGGCGTCCGTGTCGTCGCCGCGTCGCGTGCGCTTTGCGCGATCCATGCAATCGACCCGCTTGACGCTCAAGACATCATCAACGAACCGCTCGACCGCCTCGTCTCCGGGCTCGGATATTCCGGCGGCTTGGCCGCGGACCTGATGGACGGCCCAGCACAGGCACAGGGCCCGAGACCTGTCACCGTCCGCGCGTGCCCGGATGAGCTGGGGTTCAGCACATGGCGGCTCTATGTCCACTACGCCGTATTTGCTCAGGATCACGTGGGCATCGAGGCCACCGCGGTCGGCAACCTCAACCACGTGCGCAGGCTCTGGCCGATAACCATCAGCGACGACTCCGGCGATATCGCTTCGGGGCGGTTCATGGGCGGTGGACAGCTGGGTACGTGGCGCGGGTCGGTGATCACCGATGGTCCCCTGTCTCCAGACACCGAGTGGCTGGAGCTTGCCGACCGCCGGGTCCAAGTGATGCCGGAAGCCGCTCCTGCCCCTTCGTTTTCACCGCGCCAGCTTGGCCCGAAGGATCCCGCAGAACGTCATCTCTGGCTGCTCGCCTCGCTGTTTCTCTCGGGCATGTACGGAATGCACCTCGAGGACCACCTGGAGCCCGCCGCGCAGGCGCTGGTCGCCGCTGGGGCTCTTCGACCGGAAAATGCACTGTGGCGCGAACTCCGCGTCCTCGCCGAGGCATTTGAGACGCCTCTGAAAGGAGATCCTCCGCCTGGCGTCGGTGAGCCGTGGGCCTCGCTCTGCACCCGGTGGCCAGAGAAGGCCAACCGCGGGCTTATGGGAAGCGTTGCCCTCGGCGTAGTGAGCGATCCCTTCGACGGGTTCAGAGTGAGGATCGACGGCCTTGTCAGCCACCGTGAAGGTTTTGACTTACGAGTCGAGACCTCTCCCGGGACGCCGTCTGACCTCCACCAGGCGAGCGATGCCAAGTTGCCGCCAGTTGTTGCCTGGTGGGCACATGACGACCTTGACAACTACTACGTCGGAACTCTGGGAAGCGGGATGTTTGCTCGTGAGTCGAGTCGAGGGCTCGTGGGATACCGACCCACGCTGGATTCTGGGGCGAAAGTGCTGGAGTTGATGCCAAGCGGGGCTTCCTCTGCTGTGTCCTTGTCGGTCACGCTTCCATCCGCAACTGATTGAGCGACCCGCTCGGAACGTGCGGCCCAGCGCGGAAGTTGGACAGCGGAGCAATCGAGTCGGAGGCATCCGGTACTCGGCGAAGTGGTGCGGTATCCGGCGCTGAGAGCGGATCCAGCGCCCTTGCAGTAACCGCGCCGGGGAGAGCGCACCCTCCTGTCCGGGATCACCGATCCCGAACGATAGGGGTCGGCCAAATATGGCGACTGCATGACCCCGCCTGAGCCAAGGCCGCGCCCGACCCCACGGCCCGACCGATCCGGTCCAGGTGATCTCGCGCAGGGGTCTCGGAGGACAGGTGACCCTTCAAGGACGGCCCATCACCGGCACTACGCGCTCCCAGCGAGACCGCTCAGAATGTGCCCGTAGCGTGGCTCTCCTCACCCGGCCTGCTGAACTTGGTCGGCGGGCGGGGGGTTGACGGTGGCGGCTCCAAAGTCGGAGAACGTGATCGCGGACGGGTTGATGAACCTCTGCCCCACGAGGGTCGGCATGATTTGCTCCCTAGAGACTCGCCTGTCAGAAACGGTCGCAGTTGTTCTCTGTGCGAGCCACCCAGCGGAGATGTGAGCGTCCGGTATGGCAGGCACCCAAGTTGCCGTGAACGTGTTGAAGGTCGTGCCATTTCTTTGTACTGCGTCGGAGCTTGTGAGAAGTTCAAGTCCCCCACGAATCTGGGTGCGATACACGGACTCTCCACGGACCCGGAACCGCAACCAGCCGGGGGCCGAAAGTCCAGGGATCGGTGCGGTCGCAGTGGTCGTATAGCCGACTTCTCCAATCGTGATAATGGTCGATACGCCAACAGTCGTTTCACTCCGGTTAGGAGATTGGTAGACGTACGAGTATTCGTACGGCCCCTGCCCGGGGATTGATGTCTTGTACGTAGCTACATAGCTAGGGGCGTGCAGGGTGTTCTCCGCTGCCCGTTCGAGAGTGGCGGCAGCGGCGGCGTCATTTGCAAACGGCGGGAGCGGGGGGCTAGGTCGGGCCGTGCTCACCGACAGACCGACTGCGGCTCCGGCCAGCGCGATCAAGAGAACGAGGGAACCCCATGACGCCAAGCGGCCTCGAAACACGCAGTAAAGATATGTCTGGGTGAGGGCGTTCTCGGGTCCGAGCACGCATACGTGCCGTTACTCAGCGCCCACGACGCAGCCCCGCAGGCCAAGCAGGTAGCGGTTTGTGACGTCGTTCTGGACCTTCCGGGTGATCGGGGCACCCAGACGGGCTAGAAGGTCAGCAGGGCGGGAGAATGCCACGATGTCGAACGTGACGGAACCGTTGCCCTTCCGGGCAACGTGGAAGGACTCCTCACCACGCTCAGGATGACCGGGCAGAGTCCCGTAGCCGAAGCCGAACCGATCTGATTCATCCGTGACGTAGACGATGCGACATGGGGCTGTCACCCAGATAGGCCCGGTCCGCATCGAGACGGCCAGAACGGTACCGGGTTCCAACGGTGGGACTTGGGGGACGAGTTCAGCGCCCGCTGACCGATGTGCCCGCCACTGACGGATTGCCTCACGACCCAGATCGAAGGCCCCTGATTGGCTACCTAGCGCCACGGAGTGTCGGTCGTGTCGGTACCCGCTGGGAAGCTCGCTGTCCCTCGTGGCCCCAACCTCTCGGTAGGTCACAGCGGCATCCCGGAGGCGATCAACCAAACCACCAAGCCGCGTGAGGCTCGGCCGGGATAAGGCCAAGGGCATCGGGAAGTGGACGCTACCTGACCGCACGCAAAGTGTCGGCATCTCACGGCCCCGTCGGACTGTCGACAAGGAGCCTTGGGCGCCCGATACTCGGCGTACCCGATCGCCATCGGATAGCGCCAGTCCAATCGGGGTCGTGATGGCACAAAGCGACTCTGAGCTTGCGAAGCCGCCCGGTATCACGCGGATCAGTCGTCAGTCGATGGCTGGGGCCAATGCCGCAAGCTCGCGGGCGATCACCGCAGCTTCGACGTTGCGGTGCTCCGCAGCCGCTCGTACATAGGCGACGAGCCCGTACAGGGCGTAGGGCCAGAGTTCCGCCCGCCACCAGCTCGTGTCGGAGGCGACGTCAGGGGCCATTCCTCCGTGGAGCATGGCCGCCGCGTAGATGGCGTACTGGCTGTTCCGGTGATCGACCTTTCCCCGGAACTCGAGCTCAGACAGGAAGCGTTCTCGAAAACCCTCGTAGGACAACGGATCTGAGGCGCTGAAACCCCCCAGCTCGATCGCCTGGGCGGCCAGGCGGATGAGCGTCTCGGCCAGCACGAGGTCTCCCTGCACCGCCAAGGCGGCGAGTTTCTGCTGGAGCTCAGAGACGTCATCTCCACCGACGAGGCCATCGAGAACCGCCTGAACGGCTGCTCTCATGCGCTGCTCGGGGTCGACCCTGGCCACCGAGGGCTCACGGTATCGGCTGAGCCGTCCGAAATCACCGGGGATACGCCGACCTAAGGCATCCGAGATCGCAGGGATATGCCGGTGATCGGACCCTGGCCGGAATGCGGGCCGGCGAGCGCGATGGAAGGACCTACGACCAAAGAGGTCCTTCCATGCCAGCTACAACAGTCGTTAAGCCGTCTCCGCCGCTCTTCGACGAGGCCCGGCTGGCGGTGGCCGGGTTCCTGGCTCGCTACTCGGGACCCACCCGCAAGAGCTACGCCACGGACCTGCGCGTCTTCTTCTCGTGGTGCGCCCAGATGGAGATCCACGTCTTCGACCTGAAACGCGGGCACATCGAGTTGTGGGCCCGGTCAATGGAGGAACGCGGCCTCGCCCGGGCGACGATCGGGCGGCGTGTCTCGACTGTCGCTGGCTTCTACCGCATAGCGGTCTTGGACGGGGTGATCGAGCACTCCCCGGCCGAGTACGTCCGCCGACCCAAGATCGACACGGAGTCGGCGACCCTCGGCCTCGACCGCATGGAACTCTCAGCCTTCGTGGCCCAGGGTGCCGCCGGGAGTGCGACGGACCACGCCCTCGCCTGCCTGTTGGGTCTCCTCGGACTCCGGGTGAACGAAGCCTGTTCCATCAACGTCGAGGACCTCTCGCTGGAACGAGGACACCGGACGGTCAAGGTGCTCGGCAAAGGGTCGAAGCTGGCGGTCATCCCCCTCCCGCCGAGGGTGGCCCGAGCGGTCGACCTGGCAGCGGGCGAACGCCGCTCGGGTCCGCTCCTTCTCACCCAGGCGGGCAAGCGGATGAATCGCCACGCGGCCACGAGGATCGTGCGACGCCTTGCCAAGCGAGCCGGAATCACCAAGCACATCTCCCCGCATTCGTTGCGCCACAGCTTCATCACTGCGGCGCTCGACGCCGGGGTGCCGTTGCGCGATGTCCAAATCGCCGCCCGCCACGCCGATCCCAGGACCACGACCCGGTATGACCGAGCGCGGAACAACCTCGACCGCCACGCCAGCTACATCGTCACCGCCTTCGTGGCGGGCGGGAGCTAGGCCAGAGCGTTTCCGGATGGCCCGCTCGGTGAATATCGATGCCGGGCGGGCCAGACAGCCGGGTCGAGCAAGAGCCGAGGACCTCCGCGGGAACGCCGAATACCGTGCACGACCGGCAGTGCAAGGCCCCGTGGTTCACCCTTGCAACCCTTTGCGCCACTGCGGCGAGCAGAAGTGTTGAAGCATCACACCGTAGCCAGACGACATCTCCGCACCATTCGGGTGTGTGAGCAGGTATGCACACTCGAACGCAGCGAGTTCAGCCTGGGCGGAGATGGTCGTGGTCGTGGTGGGAGCTGATTGTCTGGCTGTTGCGCCACCGCAAGCAGCGAGGAGTGACCCTACGGCGAGTCCCAAGGCGAGGACCCGGCCCATACCTATTTATCGCCCCGGCGAAAGCTTGGGAAATGAGTCAAAGAACGGAGGCCATGTTTCCGGGCCAGACATGATCGCAGGATTGCTTCCAGTCTTCTGGTCGACGACGAATGCGATCCAGTGATCTGCGGTCTTCGTCAATCCGAGCGGGCGCAAGTGCTTGACGGAAAAGGCGACCACCCAAACTCGCGCAGCCACTGCCTCAGGAGAACCAGGCACTGATGCACCCGGTGAGCCGGTGGTCAGCGCTTCATCCCAGGTCGTGAGTTTCGCAGCGCTCCTGGTAACCCCGTCCTGTGGGCCAGGTCGAACCAGTGCAATGGCTTGCTGCGCCGTTAGAACCGATCCTTGAGCCCTTGTTGCTGCCGAAGACGGCGGCCGATGGCCCTGCATGGCAACAATCGAAATGGCGATCACCGTTGCGCCCAGCACCAGGGCACTCGCAACAAGCCACAAGGCCGAGGAGCCCCCGGAGTCTGACCTCACGCTTCCATTGTGCTCCGGCTTGCCTACCAGTGCCGCCGCAGCCTGCCCCGATCGGGAACACCTGCTTGCGGTGACCCCCGTAGAGGCCATGAGATCCGTCAGGACGGCCAGATGACATAGGACCGGTGGGGCGTCGGCAGATCGGCCCGACCGGAAGTATTCGCGACCGTCGTTCCAGGGTGGGTTCGGGTAAGACGACTCGTAAGTAGTGATCGCCGGAGCGAAGTTTCGCCTTGCTCCTAGCGGGGGCGCATCATCGCCGAATGTGCGCTAGTCACACCACCGCCCGAAGGTTCTGCCCTTCATGATCGAGAACGGCGGGTGGAGGCTGGTCGTCATCCGAGAACGCAAGCAGCATGCGGTTGAGGGGCGAGAGCCCGCAGGTAGCGGCATTCCCGTTCACAAGCGCGTCACCGGCAATTTTCCTTGTCTGAACGGCTCCTACGGGACACCATGAACCCAGGGGGACCGAGGGTCCCACCGCGCTCGAGGGGATGCCTAGGCGTCCAGAAGGGGGTCGGAATTGTCGCGGCTGAAGAACATGTCAGGGGCGGGGTGGGTAGTTACTGGGATCGCAGTCACGCTTTTGCTTGTGCCCACAGGAGTAGCAGCCAAGGGACTGAAGGTCACCGGCATCATTGGCACGAGCGGCAACAAGGCTGATGTCACGACGACCGGGCAGTTACAGGTTGGTGAGACATCACCCACCAACTTCTACACCCACTTCACGCCCAACCTCCCCAGTTCGTACGGGGTTGTCGCTGCACCTCCATCCGGCGACTCGCTCATCATCAAATCCGCTCACCCAACCTGGGGAGGCGCTCCTTCACTCCCCGCTGAGGTGGACCTGGCGGTGTTCACAGGTGCTTGCACCAGCCAAGTCGCGGTGGTTGACATCGTTGCCGTTGGGACGACACCCGGCGTTGTGTCTCTGTCCTATGAACCCGGTTTCGTCGTTCCAGGAGGTGACACTCTTTGCGCAAGGGTCACAGGCGGGGGTGCGGCCGTTTCTGTCAATGGCTACGTCGTCCCATCCGCCGACGCACCCTTGTTTGCAGCCCCGAGTCGGTAGACCCGGGCGTTGCTTCACGCGAATGTCCACTCGCTTCTATTACAGCCCTTGCAGAGGCGAGTGGACATCCTGTGACAGCCCCCGACATCGCAGGCTCGGGTCAGGGTGCTCGGGATCGACAATCCGCCACAGGTCCCAGTCGGCTTCGATCAGCGCCTGCCTCGACCGGGACCGCCGGATGCCGGATGCCGGAAGCTCGACCGAGTCGTGGTGGCTACGTCGACTCGGATCGGCACATGCAGACCGGTCCACTCAAATACAGCCTGCGACCGGTTACGACAGATAGGGGCGCGGCCGCTTCCGAGGAAAGGATATGAATAGGGAGATCGACGAAAGCATTACATCGAACACGTAAGGATGATGTCGGCCTGATCAAGTCCACGGACGGTCGGTGACGGCGCATGCCGGGATCTGCGTCCAAGACGAGGCTTCTTCCGAGAGGTGATCTCTGTTCGCACGTAGGCGTGACCTGGAATCGTTCGCAGGTCGATGGCACGGGTGATCACCGGACCGGTGTGAGTATCACGCGAACAATCGCCGGATCAGACCGTTGTTGGGCCACGCACCTCGACGGGGCCGAGAGTGGCCTTGAGCGTGCGCGGCGGTGGGTGACCGTTGCGCGATCCTCGGGGCGATCCTCGCCGCGCCGCTCGTTGCGGGCCCGTCCGAGCTCCTCGCAGACGATCGCCCTCAACGGCGGACCCCGCCCACCAGGACGAGTGGTGACGAAAGAGTGATGGCCCCCCATGCTCGACGGCGTCTCCCTATGTTTGTCGGCGGTCGACCTGTTTGGCATCAACGCATACCCAACGCGGCCGAATCTCTTGAGCCGACTCGGAGTTGGCACAAGGCTCGTGGATGACGAAGCTCCGCACTTGTGACTCGATTGCAGCGGAAGGGACGGACCATGACTCACCGAGTACTACTCCGGCTCGGTATCGCAACCGCCCTGGCTTCGGGCCTCCTAGTCACGGGCCTTTTCGTTGTCAGCGCCGCAACGACATCCTCGATCCATGCGGGTGCAATCCGAAAGACGGTCTATGTAGCCGTCGACACGGGATTGCAGATCACGCTGACGGATGCGACCTGGACGGACATTCCTGGAGCGAACGGCACCATCACCGTTCCCGCCAAATCAATCGGCACCGTCGACGGTCGTTGGGCTGGTGTCATCAACCAAGCCGGGGGAAACAGTCAGAATCTGTTGCTTCGACTTGAGGTTGGACCTGCTGAGGCCCAACCAGCGGGTTCGTCCGCCGAGGGGTTCAACTACGGGAACATCTACCTGGAGCGGTCCCTCGGATCGCTGACGTCGGGCACCTATGTTGTCTCGGTTCAGGGCAGGGTGGTTGGTCCCTGCGTGGGCACCTGCCAGAGCATCGTGAACGTCAGCCCGTCCCACCTCACCGTCGAAGAGGCGAAGGGCTAACACTGCCCGTTTCGGCAAGGTGGCAGGGATGACCCAGCAAAAGTTCCGAGTGCTGTTGCCGCCCTGCAACGGCCAGGCGCAGCACCATCCACCTAGTGCTCGGTGTCGGACCACGGTCATCTGGATTCGTGCCCGTGGCAAGCGCCGTTGGCAAAGCGAAGCGTAGGAGGAAGCAGCGTGGCGCATCTTGATAACGACCCGATGCCGTTCCTCGAAGGCGACGACGCCGTTGAGCGCGTTCGGCGCTACTTCCATTCCTGGAGCGGCAGACGATTCGACGCCCTTGGCGCGAACGACCCTGCTGAGATCACGGGCGATGATCTTGTCGCGGTTTCGCTACTTAGCATCGAGATTCCACCAGAAGCCGCGATCGCAATACTCGAAGACAAGGCGGCCGACCTCGCCGCTTGCCTGAGAAACATCCCCTGTGAAGCCGCACTCTGGGAGGTGTCAGAGCAGACCATCGACAAGGGCTCTCAAGCAGATTCTCTGTGGAGGTTCCTGAAAGACATCCCTGGTGTCGGATGGGTAACCGCTCACAAGATCTGTGCCCGCAAGCGTCCTCATCTTCTGCCCGTCTACGACAGAGTCGTCAAGGCCGCGCTACAGCCCGGGTCCAAGGAGTTCTGGAAGCCACTTCGTAACACCCTTATTGATCGTCCTGAGATTGTCGAACGGCTCGAAGAAATCAAGGCCAAAGCCGCAATCGACCCGCGCGTCTCGCTGCTGAGGACAATGGATGTCGCAGTGTGGATGAGCTTTCAGGGACCATGACCGACGTTCAGCTGCCGAATCGTCGCGCCAGCTACGTAATGGGAGCAGTCAGCTGAAAGAACCATCCTCCGACGATCCCCCTCTGTTCGATAAATCGCTCACCCACCTGAGCAAGAGTGCCCGCAGCAAGGAAACGCTGCGTTGGCCGGACCGTGACGTATCGCCACGCGTTCCATGCCCCCTGGCACGAGAACGAGGTGTCGACCGCCGCGCGCCACAGCGCCACGATCGTGGCCGCAATGCCCTCATCGACTAGCGCCCCCGTGCCATCGCGGTGTTCGATCCAGACCTGTCTATGCTCCGTCGGCCCGTCGACGATTTCATGATCCGCAGGTCGCGCGCGGTTGATGAGGAAGCCGCCTTCGTCGAAGACCCAGTCGAGATCAGCGTGTGCCAGTACAGGGACGATGACCGCCCCGCCCACTTCCAGAACGCTCGTACTCACTGCTGTCCTTACTGACGGTTGAACGCGTGGATCGCCGGTGGGTGTCAAGTGTCCAACCGCACCCTGCCATGTGATCGCGGGTACACGGCCGCGTGCCGAGCCACCCACCAGCGATCGGCTCAACGTACTGGTCGGGTGTAACGGTCAGCTTGAGCAAGTTCGGTCGTTACGACCACTGGCTTGGCCACGCCACTCCTCCTCGGATAGTCGGTAGATCCGCAGCGGGAAGCCGTCGGTGTGGTCTTTGGCCTGGCGATCGAACCGCATCCCGAGCTTCTCAGCGACCCGTACCGAAGCCGCGTTCTCCGGCTCGCAGATCGCCACGACCTCCGCCAGCCCGAGTTCGGTGAAGCCGTGGTGGAGTGCGGCCTCAGCCCCCTCGGTCGCCAGACCCCTGCCCCAGCAGTCGGGATCCAGCCGCCACGCAATCTCGACGCAGGGGAGGATCTCCGGCACCGCGTCGGGGACACCGAAACCGATGTGCCCGATAAGGCGGCCGGTCTTTCCTTCCTCGGCAACCCAGTCGACCCACTGACCGCGATTCTGCTCGCCCAGTCGCCGGATGAGGTAGAGCGCTGCCTCGGGTCGTGTGAGGCCGCGCCGCATCGGGAACCACCAGAACTCGGGCTTGGCGAATAGCTCCACAAGGGGTTCGTAGTCGTCGTTGGTCCAAGGCCGCAGGCGCAGTCGAGGGGTCACGATGTCGTTGCTTACCTGCCCATGATGCCTGGAGGGTGTGACGTCCCAATCCTCGCCCGGGCATTGGCGAACGTGAGGGCTGCGGTTACTCCTCTCGGCTCTCCCTACCCAAGCTCGTCACGGAGCGCCGAGAATCGCTTCCTGGCCGCTTGGGTGTCTGGGTCATCGTCACCGAGAACCCGTTCCCTACTGGCCAACGACCCTTCCATGAGGTCGCGCGCGCGTTCTCGTTGGCCCGACGCCCACAGAGTGACTGCCAGGTGGTCCACATCGTTCAGCGTCCGACGGTCCTCGGGTCCGTAAAACCGCTGGGACATGGACAGGGTGGCCTCCCGTATCTTGGCTGCCCCCTCTCGGTCACCTTGCTTGTTCAGCGTTGATGCCAACCAGAGCCTCGGAACACGAGCTTCCGGCCTGGCGTCCCCGAGCCCGTCAACGACATGCTCAAGAAGTCCCTGAGCCTCGGCGTATTCATGTTGCTCGTAGAGCGTTATGGCCAGTTCCTCTTCAGCTTTCAGCACGCGTTCGGATGCGCTTCCATCCCGGTGACGCAGGCACCTGAGCGCCCACCTCTGCAACTCGACTGCTCGCGATAAGTCGCCGGTACTGCGGACGGCACCTGCCAGGTATTGAGTCGCTGCCACCGTAGGTACTGCCTCAGGCCCGTGCTTGGCCCTTTCATGCTCCAGCGCCATTTCCCAGACTGCCACCGAGCGTTCAGCGTCTCCACACCTCCCGTAGATGTGTGCCGCACGTTCGAGGCCATACACGGTGCCCTTATGTCCCGTTCGGCCCGAACCAACCAGCGCGCAGATGTCGCCTGCGACACCCTTCGCCGCGTCCATCTCCCCGCGCTCCACCAACACGTTGCAGGCTCCGATGAGGCCACGAAGCTGCATCCTGGGTCGCTTAGACAAAAAGCGGAGACCTTGGACGACCTCCTCTGGCGTTTCGCCTTGGGTCATCTTCGCCAAACGGCGTTCCAGCATGGTGTTCCAACGGCTTCTGAGCCACCGTCGCATGAGCCCATCATTGTTGCTGATTTCCCCGGGGCCGTGGCTACCGAGTGTTTGCGCCTGAGTGTGCAGCGACCGTGGTGCGGCACTTTCCATACGACAGTGGAAGGCTGTGAGCCATGACGGACGGCCCGTGGTCTTGGACCATCAACCATTTCACCCAGTCGAACCCCGGTGGCCCGGAACAGGTGAGACACGTCCCGGCACTACTTCGACGTGTCGCGACTTCCATCGAGGAACTTGGACCTGTTGAGATTCAGGACATCACGTTTGGGACGACCATTACAGCCGAGGGGCCGGAGCACAGCCTCACCGTCTACTTCCACGCCCTGACGGTCGAGGACGGCCCCATGGAGTTCCGGGTGGTGGAGTAGTTCGCTACACCAAGTCGGCGCGTGCGGGACCGGCACATCCAGTCTGGCTTCGTATCATGCGACGATGGACGCAGCGGACCTAATCCGTGCCCTGGCTACCGGCAACGCATCGGTATCCGAGTTGGCCGCGTTGGGCGTTCTTGTCGAGGGCGAAGTCCCCCACCTGGAGGTCACCGTTCTGGCTGGCATTCCCGCGGTGCAGGTGTCGCCCGGCGAACTGTCATTGGGCCTCTTGGCCGCCTGGGCAAGGAGCACCGACCTTGCGGAGTGGGCCGCTGTGACCCGCGAGGTAGTCGTCCTCGACGGCGAAGACTCGCCTGTCTGGGAAATCCTCATGAACGCTCTTTGGTCCGCCGCATTCGGCGAACCAATACCCGAAGAGGTACTGGCTCTCGCCCAATCCCTGGCTGGGTAGCGGGAAACGGCACTTCTGGGATGGTCGGCAATAGGACGGGTGTAAGAAAGGAACATGAACATCGACGAGGTTGACTTCCTCGATCAAGGATCAGATTCTCCAGCCTTCATGCATCTAACAAAATCCGAAGGCGGTGGGATTTCGATCAGACTCGACATCGTGAAGAACGGCGATTTCGATCTTTCGGTCAGTGTCGAGGACGCCCGCAGACTGGGGGAACGGCTGGTGGCTGCTGCGGACGAGGTCGCATCCGAGCAGTAAGTCCACCGCTCGGAAATGCCGGGTGCAGGTCGGCTCGCCCGGGGGTCCCGAAGGGTCTGATCATCCGCGATCATTCGGTGCCGTCGATGCAGGGTGGGCAGCCACGAATCAGGGCCACCCGCACTCGGCACGTTTCGCTCGCGTCGTAGAGTTTCCCCACAGACTCAATAGCTCCACTCGGCTCACCGATAATTGGATAATGCCCGCGAGCTCAGGGTGGGGTAACCCCATCGCCCTTCTGCTGATCGGAATCGGGCTGTTGGCGCTTGCGCCCATCTACTACTGGATCGAGCCTGCCCTTAGGCGTTCGATTACTCGTGTCGTCTTTTTCGGAAGGCAGCCGCCTGGCGGCCGACTAAATCAGGTGGGCGGTTCGATCATGCTCGTTGCCCTCGGACTATTTTGCGTTGCTGGCGCCATCTATCAATTGACCGGCGGGCGATGACATGACGACCACCGCACGGGAATGCCGGTGTTGGCCTGGTCGTCAGATGTGCGACTGTGCCAGGAAGTGCGCGCAATCATTCAACCCGAACATTCCCGCTCGGGTGCCGAAAACTTCCCTCGATCAGTCAGATAGCGCAGAGCGGCACGTATCGCCCGCGCCAGACGGATGCATGACGCACACGGTATCCCCGAGTATGCGCTAGCAGCCGCTGTCGCCGTCCGGCCCGTGGGGATCTGGCTCCGCCCGGCTGCTTGAACCTTTGACGTTACACATATCGTTGGATGTGCGAGTGCAAGTTAGCGAGTCGGCCACGACCAAGAAGGCTTATCGATTCCCCGCTGACCGACGACCCTCGTCTCGCCATCCACCTTGCTGAGTTCAAGAGTTTGCACTGATTTTCCTGCGGTGTGACCCGCTTCAAGTCCTTCAACCAGAGAAGCAACATGGGTAACAACGATGATCTGCGCGTCCTCTGCAGCGACCTCAATCAGCATGGCCAACGGAGCGAACAATTCGGGATGGAGGCTTGTTTCTGGTTCGTTGAGGACGTACAAGGCAGGCGGGCGAGGCGACAATAAGGCTGCCACCAGCAAGAGATACCGAAGCGTGCCGTCAGAGAGTTCTGCACTGGCAAGCGGGCGAAGCAGACCCGGTTGTCGGAAGACGATCTCCAACTGGCCCGATCGATCCGTCACCTCCAGTCGGCTTCCGGGAAAGGCATGATCAAGGACTTCCGCTAGCTTCTGATCACCTCCGCTCTCAACGATGGTCTGCAAGGCCGCCGGAAGATCAGATCCATCGGAGCTGAGTACCGGCGTCCTCGTCCCCACCCGGCTGCTCCGTGCAGGTGCCGAGGCGTCTGTACGGAAGTGGTCATAGAACCGCCACGACCGAAGCTGCTCTCGCATCGCCATGACTTCGGGTGCCTGTTCGGGGGCCCCTAGTTCGCCGAGCATGCTGTCATAAGGCTGCAATCGATGATCGATGATCGTCCATGACCCGTCGTCGGATCGAATCTTAACGACGCTTCCAGCCCGCTGGACGAGGAGCGTCGAGGGTCGTAGCTCGGGGCCGTGCCAGATGCACTCCGCCTTGATTTCGGGATCGAGTTTGAAGGCGGTGTGATCGCCTGCGCTAGAGCCAGGCAAGCCAAGATCGATGGCATATCCAAACTCGTCTCCAGCGAAGCCAAGCTTGACAGCATGTGGAGCAGTACGCACGGTACCTTGCGTGGGGTAGCCCCTCCGCTTGGCGTCGCTCGATCCAGCTTGAGGTCCGGCCCACAACGTTGATGCCAGGCCACCCTCTCGGGCCAGTGCGGCGACGGCTCCGTTGCGTGACGTGTCGGCCAACAAACGCAAGGCCCGATACAGGCTGGACTTACCGGATCCATTGGCGCCGGTCACCACGTTGACCGTTTGAAGTGGAATGACAAGCTGTCGGAGCGACCTGTAGCTTTCGATCGCGAGTGTGCTAATCATCAGAGTCGCAATCGCTCAGATAGAGCCTGCTGGGGAACACCTGTCGACTCACCATTGAGGGCCACCCAGCGAGGCTACGTCCGATCTCTCGACCAGAGCGAGTGCCCTATCGTCGGACTGGCTGGACGATTGCACGAAGTCGCCAGACCTTTGACCGGGCGGTCCGCCGGGTGCACTTTGGCCGCCGGAGGCAGCATGACCGCGCCTGGTGGGTGACGTGATCACCCGTTCTCGGCCGTACGATAACGACTTGTCCCCTGCGCGCAACTGCCGGCTCCAGGTCGCCCCCGTCAAGGCATCAACGAAACTTCACACCCAGTCGGTAACACCTGCACCCGGATGGCCCATCCCTCAGGATGGTGTGAAGGGCGGGTCGGACCTTCCCGAGTTCGGCCCGACCGCAAACGCGTTCGACCGCGTATCTCGGGCGGGTGAGGGACCCGCGCCACTTAGCAGTCTGCTTCGGAGTGGTGGTTTCGGTTCAGCCAGGGAGCCCAGCCGGGTACGCCGACTACCGGATGGTTGTAATACGAGGCAAGAGCCAGTCGTCACGGCACCCCGAGGTCCCCCCTCGGCAGCACAATGATGTCGTGATCGCGCCAACAATGCTCCATGACGGCAAAGTAGGCGTCCTCAGGTTTCGCACCATGCTCAGCCACTCCATGAGCACCACAGGTCGCGACGACACAGGCCCAGGTGATCCTTGTACCGGTATCGCGCTCGCTTCCTTCGGAGACGGTAACGGTCCCGACGACTTCGTCGGATTCATAGGCTTTCGCTTCTATTGTCCGGCTTGACAAGACAGATCACAACTCCAGCGTCGAGCACCTGGCGTCAAGTTGTGTCACGAGGGCGGGGTCGCCGCTGTGTTGGAAGGCACGACCGACCCGCTCGAAAGCGGGGTCATGGGAACTAATGAGGGTCCTGGCGAAGTTGCTCCTCACAAAGATGATGGAGTTGGCCCCCACTCCAAATGCAATCGTGTTGAGGCTCGTCCCCGAAGGCAAGAGGTGATTTGCCTCCGAGAAGTCGTACGGAGGGACAGCAGAGCCGTGGGGGAGCTTGTCCAGCTGCGCCCGTACCGTCTTGCAGATCGCCCGCTCACTCGCTGAAGCCGAAGGCGATCCTGAGCACCCCGCTACTACCACGCAGCCCACTAGCAACCCGCAGAGTGCCACCCTAAGTACCAGGTGGGCGGGCGAGGTCATGACGTGACGCTAGGCCCTCGGTGCCCCAGGCGGAAGCGCCGAATCCCGTGCGGTCGGGACCGACCGGAGAACGGTCACGTGCGGGCGGTCGCAACCGGCACTTACGGGCGCGTGGCCCGCTGCCAAATCATCACCGAGGCATCGAAGAAGCGCCGACGATATTGACCGGTCCGTCCGCGCCGGATCGTCTACGTTCTCGCTGGGACTCGGACGAGGGACTGCCACGTGAAGAAGACGACGGTTGTGAGGGTTACTGCCATGCCGATCCAGGAGTTCTCGGCTTAGCGGTACCTCACGGCTGCGGCGCATGGGCGCCGCCGGCTCCTGGCATCGGTGGATGGCTTGATCGACCGCGTCATAGGCGCGGCCTGACCCGAACCGTCTCTTCACCGAGGAGCTTCAGGTGGATGTCTTCCGTTTCACCGAGATCGCCGAAGCCGGCGTCCCGATTCTCAACTCGTTCACCGCCGACCAACTCATCCCAATCGGGGAACTCTGCCGAATTCGACCAACTCAATCTGTGCTGGACCTGGGCTGCGAATGGGCGAGCTGCGATGCAGTTGGGCTCGCCAGAATGCAATGAGCAGGGTCAGCTCGACTCAGACCCGCGCCATCGTGGCTGCGGAAGTGGTGTCGTCGGTTGGCTCGTCGATGACGGTGCTGGCGCTGCCCTGGTTCGTCCTCGTGACGACCGGCTCGGCGACGAAGTTGGGACTCGTTCTCGGCCTCGGGAGCATCCCGTTCGTCACGCTGCCTCTTCCAGCGGGCGCGCTGATCGCCCGGATTGGGGCAAGGCGAACGATGGTGATCGCGGACGCGGCGCGCCTCCCGCTGCTTGCCGCAATCCCGGCGCTCTACCGCCTCGGCGCGCTGTCGTTCCCGCTGCTGGTCGGGCTGGTTGCACTCACGAACGTCTTCATGGCGGCACACATGCCCGCCCAGCGTCTGATTCTGGCCGAGGTCGTCGGCGACGAGGAGAGCGTCGTCGCTCGTGTGAACGCCTACCTCGACGGTGCGCAGACGGCTGCGCCCCTCGTCGGGCCCGCGCTGGCAGGTGTCCTGATTGCCGCAATTGGCCCGGCGAACGTGCTGTACGTCGACGCTGCCACGTTCGGAGTCGCCGCGATCGCCGTCGCCTTGTTCGTGCCCCGGAGGAAACTCCCGACCGGGGCCGCGGAGCGCGGGCTGCTCACGGGTGTCAGGTACATCCTCCGAACCAGGCTGCTCGTTGTCTTGTGCGTGACGATGTTGACGATGGAAATCTTCTTCGGGTTGTTCATGACCACGCTGCCCGTATTCGCGTATTCCAACTACCACAAGAATGCCCGCATCGCCGGTGTCTTCTATGCCGCGATGGGTGCCGGAGCGCTGCTCGGTATGCCTGCCGTCTTTGGCCTCGTGCGTCGGTTTGGGGCGCTCAAAGTCGCCGCGGGGGCACTCGTGCTCGCGTCGATCCCCAAGCTGCTGCTCGGGATCCCTCTCCCCGCTGCCGGGGTTGGCGGTGTGCTGGTCCTGCAGGGGTTCTTCGGGCCGCTCACCGGCGCGCCGATCTTCACCGTCATCACGACGCGCACACCCGCCGCGCTTCGCAGCTTGGTGGTGCCGGCCATGTTCGGGCTCATGTTCCTCACGGGGCCGCTAGGCCAGATCGCCGCCGGTCCACTCATCAACGCGGTCGGGGCAAGAACGGCCTTGCTCATCGCCGCGGCTGGATACCTGGTTGGCTCCGCGCCGTTCGCCATCCACGTCACTCGAAACCGGAGACTGGACGATCCCACAAGCGAGATCTGGGATGCCTGAATACCGCGATGGGCTAGCTCCGAAGTGCCGGTTGGAGGAACTGGGAAATGCCGGGTGCGGATCGCCCTGAGAAGGTCACCGCAGCGCAGGCCGCCCCAGGCTGTATCACCTGCTACCGGCCACCCAGAAGACTGGTCTGGGCTGACTCGCGGCCACGGTCCCTCACCCCGCAGGGAGGTCGCCAACCCCACCGGTATCGCTCAGGTCGGTGAGCGCTCCGCACCCTCGCCATGGCGCATTCATGGCGCATCCGGGTCGATTCGTTGCGATTCGCCGACGTCCGTCGGCTCGGTGACCTGCCGCTTTAGTTCGCCGTCGTTCACTCCGTCCGCTTGGAGAGTCTTCCCAAGCTGAGGCGGACTGAGGGCTAACGCGATTTCCACCTGTCCTACAATTTGTCCTACAAATCGCGTCGTCACCTGTCGTCGACCGCCGTCCAGTCTCGGCATCACTGCAGCTCAACCACGGTGACGCCGTCGATCAGCGTGCCATCCGCGATGACAGATCGCTTTATCAGTGCTGCGCTCTAACCAACTGAGCTATAGCCCCGGCGGAACCGACAGGCTAGACGCGCGCGGCGGCGTCCAACGCGGTCGGCTGGCCGACGAGCGCCGGCGCGCTGCTACTCGGCTTCTTCTCCCACGACCGCGGCGACCGCCGCCACGTGGTGACCGGCCTCCAGGCTCATGAGCCGCACCCCGGTCGCGTCCCGGCCTTGGGCGGCGATCTCGCGAACTGCGGTTCGGATGACGATGCCCCCCGTGGAGACGAGGAGGATCTCGTCGTCGAGGCCCGCCATGAAGGCGGACACGACGCGCCCTCGCACGGCGGTGAGCTTGATGGCGCGCACCCCCTGGCCTCCGCGGCCTTGCCTCCCGAAGTGGTCCGTCTTCGTGCGCTTGCCGTACCCGGCGTCGGTCACGATGATGATGTCCGCGTCGGGTCGCACCACATCGCACGACACGACCTCGTCGCCGGCGCGCAGCCGCATGCCGCGGACGCCGGCCGCGTCGCGTCCCATGGGCCGCACGTCCTCCTCGGAGAAGCGGATTCCGCTGCCGTTGCGGCTCACCATGACGACGTCTT
>Ga0070735_10000887_pt1 | contig 30329 bp, 31 predicted proteins | sample Coa_R1_FD_66443 | JGI IMG/M metagenome (GOLD analysis project Ga0070735, IMG submission 66443) | Surface soil microbial communities from Centralia Pennsylvania, which are recovering from an underground coalmine fire - Coalmine... | ecosystem: Environmental > Terrestrial > Soil > Unclassified ...
CCTGAACCGAACCCGACATGATCGACGCAAGCAGCTGCTTGTCTTCGAGATAATCCGGCAGCCCGCTGGTTTGATTCAGCAGCTCGCGAACGGTGACTTCGCCGCCGTGCGGCGCGTGGGGAAGATATCGCGAAACGCGCGCCGAGAGATCGACTTTACCGCGGTCGACCAGCTCCATGACCGCTGCTGCCGTGAATTGCTTCGTAATCGAGCCAATCGGGAAAATCGTTTGCGCCGTAACAGGCAGATTCGCTGCGCGATTGCGCAGGCCATAGCCCTTCGTGTACAACACTTTACCGCTGCGGCCGATGCCGATTTCCAATCCGGAGATGTGTTGCGCCGAGAGCGCTTGCGCGGCGATCGCGTCGATTTGGCGCATCTGCGCTGCGCTGAGCGGGTTTGCCGAAGCGGCGCCGCATGCCGCGAAAGCGCATGCAAGGACGAGCGCGGTGGTCTTGCCGATGTTCATTTCGCACCTCCCCAGACGTCTTCGCCGCACGAAAGATTGCCGTGCCGGTATTCCACCGACGGTTTCCGATCGCTGCGCAAAAGCAGCGGTCCATCGAGATCGGTCACATCGCAGAGCTGTCCGATGAGAAACGCCGGCGCCATTGCGATCGACGTGCCCATCATGTTGCCGACCATGACGCCCAATCCCAATTGCCGCGCCCGCCGAGCCATCGCGAGCCCAGCCGTCAGGCCGCCGCACTTATCCAGTTTGATGTTGACGATATGAAACCGGTCGACGAGCGGCGGAAGATCCTCGAGCGTTTGTGCGCTCTCGTCCGCCGCAAGCGGAATCGGCGAGTGCAAACCCTCGAGGTCCGCTTCACGGCCGATCGCGACGGGCTGCTCGATGAGCGAAACCTGGGCTTCCACCAGCGCCGGCATAATCTGCTCGAGAAACGCGCGCGTGAACCCCTGGTTTGCGTCGACTGCCAGCCAAACGTCGGGACGCGCGTCACGGACGGCGCGCACGCGCGCTTCGTCTTCGCCCGTGCCGGTAAGTTTCAACTTCAATGCGGTTGCATCGGAAAATGCTATCGCGCCCTTTGCCATGACCGCGGGATCGTCTGCACCGATCGTGTACGTCGTGCGCACGGGTTGCGGCTTTTCCAAACCCGCGAGTTGCCAGACCGGGCGCTGCTGCTCTTTGGCCTCGAGATCCCAAAGCGCGCAATCGATGGCATTGCGCGCGCCTCCGGCCGGCATGATCTGCAGCAAATCGAGCCGCCCGGCTCCGCTTGCAAGCGTTTCGCGCATGTTCTCGATCTGCGCCAGGCAGTCCGCGGGCGAATCATTCTCGTGATAATAGACGCCGGCGCACTCACCGCGTCCGCGCAAGCCGCCGCGCTCTATCTCGACGTACACCAGCTCCGCCTCGCTCCATTCGTAACCGGAAATGCGAAACGGAGAGGCGTACGGCCAACGCTCTAAACGCGCTTCGACGATAAGGGTTTCGCTCTGCACCGCCATGACGATATTTTGCTTTCAGCGGCGGAATTTCGTCGCCCTGCCGGGGGCGTGCTAGATTCGGAAAGGGCTCGGCGCTCGTATACTTGTATTTTTGCATAGTACTTGCTTTTTACAAGTCAACATCCTATAATGCAGCCATAGCCCAGAAAACTCGAAGGAGAAGCGTCATGGGGAATCCAGTTGTCCATTTCGAGATCATGACCAAAGGCGCTGCGGCGCTGCGAGACTTCTACGCCGGCGCTTTTGATTGGCGGCCGGAATCTTCGCCCGGTGCGTCAGGCGTCGATTACGCGACGATTCACAACGACGCCGGCATCGACGGTGGTATCGGCGAGGTCCCCGATGGGTATGACGGTCACGTCACGTTCTACGTCGGCGTTCCGGACATTGCCGCAACGCTCGAGCGCATAGAAAAACTCGGCGGCACGCGGATGATGGGTCCGGAGGCCGTTCCCAACGGACCAACGATCGCGCTTTTTCGCGATCCGCACAATCACACGGTCGGTCTCGTCCAGATAACGTAACTCTACCCGAGGACAAGGTATGCGGCAGCTGATTGTTTTCAACAACATTTCGCTCGACGGATATTTTACCGACGCGAACAACGACATGAGCTTCGCCAAACGAGACGTCGACGATCCGGAATACGCTGCATTCGTAGGGCAAAACGCAAGTGGAGAAGGCATCTCACTTTTCGGCCGCGTCACCTACGAAATGATGGCGAGCTTCTGGCCGACGCCCATCGCCGAGCAGATGATGCCCGAGGTCGCCGAAAGCATGAACGCGCGGCCGAAGATCGTCTTTTCGCGAACGCTGCGCGAAGCGCCGTGGAACAACACGACGCTCGTTTCAGACGACGCCGTCGAGTACGTTCGCAGGCTCAAGGAACAACCGGGTCCGGATCTCGCGGTGCTCGGAAGCGGCCAAATCGTCTCCCAACTCGCACAGGCCGAGCTCGTCGACGAATATCAGTTCGTCATCGTACCGGTCGTTCTCGGCAAGGGCCGCACGCTCTTCGAAACGGTTACTCGCCCTATCGCGCTGCGCCTGACGCAAACGCGCAGCTTCCAAAACGGCAGCCTTTTTCTTTCATACGAGGGAGTCAAAGATGCAGCAGCAGATCATTCCGTTCATTTGGTTTAACGGCGACGCAGAAGAAGCGGTCAACTATTACGTTTCGCTGTTCAAGAATTCCAAGATCGAAAACGTGAGCCGCTACGGCGAAGCGGGCCCGCTGCCCGCGGGAACCGTAATGACCGTAGAGTTTCAGCTCGACGGCCAAGACATGATGGCGCTCAACGGAGGCCCGACGGGCGTCGAGAGTCCGGGGCAACCGTATCCCGGTGCCGTTGCGTTGTTCGTGAGCTGCAAGACGCAAGACGACGTCGATACATTGTGGGATGGATTGCTGCAAGGCGGCGAACCCCTCCAATGCGGGTGGGTGAAAGACCGCTACGGCGTCGTTTGGAACATCGTTCCGCAAGGCTTTGCCGACTACATCGGCGGCGACGACACGGCGGGCGCGAAGCGCGCGATGGAAGCGATGTTCAAGATGCAAAAACTCGACCTGAACGAGCTGCGCCGCGCGTACGAAGGACAGCCGGTGTGAACAAGAAGTTCACCGCGAAGATTCAGAAGTCGCCCGCGAAGGGCGGCTGGACGTACGTCGTCATGCCGGATTCCGTCGAATACTTCGGAACGCGCGGCTTGGTGAAAGTGCGCGGTACCATCGATGGGCAGGCGTTTCGCAGTTCGTTCATGGCCATGGGTGATGGCACGCACAAGCTGCCGGTGAAAGCGGATACGCTCAAAGAACTCGGCAAACACGTCGGTGACGAGGTCAACGTTCGGCTGACGGAGCGCCTACCGTAAACGCATTGAGCGAGCTGCCGCCTGCATAATTTACTCGCAGGCGGCGCGGCGCTATGCTCTTTACCACGATGTGCGCCTTCATCAGATGCGCAGCCGTGCTATCCATTCTCGCCTTGACGGCTTGCGCCGGTTCAGTTCCTCAAGGCGGGCCGACGCCGCAATATCGGCCGATTGCGCAGAGCGCTGCGCTCGAAGATGCGTTTTCCGTGCAGCATCTATACGTGAGCGATCGCGCTGCGCGCGCCGTTCTGCGTTTCGTGTTGAACAATGGTATTCCGGCATCGGCGCCCGACGCGGTGATCGGCGGCTTTTCAAATCCGCACGGCGTTGCCGTCGGGCCCGATCATCGCTTGTACGTTTTGGACTCGGGCGCACACGTGCTGGACATCTTCGCGCCCGCCCCGGCGAGCGGCGCCAAACCGATTCGCGTGTTGCCGATAGGGCACGACACCGGACTCGGACTCGTCGCCGTCGATCCATCCGGAAACGTCTACGTGGGCTACGCGCTGGTCTGCACGACCGAAGGCTTTTTGTGCGGATACACGGACGTGTACGCGCCGCTCGATAAAGGCTTGCATTTTCTCAAACGACTGAATTTCGGAGGCGGTCCGGGCGGGAGCATCATGCGTTCGATGTCTTTCGATCCGGCCGGCGCCATGGTGGAAGAAACGGGCGAACAGAATCCGTTCGTCTTCGCAAAAGGCAGCAGCAATCCGTATCCGATCTTTTGCGGCGCGGAGGACGATGCGGGCGACGTCTGGGGACCGGTAAGCGGCGAACTGTTCGAAACGGACTTGGGAGGTAATGGCCGGCCGCCCGAAGTCATCGTGATTCCGAACTACATGAGTAACAGCGGCACGCACTGTCCAAACTATTCGACCATCACGTCGGAAACGGTACCGATAACGCACCCGTGGGCTATTGCGACGAACGGCAAGTACGTCTACATCACGGACGGCTACGTCAAGCAGGTCGATTCGGGCACCGTGCTCGTCTTCGATCCGGCGCGCACCGGAAACCAGACGCCCGTCGCTGCGCTTGACGGCGCCGCCTCGCAACTGCGTTTTCCGATAGGGATTGCAATCGGTCCCTAAGGCCGGCTTTTCGAGAGCTGCGCCGCGATAGCACGAAGTTTGTCGGGGTTTCGCACGGCGTACATCGCAGCGATGCGTCCGTCGGCGATCTCGAGCGCCACTGCGGTATCGACTCCCGCGTCGCTGAACGTGAGCACACCGGGCATTCCGTTGAGCGTGACCAGCTCGACCCGCCGAAGACCGGCAGCACCCTTGTGCTTGAGGCCGACCAGCAGCGCAGCAACGTTCCCGCGTCCCGCAACCGGAACCGTCGCCGCCGGAACCTTACCGCCGCCGTCGCTCGTGAAGACGACGTCCGCGGCGAGCAGTTCGCTCATCGCCGCGGCGTCCTCGTTCATCAGCGCGTCGAGAAACGCGTCGCGCAACTGCATGGCTTTTGCGCGATCGGCAACGCGCCGGTTTGCGTCGCGCACGTGTTCGCGAGCGCGCGATGCGAGTTTGCGCACAGCGGGCTCCGCGCGGCCGAGCGTTTGCGCAACTTCGGCAAACGGCACGTCGAGTACGTCGTGAAGTAAGAACGCCGCGCGCTCGAGTGGCGCCAGGCGCTCCAGCGCGAGCAAAAGCGCAAATGAAATATCATCGGCTAGGGATGCAGCCTCGGCCGGATCCGAATCTGGGGAAACGACCGGCTCCGGGAGCCACGGCCCGACGTACACTTCGCGTTTCGCGCGCGCAGACCGCAGACGGTCGAGGCACAAGTGCGTAACCGTCGTGCGCAAGAACGCCTGATCGTTCTCGATGACGCCGCGTGAAAGCGCGTCGTTCCAACGGAGATACGCGTCTTGTACGACGTCTTCCGCATCGCCGTATTGTCCCAGCATGCGATACGCGTGGCGCACGAGCAGGGGACGGAGCGATTCGAAGCGCTCGGCGGTGCCGACATTCATCATTGCTGCCTCCGCACTTTGGACGGGACACACCTGCAGCGTGTGACATGGCAGGACACCTGCAGGAACCTGCGGGCCTGAGAGCCATTTACGGGGCTGGTTGCTCGCAGCAAGCAGGGGAGCAGGGGACACGCATTCTGGGTATGTCGAATGGGTGCTGACCGACATGGTGATTGAACGTATCAACACGCCCGCCGACGTCAAGAAGCTGACGCGTCCCGAAATCGACAAGGTCGCTCAAGAGATCCGGGACATGCTCATTGCGGTCTGCGCGAAAAACGGCGGCCATCTCGCTCCGAATCTCGGCGTCGTGGAGCTGACCCTCGCGCTGCACCGGGTTCTCGATCTGCCGGCGGACCGCATCGTCTGGGACGTCAGCCACCAAGCCTACGTGCATAAGATTTTGACCGGACGGCGCGACTTGTTTCCGACCATTCGCAAGGGCGGTGGGCTGTCTGGTTTTTCCATGCGCACCGAGTCGGAGTACGATTGCTTCGGCGCAGGACACGCGAGCACGAGCGTCTCCGCAGCACTCGGAATGGCGAAGGCACGCGATCACGCCGGGCGTCATGAGACCATCGTCGCCGTGCTTGGCGACGGCGCGCTTACCGGCGGTTTGGCATACGAAGCGCTGAACAACGCCGGACAAATGCGTTCCAATTTCATCGTTATCTTAAACGACAACGAGATGTCGATCGCACCGAACGTCGGCTCGATCGCCTCGTATCTTTCGGTTCTGCGCAGCAAGCCAATCGCGAATTTCGCGCGGCACACCGGTAAGGCGGTTCTCGATCATCTGCCGCTCGGCGGCATGGCGAAAAAAGCATTCGAGTCCGCAGAACTCGGAGCGATGCGCTTCATCGCTCCGTCTGAAAAAGCCGCCGTCATCTTCGAGGAACTGGGCTTTCGCTACATGGGGCCGATCGACGGCCACAACTACGATGCGCTCGTCGACGCGCTCAACACGGCGAAGAACCAGCCGCGCGCGGTATTGCTGCACGTGCGCACGATCAAAGGCAAAGGATACGAGCCTGCGGAGAAAGACGCGCGCACGTTCCATGGCCTGGGCGCCTTCGACAAAGCGAACGGCACGGTCATCAAACCGCCGAATGCACCGCGCACCTTCTCGCAGGCGTTCGGCGACGCGATGATCGCGGTTGCGCAAAACGATCCGCGCGTCATCGGCATCACCGCGGCCATGCCCGACGGAACGGGTCTTGCGAAGTTCGGCAAAGCCTTTCCGAATCGCTATTACGACGTCGGCATCGCGGAAGCGCACGCGGTGTGTTTTGCAGCCGGCGCGGCAACGAGCGGCCTGAAACCCGTCTGCGCGATTTACTCGACTTTCCTGCAGCGCGCGTACGATCAAATCGTGCACGACGTGTGCATTCAGAATCTGCCGGTCGTGTTCTGCATGGACCGTGCCGGTTTTGTCGGCGACGACGGTCCCACGCACATGGGCTTGTACGACATCGCGTATTTGCGAACGCTGCCGAATATGGTCTTGATGGCGCCGCGCAACGAAGACGAACTGCAGCCGATGCTCGAACACGCGCTGTCCTTGCGCGGACCAGCGGCGATTCGCTATCCGCGTGCTTCGACCAGCGGTAAACATCGCGACCCGATTGCACCCATCGCGCTCGGCCACGCCGAAATGCTGCGCAACGGCCGTGGGGTCGCGATTCTCGCGTACGGCAACTCGGTGGACGCCGCGCTCGATGCACACGACATCCTGCGTGAAAAGGGCGAACACGACTTGCCTACCGTGGTCAACATGCGTTTCGTCAAGCCGCTGGATGAGGCGCTCCTGATGGAACTCGCCGATACCCATTCGCACGTTCTTACATTAGAAGAGCATTCTCTGGGAGGCGGGTTCGGCTCGGCGGTCGTAGAGTTCGTCTCGGATCACGGCTTGGATTTGGTGGTCGAGCGCATCGGGGTGCCCAACAACGCCTTGGTACAGCACGACTCGCAGGCCAAGCAGCGCGCCCTGTTCGGTTTGACGGGCGAGCATGTGGCCGCGCGGGTAGCGAGCGTTCTTGTGGCGCCGGTCCGTCCGTGATAGAATGTCGCAGTTTGGGGGCGCAGGCCCCTAAATTCGTGTAGGAGACACCGCTTGATTTCTCTGCTCCTTGCCGCAGCGGCGCCGGCCGCGAAGGCGACTGCGGCTGCAGCGGCCGCGCCGATCAAGGTTCCGATCAGCAATGTCGCGACCCCGGGGCCGTTGCAGGTCAGTCCGGGCCTGAACTATTCGCAGTTGACGTGGTTCCAGCAGCATGCCGGCTGGCTCACGCATACGCTGGGAGCGCTTTTCGTCATCTTCGCGCTGGCGCTCATCGTGCTGCTGGCGGTACAGACCACCAAACAGGAAGGCCTCTCGGGCACGCTCGGCGGCCGCGTGGAGTCGGTCTACGGCCGGCCCGGCGCCGAGGAACAGCTCAAGCGCGTCACCGGCGTGGTCGCGGTCGGGTTCGTCGTCGTCGGAACGATTCTGTCGCTGACCGGCATCTGACCGCGGTCTGCTGATGCCCCTGCTCGAAGTCAAGAATCTTCACACCACCTTTCGAACGGAAGACGGCGTCGTCACGGCCGTAAACGGCCTGTCGTATTCGCTTGAAGCCGGCTCGACGCTCGGTATCGTCGGCGAATCCGGCTCTGGAAAATCGGTCAACGCGCTCTCGATCATGCGCCTCATTCAGCGCCCCGGCATGGTCGATCCGAGCAGTCAGATTCTCTTCGACGGCGAGGACTTGCTCAAAAAGAGCGAAGCCGAGATGCGCCGCATTCGCGGCAACAAGATCGCGATGATCTTCCAAGACCCGATGACCTCACTCAATCCGGTGCTTACCGTCGGCGAGCAGATCTCCGAGGCCGTGCAGCTGCATCTGGGTTTCAACAAGAAAGACGCGATCGACAAGACGGTCGAGATGTTCAAGAAAGTGCGCATTCCCGCGCCTGAAAAACGCGTGCACGAATATCCGCACCAGTTCTCCGGCGGCATGCGCCAGCGCGTGATGATTGCCATGGCGCTTTCGTGCGATCCGCAGCTGCTCATCGCCGACGAGCCGACTACTGCGCTCGACGTAACGATTCAAGCGCAGATTCTCGAGCTGATGAACGAGATGCAGCAGGAAACGGGCGCGGCGATTATCATGATCACGCACGACTTGGGCATCGTCGCGGAAGTCTGTAAGAACGTGCTCGTGATGTACGGCGGAAATATGGTGGAGTACGGCACCGCCGAGCAAATTTTCGATGCGCCGAAGATGCCGTACACGCAGGGTTTGCTTGCATCGCTGCCGCGTTTGGACATCAGCGAGCGCAAACGCCTGGAACCGATTCCCGGACAACCGCCGAACTTGCTGCGCTTGCCGCCGGGCTGCGCGTTTGCAGCGCGCTGCCGCTACCGGATGCCGATTTGCGATGAGCCGGTGCCGAGCTACAACTTCGGCAACGGTCACGTCGCGCGGTGCTTCCTCTACGACGAGCGCGCAAAAGATCAGCGTCCGATCGAAGTCGAGACCGTGGGCCACTCGTGAGCATGGAAGGCAAACCCGGCGCAGCCACAATCACGCGCGACGGACTGCCCGGCGAAGGACGCCGCGATCTGCTCGAAGTCAAGAATCTCTTCAAGTATTTCCCGATTCACTCGGGCCTGCTTTCGCGCCATATCGCCGACGTCAAAGCCGTCGACGGCGTCGATTTTTCCATCGCCTCCGGTGAAACGCTTGGGTTGGTCGGCGAATCGGGTTCGGGCAAGACGACCATCGGCCGCGTCATTCTTCGTCTGCTGCAGGCGAGCAGCGGCGAGGTGTGGTTCGATGGTAGAAATATCCTGAATTGCACGCGCGAAGAGCTGCGGCGCCTGCGCAAAGAGATGCAGATCATCTTCCAGGATCCGTTCGCGTCGCTCAACCCGCGCATGACGGTCTCGGAAATCGTCGGCGAACCGCTGAAGATTCACCATCTCGCCAAAGGCCGCGCCGTCCAGGAACGCGTGCAAGAACTGCTGCGTTTGACGGGCTTGCAGCCGTATCACGCGAACCGCTATCCGCACGAGTTCTCCGGCGGTCAGCGCCAACGTATCGGAATTGCGCGCGCGCTTGCGGTCAATCCGAAGTTCATCGTTTGCGACGAACCGGTTTCCGCGCTCGACGTTTCGATTCAAGCGCAGGTGATCAACCTGCTCGAGGATCTGCAGGCGCAGCTCGGTCTGACCTATCTCTTCATCGCGCACGATCTTTCCGTCGTTCGCCACATCTCCACACGGGTCGCCGTCATGTACGTCGGCAAGATCATGGAGCTGGGCAATCGCGATCAACTCTACAACAACCCGCTCCATCCGTACACGCAGTCGCTGCTTTCCGCGATTCCGATTCCCGATCCGCACGTCGAACGGCGCAAGAAACGCATCGTGCTCACGGGCGATATTCCCTCGCCGGTCAATCCACCGTCGGGGTGCCGCTTTCATACACGCTGTCCCGTCGCGTTCGATCGCTGCAAAGTGGAAGTGCCGCCGTTCACCGAGTACGAACCCGGCCACTTCGCCGCATGCCATTGGGTTGAAGAGCACAGCGGCAAAGCTCCCGACATCGCTTCGGACACCGGCGTCGAAGCCGGTCCGGTCGTGGTGGAACCCGGCTCACAAAGCGGCGAGTAAAGCCAAGAGAATCGGTAAAAAAGAACCAGGCGAGCAAGCGTGGAATTCCACCCCATGCTTACTCGGATTGCTGCGCTCATCACAGCGGCGACTTTGCTATTGTCTGCCGCGCCGAAAGCCGTCCTCGCCGATACGGCATCGTCGGCACCCATCACGGTACAAGATTGCCACGCCGACGGTTATCGGCTTACGTACGATATCACGTTTACCAACGTCGCGTCGAAAGCCGTGTCCAAGGTTCGCTTTGCACTGGTCAACGCGAGCGGCGCGCTGGCAATGATCGATGACGCCGGCAGCTACGCACCCGGCGACGTCGTGCGCCACCGGTACCGCCCGGACCAACTCTTGCTGCGCATCTACTCCGACACGACATGTGTGCCCGCCACGGTGACATTTCAAGACGGCACAACGTGGCAGAGTCCGGCGGTAGGTCCGGACATGGAGAAGTCGCTTCAGCAAACGCCTGGGTCGCACATCGCCGTGTCGAAATGCTACATCGGCGACGGCGTGCAGATGGATTGGACGAACACCGCGCAGCAAAGCGCGACGCAAGTGGATGTCGGCCTCATTCAGCACGGCGTGATGGTGTTTCAGGCAGTCGATAAGGGAACGTTTTCGCCGGGTACGCTCATCCAGCGTGAGTACGACTACGATCCGACCGGCCGTTCCGGCGCCAAGGGGTATTTCGTCGGCGACGACATGATGCAGAACCGCTGCATCGTCCTCGGCGTCCAGTATGCCGATGGTACGGCATGGACGAACCCGTCCGCACCGCCGCTCTCCGAAAAAGGCATACCGTTCACGGTGACGGATCCGGATCCGAATGCGCCGATCGCAATCTCGAATTGCGACGGCAGCTCGGGTGACAATTGGCGGGTCAGTTACGGCAACAAGTCGTCCAAACCGATCGTTGCGGCAGACTTCGCTCTCATTATGCATGGACGCATCGACGCGGCGGCGCGCGACTTACACGACATTTCCCCCGAGGACGGAAACAACGCCCGCTTCCCATTGGACGGAGATGATAAGGTCTTCCACCCGCAGTGTATTCCACTGCGTGTGAATTTTGCGGACGGCACCGTCTGGTATAATCCGCTCTTTGCACCGGCCTCTGCTGCCGGCTTATCTCAGTAATCGCATCTCGTCGGAGACTTGCCGATCCATCGGCCGGGATGAACTTGCGAGCGCGTTCATGACGCGCTCGCGATCTTCCGGCGTTCGGTTTTGGCTGTATTTGAACTTAACGTCGACCCGTGTAACGTCGATCTCGATGCCGACGATTGCGCGCTCCATCTGCTCGATGTAATCCGGCTCGGCCTGGTCGATGCGCCATGCGGGTTCGAACTGTGCGACGAGCTTTTCGATGATGCGGCGCGTGCCGGCGGCGTCGGTCAGACGAGCCGTGCCGCTGCAATGCACCGCGCTGTAGTTCCACGTCGGAACGGTATGCTCCGGATCGGCGTACCAGCCGGCAGAAACCATCGCGTGCGGGCCGTTGAAGATAGCCAGCACGTCTTGCCCTTCGATATTTTGCCACTGCGGATTGGCCTTTGCAACGTGCAGCGCAAGCCTCAATGATTCGCCGCCCGTTTCGATGATGAACGGTACGTGCGTGGCGAACGGCTTCCCGACGATCGACGACACCAGAATACCGAACGGTTCGCGTTTGATGAACTCGACGAGAACAGCGCGGTCTTCAACGGCAAAACTCTTCGGAACGTACATACACTAGATGTAACACGTCCACTGCCGTGGAATCCAGGCCCCGATGTTCTTGCTGCTTTCCCGCTACGTCAAACCGGTCGAAGAGATTGACCGCGTGCTGCCGGAGCACCGCGCGTTTCTGGATCGCTACTACAAGAGCGGGTTGTTCATCGTTTCGGGCCCGAAGGAGGCGCGCGTAGGCGGCGTCATACTCACGGCCGATGCATCGCGCTCCGAGATAGAGGCTGCGCTTGCGGAGGATCCGTTCGTGCGCGAAAACATTTCCGAATACGAGATTGTCGAATTCCAGGCAACCAAACGCGCTGAGTGGTTCCCGGACGCGGTCAAATAATTGACTACGGTTTGTTGAATAGGCGTAAAGAACTATACAAGGTGCCCGCTATTTAAGCGGGCCGGACCCTTGCCTGCCGAACACTCAATCGTGGCCGAGTCGCAGTACGAAGCCTGGATTAGACGCAACGCCTATACGACGACGCTCCTTTACAGTGCGTTCATTGCCGTATTGCTTCCGGCGTTCCATTACGTGCTGCAGATCGTTCCGGGAACGCCGTACGATTCGCTACCGTTGCGTCTGTTCTGTGCCGCGTACGCGCTCGCCGTCGCCGCCGTGCTGATGCTGTTTCCGCAGAGCCGCAAGTATGCCGAATACATGCAGTTCGCGCAAGTCACCGCGACGCTGTTCGTCATCGACATCCTCGTCGTCAACAGCGGCGATCAGTATCTCTACATCGCTTCGGCGCTGCTCGTGACGATTGCCGTGCAAAACGCCATGTTTCGCACGGACGCCCTGGCGTTCTGCATGTCGGCAGGTTTTGTGTTTTTCATCGTCTACGCTGCGGTTCGCGGAATTCTATTGGAGCCGTACAACGTCTCGACGATGGCAATCTTCGCAACCGGCTACGTCCTCGCGTTCATTCCCGCGTCGATGCACATCGCGAGCCGTCAAAGCGACGTGCGCAGCAGAATTCAGGCGCAACAGGCCACGCAGGATTTGGAAGAAGCGCACGCCATCACGCATCTGGGGAAATGGTCGCAGGACGTGCGTACGGGACGCATTCAGTGTTCGGGGGAGTTGCTGCGAATTCTCGACGTGCCTGCGCAGACGCCGCAAGCGGCCATCGTGCAGCTCTATCAGCGTTCGATCCACCCGGAAGACCGCGTGCCCGTGGAGGAGGCGTGGAGACGGTACGATGCGGTTGGCGAGTTCACCGTCGACCATCGCATCGTGCTGACGAGCGGTGCGATTCGGTGGGTGCAATTGAGCGGGAAGCAAGAATACGATGCTTCCGGCGTACTGGTGCGGCGGCTCGGGATTCTTATCGACATCACCGCGCGAAAGGAAGCCGAGGTTTCGCTCGAGCGGCTCGCGCGCTACGACCCGCTCACCGGCTTGCCGAATCGCTCTACCCTGCAGGACGAATTGTCCGAAGCACTCGACCGGCATCATTCCCTGCAAAAATGCTGCGCCGTGCTGTTTCTCGATTTGGATCGTTTCAAGGACATCAACGATACGCTCGGGCATTCCGTGGGGGATTTGCTGCTGAACGAAGTTGCCGCGCGCATTCGCTCGCTGTTGCCCGCGGGCACCCTGGTCGCGCGGTGGGGCGGCGACGAGTTCATTGCGGTGCTGCACGACGTCGACGGAGAAGAAGCGGTCGAACGGACGTGTCAGCGCGTGATTGCGGGCCTCACCACGCCGTTTGCGGTCGACACGTACGAGTTCGCGGTGATGGCGAGCATCGGCGCCGCGCTCTATCCGCGAGACGGAACCGATCCCGAGGTGCTCATTCGCAACGCCGATACCGCCATGTACGCGGCGAAAGAGGCGCCGGGCCGCCGTTACGCGCTCTTCGCTTCGCAAATGCACGCGCTTGCGGCAATGCGCCATCACATTCAAAACGAATTGCAGACGGCCGTGCAGACCAGCAGCTTGACGCTGTACTATCAACCGATCGTCAATGCCGCAAACACCGTAGTGGTGGGCGCCGAAGCGCTCGTGCGCTGGACCGACGCCGACGGGCGCGTGCACCCGCCGGCGGATTTTATTTCCATCGCAGAAGATACCGGCGCAATTATTCCGATCGGCATGTGGGTCGTCGAGCAGGCGGCGCGGCAGGTGATGCGCTGGAACCGCGCGGGCATTCCGCTCTCGGTTTCCGTCAACATCTCGGCGCGTCAGCTCGAACATCCCGACTTCATCGAGTCGCTCAGCCGCGTCTTGCGTGAAAGCGGCGTCGAGCCTTCGCTTCTCGAACTCGAAATTACGGAGTCCGTGCTCGTTCCCAACGCCGCCTCCGTAATGCGCGTGCTCGAGCAAGTGCGGCGAATGGGCGTGCGCATCGCCGTCGACGACTTCGGCACCGGGTACAGTGCGTTCTCATATTTGAAGCACCTGCCGCTGCACACGCTGAAGATCGATCGGACCTTCGTCGACGGTATTGAGCGCGAGGTCGATCGTGCCATTGCCGAATCCATCATCGCTATCGCGCATAAGCTTGGCCTGACCGTAACGGCGGAAGGCGTCGAAACGATCTTCCAGCGTAAGATCTTGGCGGAACTGGGCTGCGATCATATTCAGGGTTTCCAAGTGTGCCGCCCGGTCCCGATAGAAGCATTCGAGGAGTTCGCAAGACTCCGCCTCGCCGCCAGCTAACACACACGCATGGCATCCGTTCCCGTTCTTACGACCGCACGTCTGCGGTTGCGCCCGCATGCGCTCGCCGATTTCGACGCCGCGTGCGCCATGTGGTCCGACCCAATCGTTACGCGGTTTATCGGCGGCAAGCCGTCCACTCCGCAGCAGACGTGGGCGCGACTGTTGACATACATGGGACATTGGCAGGCACTCGGCTTCGGCTATTGGGCGATAGAATTGCAAACCACAGGCGCGTTCATCGGCGAGATCGGGTTTGCAGATTTTCACCGCGAGGTCATTCCCGCGATGCGCGACGTGCCCGAACTTGGATTCGCGCTCGCGTCGTCCGCGCACGGCGACGGATACGCTACGGAAGCCGTGCGTGCGGTGCTCTCATGGGGGGACGAGCACCTGCCGTCAGAACGCACCGTGTGCTTGGTGAACGAAGATAACCGCGCCTCACTGCACATCGTGGAAAAGGTTGGATATCGCGTCTTCGAGCGCGGCATCGTCAACGGCAGCGGGGTGTGCTTTCTCCAGCGGCCGTGAGCGACTTCAACAAATTGTGGGCTGGTCAAACCGTCAGCCTGCTCGGAAGTGCGCTCACGATGTTTGCGCTGCCGACGCTCGCCGTGCTCGTGCTTCACGCAACCTCCGTGCAGGTCGGCGCCATTGCGGCATTGCAGACGCTTCCGTTTCCGCTTCTCGGGATGCTGGTCGGGGTGCTCGCCGATCGGCTTTCACGACGCAAGATCATGATCGTTGCGGATGCGGTGCGCTTTGCCGCGCTCGCGACGATTCCAGCAGCGGCGATTTTCGGCGTTATGACGATCCCGCAGCTCTACGTGGTTTCGCTCGTCACGGGGTGCGCCTCGGCGTTCTTCGGCATCACCTATCAATCGTATCTGCCCGTCATCGTGGCGCCGGACCGATTGACCGATGCGAACATGAAGCTGGAATTCTCGAATTCCGGCACCGCCATGGCCGGCAATGCGCTCGCCGGCGCGCTCGTGCAATTGGTCGGCGCCGCAGCAGCGATTGCATTCGACGCTTGCACGTATGTCGTCTCGGTGATATCGCTGCTCGCCATACGCAAGCGCGAAGCCGCTCACGAAGGGCCGGAACTGACGCTGCGGCAGGGCTATCGCGAGATGCGCGACGGCATCGACATTGTCGCAAAATCGCCGGACCTTCGTTGGATCTCCGGTGCTACGGCAACGGTGAACTTCGGCGGGTCGATGATCACCGCCGTCTTTTTGATCTATGCATACCGTATTCTGCACCTGCATCCGGCGCTGCTGGGACTGGTCGACGGCCTAGGTGAAATCGGCTTCGTCGGCGCGCTGCTTTCAACGCGCGTTCGCGCGCGTTTAGGACTGCGGCGCACGCTCATCGCGTCCCTCGTCATCGGCGGCATCACGAGCAGTTGCATGCTCTTCGCGCAGATTGCGCAGCCATACGTGGTGCTGTTTTTCACCACGGCGGTCGTGGCAATCACGATTCCGATTTACAACGTAAACCAGATCAGTTATCGCCAGGCATTGGTCGACGTACGCAAGCAAGGGCGTCTGAACGCCACGATCCGTACGCTCGTCTGGGGAACGCTGCCGCTCGGGTCGCTCGCGGGCGGTTTTCTCGGCTCTACCGTCGGCATCCAACCGACGATAGCAATCGGCGCCGCCTTTTCGGTGGTCTCGGCGCTGTGGCTGTTTCCGCTGCGCGAACGTACCGCGAGTGCGCGCAGCGTTTGCAGCGCATAATCATCCGACCGCGAACAGGAAGAGCCGTGGACGTTCATGCGCGCAATCTATCCACGACGGCCGCGGTCGTCGGCGCCGGCGCCGCGGGTCTGGCGGCAGCACGGACACTGACGCAGCTCGGTGTCGACGTGCTGGTGCTCGAAGCACGCGATCGAATCGGCGGACGGGCCTACACGCGGCGCACGCCCGACGGAGATTTCCCCGTCGAGCTCGGCCCCGAATTCGTGCACGGCAACGCGCCGGCAATGACGTCACTGCTGCGCGAGTGCGGCGCGGAAACGTTGGATACCGGGGGGTCGTACGAGATTTGGGAGGCCACGGAGCGGGTCCTGGATAGCGTCGATTTCAACGCTGCCGACGTGAGCGTCGACGAGTTTTTGAAGAGCGCGAGCGCGCGAGGCAATGACGTTGCCATGGCGCGCATGCTCATCGAGGGCTTCGATGCCGCAATTACCGCGGATGCGAGCGTACAAGCCATCGCGCGCGAGTGGCGCAGCGAGGCCAACAATTCGACGTCGCGGCTCGCAAACGGCTACGATCAGTTGATGCGGTATCTCGCCGCACGCGTCGGCGAGGACCTCATGCTGGATACACGTGTCGAACGAATCGACTGGTCGAATCAGCGCGTTGCACTTCACGCTTCGCGCTACGGCGAGCCGCTCGAAATTCATTCACGCGCGGCCATCATCACGCTGCCCATCGGCGTTCTGCACGAACGTGCCTACTTTTTGCCGGAGCTGCCGCAAACGCATCAGCGCGCGCTACGGTCGATCGCAAGCGGCCCGGTCGTGAAAGTCGCGCTTGAGTTTCGTTCGGTATTTTGGGACGAGGGGTTCTTGCGGACGCCGGAGTGCGCGTTCCAGACGATCTGGTCCCGCATACCGCAGCGAGCGCCGGTCCTCATGGCGTGGGCCGGAGGCGATGCCGTCGCTCGTCTGCGAGAAAAGTCGCCGGATCCGATTGCCGCCGCATTGGACGCATGCGAGGCGGCCTTTCCGCGCGTGGACGTGCGAAGCGAGCTCCGCGTCGCGCATCTGCACGATTGGCAAATCGATCCGTACGCGCGCGGAGCCTATAGTTATTTACGCGTCGGCGGCCAGGGCGCGCGCGAAGCTTTGGCGCGGCCCGTGGAGCGAACGCTGTTCTTTGCCGGGGAAGCCTGCTCCGCGGGCTATGCCGGCACCGTCTCGGGGGCACTGGAGACCGGCGAGCGGGCCGCGCTCGACGCCGCGCAGGCCATTGGGCTCTAACGTAGACCACAGGCTTCTCCGATAAGGTAACCGAGGTATGCTCGCTGATTTGTTGACCTGGTTTTCGGGCCGCCCCGAAAACCGCCGCCGGTATCCGCGGCGTTCCGGCGGTTTTCGTGCGTGGTATGCAACGGCCAGCGGCTGGACGGCAATCGTTCCGGTCGACATTTCCGCGAGCGGCATGGGCCTGGTTTCGCCGGCCAAGTTCGAGCGGAACGAACTGAACTTCCGCGTGCAGATCGAGGAACGCGCGATCATGCTGCGTGCCAAACAGGTGTGGTGCATTCCCGGCACCCTGCAAGGCAAATCGGTGTGGCGCTACGGTGTGCAATACACCGGTATCGGTGCCGACGACTGGGATGCGCTCGTGCGGTTTTGCAACAACGAGGGCGTCAATCTCGAGAACAAAGCGCAGAAGGAACTGGAACTGGTGCGCATGCAGGCGGACGACGTCGCGCGCCTCATTCCGCATCGCTTGCAAGAACGGCTGCTCGCGATGCTCGTGCAGTCTCACCGCCTCGCGCCGCTCGAAAAAGACAAGACGCCGCTGGTGCAATACTTTTACGGCGGCACGCTCAAACGCAACGGCAGGGCTATGCACCGCCTCTCGATCCATTCGCGCATCAACGACGAAGTCACGGGCGATGCGGCTTCGTTCGACACGCGGTTTCTGTTCGACGATTCCGGCACGGACATCGAAATGCTATAATCCACCGATGAAGCACGACGTCGCTGCGCAGGTCCAAAAATCAGAAGAAGAATGGCGCTCGCAGCTCGGCCCGGAGCGTTACCACATTTTGCGCGAAGCAGGCACCGAGCGCCCGTTTACCGGCAGCCTGCTCGAAGAGCGCGGAGCGGGCACGTTCGTCTGCGGCGCCTGCGGGAACGAGCTCTTCGACTCGTCGAGCAAATTCGAGTCGCATTGCGGCTGGCCCAGCTTTACGCATCCCGACCAGCAGCGGAACGTGCGTTTGCTGCCGGACCCCAGTCACGGGATGAACCGCGTCGAAGTGCGCTGCAAGCGGTGTGATTCGCATCTCGGGCACGTCTTCGAAGACGGACCGGAGCCGCGCGGAACCCGCTACTGCATCAACAGCCTCTCGCTCAAATTCAACCCATCGAATTCGTAACGGCGGCGGGGCGCCGAATCGAAGCGCAGCACATCGCGGGGTCGCGCGATCTGCCGGCTATCGTTTTGCTGCATGAAGGCCTCGGCTCCGTCGCGATGTGGAAGCAGTTTCCCGCGCAGCTTGCGGAAACAACCGGCTGCGCAGTCCTCACGTATTCGCGTTACGGCAACGGGTTTTCGCAGGTACTGCAAGAATCTCGCGCCGTTTCCTACATGCACGACGAAGCACTGGAAGCGCTGCCGGACGTACTCGACGCGTTCGGCATCGAAAATGCCGTGCTCGCGGGGCAGAGTGACGGAGCGTCGATTGCGCTCATCTATGCGGGCGAAATCGGCGCGCGCGTACGGGGCGTGGTCGCCGAAGCGCCCCACGCGTTCGTCGAGGACGTCTCCGTCAGCAGTATCGCGCAGGCGAAGACAGCGTACGAGTCAAGCGATCTGCGGGAGCGTTTGAGACGCTATCATGAAAACGTCGATAAAACGTTCTACGGATGGAACGACATCTGGCTTCATCCGGAGTTTCGCTCCTGGAACATCGAGGATTCGGTTCGCAGAATTACGGTGCCGTTGCTCCTGGTGCAGGGCGCCGACGACGAATACGGCACGGGCGCGCAGCTCGATGCGATTCGCGCCGATGCCGTCAACGCGCGAGTAGATACACTGTACTTAGCGGGGTGCGGTCACGCGCCGCACCGCGATCGCGCCGACATGGTACTGCCGGCAATCGCAGCCTTCGTCAAAAGCGTCACGTAATCTACTCGTGCAGCGTGAATATCAGACGCACGGATGCAGGCATGACGTTCAACTGGTCCGTCGGCACGTTGGCTAAGTACGTTCCACCTTTGCTCGACGCGTACAGCCCCTGATATGGCACGCCTGCGCCATAGATGGTAAACGGACCGGAGACAGCATTGAAGATATTCGTAGCCGCGAGCGTAAGATCGAAACGTCCGAGCGTTTTCCCGACGGCAGCATCCGTAAGCGTGTACGGCGCTTGATGCAACGGGTTGTTACGCCCTGCGAAGGTCAGCGCAGTTGCCGCGTGCCAGCCGTTGTGCGCCCAGTCCAGACTCATCGAGCCCTGCTGTTGCGGCACGCCGAGAAACTGCTGGCCGTCTACGAGCGTGCCGCCCGACGTCGGGTTCGAGACGTTCGACCCCAGCGCATACGGGTACGCGACGTTTAGGCCGTACGAAACCACCATCAGCAAATTTTGACGCGGGAAGCTCTGTTTGAAGCGCACTTCGGCGCCTTCGTACACCGCGTTGCCGATGTTGATGGGAATCTCGTACGCAAATCCGTTGGGCGCGTTGCACGAATAGCCCGGATAGTAGTTCTCGATGGTATCGCGCAGGTTGGAACGATAGAGCGAGACGTCGAGATTCGAAACGCTCGAGAAGAGTTTCGAATAGCCGAGTTCGTACTCGGTGGCATGCTCGGCTTTCTCGTTCGGATCGCCCTGGCCCGGTACGACGCAGTTTGCATCGGCGGGCGGCAATGCCGGATTCGGCTGCACCTTCCCGCCCACCACGACTTCGGGGAAGTAGTAGCGCTCGATAAGCAGCGGCGCGCGGAAACCGGTTCCCACGGACGCGCGCACGGCGCTCGTCGAATCGAGATCGTAGCTCGTGCCGAGGCGCCAGTCGAGCGAGCTTCCAAAGGTAGAGTAGTTGGCGTCGTACACGCCGCCCGACACGTGCAACTTCCCAAATTGCTGCCCGCCGCGCAGGAAGTAAGAAGTGATGTCTTGCGTCTGTGTCTGTTCGATGCCTTGGCCCGCTAGTGACTCTTGACGTAAGTAGCCGCCGAATGAAAACTCGCTCGTATCGAACGCGCGTCCCCAGGAAAGCGCCTCGATGTAGCGCTTGTCTAGGTGCGAAACGTCATATGGCGTCGCACCGGTGGATCCTCCGGTGAAATCGACGTTGTTGTCATCCGCGAAGAAATCCGCAAGCAGCGAGCCCGAACCCAAGACCGATCGCGAATACCCATCGTACGCGCGAATGCTTTGGGAGAACATCGCGCTTCCCGCACCGATGTGTTGCCCGAGATTCGGGTTTGGCTGGCTTGTAAACCCGGTGGTGCACGGAACGGTACTGGTCTCATCGCACGGCGTGAAGGCGTTGCCCGCGACGCCGTTCAGCGCGCTGCTCTCATCGCGTGTGTCGCCGAGCGAGAAGAGGCGAAGGCCAGCGTCTGACTGCTCCGAAAAATTGTACTGCAGATTTGCGACGCCGAGGCGCGACGAAATAGAGGACCCCAAATGCGTGAGAACGGGGCAATTCGTCATCGCCGGGCTGCAGTCGATCGGCGTATTATTGAGTGGCGTAACGAGAGCGTTTTCGTCGACTTGTCCCGCCTGCTGGAAATCGTTTCCCGCAAACGCGTAGCCGAGCTTGCCGGACGTCCCGGTGGCGTTGAGCCACGTTTGCGTTGTGCCGAACGACCCGACGGAGCCCGAAAAGTTGAAATGCGGTGTTTGCGTGGGCTGCAAACTGACGAAATTGACCGCACCGCCGAAGGTGTTGCTGATCTCACTGTCGCTCGGACCAAGACCCTCGGTGACGTTTACGCTGTTGAAAGCGGGCACCGCGAACTGCGATATGTCGGCGTCGCCGGTGTTGCCGTCGTTCAAAGGATGACCGTCGAGCGTGACGAGCGCTTCCGACGGGTCGGGTCCGCGCAGCGAGACGACCGACGGAGCCGTCGCAGCGCCGGCGTCCGGATGTTGAAGCACGAGTGAGGGCACTTGTCCGAGCGATTCAATCACGTTGGTGTAGCCCAGCGCATCCATCTGCTCGCGTGAAACGTCGACTTCGGGAATGGCGTTGCGCTGCAGCGTGAAACCGCCGTTGACGGTAACCGACCCGATTGTGCGCAGTTTCGGCGAATCGGCAGGGTCGAGCACGACTTCGACTTTGGTATCGCCGTTCACGACCACCGGTGAAACGCTCACCGGAGCAAAACCGCGCCGCATCGCATCGAGGCGATACGTGCCGGGATTGGTTTGCATTGAAAACTCGCCGCGCGCGTCGCTCGTCGTTTGCTGTGTGGTCTTCCCATGCAGCGCGATCTGGGCATCCGATATCGGCGCGCCGGAGGGTGAATGGACGGTGCCGGTTAGTAGGCAGCAGGCGGCGGCAAGCAGGGCAAACACAGCGTTATAATTTACGCAAAAACGCTGAGAGACGCCTGGGAACCCAAGCGGCTAGAGCTCGCTAGAGCTGCGGATTGTCCTGGCAGCGTTCGCTCGTGGGCGCGTTGCTCGGAAAGACGGCGAACGGCGTGCCGCGCTTCACTTCGATATCGCGGCCGTGATGAAAGTAATTGAAGATACCGATGGCTGCACCGAGTCCCGGAACCGGGATCGCGCCCAAATATCCGGGCATATTGCCGCTCGTGCCGCTGCGCTGCAGATCGCTCGCATTGTGGTCCAAGACGACGCCGACGTGCCCGCCGTTCGGCATGACGAAATACAGGGGTTCCAGCACGAGGGTGCCTGCGTGTCCGTTGCGGCCCGCGGGAGAGGCCACGGAGACCACGCCGTAGCCCATGGTGCGTGCCGGTATGACGACGTCTTTGCCGCTGGTCACGGCGTTGATCGTTTCAAATCGGAAGAAGTCGCCGGGCCTGGCATCGGAAGAATCGACCGTATCGAGCATTTGCACCGCGACAACCGTGCACTGATCGAGGCCGGGGATTGCCGCCGCCGCGCTTTGCGGAAAGGCCGCAAGCAACAGGCAAAAGCAGAAGGTCAGACCGGCAAGCGATCGCACTTTGCCGCGAATACGAAATCGCTTTCGGTTAGACCTTCGAGCATCAGTCTCCGGTGTTGAAAACGAGACGGTAACGCGCATGCGCGCGCTCGCGCTGCTGCACGTGTGCTTCGATCGCATCCGCTAGTTCGCGCAGCATGTTGTCCAGCGTTTTCTCCGCGGCGCCGCGCGCGAAGACTTGATTGATCAGCCCGCCCAGCGCATGCATCGGCAACTCGTAATCGCCGCCGAGCCAGATCTGCGAGAGTGACGGTCCCGTCGCCTCGATGCCGATCGCGCCCTTGAATACGGGAAACGCGTCGGGGCTGCGGCGCGCTTTCAAGATGAACGCAATTTCATGACGCGGTTCGAGTACTTCTCTGACGTTGCTGATTGTGATGGGAACGGCGACATAGCCGACGTCGGGCAGTCCGAGCGCACCGAAATCCAGATACAGCGCGAACTCGTCCCATCCGTCGGTTTGCGCTTCGATTGCGTGCGTGATGAATGACGCGGCAGCGCGCGCCGGGACGGCGGGAACGCTCAGCGGGCGCTCCAATTCAACCTTAGGCATGCCTCTATGATACCTCGGCGCTACGATTTCGGCAGCAAGCGAAGGATTTTGTGCGCGTAGTCGAGCGTGATGCGGTATTTCGACAGAAAACCCGCGCCCAAATGACCGTTTGCGGTGCCTTTGAGCAGCGGCGTCGTTCCGATTTGCTGATTTTCCGCGGTGAGCGTACCGATCTGCACGGCAGGAATCTCGCCGACCAGCTCGTCGCCGTGACCTCCGACGCCGCTCACCGGCAAGCTTTTCGTAGGCCGGAACAGCGAGCTGTGCTGCATGTAGTAATCGTACGCGAGATTGATGTTCGACTGGTCACCGGTGTCCACGGCGAGCGCTGCCGGAACGTCGGCCAGCCGAACGTCGATTACCGGAACGAAATTCTCGAAGTTCAGCGGAACGGTCGTGCCTTGGGCATCCTCAGCAGTTTGTTGCGCGAAATACAATGCGTGACGCGTGTAGTCGATGGTGACCGGCGTGTTCGCGAGCACGTCTGCGCCGAGCACCAAGTCGTACCCGTAGCGATGAATGTCGCTGAGCACGACGTAGTTCGCCTCGCCGAAACGCACGTTCCCCATTTGCAGAGGACCCGTGCGCACGACTTCAGTTGCATAATCGCCCAGACCCGCGATGTGCATCATGCCGATCGGCGGCAGATGCAACTGCTCGGCGAGTTCCAAGCTCATCGACATCGCGGAGTTGCCGCTATCGATCAGGCATTTCACCTGAACGTTTGCGATAGTGCAATCCCCCAGGGGCGTGATGCTCTGCGGATCGAGCGGCATGCCCGCGGGCATCGATGCAATCGACGGCGTTAGACCGCGCGGAATCTGCAGCGGCTCGGCCACGATCGTTCGCGTGATGTAGCGCTCGACCGTCGAACCGTCGCGCTCGATGTCGTACGGCAGCATGAACTCGCCCACTCGGCGGTAGTCGCGCATGAAGTACGTCGCGTCTCCGTCAACGTCGCGCGCGCCCGCAACCAGAGCGTTTTGCGGATCGACGTACACCATCATCGGCACCGCGTTGCTTTCGGAGACGTAGATGCGCCGGCAGCGGCGGCCGTCGAACGTCACCCAGCCCCCGTCCTCGATGCGTCCGCCGTTCTGCGTGAACTCCGGCGAAAGAAAGTCGAGCGTGCCGATGATGCGCAGCGCGCGCAGATACGGCTCCGGATCCGGCGAACGCGGCAGCGCCGTGCCGTTGATGTTCACCGAAAACAAATGCTCGCCGTCGAAATACGTCCCCAAACAGACTCGTCCGCTGCACTGGCTGAGTACGTAGCGCAATCCTTGCGCCTCGGTGTCGAGAATCGTCGGCGCGCCGTCCACGGTGTGCGGCGAGGTGCTGCTCATGTGCGCGTTCCACAACCCGCCGTTGATCTCGCGCATGCGTGTGAGCAGCTGCGAAAGCGGAGGCAGCGCCGGCGCAGCCGGAGGCGCGGGTTGCGCGTCAACCCATCCGGCGTACGCCCATCCCGTTGAAGCGGCGAGGACGCAGAGCAACGCTGCTCGCGCGGCGAATTTCATAGGAATGGATTTCAATTTCCTGGACCGCTATCTTCTTGACGGGACCCCGCCCAAGGCGCAAGTGGTCAAGGATTTGCTAAAGAACCGCGCGGACGTGCCGGGCAGCGCCGCGTTTTATCAGGGCATCCAACTGCTCGGCCCGAAAACCCCCGATCTGACGCTGATCGCCCTGCGCTTGGTCCTAGCCGGAAAAAAGGCGGACGACGTGCACGTCGTGCGCCTGCGGCAGCTGGTCGAGCGCTCCCGGGCAAAAGGCATCGACGCGCAGCAATCCGTCGACGCCTATTATAAGGAGCTCGAGTAATGCTCTCACGCGTTGCGATTCCGGGAACGTGGATGTGGTCGGCATGGCAACCCGACCGCGGCATGAACTTCAACAGCTACGTCTTCGAACGCGGGGATGGCTGCGTCGCCGTCGATCCTTTGACGCTCGACGAAGCGTCACTCGAGCACTTGAGCGACCTGGGCGGCGTCCGAACCGTCGTGCTGACCAACGGCGACCACCAGCGCGCGGCGGCTGCGCTGCGCGAACGATTCGGTGCGCGCATCATCGCGCACGAGCCGGAGGCACGCTTTTTCGACGCCGGAATCGACGCCGTGTTCAACGACGGCGATGAAGTCTTTCCGGGCGCGCGGGCGATTGCGATTCCGGACGGCAAGACGCCGGGCGAAGTCGCGCTGCATCTTCCGGCTGCGCGCGCGGCGCTCGTCGGCGATGCGCTGATCGGTGCGCCGGCCGGCGCACTGAGTCTTTTGCCCGACGAGAAACTGGCCAGCCCGGAGCGTCTGGTCTTTGCGCTGCGGCGGCTGTGGGCGCTGCAGCTCGAGACCCTGTTGTTGTGCGATGGGCAGCCGATCTTCGCTTCCGCCGATACGGCGCTCGCAAAACTCCTGGAGAAGCGTATCGGCGCGGAGCTCTATCGTATCAATGCCGAACAAATTCGCTATGAGCACGACCGCGAACGGGAACCGTACGTTGTCGAGGACGGCGAGGTCGGGTTGCTGATCGGCTCGCGCAAACTCGGTTACCGTTTGGCAAGACTCGCGCCGGGAAAGGCGTTTTGCCCGCTGCACTGGCACGTGCAGTGCGAAGAATTTTTTTACGTGTTCGAGGGCCGGCCGAGCATACGGACGCTGCAGGGAACAATCGAGTGCCGGCCCGGTGATTTCGTCGCGTTCCCGACCGGCGAGAGCGGCGCGCACCAATTGCGGAACGACTCGGACGAGCCGTGCCTAGTGCTGCTGGTCGGCATGGAGGAGCCCGCGGTCAATCTCGAGGCCTGCTACTATCCCGATTCAGCCAAGGTCGGAATGTGGACCACGACCGGGCGGCTCGGAATGGTGCGTTCGTCGCCGGATCTGGACTACTACGATGGAGAGTAAAGACTACCGTCGAATGGAACGTCTGCCTTGCGCGGTCACGTTGACTATTCGAACATGGCTTGGTTTCGCACTTTTGCGACAGCGACGCTCGCTGCGGTTCTCGTGGCCGCCGGCGGCAGCTTTGCGCTTGCCGACCCGCCGCCGTGGGCGCACGGGCACGGGCACGGTCCCGCAGCACCGGGTCCCGAGGCGCACGGGGTTCTTACCGGAAGGATCGCCGGCGTCGACTACGGCTCGGCAAGCATCCTCATCGCGACTCCGCGCGGGCTGGTTCCCGTCGCGGTAACGCCGACGACGAGCATCTTCCGTGGTTCAGGATTCGCATCGTTCTCCGATCTCGGCCGCGGAGCGCGCGTCCGCGTCGACTTCAGCGCCATCGGCGGACGGCTCGTCGCGCAAATCATTCGTATCCGCTGATCTCGTAAAGACGTATCGCGACAGACGGGGCCGCCGAGCGGCGCTCGACGGCGTTTCGCTTTCCGCGGACGACGGCGAATTGCTCGTCATTCTCGGTCCGAGCGGTTCGGGGAAAACCACGCTGCTGCGCGTAATCGCCGGGCTCGAGCATCCCGATTCGGGAATGCTGCTGCTCGACGGAAGCGATTTGATCGCGATTCCACCTTCACGGCGGCGCGTTGCGCTCGTGTTCCAAGACGACGCACTCTTTCCGCAGATGAGCATCTATGAGAACCTCGCGTTTGCACTTCGGATGCGCAAGACGCCGCGCAGCGCGATCGACGGACGCGTGCGCGAAGTTGCTTGCGCGCTCGCGATCGACGAGCACCTGCGCGAGCGGCCTGCGCGCCTGTCGGGTGGCGAGCGGCAGCGGGCTGCGCTCGCGCGCGCCGTGCTCAGCGATCCGCGCGTGCTCCTGCTGGACGAGCCGCTCGCTCACCTCGACCCGCAGCTGCGCGCACACGTTCGCGAACAGTTTGCGGGATTCCGAACCGCGTTCAGCGGAGCTGCCATTCACGTGACACACGATCACGTGGAAGCGCTGGCAATCGCGGACCGGCTGGCGATCATGATCGACGGCCGCATCGTGCAATACGGCGCGCCGCAAGGCGTTTACGATTTTCCCATCAACGTCCGCGTCGCGAGGTTTTTGGGTTCGCCGCCGATGAATGTGATCGACGGCGACATGCAACTTCTCGGAATCCGGCCCGAACACACGTATCTCGACGCAAACTCGGCTTTGCGCGGACATGTTACGTCCATGCAAACCACAGGTGCCGATCGCTTCTTGCGTACAGCGACCACGCGAGGCGAAATCGTGCTGCGCTTGCCGGCGCAGCAGTCGTGCCCGGCGCCGGGAGAAGAGATCGGCATCGGGTTTCACGAGGACCGCGTGCGCCGTTTCGATCGCTCGACAGGAGCCATTCTCACATGACGGATATTCGCGCACTTGCCGCCGGTGTCGTCTGCGTCGGCTTCGAAGGGACGCAGCTTTCGCCCGAGTTCTCGCATACGCTGCGGCAAACGCCGCTGGCCGGACTCATTTTGTTTGGGCGCAACATCGTTTCGCTGGACCAGGCGCGGTCGCTCACGGATTCGATCCGCGACGTGCTTTCGAACCCGGTTATCGCAATCGATCAAGAGGGCGGGCGCGTCGCGCGTTTGCGCGAGCGCGTCGAGGAGCTGCCGGCGATGCTCGCCGTCGGCGCGGCAGGCGACGTCGAACTGGCACGGCGCGCGGGCGCGCAACTTGGCTTCGATTTGCGTCGAGCCGGGGTCAACGTGGATTACGCGCCCGTGCTCGATTTGATGCTCATGCGCATGAACACCGTCATCGGGTCGCGCGCGTTCGGGGAGGACCCCGAACACGTGGCGCGTTTTGCCGACGCGTTCGCGCGAGGATTGCGCAGTCAGGGCATCGTCCCGACGTTCAAGCATTTTCCGGGGCACGGATCGACCGAAGTCGATTCCCATTTGGATTTGCCGGCAATCGATTTGGACGAGGCGACGCTGCGCGCACGCGACCTCGTGCCGTTTGCCAAGTTGCTTCCCGATGCGCAAGCCCTTATGACTGCGCACATCGTCGTGCGAAGCCTCGATCCGGAGCGCCCGGCAACCGTCTCGCCGCGCATTTTGACGCGGCTGCTGCGGGACGAGATCGGTTTTGACGGTGTCTGCTTCACCGATTGCATGCAAATGGACGCAATCGCCAAAGGTATCGGCGCGACGGAAGGAGCCGTCCAAGCACTCGTCGCGGGCGCGGATTGCGTGCTGATCAGTCACAGCGTCGACCTTGCACTCGAGAGCATCGAGCGCATAACGCAGGCCGCGCAGAATGGGCGTTTGCCGCTCGCGCGTTTGCGAGAGGCGCATGCGCGCGTCCAACGCCTGCGGAAGACCTTGCAGCCGCCGCTGCCGCTGGATGCGGCGCCGCCGTATCCGGGCATCGGACGCGAGATTGGACGTCGCGCGGTCACGGTGCTTCGCGGAAGTGCCCAGGCGGACGCGGAGCAAACGGTGATTGTTTCGTTCGAAGGAACGACGGTGGACGGAGTGCAGGGTTTGCATACACAGCATGCGTCGCTCGCGGGAGGCCGCAACGTTCCCGAGCTGCGGCTGGCGCTCGAACCGGAGCGCGCGCAAGTCGACGAGGTGATCGCGAATTTGCGCACACGCGAAAAGCGTCCCGTCGTGCTGATGCGCAGAGCGCACGTATATGCCGCGCAAGCAGCTGCTATCGACGAGCTGCTCACGGCGTTCCCCGACGCGCTGCTGGTCAGCACGCGGGAGCCATTCGACGCATTCATGTTCGATCGCGCAAAACACGTGTTGTGCATCTACGGCGACGACAAACCGAGCATCGAGGGCCTCTCCGACGTGCTCTTCGGCGGCGCGCCGCCGCAGGGAACGTTTCCGCTGGAGCGCGCCATTGTTAGTAGCTAAGCGTCCCTTCCAACGTGTGCAGAGCGTGCTGGAAGCGGCGCGCGGCAAGCAGTTCACGGCGGCGGTTGCCCGCATCGAGCATCGCGGGAAGCTCGTCTTAGAATCCGCGTACGGCGTTACGCGCGATGACGAGTTCTCACGGCCGGTTTACGTCGATACCGCGTTCGATCTGGCGTCGATTACCAAACTTTTCGTTACGACGCTCGCACTGCTCGCGGTGCAGCGGCGACGCATCGCTCTGGACGAGCCGCTGCTCTCCTGGTTTCCGGAATGGAAAGCAGATTCGCACGCACGTATCACGCTGCGCATGCTGCTCGCGCACAACTCCGGCATGAATTCCGGAGCCGATTACCGGCAACTGCTCGGGCACAACGTGACACGCTATAGTATCGAACGCGAACTGGTCGCGAGTCCGGGTGAACGCGTTATCTACAGTGACCTCGGCTTCATCGTCGTAGGTGAACTGCTGCAGCGTTCGTACGGCCGTTCGCTCGCCGCGCTGATGCGCGACGTGCGTGAGTCTCCTTCGTACCGCCCGTCGTCGCGGAGCGCAAAAACGATCCCCGCAACAGAGGAGGATGGCTGGCGCGGGCGCGTACAGGGTGCCGTTCACGACGAAAAAGCCTACTTGATGGGTGGTGCTGCCGGACACGCGGGATTATTCGGGAATGCCGCAGACGTCGCGTGGCTTGCGGAGCAGTATCTCGGGCCGCTGCGCAAACGCGACGGATCGGTTCTGGACGCGACCCTCGCGAGCGAGGCGACGCGCGAGCAGGCGGACGACGCGGTCTTGCGCAGGGGCTTGGGCTGGGCTCTCAAAACCACCGACGAAAACTCTTGCGGCCGTTTCTTTTCGCGCGCGTCGTTCGGCCATACCGGGTTCGTTGGAACCTGCATCTGGGCCGATCCGGAGCGGGACTGCAGCGGCGTGCTGCTGACGAACACCGTCTATTTCGGGCGCACGGACACGCGCGATCTGCGCGCCGCATTCTACGAAGCCCTATTTGAGGATCTGAATCTGCAGTGATTGCGATTGGGCTCATGAGCGGCACGTCGCTGGACGGCATCGACGCGGTGCTCGTGCGCATCAGGCCGCGCCGCCGCACGTACGCCATCGATCTGCTGAACTTCGTGACGTGCCCGTTCGAGGAACCGCTGCTGCAGCGTCTGCGCGCGGCGCTTCCGCCGAATACCGGCACGGTCGAAGAACTCGCGCAGCTGCATCACGATCTCGGCACGGCGTTTGCGGAAGCCGCAAAGCAGGCGACGTCGGATATGCCGATCGACTACGTTGCATCGCACGGGCAAACGATCTGGCACGCCGGCGAACAGCACGTCACGCTGCAAATCGGCGATCCGTTTATCATTCGCGAAACGATGCAAACCACAGTGTGCTACGATTTTCGCAGCGGCGATTGCGCAGCCGGCGGCCACGGAGCACCACTGGTTCCCTACGTAGACGTGCTCGTGCTGGGCAGCGACGAAGAAGACCGCGTGGCCGTGAACATCGGCGGAATCGCGAATCTTACGTCGATTCCGCGGGGCGCAGGTCCGTACGACGTCATCGCGTTCGACAGCGGACCCGGGAACATGCTCATCGATGCATTCGTGAGAAGCCGTACGCGCGGCGAGATGCCCTTCGACAGAGACGGTGCGCTCGCACGTGCAGGCCGCGTCGATGATGCCGCACTCGATGCAATGCTCGCCGATC
>Ga0070735_10000889_pt1 | contig 30244 bp, 25 predicted proteins | sample Coa_R1_FD_66443 | JGI IMG/M metagenome (GOLD analysis project Ga0070735, IMG submission 66443) | Surface soil microbial communities from Centralia Pennsylvania, which are recovering from an underground coalmine fire - Coalmine... | ecosystem: Environmental > Terrestrial > Soil > Unclassified ...
TCGACCGATTCATCATTATCAAGGTGCTGCGTTACAAAAAAACCAGCTTCTTTCGCGTTGCAGACGATGGCGGTCGCGCCGCGATACGCAAATAGCCGCGATGTTTTCGGTTTCACCAACACCGGCACACCGCGGCGATGGCATTCGGTCAGCACGCGATCAGCGAGTGCGTCGGTGACTACTCCTTTGTCGTAATCTGAAATGACCAAAGCATCCAAACGCCCGAGAGCCGACTTGATTCTGCGGATGAGCAATTCTTCGAGGGAGGGGCTGAGCGGATCGCGACGTTCGTGGTCCACGCGCACAATCTGCTGCTGCCGCGCGACGATGCGCGTTTTCACCGTGCTGATGCGTGAGGCGTCCGCGACCAACCCCTTGGTCGGCATTCCCACCGCCGCCAGGCACTCGCGAATAGCGCGGCCCGGCTCGTCCTCCCCGACAACTCCAAAGGGCAGAACTGTGGCGCCCAGCGCTGCCAGATTCGCAGCAACGTTTCCCGCCCCGCCAAGCACCTCGCTATCATTCAGGAAATCCACTACCGGAACTGGAGCCTCGGGCGAAAGGCGCGAGGCAGTGCCCCAGACGTAACGGTCCAGCATGAAATCGCCTGCTACCGCGATTCGCCGGCCGCGCAGAGCGGCAACAATTCGCACGAGTTTTCGATTGTCAGTTTTCATTGGAAAACGAAGGCGCACAAGAATTTAGATTTCCTGGATGAAGAACGCGTTCTCGAACGATCATCGGGCGGTATCGCACTCCGGTAGAAATTTGTTCGCTGCAACTTTACCAGAGCAGACGTCTTTCCGCTCACCGCGATGTCGTTGTTGCGAAAAATGCTTCGGCCAGATGATCTCCCCACGATTCCCTTACTTCCAGCGCAATGGCGTAGGGCAAAAATTCCTTTGAGGCCTGCGGCGCTTCCTGCGTCGTATTCAGCCGTTGCATACGGTCCTGTTCCACCTTCTCGAGAAACGTCCGGAAACCTGCAATCTCGGTGATCGCTTGCCTGCCGCGCGGCGTCATCCGCTTGAGCGCAGGCATCCATCCGACGTTAATCACAACCAGAGCCACCAGCATCACTGTGTATGCCGGCGAAATTCCCTGGGACATTTGTTTGAGCACCAGCACAAAGCCGGCGCCAAACGCTCCGAAAACTCCCAAGCCAATGAGCAGTTGACGCGTGCCGCCCATCCCGCGCAGCGCTAGTTTGCAGGCCGGGATAATGGTGGTCAACAGCATCGCGCCCAGAATCAATCCACAGAAAAAGAACCACCACGTCAGGAACAGCGCTCCCGAAGTGTCTTTGCCGTTCGCCGTCAAAGCCATCGACATCGCCGCAACAAGTGAAGCCAGGATCCCGAGGATGATGTACCCGACGTGCCGGGTGAAATACTGTCCGTCGAGGCGTTTTTGCAACTGCCCCTGAATCGCCAAGGAATATTTGTTCAGCTCGTCGCCGTTATTCGGGTGAAGAGTGATTTCTTTCGCATCTTCGAAGAGCATTTCGAGCACGCGCGCCTCTTCCGGCGCCAAAGATTTCACCAGATTAGCGTCCGTGCTCAATTGGATCAATTTGTACGCGCCGCCCTGCGGCGCGATCCCGATGCATTCGCGTACGGCCAACTGCGCGATGACCGCGGCTAAAGTACGCGCGTCGGTCCCCGTCGTACGAATGTAACGAACCGCGGCAGGCGATAATTCTGCGGGAGGATCGTATCGCACGGCAACGCTGCCGAGCGCGGGCTCAGGCCCCAATTTCAGCCACACGATCAAGTAGTACAGAAATAGCACGAGAGGCACAGCCAGCAACCAGCGATCGCGCGAAAGTGGGCCCATTTTCGGAGCCGTTACAAATCCCTTTGGCCAGATCACCACGACGCTTAAACCCTGCGCGGGAGTGAGATTCGTTGCGCGGTAGCTCGGCGCATCGCCCGATTTTTCTTTTGAACTCAGGTCCAAATCAGGTTGCAGCGGCGTGCTTTCGCCGCGTCTGCCCACATACGCTTGCGACTGGATATCTTCTGCCGGAATCTCTGCCGGTAGATGCACGCGCACGGTGGCTTCTTGCACGGGTAAATCCAAATAATGTCCGAGCACATTCCAGTACAGCTCGTCATGGTCCCCCAACAATCGAGGAACGCCTTCCGCCAAGTACCTGACGACGAATGTGTGATCTCCACGCGGAACCGGAACGTTAAACTTTCCGATGACCAACTGTCCGTAAGCGGCGCCGTTTCCATGATCGTATGAAACAGGCTTCCCGTCTTCAGCGACCTCGAGAATTTTTATACGGATGCCGGTGTCATCCTTCCATTCACCTGCAAATCGCTTATCCCAGCGCTCAGTCGAGCTTATCGGCAGGTGCCGGATCATTCCCCATTTGAAGTAGGTTTCCTCGCTGTGCACGATAAATTCTTCGCGCACCTCGATGGAGGTATCCTCGCGCACCGTAATGTCAGCGGCAAACGAAATAATTTTCTCGCCCGGTGCCGGCTTCGTGGCCGAGCAAGGAACGACCCCGGCAAGAATCAGCGCGGCGAGCCCCAGGAGAATCCGTGCGATTGGAATCTTCACGTGAATATTGTATCGCCCGATTGGAAAGCCTCGCGGCCAGCAAGGCGCGCTGATACGTTTCAGACACCTTGGCAGGTTGCATATGGGGAGCCTTAAGTGTACTTTGTCATTCGAACAGAATACCAAAATCGAAATTCGGGTAATTTCAGCTGTCGTCCGGTAACGGGCTCAATGAAAAATGTGCTTTGACTGAAGCTGAACTCTGGAGGAGTCCATGATCGATCGACCTGGCCGGCGAGAAGTGCTCAAGTATGGAGCAGCCGTCGCTTTGTCCACGGGACTGGGAGGTATTCTGGACGCCCACGAAAAGAAGAGTTCCCTCCAGAGAACCGTCGTAATCATGTTTGATGGTTTCGGCGTCCATTATCTTGAGGCGAGCAAGATGCCTGTCCTCGCGAAATGGCGACGCGAAGGACTCTATAAGCCCGTCAAAGGCTTGATGCCCTCGGTCACCAATATTAATAATGCCTCGATCTGTTGCGGAGTCTGGCCCGAAGTACATGGCATTACAGGAAACACTTATTTCGATGAACAGCGCGGCATAGAGGACTACACGGAATCTCCCGACCTGTTGCTCGCTCCCACGCTCTTTGAGCGCGCAGCCCGCAAAGGCGTGAAGTCGGCGCTGCTTTCCAGCAAAGCGAAAACGATTACGTTCCTTTTGCGCGGCGCAGAAATTGTTCAGACGGCGGAAAACCCATCACCCGAGTGGGTCCAGAAGATTGGCCCGGTGCAATCGATCTATAGCCGCGAGATCAATTACTGGCTAATGGCGGCTGCCATCGACGTACTCAAGAACCGCCCGGACATTGGCTGCGTTTACATCCACACGACGGATTATCCGATGCACACGTGGGCTCCCGATGCGCCGGAGTCCAAGGAACATTTGGCACGGATGGACGAACTCATCGGACAAGCGATGCACGCGGCCCCTGATGCGGCATTTCTGCTCACGGCCGATCATGGAATGAACGCCAAGACGCTTTGCTGGGATCTCGAGAGAGTGTGCGAGGCCCGGGGAGTTCCGCTGCGGAAAGCGTTTTCAGTCGGCCGCGACCGCTACGTGAAGCAGCATCGAGGCTGCAGCGGCGGCGCGTATGTGTACCTCAAAAATCCGCAGGATGCGGACCGCGTTCGCGAAATTATTTCAGCGCTGAAAGGAGTCGAGCACGTGATTCCTCGCGATGTGGCAGCGCGCGATTACAAGTTGATGAAATCCCGCATCGGGGATCTGGTTGTGTGGGGCGACAAGGACACTGTGTTCGGCGAAATGGATATGGAGCGCGTTGATTTCCCGACCGGGCTTCGATCGCACGGCTCACTGCACGAGCTGGATATTCCTTTGTTCGTCTACAACGGGAAAAACGTGCCTTCCGAGGATTACTTTAGCCACAATCTCGATCTGGCTCGCTGGCTCTATCAGGCCTGATACGGAAATTAGCGGGTGGGTGAGAATAACTATAAGTTCTTGGCTTTGCGAAACTCTCTTACCACTTCAGCGGGATCGCGATGCTCGCCGTCGACGGCGTAATTCAACCGGCGCATTTCATCTTCAGAAATTTTTCTTGTGAGTTGCCCGAGCGCCGCGCCAGCCTCAGGATGTTTATCGAACATGGCCCGCCGCACGAGCGCCACCGCTTCATACGGCGGAAAATAGTGGCGGTCATCTTCGAGTGCGACCATGCCCAGGGCGGTAATCACGCCATCCGTTGAATTTCCTGCTACCAGATCCACCTGCTTGTCCGTGAGCGCACGATACAGCAAGCCGAGATCAAGAATGACCGGCTCGCCGGCAAAGTGCAGGCCGTACGCAGCCACCCAGCCGCGATATCCGTCCGGACGCTCCATGAATTCATAACCAAATCCCGCGCGCCATTTGGGCGCGTACGGCACAATATCGGAGATTTTGCGCAGGTGAAGGTTCGCCGCGTCATCTCCGCGTACAACGATGGCGAAAGTATTGTTGAACCCGAGCGGCGGCATCACTTCCACACCGAATTGAGCGCGATATTGCTCCAGGACGCGACGAAAAACGGTGGAGGGATCGTCCTGGGGAGGTTCCTTCAGCACTGCTGTGAGGGCCGTGCCTGTATATTCAGGATAAAGATCGATTTTCCCCGCAACCAGAGCTTGATGGCAGAGCAAAGTGCCGCCAAGGTTTACGCGTCGTTCGACATGCAGCGTCGAATGCGCCTCAATCTGCTGCGCGAAGAGTTCGGCCAGCACAATCTGTTCCGTGAAATTTTTGGAGCCGACGACGATCGTATCGCTGCGTTTCGCGCGGCACCCTGCGCTGATCAAGACCGCAAAGGCAACCAGCAGAAGCGCGGCCGTCGAGAAACACAAATGGATCCGCGACGAATTCGGCAGCTGGTCGCTCACGCTTTTGCCATTCTCCATTGCAGGAATCCAAGGGCACTGTCGGCGAGGATTGCCAGCAATGCGGCAGGAATTGCGCCGGCGAGGATCACCTGATTGTTGACCATCGAGACGCCGCGAAAAATGAATACCCCGAGGCCACCTGCGCCGATGGCTGCGGCAATCGTGGTGACGCCGATGCAAAGCACCATCGCCACGCGAATGCCCGCAAGCAAAACGGGCGCGGCCAGCGGGAGTTCCACCTGCCAGAGCACTTGCCGCGGCGTCATTCCCATTCCCCGCGCGGATTCGATCACAGCAGTGTCAACCTCCTCGATGCCCGTGGCTGTGTTACGCAAAATTGGCAACAATGCATATAACGCGAGCGCGACAATTGCCGTGCTTGCTCCGACGCCACCGATCCACGGCACCGGAATCAGGAATCCAAACAGCGCCAGGCTAGGTATCGTTTGCACGACGTTGGCGATGCCAAGCACCCAGCGCTGCAGCGCGCGCCGCCGCACCAGTGCCACGCCGAGAGGAAGTCCGATGATGAGCGCGATGGCCATGGCCGCGGCGACCAGTTCGACATGCTCGAACGTTCGTTGAATTACTTCGCCGCGGTTTCTCAGCAGGAAATCGTACCAGTTCATCGCACCTCCTCTTCGCGTCCCAAATGATAAGACGCTGCGAATGCGCGGGCTTCCGGCTCTGTCGAATGCAGAAATTCATCGGGCGCATATTCCCCGACCAATCGACCAGCTGCGAGGAGCGCGATTCGCGTGCCCAGAAACATTGCTTCCCGCACATCGTGCGTGACGAACACGATCGACTTCTCCAAACGCGATGCCAGTGCGCGAAACTCTCGCTGCAATTCTGCTCGCGAAACCGGATCGAGCGCGCCGAACGGCTCGTCCATCAGCAGAATAGGAGGATCCGCAGCAAGCGCTCGCGCCACTCCGACGCGCTGTCTTTGTCCTCCCGATAATTCGGACGGCCGCCGCTTGGCAAATTCAGCAGGAGGAAGCCCGACCAACTCCAACATCTCAATTACGCGCGCGCGCACGCGATCTTCCGGCCAGCCATCAAGATGCGGCACGAGAGCAACATTTTTCTCCACGCTCCAGTGTGGAAAAAGTCCCGCGTCCTGAATCACGTAACCTATTCCGCGCCGCAATTGGATCGGGTTCCATTCGGAGCCGGCGTGTCCCAGAACAAAAACTTCGCCTTCGCTCGGCTCCAGCAAACGATTGATCAACTTGAGTGTTGTAGTTTTACCGGAACCGCTGCGGCCAAGCAGCACAAGAGTTTCGCCTTGGGCGACACGCAGATTTAATCCGGAGACCAACGGAGTCCCCGACGGCAGCCTGTAAGTCACACCCCGGCATTCAACTGCCCAGCCGTCATGGTCCGGAACTTTCATTTGTGCAACCTTTCGCCCCTTTCTGACTCTAATAAGAATGGGAGAACTGTGCTAGCCCCCGGCAGAGTTCTCCCTACCAATTGGCTCAGCAGGAGCCTCGCCCGGTACTCCTACTGCTTCCGGAGGTTTTGTGATGCAGGTTTATTCCCGTCGTCATAATTCATACCCGGAGTAAAATCTCATGAATCCAACTGCAATCCAGCAGTCATATATCGAGCAACTCCACGCGCGCATGCGCGGGGCACGCGCCACGAGTGACGATCTATTTCAGATCGTCAAGCCGAAGGCGTTGTATGACCGCCCGATTCCCGAGCGCCACCGCATTATTTTTTATCTGGGTCATCTGGAGGCGTTCGACTGGAACCTTCTCCTTGAGCCGCTGGGACTCGCATCGTTCAATCCCGATTTTGATCGCCTGTTTGCTTTCGGCATCGACCCCGTAGAGGGAGGTCTGCCCAGCGACCAGCCGGAAGATTGGCCGTCGCTGGAAAAAGTGCTGCGTTACAACGCGCAATTACGCGAAACCCTGGACGAGGCGTTGCGTTCCATCACGCCATCGGACCCGCGGCTTGAGCGCCTCAGACATGGCCGCCTGCTAGATGTCGCCATCGAACATCGTCTGATGCACGTCGAAACGCTGTGCTACATGCTGCACCAGTTGCCCTTGGAGCGCAAACTTGTCCACCGGATTTCTCCTCCGCCCGCAGCCCGACCGCATGCTCCGCACAAAATCGACATTCCCGCGGGAATTGCGACGCTGGGGATGAAGCGTACACCTGAGGACCAACCCGGGCCATTCGGTTGGGACAATGAATTTGAGGAAAACCGTGTGGCCGTTCCCGCTTTCGCGATCGACGCTTATAACGTAACGAATCAGGAGTATCTGCGCTTCGTGCTCGAAGGTGGCTACGGCAATCGCTCGTTGTGGAGCGACGCGGGCTGGGAATATATCTCTTCGCAGGGCCGCACTTATCCTATCTTTTGGGAGCGTCGCGGCGATTCGTGGTACTGCCGGACAATGTTCGACGAAATTCCGTTGCCACCCGATTGGCCGGTTTACGTGAGCCACGATGAAGCCTCCGCGTACGCCAAATGGATCGGAAAGGAATTGCCGAGCGAAGCCGAATGGCATCGCGCCGCCTGCGGAACACGCGATGGTTCGGAGCGGCCGTATCCCTGGGGAGCGGAGCCACCCTCTCCGCGCCACGGAAATTTCGATTTACAGCGCTGGGATCCCGTTCCTGTAGGATCATTTCCTGACGGCTCCAGCGATTTCGGCGTTGCCGACATTACAGGAAATGGTTGGGAATGGACGCGCACGCCCTTTGCTCCGTTTCCCGGGTTCCAGCCATTTCCTTTTTATCCCGGTTACTCCGCGAATTTTTTTGACGGAAAACACTTCGTCATGAAAGGCGGTTCGCCTCACACGGCCGCGTGCATGCTGCGGCGATCGTTTCGCAATTGGTTCCAGCCACATTATCCATACGTTTACGCGACTTTCCGTTGCGTCGAACGCTGAGGTTCTAGCGCTCTCATCAGCACAACGGGTGCGGGCTGTGCCCGTAAATAAAGGAGACCTTATGGCCACCGCAGTTGTAGCTCAATATTCGCAATCGGATTTTGCCGAAGACGTTCGCGCAGGATTGTCGCGGCCTGGACAGAAGGAACTGCCCTCGAAATATTTATATGACGAAGTAGGTTCCGCCTTGTTTGAAGTCATCAGCGTACTTCCGGAATACGGTCTGACGCGCGCCGACGAGCGCCTGCTGATGCGGCACTCCGCGGACATCGTCTCCCGGCTGCATTCACACGTTCTGGTCGCTGAGCTTGGCAGTGGCAGCGGCAGAAAAACGCGCTGGATTCTGGAGGCTCTTACTCGACGGCAGCGTACCACCTACTGCCCAATCGAAATTTCGCCGACAGCACTGGCCCGCTGCCAGAGCGAGCTTGGCCAAATAGAATACGTGAGCATCGTCGGTTTCGAGCGGCCTTATCTTGATGGCTTGCTGGCGGCAGCGGCCGGACGCCAGGAAGGCGAGCACCTGCTCGTCTTGTTCCTCGGAAGCACGATCGGAAACTTCGATCGCGATGCTGCCGAACGCTTTCTAGCGGAGGTGCGCCGGGTCCTTTATCCAGGTGACGCGTTGCTTCTGGGGACAGACCTGGAAAAACCTCTGCCGCAATTGATCGCGGCTTACGACGATTCGATTGGCGTCACCGCCGCGTTCAATCTCAACCTGCTTGCCCGCATCAATCGCGAGCTGGATGCTGATTTTGATCTTGCGGCGTTTCGCCACGAAGCGCGCTACAACTCCGCGGAACGGCGCGTCGAAATGCACTTGCGCTCCCTTCGCGATCAGTCCGTCACAATTCGTCGCGCTGGATGCATTGTGGCATTCGCGAAAGACGAAACGATCTGGACCGAGAGCTCGCACAAGTTTCGAGCGGAGGAAATTCCGGCGATGGCAAAGCGCATGGGCTACCGTTGCGAAGCGCAGTGGATTGATTCCGAGTGGCCTTTTGCGGAAAATTTATTGATCGCTGAGTAGATTTCAGTTCGCGCTTTTCCTGGTCTTCTCGCGGGCTTTCGTAACATGCAGCACAGTTTCCGCGCTCCACTTGGCGGCGGGCATCAACTGCACGGGCCAAATCGCCATGATCTGTGAGCCTTGGTACACACGTTCAAATCCTTCTTCGGATTCTGATACGGTTTCAATCGGCGCGATCCATAGATGGCTTGCGCCGGGGGCGTCGATGGTCACCGCAACATCTTGCCATTCATCCACAACGCGCACTTGCGATCCTTCCACGATGCCGCTCCAGGAAAGCGGCTGTTGCTTCCCGGCGAACTCGAAATAACGGTCGGGAACATTTGGCGCCAGCAGATTCAACACGATCTCTATACCGGCCATGAACTGCAGCGGCGAAACATTTTCCGCCGCGCGCGTTTCCGAACCGCAGCGCGCCAGCTCAAGGCGGCATCGCACGTCGCAACATTCTTTCCCGGATGTGAACGTCATCGTCTTCATGGCGCTTAGTTTGGTGCATTGACTGCCGGGAGCTGCCGCACCATCGAGAGTTCCCTCGATCGATAGCGTGACTTGATCTCGTTCCACTTTTTCCGTTCGATAATCGCCGGCGGCGAACACCGCGTTTTCCTCGAGGCGCACGGCCTCATAGTCCTGGTGCTTTTTGCCCTCGGCGAAAATCAGCAAGCGCAGCGAGTTGCGCGGCCAGCGATCGTACCTCAACAGCTTCTCCAGCCCGGCTTCCTTGGCAAGCGTCTGATCGTGAATCGAAGCGACCTGGCCTCCGCCAGCTGCGGCCGCAACGCTGATCCGCGCGTGATAGGCTTCCAAGCGCCGTTGAAGTGAATTCACGAGTGTCACCGCGCTCGGGCGAAAATCCAGTACTTCGAGCGTGCCCCCAGCGGACGGCTTCACCACGGCCGCGAATTGCGGCGACGAGACCTCAATTTCTTCCATCCCGTCGGCGTCGAAATCCAGTCGCTCCGCCACGCGATATTGCGCGGACCTATGCCGCGCGGCATCGGCCAGTGTTTCCGCGATAATGAGTTCGCGCCACAAAGCCGTACGCAAATGCGGCGCATACAATCCGCCAAATATTCCGTGCCAGTAGGCGTCATTGCATTGCGCACGGAGCAGATGCGTCATCGCTTTGGCCCGGTTCTCGGCTCCTTTCGCGCTTTTTGTGCGGATGGATTGTAGCTTCGACGAAACCCGCAACATTTTTTTGTGAAGCAGGTTTGCCTCCGCATACTTGCTGAAGAATCCGCGCCAGAAACCACCGCGCAGAAATCGCCGCACGTCCGGACGGTGTGTAAACTCCTGCTGCAAGGCATGAAACTTCTGTCGCACGGCGGTGGGCAGTACCCACTCCATCATCTCAGTGTAAGAGGCGGTGGGAAGATCGACACGGCCGAGCGGCGCGCGCGCTGCCAGCACCTCGCCCGGCGGGATGACCTCGAGCCAATCCTGGTTTGCCTCCAGCGCCGTGAAGAAATTATCGAGCCACCCGTCACGGAAGCAATGCTCCCAGGTGTGCGGCCATCCGCCGAATTTTTCCATATCGTCGCCCATCGAAGCCATTCCGCCGGGATGTTCGGCGGCCGCCTGGCGAAGGAAACGAATGGAATCATCGACGGATCCGAACGGCAGCAGGTATCGCAATTGTTGCAAACCGGGTATTACCTTGACCGTTCGGCCGCGCTCTTCGCAAATGTAATATCCGTACAACTCCGGCAACTCGCGCCCCGCTGTCAGAAAGTGGCTGTCGTCCACAAGCGTATATTCCACGCCTGCCTCAGCCAGGGCGGCAGGCAACTGCGGCTCCCAAACGCGTTCGGCAAGCCAGGCGCCGCCGGGGCGCTTTCCAAAGTTTTGGGCAATGAAATCACTTAGTCGCCGGATCTGCTCGATTTGATCTTCGGGCGGAATAGTGATCAGAATGGGCTCGTAGAATCCGCCGCCGACAACTTCCACCTGGCCGCGCGCGACAAGCGACGCGATTTTCTCAAGGTATTCCGGATGATGCCTGGCAAGCCATTCCAGCAGCGAGCCCGAATAGTGCAGGCCCATGCGCACACGAGGATGCCGCGCCAGGCAATCCACAAACGGCAAATAGGAACGCACGTAGGTGTGTTCCATGACTTCATCAAAATTGCCGATGGGCTGGTGAGCGTGGATGAGGAGGACCAGGTTAAATTTCGACAACTGCGAACCTCACGTCAGGAATTGATGATCATAACTCGGGTAGCGTCCAGGGACGAAATTCAAATCCACTATCGAGACGATTACATTGTCGCACGCCTGCGGCGCCGGTGAAGCACACAAGAATTTGCTATGATGCCGTGCACTTTGCCGCTCGTGCCTTCGCGAGCGCGCCAGGCTCATGGAATCTCACGATAAAGATCGGCTTTTTCGGAAAGGCCTTGAAGCCTTCAACTCCGGGCACTTCTATGAGGCCCATGAACATTGGGAAGAAGTCTGGCTGCAGACGCTTGATCCCGAAAAAATGTTCTTGCAGGGATTGATCCAGGTCGCGGCGGCGTTCCACCATTACTCAAGAGCTAATCGACAAGGCACTGAGAATCTTCTTCGGGCCGGGCTTTCAAAGGTTGAGCGATTCCCGCACACTCACGGAGGACTTGAACTTGAGCCGTTGCGAATCGCGGTGCGCCGGTGGCTCGCGGCCCTCCAGGACGGAGAAGATCCGGCAAAGGAAGAAATTCCCCGCATCGAATGGCTTGGCGGAGGCCGAGCCTGAGCAAATCCGAATGTACTTTGAAGTAGAACGCCGCTAAAAAAACTTTGGCAGGAATCGCGGCTTCTGGCCCATGGTTGCGCGATAGGTGGGGTCGGCCAACAACATATTGTCTTCCACGCGCAGCCTTCGCCGCAAAATCTCCATATCTGCGAGTGTGCCGGCGAGTGCTGTTATCCACGCGGTATGTATCATCGGCAGCGAAAATAACTCAATCACAACCGCAACGTAATTGGGATGGCGAATCCAGCGGTACGGACCCGATGTCACGACGCCCACACGGGACGATGCCATCACTTCCACATTCCAGTGTCCCGCGAGTGTTCGGATCACCCACCACCGCAACGCATTGGCGAAAACAAACAGGATTGCCATTGCGATCGCCAGTGCGGGAATCAGCGGGCGGTGCAACAAGATCACTTCGATCGCCGCGCACGTCAATACCGCACCGTGCGTAAACACCATCCAGCGAAAATGCGGCTCGGCAATCTTGCGAACACCCTGCTTTTCAAGTTTTTGCTGATTGCGGCGGGAAATTCGCAGTTCCATGAGCCGTCCCAGGCCCACGACCGCGAGCAGCACAAGATACGCGATGGTCATGGCCACTGCAGCAGGATCATTTCAGCCGTGAATCCCGGTCCGAAAGCCATCAGCAGGCCGTAACTTCCCGAAGGCATCTCGCGCTTTGAGAGCCACTCCTGCAGGATAAACAACACGCTGGCGCTCGAGAGATTGCCGAAGCGGCGCAAAACGTCCCACGAAAAGTGTGTGTCGTCATGAGTGAGGCCCAGTTCGGCTTCCATGAACGAAAGCAACTTCTGGCCGCCGGGATGCAGGATGAACGCGGAAATATCTTCCCGCCGCAATCCCTGACGCGAAAGAAAGCCTTCAGCGATTTCCTTCACCTTTTCACGGATTAATTGCGGAACGTCCTTGGAGAGCACGATATGAAATCCTGAATCGCGAAGATCAAATCCCATGGCATCCAGGGAATCGGGAAACAGATAGCACTCCGAGGCGACAATCCGCGGCCCCATGGCTTCCCTGCCGGTGACGACCACACCTGCCGCGCCGTCTCCAAACAAAACCGCGGAAATCAGGTTGGCCTGGGAGAAATCTTTACGTTGAAAAGTCAGCGTAGGCAGCTCAACAGCCACCAGCAGCGCCGTGCGGTCCGGGAACGCGCGCAGATACTCTCCGGCGTGCGCAAGTCCCGCGGCGCCCGCAGCGCAGCCAAGCTCGGTAACAGGCAGCCTTCGCACATCCGAGCGGAAACCCATCGCCGTTGCCAGATGCGCATCCAGCGAAGGAATCATGACGCCTGTACACGATACGGTCATGAGCAGGTCCACATCGGTGGGAACCAGATCAGCTTTTGCAAGCGCGTCCGTCGCGGCTTGACGCCCCAACTCGAACGACTTCTCACGATACTCGTCGTTAATCTGCGACAGAGGACGCGGCTCAATGATGTATTCCACCGGGAAGACGCTGTGGCGCTGATCGATCTGCGAGTTATCGATGACGGTATGGATCGCTTCGAGCCGTTTGCCATCCAACCCAAAAACATCCTTTATGTGATGTTTCACGACGTCGCGGGTGAGCAGATACGGCGGTACGGCCGTGGCGGTTCCTGCGATCGTCGCTACAGCAATTTCGACGTCGGATTCGGAATGAAATTGCGACTGCGTTGTGACATCTAATGCCCGTCCTGTTTCTTCAGACCGCAGTGATCGTATGGAGGCCAAGACAGATCTCCTTTTGGAGCGACTGAATGATCCCGGAGAGGGCTAGACACTAATCTACCCAGGGTAGGATGCAGAATCTCACATTGCGTTGTCAAAGGATACTGGGAAGATGGGATAGGCATGATATGTGTCAAATGCCGCGTCTCCGTCGTGCACAAAAAGAATGCGGCGTCCCCGGGAACGCCGCACAAATCTTTTCCAACGCAGTTCCGCCGGATTCGGCTGGCCAGAACTAAGCTTTCTTCGTGTACCAGTCCGCATTGATTGGTGTGAAGTGGGCCCACTTTTCCGGCAGGTCCTCAAGCGCGAAAATCGCCGTCACCGGGCAGACAGGAACACAGGCGCCACAGTCAATGCACTCGACAGGACTAATATAAAGTTGCGTCTCAGTTTCGAACTCCGGTTCATCTTTCCGCGGGTGGATGCAATCCACGGGGCAAACGTCCACGCACGCGGTGTCCTTGGTTCCGATACAGGGCTCAGCAATTACGTACGCCATCGCTACTCTCCTTCGAGGGATATCTAGTGCTTAAATTATCGCAGAGAACGCGTCCCCCCACCAAATTGAAAAGAACGGGTTTTATATCACCAAACATAGCACTGCACAAGACGCTTTTCTGGCTGAAAAATTATAGCACGTTCGGATAACGCGACCTCTGGCTCGCGGCTACGCGTACGAATTTGAATCGGTTGGAGGAGCCAGCTAAAATGGGGGTCCGGCCTCTAATTCGATGAAATCGAGGTGCTCCCCATGCTTCGAACTGCCGGAAACAAGATCACCTGGCTAGGGCACGCCACGCTTCAAATCACGACTTCCAATGGCAAAATTATCTTGATTGACCCCTGGGTTGAGGAAAATCCGTCGTTCCCCCCGACTTTGAAGAAGATTTCGCTTGTGGACCTCATTCTTGTTACGCACGGTCACGGCGATCACTCGGGAGACGTTGTTTCCCTGGCACGAGCGCACAACGCACCGGTCGTTGCCATTTATGAACTCGCTCTCTATTTTGGATCAAAAGGCGTCACCAATATCTTACCGATGGGCAAGGGCGGAACGCAACGGATCGACGACGTCGAAGTGAGCATGGTCCATGCCATTCACACAAGCAGCATCGACGAAAATGGCAAGAGCGTCTTCGCTGGCGATGCCGCCGGATTGATCGTCCGGCTGCCCGGAGGTTTTACGCTGTATCATGCAGGTGACACCTGCGTTTTTGGCGACATGAAAATCATCGGTGAAATTTATAAGCCGGATCTGGTCTGTCTGCCGATTGGCGACCATTTCACGATGGGCCCCCGCGAAGCTGCCTATGCAATTCGTCTCCTGGGAGTCCACCACGTCCTCCCCATTCACTATGGAACCTTTCCGGCGCTGACGGGAACGCCCGACGCGCTTCGCGAACTCACGCAGGATATCGCCGGTCTGGAAATTCACGCTCTTAAGCCAGGAGAATCCATCGGGGAATCCAAACGGGCGGCAACGCGATAACAATAAAAGATACGCGGGCGACAGCAGCCGGCGCCTATCATCCACGTCGAACCAAATTCCTCGCAAAGAAGAGCAAATTGGCGGGACGCTCCGCCAAACGACGCATGAAATACGGAAACCAATCCTGCCCAAAGGGAATATAAACGCGCACGCGGTACCCTTCGCGCACCAAACGGGCCTGCAGGTCCGTGCGAATCCCATAGAGCATTTGAAATTCAAACTTGTCTTTAGAGATGCCATGCGCCGCGGCAAACCGTTTCGTCGCATCAATCATGTTTGGATCGTGGGTGGCCATCGCATGATAAATTCCGCTCGGAAGCAAGAGCTGCATTAGCTTTACGTAGTTCGCGTCGACATCTTTTTTGCGGGGAAATGCTATTTGTGGGGGCTCCTTGTATGCGCCTTTCACGAGACGAATGCAGCAGCCGATGCTCAACAGGTCCTTGATGTCTTTTTCACTGCGATAGAGATAGGCCTGAATCACCGTTCCCACTGCGGGAGTTTCCGCACGCGCTTGCTTCACGATTTGCAGCGTGCGATCGGTGTAGGCCGATCCTTCCATATCCACGCGCACAAAATTCCCAAGCGCCGCCGCGCGCTCTGTGACAATGCGCAATTGTTGCGCGCAGAACTCGTCACCAAGATCAAGCCCTAGATGCGTCAGTTTGAGGGATACATTGGCGTTGAGATTTTCGGCGGCGATCCGGTCGAGCGCATTCGTGTACGCCTGGCGTGCGCGCTCCGCGTCTTCGCGAGTGAGCACGTTTTCCCCGAGATGATCCAGGCTCACCGACATCCCGGCATGGTTCGAGCCGCGCACAGCTTCAATGGCTGCGGCGAGATCTTCTCCGGGGACAAACCTTTGCGCCAGGCGGCGCGTCGTGCCATTGGAGGTGATCCAGTGGCGGAGGCGAGAGCTTTTTGCGAGTTCGAGGAGCAGCGCGCGCAACATCAGGGGATTTTCGCCCGGCAACCGAATCAGCAGACGGCGTCAGAGGTCCTTTTGGGCAAGAAATCTTTCGGCGTCTATCGCGGCCATGCAGCCTGAGCCGGCAGCCGTCACTGCCTGGCGATAATGATGGTCCTGCACATCGCCCGCGGCGAATACACCCGGCACATTCGTCTTGCTGCCGTCATGAGTGATCAGGTAGCCGTTTTCATCCATGTCCAGCTGTCCGCGAAAACTTTTTGTGTTTGGCTCGTGGCCGATGGCAATAAAGACGCCTTCCACGTGCAGTATCGATTTTTCGTTCGTTTGCGTGTTGCGCAAAGTGACGTTTTCGACGCCGTTTTTTTCAACGTCGGAAATTTCATCGACTGCGAAGGGAGTAACGAAGGTGATTTTTTCATTGGCGCGCGCGCGGTCGACCATGATTTTCGACGCGCGAAATTCCGGCCGCCGGTGCACCAAATGAACGCGACTCGCGAACTTGGAAAGAAAAGTCGCCTCTTCCATAGCCGTGTCACCGCCGCCCACAACCGCGATTTCCTTCCCGCGGAAAAAATATCCGTCGCAAGTGGCGCAGGTCGATACGCCGTAGCCGATCAGTTTGCGTTCAGACTCGAGTCCAATCATCCGCGCTGAAGCGCCCGAGGCAATGATCAGCGTACGCGTCTCAAATGTCTCCTTCGCGGTCGAAAGCTGAAAAGGCCTCTTGCGCAAATCAACTTCTGTGATGGCGCCGGACTTGAATTCCGCCCCGAATCGCTCCGCCTGCTTGCGCATGTTCTCGATCAGGTCCGGCCCCAAAATGCCTTCCGGGAAACCGGGGAAATTCTCGACCATGGTGGTAAGAGAAAGCTGGCCGCCAGGCTCAAAACCGTCAATCACGACAGGCTTCAGATTGGCGCGCCCCGCATAGATGGCCGCGGTCAATCCCGCGCAACCACTGCCAATAATAATCACATCATTCAATGGATGTTCCCTCTACAAACTTTAGATTCAACAACGTGCTGCAACGATGCAACATTGAAAAGCAAGAGAGTCTAACACGACGCGTCGTCGTTTCCATGTCTCAAGGCGTTACACTTTCCTATGAACCTCTATCGGGTGTCAATGTAGTCTCTTCATAAATCTTCCATTTATGTACATAGGATGCCAGAATACTGTCGAGGGCAACATCCATGCGAACCTCCAAGACCCGCGTCTCACACAAACACTTTCAACTCGATTCCGTAAAAATTCGTCGCGGCCAAAAAGTGTTGCGCGCAAAGACGCAAAGTTGCTGGCCCGCCTGGCTGCCAAGTATGACTACGAACAAATTGGACAAGCTCGCCTAACCAACGACACCCTGCTCGCCATGAGCGCAGGCCGGCGCGGGATTACCATCATCACGACCAATGAACGGGATTTCGGCCGGCTCGCGCAGTTCCACCCCTTTCAATGGCAAGTTCCTCTTGCATGACATTTGAACTCTGACTGTTCTCTCGCTTCTTCACAGCTATGAGGATACGTCGCTGGCCTACCCGCGCGGAATGCGCGATAATGCAAAACGCATTTCGTAGTTCTGAGGAGGAAACCTTGACGCGCGCACCAGGAACCTACGCAATTTTTGATACTTCGCAGGGCACGATTGTCGCCCGCTTGTTTGAGAAAGAGGCGCCCAAGACCGTCGCGAATTTTGTCGGCCTCGCCGAGGGTACAAAAGAATTTAAAGATCCGAAGACAGGACAGCCAGTGAAGAAGCCGTTTTACGACGGGATCTCCTTCCACCGTGTGATCCCGCAATTTATGATCCAGGGCGGCTGCCCGCTGGGGACAGGAACCGGCGATCCGGGATATCGCTTCGCCGACGAGTTCCATCCATCGTTGAAGCATGACAAGCCGGGCAAGCTCTCGATGGCCAACGCAGGGCCCAACACAAACGGCAGCCAGTTTTTTATCACTGTTGCGCCAACGCCCTGGCTGGATAACAAGCACGCGATTTTCGGCGAAGTGGTTGAAGGCCTGGATCTGGCCATCAAGATTTCGGAATTGCCGCGCGGCGCGAATGATAAGCCCAAAACGCCGGTCATCGTGAAATCGCTCAAGATCGAACGAGTTTAATTCGACGGCGCTGCGATGCCAACTCCGGCAAGCCTTTTGCGAATGACGAACGAGCTGATATTTGTAATGCTCGGAGGTTTGCTTATCTGGGTCGGACTGAGCAACCGATTCATGTTTGATCTTCGAAGACCCGCGTGGCTCGGACTGGGAGTTGTTCTAGTTTATTGGGGCGCGCGGGGTTGGCTGAAAACGCAGAGGGCCGCGCGAACACCAGATCGCACGGCCGCACGGATCGGCGGAGCCTCATTGGCACTGGTGGGCTTGATGATGCTGAGCCTGGTGCTTGTACAATTACGCTGGGCAGGGATGATGTTGGCATTGACGGGCGGCGTCCTTGTACTTCGCGGACTATTCATTGTCGGACTCTCGCTCCGAACGGATTAATTTCTAGTCGGCTGCTCTCGCGAAGGGAGTTCCACCATGATTAAGGAATTCAAGCAATTTGCCATGCGCGGAAATGTGCTCGATATGGCGGTCGGAATCATTATCGGCGCCGCCTTCGGGCAAATCGTTACGTCGTTCGTGCAGGACGTTCTGATGCCGCCAATCGGCAGGCTCCTCGGCCACGTGGATTTCTCAAATCTGTTTGTGAATCTGTCCGGCACGCACTACCCGACAATCGCGGCGGCCAAGGCGGCGGGCGCGGCGACGCTGAACTATGGCCTGTTTCTGAACACAATCATTAATTTTCTGATCGTGTCCTTCGCCGTGTTCCTTCTGGTGCGTCAGGTCAATAGGCTGGCGCCAAAGCCCGCCCCTGCGCCGCCAGCCACGCGCGATTGCCCTTATTGTCTGTCCGCGATTCCGATGAAGGCGACGAAGTGCGCGCATTGCACGTCCGAGTTGAGCGCAGCCTGAGCAGCACAGGCTTCAGCCTGTGTGCTTTTAAATTGGGGCTGAACTGTTTCACAGACAAAAAAACGAAAGTCAAAACCACACAGACTGAAGTCTGTGCTACTAAGGAGCACGTCATGTCCGATCCGAAGCCCACTGACAAGCCCGACTGGAAACAGCATGGCATTCGAATCGTTCGAAGCGGCGAGCTGGATTCGAATACGCCGCAAACTCCTGGAATGACGCGCGCGGAAGCCATTTCGCATGCGCGCGTCGGAGCCCAGAAACTTTGGGCGGGAACCGTCGTCGTGCATCCCAACGCCAAGACGGGCCCGCATCATCACGGCGAACTGGAAACGGTGCTCTACATCATTCGCGGACGCGCGCGATTTCGCTGGGGAGACCATCTTGAATTCGTGGACGAGGCTGGACCCGGAGACTTCATTTACGTGCCGCCCTTTGTGCCGCACCAGGAACTCAACGCGCGGCGGGATCAGCCGGTGGAGGCAGTCGTCGTGCGCAGCGGGCAGGAGCCCATTGTGGTCAACCTGGATATTGAGAGTCCCGAGCCGCTGGGATCCCCGCAACCCGATCCATTTCACTCCACGCCGGGGAAATCGTAAGCGAAGTTTACGAAGAAGTTTAGGAATGTGGCGCGGAGAGGCAATCTTTGATGGGGTCGTCCGCAGCTACTACAATGGATTAGTTTGCTTTGCCTTGTTATGTTCCACGTGGCGTTTCAGGCGCGCGACGACGTCTGCTTCCTTGCCTTCCTTCAACTCGTTCAGCACTTCATCGAGCGCGAAATGCACGACGTCATGATGGTGAAGCTCGTCGGGAGCTACTAATTCGCTGAAACGCAGCCAGAGCCGGTGGATTAGCCGAACTTCGTTGGAAGTCAAATTCGGCGCGTGCGGACCTAGCAGAAAATATTCGCGCTGTCCCCCCGGAGCAAAAATTTCCAGATTAAATTGCGGACGCGGATCGGGAAGTAGTTCCCAGGCAAGGCCGATTTCGCGCGCCTGCTCAGCCGTACTCAGCTTCGCGGACCGCCCCAGCACAATCGTATTGGATTCAAGTTTCACACCTGCGTTCAGAATGCCGCTCCACATGTCATTGGCCGCGACGACTGCCAGCCGAATTGTTTTTCCGCGTTTTTCGGCGAGTGACAAAGCCTTGGTGAACAGAAACTGCTCGACGCTGCCAAAAAGTTGCTCGGCTTCGAGTTCACTCGATCCCGAGGCGGACCTGCGAAGAAGGCGGATATGGAGGACCACGACATCGCGGCGCTCGGGCTTTACGCGATCCAGCACCGCCTGCAGATGATAAAGCGCGTGATAATTGCTTACCGGAACCAGAATGTTGCCAGGACGCACGCCGACGCTCTGCGGGGAGAGATCCTCCTGCGCAGCGACGTTGAATTGATCCATTTCGACGTGCGCGGTGCCGCGATTCCGGTGCGTGATACGCTCTGACACCGAAAACACTCCGAACATGATGATTGAAAAAATGCTGCCGGCTACCGTCGCGCTGGGCTTGGTGAAAAGGTTCACGATGGCGATCAGAAACAAAACCAAAGTGATCAACGCCAGTCCTAACGGAATCTCTTTGCCAAACAAATGAAAATTAAGCGGTACGCGATACTCGCGGTCTCCGGGATGCGTGTAGCGGATCACGAGCACCGCGATTCCCTGCATCGTAAAACTCCAGATCACGCCGAACGCATACAAGTTGGCGAGAAACGTAACGTCGCCGCGGCTGGCAAGGATGGTGAGAATCTGGAAGCCCACCACCATATTGATGATGCGGTGCGATGTGCCGAATTTACGATGCGGCTGCCGGAACCAGTCAGCCAGAACACCGTCTTCCGAAACACGGTTGAGCACGCCATTCGAGCCCACGATCGCCGTATTAACCGCGCCCGCCAGGATCATCGTGCCCACCATCACGACGAACGCGTGGAATATCAGACGCAGTGTAAATGGCCCGGCAAGATTCATGGCCAGGCCGCCGATCAGGTTCTGCAAATACTTGTCACGCGTGCCGTCCGGAATAATCATCACTGCAAAAAACGAAACCAGCGAAGTGAAGAGCACGCTGTAAATAAAGATAATCAGCCCGGCTTTTTTCAAATTCGGAAGCTTGGGAGCTTCGATCTCACGGTAGACCTGCGCAAGGGATTCCTCGCCGCTCATCGCCAGCACGGAATGTCCGATGCCGACGAACACGGCGATCATCGGAATCATTTTTACGATCTGGCTGCCGTAGAGCCATCCGAGCGATCTCTGGTCCAATCGAATATTGGAAGGCCAGGGAAACGGAGGAATATGTGCGCCGCGCACCCAAATCGTATACGTACACCAAATAATCAGCAGCGCGACCATCACCGTCGTAATCTGCATGATGCGCAATGCCTTGTGGCTTGACTCTTGAACTCCCTTGATGTTTTCGTACCAGAAATACAACGTAACCATGACCGCAAAAAAAGCAGCCGTCGCATTTTCAGAGAGAACGATACCCGTGTGGAAATAGGCGAACAGCTCATTCAGAAGGCCGGCCAAATATTGCCCCGCGGAGACGCCGCTGATCGGTCCCGTCAGCACGTAATCGAACATCAAAGCCGAAACGGAAAATTTTGCGAGTGTCCCGCCCAGCGCTTCTTTTACGACCCGATACACCCCGCCGCGCACGAACATGCTGCAGCTTTCGACATAGACCGCCCGGACGCAGTAAGAAAACAGCATGACCGCGAGGATGAACCACGGCGCCGTCTTGCCAATGAAGCTCTCCGATTCGCCTCCCGCGTAATAGGCTGAGGACGCCAAATCGTTCAGAACGATGGCCGCGGCGCGCCAAAAAGAGATGAACGTCAGCATGGCCGTGGTGGCCACAATGACCCGTGGGATCGTTACGGTTCGGGATGGTTCAGAATTTGGGCGCGGGGTGGTCGATGACATAAATATGCTGTAAGGATTATATAAAGAATTTATCTTGGCACGGATTGGACGAGCGTGTCTAGGCCAGCGGGTATTTATTCTATCTATCGAGAGGATAGTCTGGGGTGGTCCGAAACTCGCGGGCACAGTCTTCACAGGGGCAGATGGTCCTCAAATAATCGAAACTATAAATGCCCGCCCTGTGCCCGTCATTGAAATCAATCTGCAGAGCGTAATTGCCGACGGCGTGCGCGGCCTGTGCGCGCAGTTTAGGCTTGAACATGGGTAGCGCCGGCGAACTCATGAGCGTAGGCGCTCCGTGCGGATTTCCTTCTTTCAGGCGCTCATCGTTTTTTCGCTTCTCTTCTTTTTTTCCCCGCTCGTCGTTGCACATCGCGCAGGGACACTCCTCCCGCAGGTAGGCGAAATCGTAGTGGCTCACGTGGGCATCGGACCAGGTGATGTCGACACCCGTTCCCGAAGACACGTGCACCTTTACGCTGGCGGGTTTTCGTCGTTCATCGATAGGTATCGGCATTTTTTGACAACCAGGAATTCGTCTGTAGCGCCCGCCTTCAGGCGGCACCGTAACCTTAGCAAATGCTCACCTAAAGGTGAGCGCTACAACACGACCAAGATCTATCTTACCGGAAGTGTGATTCGCGCGAGTCGCCCGTGTTCAAGTTCGATGCGCCGGTCCGCGAGATTTCCGATCGGCTGGGAGTGCGTAACAACTAGGATCGTGTGTCCTGCGGAATGCAGCTCGCGCAAAAGTTTCAGGATCGTCGCCTCATTCTCTTCATCGAGATTGCCGGTAGGTTCGTCCGCCAAGATAAGTTTCGGATGATTGATCAGCGCGCGCGCGATGGCCACGCGCTGCTGTTCGCCGCCCGAAAGTTGCGCGGGAAGGTGCTCCAAACGTTCTTCCAGGCCAACGCGGCGTAGCGCTTCGGCTGCTTCCTTCTCATCGGTGATGCTGTGAAAGTACTGTGCGAGCATGACGTTTTCCAGCGCCGTGAGATATGGCACGAGATGAAATTGCTGAAAGACGAAGCCGATTTTGTCGGAGCGATAACGCGTCAGTTCACGCTCGCTAAGCTGGCCGATCTCCATGCCATCCACAACGGCTCGCCCCGAAGTAGGGTGATCAAGGCCGCCAAGAATATTGATCAAAGTAGTTTTGCCTGAACCCGACGGCCCCATGATGGCAATCCATTCGCCGGCTTCCACTTCAAAACTCACGCCTCCGAGCGCGCGAACGGCTTCAAATCGCTTCTCAAGATTCTCGACTTGCACCAGAGGCGTCATCATTCTCCCCGCAAGATTTCCGCCGGACGCACGCGCCCCAGCAGCCGCAACGGAAGCGCACCCAAGAGAGCCACGGCTACCGCCAGGACAATTGTTGCAGGAAAAACGGCCAGGCGCGGTGAAATCGCCACGCCGAAAACACGCCCGCCAATCCACCTCGCGAGCAGGACGCCGATCGCAAATCCAATCGTGCCGCCCACAACCCCGAGCGCGGCAGCCTCCGCGAGAAACAAGCGCATGATCCGCTGCACGGAACCTCCGAGCGCCTTCATCAAGCCGACGTCCCGGCTGCGCTCCATCGCCAGGGCCGCCATCGACGCAAGCACGCCTAGCGTAGTGAGAACCAGGATGAGCATAATAGTCCAAAAAATCATTCCGCGAATCCGGCCCAGGATCGATCCCTCGGCGGCCGCTAGCTTTCGCACCGGGCGAACGTCAAGTCCCGGCAAAGCGCTGGCCAGACGACTCCTGAATGCCTCAATCTCGGATGGCGTTCCCGAAATGCTCAATTGAACAAGGCTCAGGCGGCTGGGCAAGCCGGCAAGATTTTGAGCGACGTCGAGGCTCGTAAAAATTTGGCTGTCCTCATCGCCTCCCGCAGTGATGATTCCACCTACCATGAGCGAAACACTGTGCTCTCCGGCGCGCAATTCAATGTGACTACCCGGCGCAAGCCCAAATTGCCGGGCCGCTGCCTGACCCACGAGGCAGTGTGAATTGTCATCGCGGGAGGTGACCCATTCGCCATCGACCTTCCACCACGAATTCATTTTTTGAACTTGGTCGAACCAGGTGCCCGCAAGGATGACGGGCTGCGTGCCGGCGTTCGCGGCCACGTAAAGATACGGTGCTGCTGCCAGACTTTGCGGCGAGCCTGCGCCGGCAATGCGATTCATGATGGCGGCATCGGCTAGCGCTGCATCACTGCCCACCGACGGAGGCGCGACCACCACGTTGGCGCCTAGCGTGCGGAATTCGTGGGTTAATTTTTGTTCGGCATCAAGATTGATGTTCAGAAGCGCCGAGGAAATCGCAGCTCCGCTAGAAAGCGCGATCAGAGCGACAGTGAGACGCCCGCGGCTTGCGCGTAGCAGTTGCCGGAAGATTCGCCAGAACATGGACCCGGAGCGGCGCGGCACGTCTTCACTCACCCCGCAATACGGGCGCGGGATCAACGCGCGACGCGCGCTCGAGCGGCATCAGACTGCCCAACAACGCCACAACGCCGGCAAGCACCAGCACAATGGGGAACAGAATCCATCGAACGGCGGGAGCGATGCCAAAAATTCCGATGCCAAGAAATCGCGCGAGGGCCAAGCCGATCGCGTAGCCCGCAATCCCACCAACGAGAGCCAGCAGCAACTGCTCGGCAACAAAAAATGCGCTGACCGCGCGACGGCTCGCGCCGAGCGCCTTCATCAATCCGATTTCAGAGCGCCGTTCGAGCACCGTTGTTGCCGACGTCGCGCCCACCGCGAGCGCCGCGGCAAACAGCGCCGCAAATGTTACCAGCCACATCAGGCTGCCCACACGCGTCAGGATTCGCCCTTCTCCTTCGGCCACCTGGCGTATCGCGCGAACTTCAATGCCCGGAAGTTCCTGCTGCATCTGGTGCGAAATGGAAGCAATGTACGGGCTGCAATACCAGCGATCGTATTCGGCCGGTGTCATTGTGGAAGGATCGCGCTCGGAAAAAGCGTCTGCCGGCTTGGTCAGCGCGCTTACGAGCAAGCGGCGATAGTGGTTGGGACGTCCGGCAAGGTCCTGCGCAACTACGAGTGGCGCGAGAATCGCGTTGTCTTCGCGGCCGCCCGTGGAAACAATTCCGGTGATGGTGAGTGCGTGCGCGCGTGCTCCAGAGCGGACCGAAATCGTGTCTCCAACACGCAGATTTTTACGCCGGGCAAGTTCGGAGCCTACCAGGGACTCTTCGGCGCCATCTGAAAACCATCGGCCATCAACATGCCACCAGGGATCCGTCGCGGAAACTCCCGTCACGAATTTGCTGCCATCGGGAACATCGACGGTGTGGCTGTACCACGTTCCAATCAATATTTCTCGACCGGCATCATGCGCGCCCGCGCCCGCAAATTGGTTTTCACGTGCGGAGGCCAATGCAATCTCCACCGGAACGTCAAGGAATGGCGCAAATCCGACAATATTGTTGCGCCAAAAAATTGTTTTCAATTTGCCAAGGTCGCCTTCGGGCAGATACGCGCCGGCATCCACAGGGCGGTAGTCGACGCCGCCAATCTCGAGAGGAAGCGTATCGGTTGCAGGAGTAACGAGAAGATTTGCGCCTAGAGACCGGAATTCGTGCGCCAGGCGGTCGCCGACGTCGAGCGCAACTTCCAGCGTGGCCGTTGCCACAGCCATGCCAAGCGCCAGCGCGGCAGCCGTGAGCGCCTTTCGACGAGGCTTGCGCGCAAATGAATCGCTGACAATGCGAAAAAACATAGTCTGACGGAATCCCCGAGGCCTCTGACCGAATCCCCTGGACTGCCCCGAATCCTTAGGGCAGTCTGACGCAATTTCCACCCTTGATTGTCGGACCTAAAGGTCCGACCCACAAATCTTCGTTGCCCTCGATATCTATTTGACCGAGTTGACCCGCACATAGCTGGGCCCTAGTGTGAGACTCGGCTCCTCGCTTCAGCGAGCGTCGAGACATCGATCACCAGCGCGCCATTTTCCGTTCGCGATGGAACGCCGACGGGATTGCACCCGCCCGCTTCTCCAATTGTCGGAATGTAAATGGCGGAAGCGCAATTGCGGCACACTACGTTCGATCCATCCTGGCGGTAGCCGGCCATGCCGCAAATCAGGCAGGCGTCCAAAGCCGTTCCCCAGCTTCCATTTGGTTTGCGGATCACCATAAATCGCAAGCTTGTCCCATTGGCGGAGACGCTGTAAATATGCAGATTCGAGTCGCTCACCTCGGAAATAGGAACGCGAACCTCATTGCCGCTGGCTTCAATCGCGCGCGCCTCGGTCGTCGCCGTCACTCGCGTATATGCAAATTCAGCGGCAAGAATCAGGATGACTGCCGTGCACGTAAATGCCGAAGCAAATGCCCAGCGCCGCTGCTTGCGGCGTTCCCACTCGACGCGCCGCCGTTCGGCCGCATCGGAAATGTTTGCTACTGCTTGGCCGCGCGCTGCCATCCACTCGCGCAAAACCAGAATCGCCGCGGCGCCGAGAATTATAGTGAAAAAGAAAACTTCATTGCGCACGATCGGGCCGATCCATGCCATCTCAACCCTGCTGGACGGCAGCCACATCGCTTCGCTCAATTCATGAACGCCAGTGAGCGCAAGTTGAATCGCGACAAGAATGAGAATCGTGCTGGTAGCCGAGAAGAATCTTCCCAGGGAAATTTTCAGTGTTCCGTGAAAGAAAAACCAGCCCACGGCAATCGCCACGCCCAAGCCGAGGCTCGTGCCGATCCAGACCGCCAGGCCTTCACTCGAAAGTTCCACGGCGCGCAGGATAAGCGCCAGCTCGGCGCCTTCCCTGAGCACCATGAGAAACACAAACGTGGCCAAGCCCAGTCCCGCAGCCATCGTGCTCTTTTCGGCAAGGTTCTCCACACGCTGTTCGATTTCTTTTTTCAGGTGGCGCGCAACGCGATTCATCCAGAAAATCATGGTGACGACGAAAACCGCGGCAATCAGCAGCAGCAATCCTTCAAAACCATCCTCGCTCACGCGCCAGCGTTCGAGCGCAATAGCCACTGCCAGACTGGAGGCGGTTGCAACCGCGACGCCTCCCCAAACCCAGCGCACCAGCGCCGCGCGTCCCGTGCGATTCAAATACACAAGGACGATGCCAACAACTAAAGCGGCTTCGACGCCTTCTCGCAGAGCGATCAGAAATGAAGATAGCAAACCGCGTAGTCCTTTGTGGGGCCAGTTATATATGCAGATTGTCCAGTTGCAACTGAGTAGCAACTAGGACTTCTAGTGTACACGCCCCGATTGACAACGTCAAGAACGAACACCTGCCCGCCCTAAAACGGTCAGTCTCCACAACCCAAATCATGGATGCGTGCTCCATATCGACCATTTCTATTTCAGGCACCGCTTCGAGCCCCTCCGTTTAAGGTAGAATGTGCATCTACATGGAGATGAAACTACCCCGATTGCGATGCCGCACCTTGCCCGTGCGGCTGCCACGTCCGTTCGCGAACGGGGCTAAGTCTCCATTGTCGCTCCTGCTTTCGGCATTACTCATCGCCACTTCCGCCTACCCGCAGTCTCTCGTAGGCGATAAGACGCCATCCTCAGCTGATCCCAAACCCGCCATTTCCCAATCTTCTGCCCCGAAACCCGATAAAAATCGTGCGCAGAGCTCCTATCAGACAGGGCGGAGGGCAGAGCAGGAGGGCGATTGGAAGGCCGCTTACGCCGCCTATTCCGACGCGGCTGTCTACGCCCCAAGCAATAAAGAATACACTTTGTTGCGGGAACACGCGCGCTTCCAGTTGATTCAGGGGCTTTCCGATCTCGCAGAACGCCAATTGCTCTCGGGAAATATCGACGCCGCTCGAGAACAGCTTGAGCGCGCTCTTCAAATCGACCCAAACTACACGATTGCGCAAGAACGTCTCGCCGAGCTGCCGACAAATTCGCCCGACGCGACTCCCGCGACAGGACAAAGGCTCGCGGGCTTGCCGCGTCTCAATCCCAAGCCCGGGACGCGCGACTTCGATTATCGTGGCACCACGCGCAGCGCTTACGAAGAGCTGGGTCGGCAGTTCGGCGTGACGATTGCCTTTGATGGAGATTTGGCCGACCGCTCCATACGCTTTCGCGCGCCGAATGTGGACTTCGAAACAGCCTTAATGGTGCTGTCGCGCCAGACGCGTACATTTACGCGCGTGGTGGACGATCATACGCTTTTCGTCACCGAGGACAACGCCCAGAAAATTCGCGAATATGCCCCCGAAGTCGAAAAAAGTCTGGTGCTTCCCGCTTCAGTCACTACCGATGAGATGAATGAGACCGTCCGGATGATCCGCGAAATGACGGGCATCACCAGGACGCAACTCAACACCGCCGCGCGCACCTTAACGGTGCGCAGCACGGAACAAAACGTCGCCCTCGCGCAGGCTCTCGTAGACCAAATCGAGCAGCCCCATGGCGAGATGATGCTTGAAATTGAAATACTCCAGGTCGACCGCGAAGCAGCGCACAAATTAGGCATTACACCACCGTCGTCCACCACCGTATTCACGCTCAGCCTGGACGAAATCCGGAAACTTCAGGCGGCGCAGAATAACCAGTCGCTCCAACAAGTTTTACAAAGCATCTTTGGCAACAACAGCGCGCTGGCGTCGGCTCTCGGCGGGTTGGGGACCGTGCTTCCGCCCCTGGTGGCCTTTGGAGGCGGCAAGACTATTTTTCTCGCCACGGTACCTGGAGCGAGGGCTGATTTCAGCCAGACGCTCAGCGTGGTCCGCAGCGCACGGCGCGTGCTGCTACGCGCACAAGATGGAAAAGCGGCCAGCTTTTTTGTCGGAGATCGCTATCCCATCGATCTAGGATTGCTGTCGAACAGTCTCGCGAACTCAGCGGCGGGATTCGGTGGAACGATTCCGGCCGGCCTGCTGCCTCGCACGGACTATCCTACAGGTACCGCCCCGGTCGCGGTGGCCACTGCCGATTTCAACGGTGACAATTTTCAGGATTTTGCCGTCGCCAATCAAGCTGACAGCACGGTCTGGATTTTTCGTGGAGTCGGCGATGGCACGTTCCGGACCCCTTCCGCTTCAGATAAATACACCGTAGGCAGATTGCCCTCGGCCATCGCAGTGGGGGATTTCAATGGCGACGGCAAGACGGATATCGCCGTCGCGGACGCCGGCGATTCCACGATTCCCGGAGACATCGAAATCCTCCTGGGCAATGGCGACGGCACCTTTCAACCACCAAAACAATTTCTGACTGGGCCTGGAACTCATCCTGTCGCATTGTTAGCAAAAGATTTAAATGGCGATGGCATCCTGGATTTGGCGATTGTCGACCAGGGCAACGGCACATCCCCTGGCCACGTCCTAGTTTGGTTCGGTAATGGTAATAAAGATACTTTGACCGGCAGGTGGAATGGCACGTTCAACACGACGGCCAGTTACACAGTCGGCGTTAAGCCAACGGCGATTGCATCTGCCGCCTTCACCAGCAGCGGGCGTCCGGACCTGGCGGTCACGAACCAGAATGACAATTCCGTCTCTGTTCTCGTGCAAGATCAGAACAACACGTTCACGCCAAAGATTGATCCCGCCACAGGCAAGAATTTCGCAACCGGAAGTGGTCCGGCGGGCATCGCGGTGGGAGATTTTAACCGCGACGGCAACCAGGACATTGCTGTGACCAATCAGACGGAGCCCACGAATACGGTTTCCATTCTGCTCGGCAATGGTGACGGTACGTTTCGCGCGCATAACGATTTCCCGGGCGGGTCAGGCCCCGTTGGAATCGTGGCCGGCAATTTCACGGGATCGGTAGCTCCGGACCTTGCCGTGGCTGACAGCAGCGGAAATCAGTTGAGCATTCTAATCGACAAGGGAGACGGCACGTTTCAAGCTCCTATAGGCATTCCCACCGGCAATGGGCCAGTGGCGATTGCCGCCGCGGATCTGAACGGCGATGGCACGTTAGACGTGATCGTAGCGAATGAGGCCTCGAATTCAGTAACCGTCACGCTCAATTCTCTGCAATCCCTGCTTCCAAATTCGCCGGGGTCAAGCTCCGGACAGATTGGGTATCCTTCGGCTGAATATGTGGACCTGGGACTAAAAGTAAAAGCCACTCCGCGGCTGCACGGAGACGACGAAGTAACGCTGCATCTCGAGTTCGATATCAAAAGTCTTTCGGGAAGCTCCGTCAATGGCATTCCTATTCTTACAAATCGCGAAATTGATCAGACAATTCGGCTGCGCGAAAACCAGACTTCGGTTCTTTCAGGGCTCATTGAGGCCAGCGAAACACGCACGATCAGCGGCTTTCCTTTAACCTCAACGACGCCCGGCGCCGGATACTTGACCGGAGGCCACTCCGCGGATACGAAAGATCTTGAGACGCTCTTTATCATCACGCCGCGAGCGATGCGCCTGCCACCACGAAACCCACGCGCGATTTACGCCGGCCGTGGTGAGCCTTCAACGCCTGCTTCACCATTGCCTCCGCCTCCAGGCGTGCCTAATCCTCAGCCCTTTAACCAGCAGCAAGGTCCGGCTCCGGGCACTGA